>ERZ824473.101-NODE-101-length-157034-cov-5.343868_pt1 | contig 157034 bp, 115 predicted proteins | sample MGYA00519874_ERZ824473 | MGnify/ENA primary metagenome ERZ824473 (study PRJEB31778, sample SAMEA3449151) | human gut metagenome | biome: human gut; feature: human-associated habitat; material: faeces | place: United Kingdom | collected 2010/2012 ...
GGATCGAAACCCCGCCGTTCCAGATTCTTCATTTTATGAACTATCTGACGATCTATCCGATGATAAGAAAGTACGCGCACCGTTACATGAATGACAAACAGCGCAATGGAGATTGAAAAGACGAACCGCGAAATGCTCGCCCGGTTCGTCCGGGAAAATTTCAATATTCGTTCAGGGAAGATACCGAGCGATATATTGCGACGGTTGCGGGTAAAGGGCGATCCCGATCTGGACGATTTGACGAAACCGCGTTTTCAGCCGATCCACGACCTGATGGCGGATGTGATCGCCCTGTACGAAAAGCGGCTGAACGTGAAAATCCGGATACTCGGCATCGACGAATACGTGCAGCTGTCATGCAGGGCGAAATACGCCTGCCGCCTTTGCGGATTTATAGAATACCTGTTCGATGCCGAGAACCGCATCGTTTATATCGAGAAATATGAATACGATATCCGGGTACTGATTTTCGTGTATTACGTCGATGCGGTTTTACGTTCGCGCGGCTGGTTCCGCCGCCCAGTGCGGAATATCCGGCTGTTTCGCATCCATGCCTATCCACCCCTGTCGGTCTTTGCGCTCAATAGGTTACACCGATTCGGAAACCCGTTCCTCGGATCGGGCGATCGCTGCGCAATGTATCTCCCCGAAGATTTGAGGAAAGCACGGTATTGGTTTAACAAGAATATAATAATGAAGCGGACTAAATGGTTTGAACTGGTTTGATATTGATACTTTGATATTTGGATGTTCCGAATAATCCGCAACACATTTCTTTTACGGCACATTCATGGCAACATGGAGCATATATATTTTTCCAATCCGATATCGATCTTTTTGCATAAGACCATAATGACTGATTTAATAAACAGTGTTGTAGATTAAAAATAGATACATCTTTTTTCCATTGAGATAGTCCGATAACAGCGGATTCCAATTCTTTTTGATAATCGACTGGCTCAATCCAGACCTGTGTCCTATTTTTGATAGTATAGCCTGTGTATTCTAAACCCATTAACGATATGTACTGGACGAAAGGGAGATTTCGGTATATGAAATTAGGTAGAAACGGTAATCGCTGATAATTTAGTTTTGTCAGGACTACCCGTAATTCAATTCCGAAATCGAACCGAGCCAGATTATACAGTCCGCGCATGGTTTCGTTGAACGAACCTTGTATTTGTGTTATTGTATCGTGATCTTGGACACAATCCGAATGGATTGGAATACCCAATAATAATTTATCGGTTCCGCAATCGGCTAGCCTCCGAGTAAATTCTCTGTCCGAGAACTTCCGCCCGTTGGTTAGCAAATGGATTTCCGTTTGTGGCAATTTTGAGCGAATATGACCGATGAGTTTTAATAAACGATCTCCCAAAAGTGTCGGTTCGCCTCCCGTGATACCTATACTGATTAATTCCGGTGGCGCAGAATCGATCAGCGCAATATTTTTATCGAAAAGAAAATCGAGATCAGGTTTACTCAAGGGCGGTTGGCAGCACATAACACAGCGATTATTGCATTGTGCCGTGACAAACAATGCATTATCATTGGAGTTTATGTCGATGGTATCTCTCATTTTATCCTCTTGTACCTGTAAGCCAGCGTTTAAAAATAGGTAAGACTCGTTCTTCCTGCTCCGTCAATAAAGTGAAAATATGTTCGATAATTGCTTTATGTTTTTTACAGAATGTTGAAGTCGGTCGGAAACCATACATATTTCCCTGTGTGGAATAATTACGAACGGGGTCGGCTCCGCAAATGGACTGGAAAGCGCAATCCGCACATCCGGCTATTGTTTCAGTAGCCCACAACTGTGCTATTTTTTGTACTTTTTCCCCATAAAACAAATAAAGATAATCATCCGATACTTTTCCTAACTGAAATGTGTAGTCATTGAACTCGGCTAACATTCTTGATTCATCCGATGCATATACGTAGCCATCGTAATTATATACGACAACGGCATTGATAATTCCTGCAGGAGACTGCAAATCCACAAAACCAATTGGAAACGGAGTGAGAATTTTTCTCAAAATCAAAGTTGTAAACTCTTCGATAAACATTTCTCCTGACAAATTGATCTCAATAATGTAGTCCAATGCTTTCTTATAAAAATCAACAAATCGATCAAAATACAGACCCCAGTCTTTATTTTCTCGTGCCAGTCCATAAGGATTCAATGCGCGTATAAAAATACTGTGAAATTGATTTTCCCGATAGCTGTCGATAATCTCTTGGGGATAGTTCAACGAGTCTTCGGATGTTGTCATCAAGGCCGAAACTCGATGTTGCCCAAGACGTTCTTTTGCTTTCGTTATCCCTGCAATTACTTTCTGATAACTGTCCTGTTTCCCCCGGTTATGGTTGTGCAAAAATAACGGGCCGTCCAAAGAGGTTGAAATCAAAACTTTATATTTTTCACAAATATCCAGTATTTCGTCAGTCAGATTAACGCTATTGGTACAAATGACATAATTGATTTCTTTGTTTGCGTTCTCATTTTTTGATTCTGCATATTCAATAGCGAAACGTATTAACTGGGGAACTAAAGTAGGTTCTCCTCCCTGAAATTCCATTGTCAGACAAGGCGATGGAGAACAGAACATTAAATCGACAGCCTTTTTCAAAGAATCTATCGACATATCGTATCCGTGCAATTCTTTTTCCCTACTTGATGCCTGACAATAGATGCAATTTTGGTTGCATCGGAGTGTCAGAACGAAAATATGCAATGAGGTAAAGTGATCTAAAAAAGCTTTCCGGGTTGCCAGTCGGACAGACATTACATCTAATAGTTCCGGAACAGGCGTCTCGCTAATAAAAAACGAAGCTGTTAAGTTTTTATACAGTTCCTCGTCTTTTTCGATATTTTTATTTGCGATACGCTGTACCGTTCCGCGTGGGACGATCATGTAATCCCCTAGGTCATTAATCAACAGTTCTTTGCCGTTGAATATGTTAAATTTGAACGGAAGCAGATAATACATTGGTTATTGTTTGTCGGAGAAGTCGAATTCTATAAAATCGTCCCGGTTTGCAAAGGCTTTTACAAATAAAATATTACGTAAATCTTTTGTTTCTTCATCTATAATCTGCCGAGTCTTGAAGTCAATGAAATCGTGGTTGAGACGTTTTTTAACACGACAAAATTCCTCTTCGGAAATAATTCCGTTAATTTTATTGAAACAGATTTTTTGATTTACTGAGCCTGCAATATATTTTCTGCTTATAATATAGTCTTCTGACAACCAATATAATACTTTAGATATAACGTTGTCATTGTATATCTTTGTATCTACATATAAAATGATCTGATTGTCATCCCTGAGTTTGATATCGTACATTACAGTTTTATTAAGATAGACAATGTTTTATTGTCTACTATACCAGTAGCTGTGATATTATGATCTTTTTGAAACGACTTTACCGCTTTTTCTACGTGTTCATCAAATAGCTGTTCGTCTTCGATCTCTGAATCAGATAATAGATCTTGAGCAATAAGTACCTTTATCAATTCAGCGACATCAGAACCATACATACCTTTTTTCAAGACCCGATCTCCTAATTCTGGAGACCAATGTTGTAACTTGGATATAGTTACTGATCCCGCTATACCGTCTGTTTTTAATTTGGCGTCTTCTTGAAACGCTTTAATTGCTTTGGTAATATGAATGTCGCAGCAAACATCTCCCAAATAATCTTTTTGTACAGAAGACTCATCCAGATAACGATATTTTACCAAAAGTTTTGCTAAATCTTCGACATCCTCGCCGCTAACGCCACTGCTGATCGTCCGTTGTCCGAGAGAATAAGTTTTGACTGTTGTCGTAGTTGATGAGTAATGGGATGACGCTGAAGAATGCGATGAATGTGAAGTATGAGAGTAATGCGAAGAACCAGAACTATGTGAACTATGCGAACTGTGACTTCGATGTGAACTGTGGCTTCGATGAGCGGCCAGTAGATACGTATCGTCACTATTCAAATGCAACAGCATTTTGACGTTCAGTTTATTCGACGATTTGGATAGTGTAAGGTTGTCATCCTCTGCCGCATCATCTGATAAATGATAATTAGGTACAGCTTTTAGTCCATGTGTTTGAACTAAAGTGGCTATGGATGTAACAACAATACTTTGGAGTAATGTTTTAAATTTTGCTTTCATCTATTTATATAATAATCTGTAATGTATTTTCGATAAAATATGTACAAATTTAATAAAACTAATTTATTAGATCATATACAAAAGGCTAATTATCTTGGTAAGTGATAAATTCTGATTTTTTTTGTTAATATTCAGATTGTGACTTTGAATATATTTGTATGCAAATTGTATGTACACAAAAGAAAAGAGGTTACGATTTTCATCGTAACCTCTTGATTTTCTGGCTCCTCAACTAGGACTTGAACCTAGGACCCCCTGATTAACAGTCAGGTGCTCTAACCAACTGAGCTATTGAGGAATATGTTTCCAAAAGAGAGCGGTTGAAGTTTTTTAATCGAACCCGATGTTTCTCTTTTGCGAGTGCAAATATATACCAAATAATTTATTCTGCAAACAGTTTTGGTAAAAATATCTTCGCTTTTTGCTATTACGACCGCGGGCGTGGCGTATCGGGAATATTGGTGTCGGTCGAGGCGGTCTTCCGTTCGAGTGAAATAAAAAAATCCGGAACGTTTCTGATCCTCAGAAAACGTTCCGGATAGGATCGGGATCGGTTACGGGAACCGGGTCCGATCGACGGGCGGCGAATTGTGGAACGCCGTCCGCCGGTTGTTATTGCTGGAAAATTTCTTTGTACTTGTTGATAAAATAGACCGGTGTACAGCTCCAGGCATGGCAGTAGCTGTTGATCGGGTAGAAATTATAGGGGGATTTAAAGTCGTCCTTCGGATCGTACACTTCCCAGAAAGTGTCGGCTCCCTTGCGGATCATACTGCCCCAGTAATCGACCAGCAGTTCTTTTGCCTGCCGGTTCATGCCGCAGTGCAGCATTGCTTCGATCAGATAGTGGTAGGCGTAGGGAGAGCCCGGATAGCAGCTTGCCGGATCGGCAAATGCGGCTTCGAGCGCCCGGACGCTCTCTTTTTGGGACAGCGTGCCCGAAAGAATCATCCATACCTGCGATAGGTAGGAAACCTGCCTGTCCGGGCCGGATACGACGACTCCGTTTTTCGAATCGTAGAAGTTTTTCCGCGAAGCCTTCCGCATGGCTTTGACAACTCCGGGCCATTCGGCCACTTCCTGTTCGCGTCCGAGCATCCGAGCGAGTTCGTAGCTCCGGTCGATGGCGAAAGTCATCAGCCCCTGCATCGGCGCGTGGCGGTTCAGGTCTTCTTTCCAGTCGAAAACAAGCCACCATTGCGGTTTCTTGTCCATGTCGTAGATGTCGTCTTTGAGGTAGGTGCGGGCGAATTCGATCTGGCGCACCACCACCGGCCATAGATCTTCGGCGGTTTCGCGGTCGCCGGTGGCCTTCAGGTATTCGTACAGGGTCACTCCGTAGAGCAGACTGTAATCCATGCAGTGTTGCCCGGTTTGCGGGTGCGGGTCGGGGTATTCGAACACCGTCGCATGCAACCAGCCGTCTTCGTCGGCCAGCGCGGCGAGCAGGTAGAGGCAGCGCCGGGTAAGTTCATGGTTCTTGAACGAGTAGGTATTGGCGAGGGATTCGAGGTACAAGTCGCCGATCCACAGCCGTTGGTCGCGTTTCGGGCCGTCTTCGTAGACGGTCTGCATACACTCTTTCAGCGTGATCAGGCCCATCCGGTTGATTTGGGCGATTATGGGATCCGTGGTCGGAGCCAGTTCTTCGGGCGTGCCGCTCGCCGACGTTACGGCGGTAAACTGCATGTCGGTAATGGCGAAATCGAACGACGAATGGGCCAGCATCTCGATCTTTACATAACGGAAGGCCATACGGCGGGGCAGCGTGACCGTCGCCGGCGCGCGCATCACGGTGACCACTTCGTCTTGCAGCCATGCGCGGCTCAGACCGCCCGGATAGGGATCGAATGGGGTATTCAGTTCGGCGGGCACCTCGGCGAACGTCAGGCGGAACCGCAACGGAGCGTCGGCGTCGGTGTTCAGTTTGCCGATCGTGAACGAGAAGTAGCCGGTAAGATGTTCCCCGAAATCGACGGTCACCTCTTTCAGCGCCTTGAACGATTGGTTGTACAGCGTTTCCATGCCGTCGGTCTCGACCATCTTCCAGCCCTGGAAGGCATCCGGATCCTTTTCGCTGCGGACGAGGCATTGCGGTTTTTTGACGGTTTCGGTTAGTTTCGGCATGTTGTCGGCGGCTTTGCGCAGCCAGTTTTCCCGTTCTGCGGCGAAGGCTACCGGCTGGGCATGCACCGATGCGGCGGTCACCCCGAGAAGTACTACGGATTGCAACAGGTGTACGATTTTTCTCATCGAGTCAGATTTAGGTTAAAAAATATATGCGGTTAAAATATGAGTCCGTATGTCGTTTCGTGTCCGAAAGATCAATTCCCCAGCGAGCGGACGAATTCCAGAGCCTCCTGGCTCAGGTAACGGTCCGTCCGGTCAATCCAACCCGATTTCGGAAGTTCCGTACGCTGTTTGTCGATGCGTCCCGTGATCGGATAGGTCGGTTTGCTCAACGTTTCGTAACGGGCGCGCTGCGACGGACGGATCGTTCGGGTGAAGACCTGCTCTTTGGTCGGCTTGCGCTCGATTTCCCATTTGAATCCTTTCATCAACTGCGACTGCGTTTCCGGAATTTTATCCATCGGGTAGATCGAATAGGACGGGTTGCCTCGGTAGACGATCTCGCTGACCTGCCGCTCGGTGAATCGGAACGTGATGTCGGCGCATTCCGCGACCAAGAATCCGCTGATGTACCGGTCGGTACTGTCTCCGTCCTCCATGTAGTAGTAGGTTTGGCCGTTTCCGTTCACATCGGTTTTGAAGATCTCCCCATTGTTGAAATAGGTTTCGATCACTTTGCCTTTCACCTGGTTGAAATGCGTCGAATCGACCCTCGAGCACATCAGCGGTTCCCCTTTGAACACCGCTTTTTCGATGGTTTGGTTTTTCGTGAAGATATCGACCGTCTGGGCCGTGATTTGGTTTTCCCCGTTCCACAGCACCGGATTGGTGTACATGTGGATCGTCGAGTCGATCGAGAACCCCACGATCGAGTCGCACACGGCCTGGAAATCCGAGCGGTAGATGCGCACGTTGTAATATCCGCGGACGATCCTTACCAGCGAATCCGCCGGATCGACGATTGCCGCCGAATCGGCGGCCGCTTTTACCGTCGCCGAGTCCGCGGCAGGGGCGGGGGACGGCGTTTTCTGCACGGTCGAATCCGGGGAGGCCGCCAGCGTGTCCGCTGCGAAAACCTGTTGCAGCGAATCCAGTTTCAGCAGGGCCAGCGTATCTTCCGAGGTGGCTTTGCCTTTGAGGAACCGACGGGCCAGCTCTTTGCGCTGCCGCGCCCATTCCTGTTCCTGCTGGGCCCGGGCGATCGCCGCTGCTTTTTCTCGCGAGGCTTTGATCTTCGCTTTGATTTTTGCGGTGCGTGCTTCTTCCTTTTCCTTTCGGAGTCTCTCTTTTTCGAGCTTTTTGGGGTCTACCGGCCGTTTTTTCGCCTTTCGGACGGAATCGCTCGTCGATACGGAGTCCGGTACGGGGGGCTCCGATTGCGCCAGGGAGTCGGCCGTTTCGCCCGGGATGTTCCGTTGCGCGGAGTCGGCCGGGGTTTCCGTGTCGTTTCCGGCCGGAACCGGGGGCGGAGCGGGGGCAGACGCAGGAGGCGGAGCTTGCCCGTCCGGAAGCGTCGGAATCGGCGGACGTCCCGGCCCGTTCGTCGCGGGACGGACCGCCGCGCTGTCTGCGGCGGGGGACGGCGCGGGAGTTTCCGCTGCCAGCGAATCCGCTGTTTTCTGCGTCGGAACAGAGTCGTTGCGGAAACGGTTCAGCGTATAGATGAAGATGCTGTCCGAGCGCATGAAAACGGTATCGGGTTGTTCACCCTCCTCGTAGCTAAGCACCGATGGGTCGCGGGGCAGCAGGGCTTGTTTTTTATCGCCCCAGTATTGGCCGTAATCGCCGAAAGCCATGGCTTTTTGTTCCTGGTCGGCGATCTGGATGTTGTTTCGCAATACCGCGTCCTGTCCGGTTTGCCGGTACACGATTGTGTCGGCCCACAGTTCCTGGGTTTTGGTCATGATATAGGAGCTGTCGGTGAACGTATAAAGGTCTTCCTTGGCATTGTAGCTGCCCCGGCGGGCCGTGAGAAATTCGTCCTGGTCGTTCCAGATGTAGGACGGCGTATCGAAAGTCGCGATTTCGGTGTCCATGTTATACGTTACCGAATCGGAGCTGATCGTATATTGCGGGTTTTGCATTTCGACGTTCCGTACGCCGATCAGCTCGCGGTTGTCGGCGTAGTAATACCCTTCGTCGGACTCCATTAGGTTGTCTTTCTGCGACATGGTTCCCCCGCCGTAATAGCGTCCGATGTTGGTCAGCGTGTTGAACGTAAAATTATAGGTGTACAGCGTAGCGTCCTTGTCCACCATTTTGATCAGCGGGGAATAGATGCGCGCTTCGTTCAGCAGCCCGTTGTAGTCGGCCTTGTCGCCGTAGATGAACGTGCTGTCCTTGTTGACGACCACGTTGCGGTAACAGTCCATCATGCGGTCGCTGTACCGGATTGCGCTGTCGCAGGTAATGACGGCCCCGTTGTGGAAAAAGACGACGTGCCCGACCAGGCACAGCGCCGTGGAGTCGGCTATCTTGATGCTGGACATCACGTCGGCCCGGAAGTCCACGGTCGTGACTTCCTGCCCCCGTACGCCTGCTATGCAGGCCAGCAGCAGCACCGCGAACACGGCGGCTATGCGACTTCTTCGGATCACCGGCAGCGAATTATTTAAGGAGTTCTTTGTGCTGGAAATCGCAGTCGTGGAATTCCTTGTCGATCCGGATGTACATTCCCTCGATCTTGCTTGCGAGCCACTTGTCGAAAACTTCCTGCTGTTTCTGGGCGAGGGTCAGTTTCTCGATCTGCTTGTAGTCTTCGTTCAGGTTGGCCGAATGGGTCGGGATGACCTCCTTGAGCATGACCAGCTTGCACAGCAGGCTTCCGTGCGTGTCGACGGCGGCGAAAGGTTTCGACACCTCGCCGGGGGTCAGCGTTTGCAGTGCTTCCAGGTCTTCCCGGTTCAGGTTTTCCTTGTAGAACTTCGTCGAAGCTTCCGACGGGTCGACCATTCCCCGGTAGTAGAATTCGAGTTGTTCCAGATTGGATACGATCCCGCCGTTTTTAGCGGAAAAGCGGTCTTCCGAATATTTTTCCACGGCTTTTTCGAACGTCAGGTTGCCGGCCTTGATCTCCCTGCTGACGCTGTCCAACAGGTCGTAAGGTTCTTCCATATCTTTCTGGGTGTACTGCGGCTTGATCAGGATGTGGCGGACGTGGTACTGGCTACCCGTTTTGTCGATCATCTGGATCAGGTGGAATCCGTATTCGGTCTCCACGACTCCCGATACTTGTCCCGGTTTGAGCTGCGACATCGCCTTGGCGAACGGCTCCACCATCATGTCTTTGGTAACCGTACCTACGTCGCCCCCCCGAGACGCCGATCCCGGGTCTTCGGAGTAGATACGCGCCAGCATGTCGAACTTGTCCCCTTTCAGGATCCGCTCGCGCAGTTCGAGCAGGCGTTCCTGCGCCCGCATCTTGGCATTTTCCGCCGCGGAAGGATAACGGACGATCTGCGCGTATACGTATTGTTCCGGGATGACCGGAATACTGTCCTTGGACTGTCGTTTGAAATATTTTTCGACTTCACCCGGAGTGACGGTGACTTTGTTCTTCACCGTATTCTCCATTTCGTAGGCGTAGCTGTCTTCCTGGGCGCTTCTCTTCATATCCGCCCGTATGTCGAATATCGGCTTGTGGTAGTACATTTCGAGCGCGGCCAGCGATCCGAACTTTTCGGTTTCGTCGTTCAGGCGATCCTGCACCTTCTGGTCGATGATGCGTTCGTTATAGATCTTGATCGAGTCGATCTGGGACTGGTTGTAGAGCACTTTCTGGACGATCAAGTGTTCGAGCGCCTCGCAACGCGGATCCCGTCCGGAAGTATAACCCGTCTCTTTCTGCTGATCGATCAGCGATTGGGTCAGCCTTTCCAGGTCGGAATAGAGCACCATCGAATTCCCGACCACGGCGATCACCTTGTCCGCCGTAAACTGCTGCTGCGCCGCAGCCCGGTTACACAAAGCGCAGGCGAGCAATCCGCCCAGAACGATCTTCAATTGATATCCACGCATCGTATTTTAATTTACATTTACTACTATTTCCTTGTTGTCCAGCGCCCCGCGGTACAGGCTGTCCTCGTGGGCGCGGATGATTTCCTCTTTTCGTTTGTTGAAAATGACCCGTTTGATGACCTCCCGCACGCTTTCCTGCGGCGCATACTCCCCGGCCCTGCAAACGGACAGCACCCGGACGTAAAATATGAAGTCGTTCGCTTCGAACTCATTGACTTTCGCCGTGTTGAGTAGGTAGTCGTAATCCTGAGTCTTGTCGACCGGCAGCAACGACCGCAGCACCGCGAAGTCCGTCCATTGGTTCAGTTCGGTCAGTTCGAAATTGTTTTTGACGCACAGGTCGAGCAGATCCTGATAGCCCTCCTCGCGCGGGGTGAGCATCAGCTCTTCGATCGTCTTTTTCTTGTCGTAACTGCGCGGAATACGTACGATCCGGGCCTTCACTAGGGTCTTGTCTAGGATGAAATCGGCCTTGTTCTGGTTGTAATAGTCCGCAATCTGCGTATCGGTGAAAAGCGTGTCGATGTTCTTGTCCACGTAGAACTGGTCGACCTTGTGGGTCAGCAGCGAATTGCGGTACTCCTGCACCATCTGGTCGATGTCTTTCTGACTCTCTTCGAGCATCCGCTCGGCTTCTTTGATTTTCAGTTGTTTTTTGACCCATTGGTCTACGTAGGAACGCAGTATTTTCAGGCTGTCCTCGGAGGTCATATTCGGCGTGAAGATCGGGCTCACGTCGTGCAGGTACAGTTTTTTGTTCTCCACTTCGGCCAGAATGGTGTTGTGCTCCGCAAACGGATTCGGAAAACGCTTGCAGGAGTAGGCCGTCAGCAAGACCGCTACCAATAATATTTTCGGGACAAATTTCATCATTCGTTTGCTGCGATACAAAGATATACGATTCCGGGTAAACAACGGTTATTGCGGACTTATATTGTCATTTTTCCCGAAAACTTTCCCGTTTTCGGACGCTTCCGCCGCCGGAACCTCCACGTTGCGATTCCGCCGGAGCGTGCGTACGATGCCGGCGACGGCCAGCAGCAGGACGACGCAGGCCGCGGCGTACAGCACATGGTAACTCCGTTCGCTCCCGAACATCTCCTTCGTGAAGACGATCTTTTCGCCGCTGAGCATCCAGACGAAATAGGAGACGGCGTTGTTCAGCGCATGGATCAGTATACAGGGGATCAGCGATTGGGTCTTGTAGTAGATGAATCCGATCATCGCGCCTACGAAAAAGGCGTTCAGGGCCTGCTGCGGGATGCCGTGCACGATGCCGAATATGGCCGACGCGATCAGGATGCCGCGCCAGGGGCCGTATTTGCGGGTCAACGACTCCTGGAGGATGCCCCGGAACAGGATCTCCTCGAGGATCGGCGCGACGACGACGGTCGTAAGCATCATCCATCCGCCCAGTTTCATCTGGTCGCCGAGCCATTCGAGCCACCGGCTTGGGAAGAGCTCCAGCAACGGTTCGATGACCAGCGTCGTGGCGAGGACGGTAATCACTCCCCATAGCACCAGCGCCGGGTCCGTTTTCCGGAATCCGAACCGGAGCAGTTTTACGTCCGGCCCTACGCGCAGCCGCTTGGCGAACAGCGCATAGCAGATCGTGCTGAGGAATGTCAGCGCGTAGACGAGCGCTACGACCGGCCCCTGCGACGCGATTCCGAACCGGAGCAGCAACCCGCCTCCCAGGTTGAACGCCAGCATCGCTACGAGGTAGATGCCCAGAATGGCGAGCAGGTCGCTCCAGGTCGGGTAAGCCCCTTTCTGCGGATTGGTCTTCATAGGTCGTTCTGTCATCCGGCCGACCGGTTAATAAACCTGGTCGCCCAGCGTGGCTACCATGACCGCTTTGATCGTGTGCAGGCGGTTTTCGGCCTGGTCGAACACGACCGATGCGTCGGACTCGAACACCTCTTCGGTCACTTCCATTTCCGAGATGCCGAATTTGCCGAAAATATCCTTGCCGACCGTGGTTTCCATGTTGTGGAACGCGGGCAGGCAGTGCAGGAACTTCGCTTCCGGATTCTGCGTGGCGTCCATCACGGCGCGGTTGACTTGGTACGGGCTCAGCAATTCGATGCGGTCGCGCCAGATGTCGTCCGGTTCGCCCATCGACACCCATACGTCCGTGTAGACAAAGTCGCAGTCGCGTACGCCGTCGATGCGGTCCGTCACGGTAATCCGGGCGCCCGAGGCTTGCGCCAGTTCGCGGCAGGTTTTCACCAGCGCCGGGTCCGGGGCGCACTGCGCCGGGGAGATGGCTCTGAAATCCATACCCATTTTCGCCGACGCGATCATCAGCGAATTGGCCACGTTGTTGTGCGCGTCGCCCAGAAAGCACAGTTTCATTTCGGACAGCGGCTTCTGCGAATGTTCGCGCATCGTCAGCATGTCGGCCAACGCCTGCGTCGGGTGAAATTCATTGGTCAGGCCGTTCCATACCGGAACGCCCGAGTATTCGGACAGCGTGTGCACGATGTGCTGCCCGTATCCGCGGTATTCGATTCCGTCGTAGATGCGCCCCAGCACGCGGGCCGTGTCTTTCAGCGACTCTTTTTTACCCATCTGCGAACCGGTGGGGCCCAGATAGGTGACCCGTGCGCCCTGATCGTAGGCCGCCACTTCGAACGAACAGCGCGTCCGCGTAGAGTCTTTCTCGAACAGCAGCACGATATTTTTGCCCTGGAGCGTTTTTTTCTCTTTCCCGATGTACTTGTCCGCTTTCAGCCGTGCGGCCAGATCCAGCAGATAACCGATCTCCCCCGGCGTGAAGTCGAGGAGCGTCAACAAACTTCTTTTACTTAAGTCAACCATAACCATTCCGTGAGTTTTTCGATGCTCCGGCTCCGGTTCCGGGCCTGCGGGCATCCGCCGTCCGTGTCCGGGCGGCCGTTCAAATCAGCTTCAAAGATAAAACATAAATTTATAAATCCCTATTCCCCGCGCCGTTTCCTGTTGTCCGACCCGTCGTACCGCAGGATATGCCGGCGCCGCGACCGTCGTCGGCCGGCAGTCCGAAAAGTTCGCCGGTCGGGCGGATGTTGCCTCGATTTTGATAAATTTTGCCTATCTTGCACCGGATTTGGGGCCGGATGCGGCTCCGGACGCACGGCAAGGCGTCCGTTGCGGATGTACAATTATTAAAACCAAAAGAAATATGGGCAAAATCGTGGCGTTGGCCAATCAGAAGGGCGGGGTAGGAAAGACGACCACGGCCATCAATCTGGCGGCCAGCATGGCGGTGCTGGGCAAAAAGGTGTTGCTCGTAGACGCCGATCCGCAGGCCAATGCGACTTCGGGGCTGGGGCTCGACATCAACGGGAAGGGGATTTACGACTGCATCACCGGACAGGCGCAGCCGGCGGAGATCATCCTGAAATGTCCGGACGTCAAGAAGCTGGACGTTCTGCCGTCGAGCATCAACCTGGTCGGGGCCGAAACCGAGCTGCTGGAGATCGAAGACGGGCAGCGGAGGCTGAAGGCGATCCTGGAACCGCTCAAACCGCAGTACGACTTTATCCTGATCGACTGTTCGCCGTCGCTCGGGCTGGTGACGCTGAACGCGCTGGTCGCTTCGGACAGCGTGCTGATTCCCGTACAGTGCGAGTATTTCGCGCTGGAAGGGCTCGGTAAACTGCTGAATACAATTAAGATGACCAAAACGAAGCTGAATCCGGGACTGGAGATCGAAGGGTTTCTGCTGACGATGTACGACTCGCGGCTGCGGCTGGCCAACCAAGTGGCCGGCGAAGTGCGGGAGCATTTCGGCGACCTGGCTTTCCGGACGATCATCCAGCGCAACATCCGGCTCAGCGAAGCGCCCAGTTTCGGCAAGCCGGCGCTGTTGTACGACGCTTCGTCGACCGGCAGTATCAATTACCTGAACCTCGCCAAGGAGTTTATTAAGAAAAACAAGAGTTAAGCGATATACGATGAATCCGAAAAACAAGGGCCTGGGCCGGGGCTTGGGCGCAATTTTTGAAATAGAGGGTTCGGCGCTGCCCGAGAAAACGAAGGGAACGGCGTTCGAGGAGATCGAAATCGGACGGATCGTCCCGAACCCGAAGCAGCCGCGCACCCGTTTCAACGAGCAGGCGCTCGACGAGTTGGCCGATTCGATCCGGACGCTGGGCGTGATACAGCCCATTACGGTCAAGAAGGAAGCAGACGGGAGATATATGATTGTCAGCGGAGAACGCCGCTGGAGGGCGTCGCAACTGGCCGACCAGGCGACGATTCCGGCCTACATCCGCGAGGTGGACGACCAGGCGTTGCTGGAGATGGCCATCGTGGAAAATATCCAGCGTCAGGATTTGAACGCGATCGAGGTGGCGCTAAGCCTGCAACGGTTGGTGGACGAATGCCGGCTGACGCAGGATTCGCTGGCGGAACGCGTCGGTAAAAAACGCTCGACGGTAGCCAATTACATGCGGTTGCTGAAACTTCCGGTCGAGGTGCAGTTGGCTCTGCGCGAAGAACTGATCTCGATGGGACATGCCCGTGCGCTGGCCGGGCTCGACGACCCGCAACAACAGATCGCACTGCTCAAAAAGATCGTAAAGAAAGGGTTGTCGGTGCGTCAGGCCGAGGAGCAGGTGCAGAAGATCCGGCAGGAAAAACCCGTCCGGGACGATGCGGACGAGGAGTTCCCCGAGAGCTACGTCCGGCTGGTCGATTACCTGGAGAAGTTTTTTACGCAGGAAATCAGCATCAAAAAGAATAATAAAGGCGGGGGAAAGATCGTTATCGGTTTTGAATCGGATGCGGATATCGAGGCGTTTATCGGCAAATTCAATGAATTTAAGAAGTAACATAGCCGTTTTCGGAAATTTTACGCGGAAGGGCGTTGCGACAATCGTTCTTTCTACGGTGCTGATCGTATCCCAGTCCGGAGTTTCGGCCCAGGAGCCGGGCGTCCGGTACAAGGTGGAGGGGGGCGTCCGCACGTCGTTGACTCCGGCCGCAGCCGACAGCAGCGCGGTCGCGCGGGATTCGATCGTGCGGGAGGCGTCGCCCGTCGAAATCGATACCACGACTACGGCCCGCGAACGTCGCCGGCTGGAGCGCGAGGCCCGGGATACCGTGACGGTGCGTTACAGCAGGCTGTTCCGCGATACCATGCCGATTTCGCGAGTCTGCGCCATTTCGGCGATCGCACCCGGGTTCGGGCAGCTTTATAACAAACAGGCGTGGAAAATTCCGATTCTGTACGGAACGGTCGCTACGACGGCCTATTTCGCCTTCCAGCAAAACAGCAAATACAGGGGTCTCAAACGCCAGTACGATGCGATGAAGCGCGAGAACGCCACGCAGGAAGAGACCGATCCGATCCAGTCGCAGATGATCCGGCACAATACGGCGCGGACGCTGCTGTTCGTCGGAGCTATCGGTTCGTATCTCTATTTTATCGGCGATGCGGCTATCTGCTACAAAGGGCCGGTCAATAGCGTCAAAAAGGCGACTACGCTGTCGACGATTTGTCCTGGCGCCGGCCAGATCTACAATAAAAGTTATTGGAAGATGCCGATCATCCTCGGCGGTATCGCCACGATGGGCTACGTGATCAATTTCAACAACCGCGGGTACGAGCGTTTCAAGCTTGCCTACGATCAGGTTGCCGCCGGCAAACCCGACGAGTTCAACGGTCGTTATACGGCCGACTACCTGCGTAAGCTGAAAAACAATTACCGCCGCAACCGCGACCTTTGCATCATCATCACCGCCGGACTTTACCTGTTGAACATCATCGACGCTCACGTGGATGCCCACATGAAGGATTACGACGTCAGCGACGACCTGTCGATGACGCTCGAACCGACGGTGACGAATTTCTATACGATGCGAACCGGCAATTCGAACGGTTACGGACTCTCCTTTAAACTTCGTTTCTGATGCCGAAATCCCTGACCGCCTTACTGATCCTGACGCTCCTCCCGTTGTTCGCCAAGACCCAGGCGGATCCCAGGGAGCAGCTCAACATCGTCGGTTCTCCGACCGTTTACGACTCGGTCGTCGCAAGTTGGCGGACGGACAATATCAACGAGACGTTCGGGGACTACCTGCGGGACTACATCGAACTCGATACCACGCGCTACCTGCCCGCGGTGTCGACCGTTACCGACAACGTTTGCCGGACGCGGCTCAAAAACATGGTTTCGCCGATCTACCTGCCTTATAACGACATCGTTAAGAAGCATATTGTGGCTTACGCAACGACCCATAAATCGGTGACCCGCCGGATGCTCAGCTACGGAAAGTACTACTTCCCGATGATCGAGCACGAACTGGCCAAAAACGGCCTGCCGCTGGAGCTGAAATTCGTTGCGGTGATCGAATCGGCGCTGAATCCGACGGCCACGTCGCCGAGCGGAGCGGTCGGCCTGTGGCAGTTCATGCTGCAAACCGGTCGGCAGTACGGACTCGAGATATCTTCGATGGTCGACGCCCGGCGCGATCCGGTGCAGGCGACGGCCGCCGCCTGTCGCTATATGAAGGATCTTTACGATATCTACCACGACTGGACGCTCGTGATGGCTTCCTATAATTACGGCCCCGGCAATGTGAATAAGGCGTTGCAGCGGGCCGGGGCCAACGCTTCGACTTACTGGGACATTTATCCTTTCCTGCCGAAAGCGACTCGCGACTATGTTCCCGCGTTCGTAGCGCTCGTCTATCTGTACTATTATCATTCCGATTACGGGGTCGTCCCGTTCGCTTCGCCGCTGCCGTTGGCAACCGATACGGTGATGGTCAGCCGCCGGATCGACTTGAACCGCGTTTCGGAAAAATTGAACTTGCCGTCCGAATTGGTGAAGTTGCTGAATCCGCAGTATAAGCAGGATGTCATTCCGGCTACCGTGAAAAGTTATCCGCTGGTGCTGCCGCAGCAGGAGGTCTGTCGTTTTATCGAGTGCGAGCAGGCGCGTCTTGCGCAGGCCGACACGTTGCCGGCCGATACCGTTTCGGACGGACGACTGACAGCGTCCGCCGCTTCATCGCAACAGGGCGGTTCGAACGGAGACGGTTATTCCGGCCCCGATCCGTTGACCTATAAGGTCAAAAAAGGCGATACGCTCGGAGCCATCGCGCATAAATATAAGGTGACGGTTTCTCAATTGATGAAGTGGAATCAATTGAAAAACAGTAATCTGAAAATCGGACAAACCCTGAAAATCATTCGCTGACGATGATCGAGAACGATACGATAGCCGCCGTTGCCTCCGGGGTTGGGGGAGCCGTTACGCTGATCCGCGTCAGCGGCGGCGGAGCTATTGCCGCCGGCGACCGGATCTTCCGCGGGGTACGCGGCCGGCGGCTGGCCGATGCCCGGGGGTTTACGATCCTTTACGGGACGATCCGCGACGGCGAAACGGTTGTCGACGAAGTGCTGGTTTCGGTATTCCGCGCGCCGCACTCCTATACCGGCGAGGATATGATCGAAGTTTCGTGCCATGCGTCGGCGTATATTCAGCGCGAAGTCATGCGGTTGCTGGTCGAGTCCGGAGTACGGACGGCCCAACCCGGCGAATTTACGCTGCGGGCATTCCTGGCCGGTAAAATGGACCTTTCGCAGGCCGAGGCGGTGGCCGATATGATCGCGGCCGACAACCGGGCAGCCCATGCGCTGGCTTACGAGCAGATGCGCGGCGGTTATTCGGACGAGTTCGGGCAATTGCGCGGCCGGTTGCTCGAACTGGTGTCGCTGGTCGAACTCGAACTTGATTTCGGCGAGGAAGATGTCGAATTCGCCGATCGCACGCAGTTGCTCGACGTGCTGTCGTCTGTCGGGCAGCGGGTGGATCGCCTGATCGCTTCGTTCGGGCTCGGCAACGTATTGAAAAACGGAGTGCCCGTTGCAATCGTCGGGGTTCCGAATGTCGGGAAGTCGACCCTGCTGAATACATTGCTTTGCGAAGAAAAAGCGTTGGTTTCGGATATCGCCGGCACGACGCGCGACGTGATCGAGGATACGCTGAACATCGACGGCGTGACGTTCCGGTTTATCGATACGGCCGGGATTCGCCGTACGGACGATCCGCTCGAGAGTCTGGGGATCGAACGTACGTTCGACCGGATCGGCCGGGCGTCGGTAATTCTGTTGCTGACCGACGCGCGCGACAGCGTGGACGATATCTATGCGCAGTACGCTTCGCTCTCTTTCAAGGCGGGGCAGCGTATCGCACTGATTTTGAATAAGTGCGACTGTCTGCCGGACGAAGAGCTACGGCAGAAAAGGGAACGACTCTCGTCGAAAATCCCGCATCTTGTCCTTCCCCTGTCGGCCAAGCGGCAAATCAACCTGGACGAGCTGACCGATTTTTTGAAACGGAGCGTCGATTCCGAGACCCTAAACGGCGACCGGATCGTGGTTTTCAACAGCCGGCACCATGAAATCCTGCTCCGCGCGCGCGAAGCGTTGCAACGAGCTCGTGAAGGCATCGAATCCGGACTCGCCGGAGACCTGCTGGCGCAAGACATCAGAGAAGTTTTACATTGTATAGGCTTGATTACCGGTGAAATAACGACGGACGATATCCTCGGTTCGATTTTTTCTAAGTTTTGCATCGGGAAATAACATCACACAACAAATTGATTATAAATATATTACACAGCGGACGATAGAAAGTGAAAGAAGAAGCAATCAAACTTTGATAATATTGATAATCAATACTTTAAATATGCATGAATAATAAAGTATTGATCAAATTTTCCTAATTTTGTCCCCCGTTTGTTCTCTGAACGGATACAAGGGACAAAATTCTGTTCCTCATACAATTTGATAAATATTCCCTGAACATCCTCTTAAATCTCACAGCGATTTTATAGGGCGATTTGAAGAGTTCAATAAAAAACATTTGGAATATTGCAGAATTATTCTGTACATTCGCGCCTCTTTTGAAAATTTACAATGCTGCAAAATAGAATGAACATATTATCTCAAACGACAATTCGAGGCAACAAATGCTTCGGAGTTCGGTCGTATGTTCTTCATGTTTGGAGCATTGAAACGTCTGCAAATTTCATAAATACTTTCCAGCGAACACATATAGGAGATAAGATGCGATAGATGCTCGTATCTTGATCTTAGAATAAACAACAGAGAAGAGTTGGAGAGTCCTTACCGAACTTTCCAACTATTTTGTTTTATGCCCATTGGTGACTGTTTGCTCCGTGCAATTCCTCTCCCGTCATTTCCGTCCAATGAGCGTAAGAACATCCAATTTATTAATTAACCGCACAGCGATGTGCACAAAAGAGAGCAAAATGAATTACAAGTTTGACGGAAGCAAGGTATATTTTACATCGGACACACACTTTTATCATTCGAATATCATTAGCTTTTGCAAGAGGCCATTCAAAAATGTAGAAGATATGAATGAAACACTGATCGAAAATTGGAACCGGGTAGTTAGTCAAGATGATATCGTGTTCCATCTGGGGGATTTTTGTCTGGGAGGATCCCATGAATGGACCAAGATTCTTAACAGACTGAATGGGAAAATCTATCTTGTTCTCGGTAATCATGACATGAAAAATATCAGGCAAGGGTACACCAGCAGATTTGAATTGGCAATCATGCAAATGCACATAGAGGTCGACAAGCAGAAAATCTACCTATACGTGGCAACTGTTCGGACACGTGCATACGAGCAAATATAACACGGGAAAAGACGCTTCACGGCTGGATATGATTTTCCCGACGCAATATGATGTGGGAGTGGATAATAATGACTTTACTCCGGTCTCATTCGCGCAGGTAAAAAGGATAATCCAAAAGCAGGTTGAACAATCGAATAAAAAACAGTAATATGAAAATACAATACATGAGCGATCTGCATTTTGAGTTTCGGGAGAACAGCAGATACATAAAACATAACGAATTCCCGGTAACGGGCGATATACTCGTATTGGCCGGAGATATTTTCTATCTGAAGGACAAAGTCTCCCCTTTATCAAGATTCTGGAAATGGGCATCGGAGAACTACCGACAAGTACTCATTATTCCCGGCAATCACGAGTATTACAATTATTGTGATGTGATGGAACGGGGATTACAATGGCGATGGATGTTCAAAGAGAATGTCGGTTATTATCAAAATCAGGTATTGAGAATAGACGATACCGATTTCATAATGAGCACACTCTGGTCGCATATCGAACCGGCAGACGAATATTTCGTTTGGAAAGGACTTAACGATTTCCGTCAGACCATGTATAAAGGGAAACTGCTCCAAACGGAAGCATATAATCAGATGCATGACTTCTGTTTAGGTCATATCAAAAAAAGTCTTGCCGAAAGTACGGCAAAACACACAGTGGTCGTAACTCACCACCTGCCTACTTTGCAGGTTGTTGCTCCTCAGCATAAAGATTCCGTATTGAACAGTGCCTTTGCCAGTGAATACGGAGACCTGATCGGTAACAGCCGGATCGATGCATGGATTTACGGACATTCGCATACCAATATCGACACAGAAATCGGGAGTACAAAAGTGATTTGCAACCAGATGGGATATGTATTTGAAAACGAGCATATAATCAACGGATTTGATCCGGGTAAATTTTTAACGATTGAAAACGAATGAGATATGGAACGACATAAGATAGAACCACATAAGAAGACAATCTTTACCAAGCATCTTTTCATAGACTTGGCGAAAGAATGCGGATTGAATGCTGCGATATTCGAACAGCTCGGAAGCGGGCGCGATACAGAAATCGTGGTTGATAACGATACATTGAAGATGTTAGTTAAACTTCAGGAGCAATTTGCCCGACTGGAAGAGATGGGTAACGATGAATACAGGGGATTTTATATCGAATTGCCCCGCCCTACTCCGGAAGAATGGGGAGATTGCGAAGCGTCGATTGCAGACGGAGAATATGAGAGCAAGGAAGAATACCTCCGGGATTGGGAATTGTCAAATCCCAGAGAAACGGTATGGTATCATGTCGGCTCCGCCAGATACAAAGAAAAGCGTACCATACAATTCACGGATAGGAAACACTCGTATTTTACTATTGCGAATTATTCCCGATATGGAGACAGAATAGGTGATCGTTTCTACCCCGAATGGCAAAGGGATTTCTTGGCAGAGTTGGCCTTATATTTTCATAAGCTAATCGATGCTATCATATAAGATCCGGAGAGGTTCAATGATTATGTGGCGAAGCATCTTCTTTACCAGCAGCGAGACGGAAGAATTGCGAGAAAGGAGTTCAACAGAATCGAATCGAGATTTAAAATTGAGGTCGAAGACGAGACGACGGTAATAAAAGCACTGGAGGATTCCGTCTGCAAGAATTTCGGACAGCCGTTAGATACAATGACGATACGTTCGTATTGCAAATACTATCGAATCGCTCATGAAGCCTATGACCGGTATTTTGAAAGGTTTGATACTACACGAAAGATACGTACCCTTCCGAATGGAGTACCATTGGAATTACAAGATGTCGCATATTACAACATGGTTACATTCTGTGATTTGCAGGATAAATACGATCTCGACAGTGAGACGGATTTCAACAAATTCGCCTCGAACCATTATGGGGAACTGGGGTTGTCGCGGCTGAACATACTCGCTTCGAATTTTGACAGTCCCGGATGGAGAATCATTGTTTCCAATAGCTACTCGGCGTATGCGGATGTTGCGGTAGAAGTCGCCACTGCGCTTTACAAGTCTGGCATTCCTTTGGAAATACACGACGCTGGCAAACTTTTGCGAATACTCAAGGAGGAGGATCATGTGAGATTGATTCCGTACACATTTCACGATTACATGGGCCATCATGAAGAAGGGACCGTTTATCAACTTCCATGGGAGTACGAATGCATGGATAGCGAAGAGAATTCTTTATCATTGGAATAATACCATGAAATTATCTCCCTGGCAGAATGGGGAAAAATTAAAGAAATAAGAATCAACAAGAAACGGAATAAAAGACAATTGAGTTGAGTTACGATGTTAAAAATTCAAAATATCGGCACTATTTTGAATTAGTGCCGATATTTGGTTTTATTTGTCCCCGGAAACAGCTATAATATGAATAACGAAACAGTGACATCCATACTAAATTGCTGATACCCATCATAATTTCAGTATAGAGGACTTGTTTGCCTTTCTGCAAAAAAATTGGCATAAACAGGTCTTCCTTGTCATGGTATCTGTTCAAGCTAGTGAATGAAAATAGGCTGGTTAGAACCGGGCGTGGAATGTACGCCGAAGTAATGAAACAGACCTTTGCCCCCAAACCAGTAAAGGAAGTAAAGGAGATTTATGAACTATTACATGCCAATTTCCCATTTGCGAAATTCTGCGTCTACCAAGGAGAGATTATCGCACCTTTGCAACATCATCTTTCATCTAACCGCATCATCTATGCGGAAACGAACAGAGACTCGACAGAAACCGTTTTCAATTTTCTGAAAGGCAAGCAGCGTAATGCTTATCTGCGTCCTGATAAGAAAATGATATACCGATATGTGGATTTGGATAGCCGTGTCTTTTTTGTGAAAATCTTATCTCCGAGGCTCCTTTGCAAAAGGTATCTGGAGTTCCCATGCCCACGCTGGAAAAACTATTGGTGGATATATTAAGGTAAGCTAAAAAGAATCTATTTAATACCTCATGTCGCTATCCATTAATTCTTAGCCTTGGACAATACCCAACAAATGAAAAAGAAATTCGCCTGTTTTTATCTTTTTATCGCATAATATTTTATATCTTCGTAAATAAAAACGGTACAGTATATAATGAACAAACCCATGAACCGAATCAAAGAAGTGCTTGAAGAGAAAGGCATAAAACAGACTTGGTTGGCAGAGAAGCTTGGAAAAAGTTTTTGTATTGTCAATTCATACGTCTGCAATCGCCGACAGCCAAGTTTAGAGGTGCTGTTTGAGATAGCCCAAATACTTCAAATTGATCCCAAAGAATTAATAAAAAGTACAAAATAGTATATATGGAACTCCAGATTAACGGCAACAAAATATTTGCTCCTCTGAAAAATAAAGAGTTGGTTCTAACTCCCGAAGAGAGAGTTCGTCAGGAATACATCTGCCGGCTTGTTAATGTCTATGACTACTCGCTTGATCAAATGGCTCAGGAAGTTCAAGTGAGTAATTCTCATCGTGGGCTGGGTAAAGCTCGAGCCGATATTGTAATATGGAAGTCTTCATCAGATAAGAAGGATGACGCTTCTGCTATAATCGTTATAGAGTGCAAAGCCGAGCATATTACAATTCAAGAAGAGGATTATTATCAGGGATATAACTATGCATCTTGGGCTGGAGCGGATTTCTTTGTTACCACCAACCTGAAGGAGACTCGTATATTCAAGGTCGTTAAAGGAAAAATTCCAAAACGGCTTGAAGAGATTGTTGATATCCCCAAAGCCGAAGATCTGACCAATGCAAAAAAGATCAGGGAATTATTAAGTCAGACCAAAGCGTTTACGCGCGATGAATTCAGTAGGCTGCTTTTTAAATGCCATAATATCATACGAAACAACGACAAGTTGTCGCCGGAAGCAGCGTTTGATGAAATCAGCAAGGTCCTCTTCATTAAAATCCGATATGAACGAGATAATACCGGTACTCAGATTTTTTCAAAAGAGGAATTTACGAAACTACGAGAAGCCTACGACAAGACAAAGTCCAAACAAAGTCTGCCTTTTTATCAGCAATTATTCGAGCGTACAAAGGAGGACTATGCAAAAGATGGTCTATTCGAATCCAATGATACGATAAAGATTAAAGAGGCAAGTTTTGAGGCAATAGTTAAAGAACTCGAAGTGTACAATCTCTCCCGTACGGCAGATGATGTGAAAGGTATTGCCTTCGAGAAATTCTTAGGGAAAACCTTTCGCGGAGAGCTGGGCCAATTCTTTACGCCTCGCACCATTGTCGATTTCATGGTAGCATTACTTGACCCTGAGGAAGGTGAAATCATCTGCGACCCCTGTTGTGGTAGCGGAGGGTTCTTAATCAAGACCTTCGAGTATGTGCGCGAGAAAATTGAAAAAGACATACAAAAAGTTAAAGAGCAGATCAAAGCCCAGCTTTTCAATGAAAGCTATGAGACTCTGAGCGAAAAACAGAAATCAGCTATTGATGAACAGGTCAATGCCTATTTTGCTGCCCTTAACAAGGAACTTGATACCGGTAATTCAAACAGCCGTTTACAGAATCTATCCAGCAACTGTATCTATGGTACGGACGCCAATCCACGCATGGCACGAACCGCAAAGATGAATATGATTATGCATGGAGATGGACACGGAGGCGTTTATCACCACGACGGATTGTTAAATGTCAATGGTGTTTTTGAAAATCGTTTCGATGTGATTCTCACCAATCCGCCATTTGGTTCTCGCGTAGAAAAATCGCTGGAAATAACAGAAGCTGATGTGGAAACCGATGTGCAGAAGATTGCCGCATACGAGAAGAAATATGGTAAAGAGGTATATCAACAGGCCAGGAGCCAGATCAATGACCACATAGGGGATTCTGTACTGGATTTATATACGGTTGGCAAACTTAGCGGGCTGACCGAAGTATTATTTATCGAACGTTGTATCCGCTTGCTTAAGCCGGGTGGACGTTTGGGCATTGTCTTGCCGGAAGGAGTTCTCAATAACACTAATTTGCAAGCTGTACGCGAACTTTTCGAGGAAATGGCCAAAATAATTTTAATCACCTCTATCCCGCAAGACGTATTCATGGCCTCTGGGGCTACGGTAAAACCCAGCTTACTATTCTTCAAAAAGTTTACGACCGAAGAGCGGGCCCAGTTCGATGCAATTAAACAGGCGGCGACCGAAGAGGTAGGCTCCAAGTATCAATCGCAACTTGATAAGATTGATTCATTCCTGGCGGAACGGGGTAATTCTGCAGAGGAAAAGAAAGCAAAGAGGGCTGAAAGGCGTGCGTTAGAGACGAAAATTGCAGCCGAAATATGGGCGATCGTTAAAGAAAAATTTGATTATACTATCCCCATCGCCCAAGTAGAAAAAGCAGGCATTACGACAACCGGTGCCGAATGCGAGAATCAATTAATCGATTTGCTCGAAGAGTTTACGCCTTATCGCAAGAAGCATCATATGTGGGCCTCAAATGAGTTGAAATTTCACTATGAGATAGTCGATAATAAAGTCGTTCGAACCGATCAAGATGGCAATACGAAGGAGTTATGTTAAAGAGTAAAAGCACATACAAGTATTTGGATTTTGTAAAGTTATCGCAACTTTACAACTGGAGTGTGCAGTATCTGAATGACTCCAAAATCCGATTCACTACCAAATACCCGCTGGTTCAGATTAAAGAGTTCCTGACCCGTAATAAAACAGCTATTGAAATACAGGACGATGTATATTACAAGCGTGCCACCATTAAGGTACGCAACGGTGGAATCTTTCTGCGAGATACAGTTATAGGGAGTAAAATTGGCACAAAAAATCAATTCGTGATTTCCAAGGGACAATTCCTGTTGTCCAAGATAGATGCTCGTAACGGTGCATTTGGCGTTGTCCCAGAGGAGTTAGATGGAGGAATCATAACAGGTAATTTCTGGACTTTTGATGTAGATTATTCAAAAGTAAACCCACATTATTTAGCATTACTCACGACAACGAATGAGTTTATTGAATTCTGCGAACAAGCAAGTAATGGTACGACCAATCGCCACTATTTGCAGGAACCTCTGTTTTTAGATATAAAGGTTCCTCTTCCCTCACTAGCAGAACAAAATAAGTTGGTGGAGGAGTATAATGCTATAATTGAAGAAGGGAATAAAATAGACATCCAAATTGAATCAATTCGACAAAAAATACAATCGTATTTATTAAATGCCATCGGCATAAAAGATAGTAATAACCTTGAGAATAATAAGACTGCAGAATGTCAATATAAATACCTGAAATTCACAAATTTATCCGACATAAACAGATGGGATTATTGGAACCAGGAGCAGTCAATAACAACCTTGCTCCATACTACAAAATACCCCATAGTTACGCTTGGATCTTATAATCTAATACATAGAAAATGGGTGCGAGACTCTAATACTTTCAGATATGTGGAAATAGGAAGTGTCGAACCCTTGCGTGGTATTGTCAATGCAGAAGAGCTTAGTACGGATAAAGCGCCAAGCAGAGCTACTCAAATTATAAAAGAAGGAGATCTGATTATTGGTACGACGCGACCATACTTGAAGAAATTTGCAATAGTTCCTTCTGAATATGATAGTTGTGTTTGTTCGTCAGGTTTTCAGGTAATCGCAGCTAACAAGAATTACAATCTGAATTTCCTGTATGAGTATTTGCATACATATTTGGCAATAAATCAATTTGAATTTTATATGACCGGAGCCCTATATCCGGCGATAACAAACAAAGATTTAAAAAAAGTATTAGTACCATTCCCTCCTTTAGAAATTCAGAATGATATAGTACAGTATATTCAGGTTCTGAAAGAAAAGGTACAATCACTAATACAGCAGGCTAGTATAGCCCACACAATCGCAAAAAAAAGATTTGAGACCCAAATATTTTAAATAATATGACACGTGACGAATTGAATAATATTGCAAATCAGGTTCAAAAAACGAAACGGCCTGTGCCAATAACTAAACGCGAATTAATTAATTCTCTCGGATGTGAAAAACGCACTACAGGAAATATTGCATACATTAATTCATGGCTTGATAAATATAATTTAGTCACAGTCCCCAATTATGCTGATGGATATATAGACGATGTTACAGAATTGAAGTTTAAATATTCCATTAAACCAGATAGGTTCCAATTATATTCTCTTAATATAGGAGAATATAAAAACCTACATCAATTATGTATTGATTTTAAATCAACTGACAAATACTGCTGCCTAATCGGGTTAAATGGGTCCGGAAAAAGTAATGTTTTAGAGGTCATAAGTGCCATTTTTTATAGTCTGTACCATATTGCCACCTTGGTAGATGGGCTCAGAAAATACCCATGTCCATTTAAATATCGAATTAGCTATATCAATGATAATGAATTTTATGAGATCATTGATGGTAGATTAAAAAATGGGAATAAAGTAACATTAGATATTTTACCCAAAAATATCCTTGCTTCATATAGTGGGGAAGATACAAGGTTATGGAAAACATATTATAAGCCTATATATGAAAAGTATTGCAGCAAAATGACTGCTACCCAGGGATTTATTCCTCCATTTATGTTTTATATAAGTCGGCATGAATGGGATATTTCTCTATTAACACTGCTGTATTCTGAGGATATTGACGTTGTTAAGTTTGTTGCAGGAATAACAAAAGGTGCTGAATGCAAAATATCTTTTGAGTATAATAATACCAATATAAAGAAGTGGGACGGAACAGAAATCGAAGGTTTTATAGAAAAATTAAAAGAAAAGTCTACTTATAATATCGAATCGTTTAGGGCGACAATAAATGAAATTAATTTTATTGATCAGCCTAGTACTCTATTTTACTGTCTATATAAATGCCGAACAGAAAGTGATAATCAAATTATACAAAGAATAAACATTGAATTTATAAATAAGGGAAACATTGAAGGTCTCAGCGAAGGAGAAAAAAAGTTAATCAATGCTAATACCATAATTCATATTCTTTCTGCTCCTAATAGTTTGTGTCTTTTTGATGAGCCTGATTCACACATTCATATTGCAAGAAAAGATGAATTAAAAGAATTGATTAATACAGAGAACCGCTATAGTATAGTTACAACCCACTCTCCCGTATTTGTGAATTGTCTTTGCGATGAAAATATTCGGTATTTGAAAGATGGCAAGATTGAAGATCTGGAGAGGAGCAAAAAATTATCACTTTTATCTGGCGGAGGCATTTCCATTTTTGAAGGTTCTTTAATATTAGGGACAAAAAAAATTCTAGTTGTCGAAGGCCCCTATGATAAAAAATACCTTGAAAAGGCTATTTCAATTTTTGCAAAAAGAAATTCTAAATATAAAGCTCTTAAACAAATTGCTATTATCCCAGCCGGAAGCGCAGGAAACGCAAAAACAATGTATGATGATGTTTTATCTAAACAAGTTGACGGATTAGAACTAATAGCTTTCCTATTCGATTATGATAAAGGAGGATTGGAGGGGTGGAAAAATATTGGCAATATAAAATCTGAGAAAGTAATTCCCATATTTTATCAGGACAATTATGCAAAAGAATACGAAACCAGTATAAAAAATATAGCAGATAAAGATTCGTATATGGTCGAAGATTTATTTTCACCGGAATCATATAAAGAAAAAGTCGAATATATTCATAAAAAGAATACACATAAAGAGTTCCGGTGCAATGACCAAGGTAAAACGACGGAAGCAATAAAAAAGCATATTGAGAACCATTACTCTCAATTTAAAGACGAATGGTTTGATGGATTCAAACCTGTATTGGATCAATTAATTAGTATTTTTAAATTATAGCCATGGGCAAAACAGTAACTACATATTTGATTGACGGAGATCCAAAGGGGACGCAGTATGCATTTATCAGCAACAAGATTTGTCAGATGTTTGTGATTCCGCGTTCGAACCTGGCCTATCTGAACGAGCAGGAGAAACTGCACAAGCCGGCGTTTTATATCCTGATTGGAGAAGATGAGACGACAAAACCGCAAGCCTATATCGGAGAGACCGAGAATTTTAAGGAACGGGTAAAAGACCACGACAGCAAAAAAGCATTTTGGCAAAAAGCACTTGTCTTTGTCTCGAAAGACGAAGATATGACCAAAGCCGACGTGCAATATCTGGAATATCGTGCGATTGCTGAGGCCAAGCGGTCGAACTCGTTCGTGCTAAACGAAAACAAACAGGTTCCCAAAGCGCCGAATCTTCCCGAGCATCAGCGGGATGCTATGGATGAATTTTTTGACGACATTAAGTTCCTTGCGTTATTCATTGGTTGTGGCATCTTTGAAATATCTCAGCCCAAGGAAGAACATCTGTTCTATACAAAGGCCAGAGGCTGTAATGCAAAAGGATTTTATAATTCCGCAGGGTTTACAGTATTAAAGGGCAGCATCGTAGCCAATAATTGTGTCCCCTCTTTTACATGGAAAGCAAAGAGGGAAAGAATGGTCGAAGAATATGCGACTTTGAATAACGGCATTTGGACGATGGACTCGGACAAGACCTTCTCCAGTCCCAGTACCGCCGCCGATTTCTGCACAGGTCGGCCATCCAATGGATGGAACGAATGGAAAGATAAGGATGGGAATACATTGGATTTGGTATATAGAAAGCAGTTGGAATAAAATAATTACCTTCTTGTAGGATGAGCAATCTACTATATATTTATTGATTAACTTTACAAAAAGCATATTTTATTTATCATACTGATAACACATTGGTCATCATCAAGAGTATAGACATTGTGTGCCTCTCTTGTGGTTTTATCCCAATGCCACCATTCATGCAAATCTGCTGATTTTGTTGCAGACATAATAAATGAATTGAGAACAATCTGCTTATCACCTGCTGTCGGTGCTAACTGCTTTTCCAAATCCTTGATTGTTTTGTAAAATTCAATCTTAGGGTCATCAGGCATAATACGAAGCAAACCTTTCGGGTCGACAAATGTGATATATTGCTTTTCAGGTGTGTCTATCCATAAGATATAATCAGGATAGAAATTACCTGCAACAAAGAATCCCATACCCACCTTACTTTTATTTCTTAGAAGATAAAGAGATTTGTTTTCAAGTACATCACCATTATTCTCTGTAAATTCCTTCAGATAATCAACAAACAGCTTTTCATCTTCATTCAAACTGACAGGGGTAATCTGTATATTGGTATTTCCCTTTTTCAAGCACACCAATGGCGCATACAAGTGAGAACGGAAATCGAACAGACACAGATTTTTGTTGAAGTCAAACTTCTTTTCGTATTCGTTCAATCCATTATTATCTGTAAGAATAGATTTTATATCTTCAATGAATTTATCCAATTCTTCACCAGTGGTATCTAAGCTATTTTGTGGTGTAACGGTGAAGGTATATTCATCTACAAAATTATTGTCAGTAGCCGAGATTTCTTGGAATTCAAGCAATGGTGCTTCCCATCTTTCTTGCTCGAATTTGCAGAATTTGTCCATATAAGACTTTAATGCCATAATCGCATAATCTGTGGCATACTCAATTTTGCGAATTGAATCTATTTCAAGTTGCTTTTCTGGAATAATTAGTTCATACCAACCATCTGTTTCAAGAATAGGTTTCAGCTTGTTTCTATCAATGCTGATATTGAAATAAGACTTCTCATTCTTGTATTGCTGAATCTCATCAAAAATGCGATAATAATCAAGCAAGGCAAGTGTTGACGCTGGAATCGTGAATCTTGTATCAATCATCTGAATATTCATTTTTAATGAGCCTGATGATTCAATGGATTGAATCTTGCTTCGGCAATCTAGTACCGACTTGTTACGAACAAGGTATCGCATGAAGTCTTCTTTGGGTACATCGAGCACCATACGTCGTGCTTGCTTCTTGAAATTCTTCCCGTCCTTTACTTTTATGACACGGAGTTTCTTTGTCTTCACTTCATCATAACGGTTGACTACCGGCAGAGTCACTTCGATAATATCATCATTGGTTGGAGCGCCTTCCTGTTCAAGGAATTTCTTGAAATCCTCCATATATTGCGCCTTCACACCGAAAATGGTAAGTGTTTCTACGCAATTCATATATCGCAAAGGCTTTACTGAGGTATCGTCAAGGCATGTAGACCTTTTTAGCATTCCTTTATATCCTTTCAAACGAACACCACGACCAAACAACTGAATTGCCTGCGAACCTTCACCTTTGGCAAAATTTATCAATCCCATTGTAGACACACGCCAGCTGTTCCATCCTTCGGTAAACTTTCGTGAACCGATAAGTATTCTAACCTTTGATTCTTTATCGTTGATGCTACTGAATAATGAAGTAGAAACGAATTCTTCGCTTCTGCTTACTATTCCCTTTGCTTCACAAGCCTTAATAAGATTAGCTGTATCTCCAATGTTTATCACACCAAAATAATCACCATATTCGCCAATCTTCATTGCAATTTCGCCTTGCACTTGCTTTATGGCTTCAATGTGCAATCGTGGAGCATCGGCAACAGTGTCGGTATTGAATATCAGATGAAGCATATCTTCATATAGCACTTGCGCTGATGGTAATTGGCCATACACATCTATTAGCGCATTGAAATCGTGTGAAAATAGATCACGTCCATATTTATCGGCAAGACCTGTTTCTTCTGACTTCACTTGCTCTATACAACGGATGCTTTCTTGTTTGTTACGAACAAATCTGTCGATAAAACATAACACTTCCTGAACATCACTTAACTCATCTTTTGATGTTGATGCCGTTACACGGTTTCCAACAAACACTAATAATGGATTCTCTATATTGAAAGGAATCAGTTCGGTTCGTTTTTCAATAGAATACTTCACTTGTTGGAAGAAGGAAAGCAAACAACCTATCAAATACAAATGACGGTGATTATCATCAATACCTGCTCTGAGGTTATAGATACGATAATCTTTTCCATAGCCATCGCCATAGAAATATTTGTATGAGTAGTCCATTATTATAGACTTGCCATATTCCGCTACCATCTGCCTGTCTTCCTTTTTTGAAGATGTGGCATTCAGTGCTTGTTTAAATGTAGCTGAGTACTCAAAGGCAAAACCTTCTTCGCTTAAGCGTGTACGATAGTCGTACCAAACACCGTCTGTTGAAGACATGCCACGATGGGCTTCATCCACAAGAACAAGGTTATTGCGTTCAAAGCTGTCTACCGATACGGTTTTCACTTTGCCTTCTTCCTTGAGTTTGTTCATATCAATGATGGCAATACCTTCATTTTGTCCGCTAGACATACCGCCACCATCTTTGTTGAAGATAGTGGCTTTAATTCCAGAAAGAGTAAGTTCATTTAAATGTTGTTTACTCATTCCTTCATTTGGCGAAAGCACAATAATTTTATTGATAGCGATACCGCCGTTTATTCGTTTTGCTCGCTTCAAATAGAATATAAATTGCTTTATGTTGATGTGCATTAAAAGTGTCTTACCACTACCTGTAGCACACATATACGCTAACTTGTTCATTGAGCTAATGGTATATGGTTCCATCGCAAGAGCACCCAATGTTCTTGCGTTTTCGCTATCAATGAATTCGTTAAGCGACTTGCAGAAGGCTGATCTGTCTGCAAAGTAGTTGTCGAGATACATCTCAGTGAATAACAGGGAGATGTATTGAAAATACTTCAGGCTGATTCCACCACGGTTTTCTCCAATTTCTTTTGTATACCGACAGATTCTCTCATCGTATTCTCGCAACTTGTCTGTTGTGATACTACAATGTTTCATCTTTGCTATCTGTGCTATGTAGTGATGAAAATGAGTATTGCCATTTTCATCCAATCCTTCATATTCAATGCTGTTGAGCTTGTTACCCAAACTTTTCAGTTCGGTGGTGCCTATCTCACCAAGAAAGTAACGGAATAAAACCAAATAGGTTTCAAAGCTGACTGATGGTGAACTTTTCTTTTTTGCCATATTTCGTTATTCCTCCCACATTCGTTTATTGAATTCTGTTTCGATAAGCACCACTTTCCATTGCTCATCGTCAAGACGCAGATTCTCAAGGTTGTTATCCCCATTGATATATATTACATCAAACTCACGGTCGGCAGGATTGATGCGATATTTCGAAAAATAGGCATCCAGTGCAGCATTGCTCGTTAGAATATTATCTTGATTAATGTTACGCCATATAATCAGAGCTTTACGACCATCTGGTAATGTTCCTTCTATCTGACGAAAGCTATATATGCCATTTTGGTCTTTTTGCAAATCAACTGCACCCTCATATGGAGGATTAACAGCTTCTTTGGTTGAGAAGTAGGAGATTGAAGATTGACTATGAACAGAAAGACCAATAAGGTAATTGAAGGTTTCAACGACATCAACTTGTCTTTCTTTGCATTCATTCTTCTCTGTAATCTTCATATTATACTCAAATGGAGTGATGAAAGCCTCAAGGTTAAGCAAGCTGCCTTTTGATTCCATATCAAGCATATAGCCTATTAGGTATTCATCTCCTAAGTTGGATCCGAAGAATGAGCCTTTATTTTCAAGCGTAATATTAGAAAGAGCATCCTCGTAGCTTTCAAGTTTCACATATTTCATCATTTGGGATATGCCACTTATTCGATCAGTTGGATACCCATCTTTCCAATTTGATCCATATATCACTTTCTTAATACGTGGAAGGGTTACAGAATTAAAATACTCCCCCATTTCAACAAGAATATATTTTCTGTTACAATTATTACTTCTATTCAATTCAATTACAGCATGACCTGTTGTTCCAGAACCAGCAAAAAAATCTAAAACGAGTCCTTCGGATGATGAACCAACAATGATATTGTCTTCAACTGTATATAGACTTTTAGGATAATTGAAAGGATTGTTTGGTATTATGTTTTCCAAAATGTTAGTGCCTTTCGAAGATGCATCGTATTTATCTCCCACCCAAATTGATTTTGGAGTTACTTCAATATCAGCAAAATCATATTGATATACAGCATAACCATCCTTTACTTTTTTGCAAAATAAAGTACCATTTGAAATACCTTTTACGCAACTATCATATCCCCATCTCCAGCGAAGAAATTCTCCTTTTCCACTATTAGGGAGAATTGCATAGTATCCTTTATCTGTGTAGGATTTTATTACATCATTAAGATATGCATCGTTAAAAGAATCAGTATCTTTGTTATATATATTAATGTAATTATCTTTTGGAATCACGAAAAACTCTTTTGTCTCTGGATGAAAAAAGAAAGGGAAAAACATATAAGGTCTTTCATATCTAAATTTTCCTGTCCCTGTTCTTTTTAGTGGCAATTCCCTTAATGCTTCACCTCCTTTTGATTTAGAGAATTTCTTTGACAGTTCATCGTCAGATAGGATAAAGTTATATGTTTCAGCATATTGTTTGTTTTTTGCATATATGATTGAATAATCATGAGCTTGAGCTATGAATCCTTGATCTCGCCCTTTTGGATTTGTAAAAATCGCAATATTAGAGATAGCGTTGTTCGCTCCATACACAGAGTCCAAACAACAACTTAAATATCTCATTTCATAGTCATCGATAGCCATCTCAATAATTCCAGTATCTTTTAAAAGCGCTTTGCTATTAATTAAACGACTATGAATCAATGATAACCAGCTAGAATGTTCATAACCATTTTTATAAAGTATTTTACTTGCATCTGTATTATAGGGAGGATCGATATAAATGCAATCTACTTTTTCAGTATTCCCTTGAAGAAGCAAATTGATAGCTTGGTAATTATCACTATTAATCATCAACCCATTAGTTTTCTCATCTATATCATCTATAGACGCAATTAGACGATCTCGGAATGTGGTTGAAAAATTCTTTGTATCAACAATCAAGTTCTGATTCTCCTTCAAAAAATCTATGCTTGGAGGATTTGTAAATGCTGTTGTATGTAGATCTCCTTTGATTTCATCAATAGCATACATATCAATCCATTCTTGAATCTGCGGCTTGTTATCTGCTATCTCTTGATAGAACGATTCATCAATATGGTCGAGGGTGATACACCAATTTGTTTCCACCACAAACTTCTTCTTCAGCCAAAGTTTGCGCTGGAAATTCTCTATCTGCGCCAAGAATGTGATTATCTCCTTACCGATACGTTTTACCGCACGCACCTTTGCAAGATAACTTTCTGCACGTACTTCGTCATCTGTGTCAAGGTCATCGAGATGCATTACTTCGTTCTTGATAAAGAAGTCAAGTTCACGTGTGAGAAATCCACCTAAATCCTTATGAATGAAATAATCGAATGTGTTCTTTGCTACATATCCGTTAAGATGTTTCTGAATCAAAGTTACAGGTTTCTTTGGGTCTGTTGATGTTTGGTACATCAATGGCATCATCAATTCAGGTACACCAATAATATATTCACGAATTTTTGCATAGTTATCATCAACATAGTTCTTCTTTTTGTCTGCAGGTATGTCAAAGATAAAGCGAATGATTAGTTCCTTCGATTCAGCATTCCATTCGAATGTCTTCAATTCAGGCCGCTCATCATTTTCTGTATACAGCATGAACGCACGTTTAGAATCGTCAGTTTCCTTATTATTGTTCTGCTCGATTGTAGCATCAACCAAGCGAAAATGAACATTTATCCCTTCCTTTGTAACAAACGAATAATCCTTGAAGTTTTCAGCAGTCTTGATGTAATACTGGTCTTGGTTAGCCCAATACAGTTTTACTTCTTCACCTTCATAAGGAATGGCATAGACACCTTCTTTATAACGACGTTTAGAGATAAAATCTCCTTCGTCGTAGTAACGATTAAAGAATGAATATAGTGCAGAATAGACGTCGCTTTCGAGTGCTGACATATCTGAACCTTGAGATAATTGTTTCTGCAAAGCAATATATTCTTGCTTTTTGGGAGTATTGTCTTGAAGAGCATCAATAGTCATACCCATTGATTCAACATCCGACTCTATCTTAGCCAACTTTTGCTTGATTTCATCAGTCTTTTCATTTGCAAATGGGGCGAGAATCTCTTGTATTTTCTTGGGTAGACGATTCTCGAAGTAATCAACAATCTCACGTTGACGAATATTGATGATTCTGTAAATACCGAAATCAAGGTCAGACTTATCTAACTCAAATATAGTTTTCAATAATGCGACGAAGCGCTTCTGATATTCATTCATTATGTTATTTATTAATTAGTTAGTACTCCAACGAACAATAAATAGATTGTCTGATGAAGTTGTTTGAATCATTTTTCTCTCAAGTTCAGCAACGAGCTCTTTTCTACGAACAGATATTTCATCTTCCCTATTTTCAAGTTCATTACGCTTTCTACGCTTCTGACGGCGCAAGTCCTCTGCTTTAGCTTCAAAGCTGATACGTTCTTCTATATTTTCAGCTTGGCGAGCAAGTCTTTCTGTCTCACGTATATTACGTTTTACCATATCAAGTTCTTGCTCAATACCATCAATAACATCACGTTCCCAACGATAGATTCTGTCTTCTTCCTCTTTGAAGAATGAAAGATTTCTGTTATCCACATTCTTTGTTGTTGTTACGATGTGCTGTTTTGAATTAGCATCCAGTCGAGAAACAATGGTATCGGGTATTTCGATATTCATCTTTTCAGTTCCACCGCAGAGGAATAGTTTTTCGGCTTCTTCTTGTGTCAAAAACTTGCCATCCTCAGTGAATGCAGTAAACAAGCAATATTGTTCGTCTTCAAATGATGAAATTTGAAGCTTTGATAAAACCAAATAGCCTGATTGGCATCTAAGATATTCAGGCAGTACTACGTTTATACCAGTGTCTTTATTGTTGAATACGATTTCACTGTTGCAGTTGTCTGTATCTAAAACCATAGCTTTGCCGAGGACATATTGAGCTAAAGGGTGAGAAAGTCGATACGGAGCACCATCTCGCAGTTGTGAGAGTAAATCATATTTACCGCACGCGCAATTCGCAACCGACTTTTTGAGAACGAAAGAATGTTGTTTATCATCGAATTTAGCTTTGCCATCAAGCACATACTTTGTTAATTCCCAAAGAATATGTTCATATCTATTTAAGAAAGTACTTGCTTCATCTTTTGCTACACGAAGATGTTCTTGCACGTCAATATCAAAGTTTTCCAAAATTTGATGGCGAGTATCTTTCATGCGTTCGTCTATCTCAACCTGCATATCAGTTTGAAGACGATCGAATGCTTCATTGATTTCTTCTTCAGTTCTACATTGCTGATAGATTTCCCAAATGCGAGTTTCAAAGTCGATAGCGTCTGCCTTACCGAGAATTTCATCAGAAGCGCCGAATATATCATCAAAAAGGTTGAATTTCTCGTTAAGGATATTGAATACACGCACATCTGCGTAATTCCTGATATTTACGAAGTTGACAACAACAACATCATGTTTTTGACCATAACGGTGGCAACGACCAATGCGCTGTTCAATTCTCTGAGGATTCCACGGTAAATCGTAGTTTACAACAAGAGAACAGAACTGAAGATTAAGACCTTCGCCAGCAGCCTCTGTTGCAATCATAATATCTGCCGATTCTCTAAAATAATCTACTAATGCCATTCTTCGGTCAGCAGATTTGATGCCACTAACTTTTGAAGGATTAGCTTCGCGCCAGTTTTTATATATTTGTGTTGTTTTAGAGTCAGAACCACGACCATTGAACAATACGATTTTACCTTCGTAGCCATTCGCTTCAAGATATTCTTTCAGATATGCCTGTGTCTTTGTAGATTCAGTAAATATCAATGCCTTTCGTGAAGCACCTTCTTTGGCTTGCATCTCAAATGATTTATCCAATGCTTGAAGAAGAGCTTCTGATTTGGAATCTTGCTTTATCTGTTTGGCTTTGTTGATAAATGATTGTAATAGCTCAATCTCAGCCTTTAGTTTATCAATGTCAATCGCATCCTCTTCCTCGGCTGATATATCTTCGTTATCATCAACATACAAATCTATTTCTTCATCATCGTCTATCAAATCCTCTGCTGTAAATAAGAGCATAGATGCCGTTTCGAGCATCTTTTCAAGACGTGATTTTATATTGGTCAATGTACTTATAAGAGCAAAAGTTGAAGAAGCCAATATCTTACGGATTATCATTGTAGTCAACTTCTTCTGCTGTGCAGGAACTGAGTAGATATCGTTTCTTCTGAGAAAATCAGAAATAGCTCGATATAACTCATATTCAGCATCAGTTGAGTCGAACTTCTGTGTCAGTGGTAATCTATTTGTATAATTGATATATTCTTTTACATCACGTCTCAATGTACGTTTATACATCGTAGACAATCGTGCACGAAGGTCGGTATTATTTTCTCCAGAACCGTATTCACTTCTAAATGATTTCTCGCTACCAAAAATATGATCATCAATTATGCTTGTCAAACCATAAAGCTCCAGTAATGAGTTTTGGAAGGGTGTAGCTGTAAGCAACAACTTCTTTGTTGTTGTGAGAGCATCACGAACTGCATGAGATGTTTTGCTTGATTGGCGATAAACATTTCTCAGTTTGTGAGCTTCATCAATGATTGATATATCGAAACCATGCATCAATATTTCATCCTTTTTACGAGCCACAAAATTATAGGAACAAATAATTGCCTTATTCTTTGAATATGGAGATCTGCCGTTCTTGATGGCTTCATTGTAGTTCTTGGTGTCAAGGATAATATTGTCAATACCAAATTTATCTATCAATTCTGTACTCCATTGTTTTCTTAATGCAGCAGGACAAACAATTATAATCTTTCGTTTGCCTATAGCCCAATATTGGCAAATGACCAAACCTGCCTCGATAGTCTTTCCTAAACCGACTTCATCAGCTAAAACGATACCTTTGGATAGTGGTGATTTGAATGCAAAGAGTGCTGCATCAATCTGATGTGGATTGATGTCAACAGACGCACTCATTAGTGATTGCGAGATTGAAGATAGTTCACCGCCCACAGCTTTTTGTGTAAGCAAGTTTGCGTAATACTTCGCGTGATATTTAGTTATCATACTAATAAAAAACTTCGTCACAAAACGCTTTAACAGATTTAGTCAGACGTAGATATGAAAGAGTATCCTTTTGATTCATCGCCTTCGACTACGTTATAGTTGAATGATAAATATTTTGCTCTTAGTTGACCTATTTATTAGGTGAATATGTTTGCGAAAATACACATTCGAACTTGAAAATACCATTATTTGTACCGTTTTCTTCTAAAAATCTACGGAATAGTTGGTAATGTGGAAAATTCACTCTCATCTGTCCCTTCCGTTCATTTTAAGATAATTACTGATTTACCTGGAGTTCTACATTCCTAAATTAGCCCACATTTCTGAGTTTTTTGGTTCGTACTGTAACCCAAATTAGTGGACATGTGCTTTTTTTGAAAAACCGGCCAATCGATTACAATTGAACCGATCGTCGAGTATGCCGGTAACGATGCCGTGTACTTCTGGCGAATTGATGGGAAGACAGTGGGCCGCGATAAAACATATACTTACGAAGCCGGGAATGATTCTTTCACATTCTATATTGACTTTTCGATTACGACAGATTACGGCTCGGACGAATTGGAGATACAGGTGGATATAGTGTCTTTGCTTTCCCCCAAAATTTTACTGGCGGTTCCGGAAGAAGGGTATATTGTTCCTGTAGGCGTCGATCTGGAACTCAAACCCGAGGTAATCAATTCCGAAAACACCGAATATACGTGGACGGTGTACGGAGAGAAAAAAAGTGATCAAAAAGATTTCATATTCAACTCGTCGAAAATCGGTATGTATGAAGTGGTGCTTATTGCTAAAAATGCTGACGGTGAAGGGGTGTTAAAATTCAATGTCAAGGTCTGCACTTCGGAAGAGATGCCGTTCGAATGGATGTGGGAAACAGAAACATTCAACTTAACGATTGGACGTACGGCTTTTATACGCTCTTATTGGATTAAGAATGCTTTCGATGCCACCTATTCATGGCAGGTAGACGGCAGTGATGAGATTGTGCAAACCGGGCATGAGTGCCTGTTTGCCTACAAACCAGAAACACAGGGGACACATCCGGTAACTGTTACGATGAAAAACCAGTATATCGAGCGAAAAAAGACGTTTACGGTTAATGTTTATCCTCCGGTTCAGCCCAGGCCGATTACCGCTACCAGTAAGGCTACGGCGGATCATGGTTATTTTTTCCTTCTGGCGCCAGCCCAACACGTCAATCGCGGTAATAGTGAAACCGTAATCCCTTTTGCGAACCAAGCGGCGGTCAATGCTTTCATCTACGACCATCCCGGTTCAACCGAATTCGGAGCGTCACTCGGTGCTTGGGGCGGATATCTGATGGTCGGATTCGATCATAGCGTCGAAAATAGCGGCGCATACGACCTGGCGATTAAAGGGAATCAGTTTCCGGATTGGTCTGAGCCCGGTATCGTATGGGTGATGCAGGATGAAAATGGCGATGGAGAGCCAAACGACACTTGGTGCGAACTTAAGGGAAGTCTTTACGAGGCGGAAGGATATGTCCGGGATTACGCTGTAACCTGCTGTAAAGGAGGAATCTACGAGCCGATTATATGGTAAGGTAATTTAGGCAATACCGGTAAAGTAGACTACATTCACAGTCATTATCCGCCTACGTTATATCCGCGTTGGATCGATACCGAAAGTTATACGTTGGTCGGCTTTCGCCTGCCATCGGCTACAGAGCAGTCATCTACTTCAGGATACTGGGAGAGCAGGGATTTAGGCTGGGGGTATGTTGATAATTACAGCCTGATCGATATGTTTGTCAACGATGGGAATCCAAATGCAGGCTGGGTTGCTAGTCGCCTGAGAATAAGCGATGCCGTTACCTGCGACGGAAAACCGATTCGTCTTGATTTTATCGATTTTGTCAAGATACAGACTGGCGTCAACGCTACGGCCGGAGGCTAGGGTGAAATTTCGACCGAAGTCGGTGCCGTCCAAGATCATAATATGATAAAAAATCAATAATCATACGGTTGTTCCCATCTTATTAAAGCTTATAAAATCTACGGGTTTTATAAGCTTTTTGCATTTATGACTATATAGTGTTCTTTCACTTGCGACAGATGTCTTCCAGATAGTGTTTGACCCGGATGTATTCGCAGGATTTGGCGATAACGTAGCCGCCGTTTTCCGACCATTCGAACGGGGAGAGGTGCTTTCCGGCGAGTATGTTTGCCGTCTACGCTGATTTTAAAATACCCATTTTCAAACAGCGTTTTTAGTTGTGACTAATTTATTGTTGTCCTTTCAGGTGGGCCGCTGGCGTTTTTTGTTATTGGTTGCTTTTCATTGTATTACAAGGGAGTGTTTGTATCGGATTAGTCATATATCTTCTTTCAAAAGGCATCTACCTGTTTTTTATCTCGTAGGTTTCATATTTCCCGTCGAACATGCTTTGTTCCAATGGCTCCAGTTTTCTTTTTTCTGCTCAGCTTCGTTAAAGCCCAACGAACCATCCGGATTCTGATGTAAAGAGTATGGGGCGGAACATTGCTCCCGGTCTCGAAGACCAATGCAAGCTCGGATTTATTCCATACTCTGATGTCTTAGCTATTCAAATTTATAATCTTTACAGTTTATGAGCCAATTTTTTCAGGGAAAGACAGGGCGCTTCGACCTGATATGGGCTTGACATTTTTGCGAGTTCATACAGGGGCAGGCGATAAGGATTTCCTGAGCGAGGATGACAAAGATGAGCCTTACTCTGGAGAAAGGTCGATTCCGGTTAATGCCTTATCATTGACGCGGGTTGGCAGGTCGTTGTTATCTTTGCGGTTTGTTGTCTTGCCAATGTTTATTTCGCTCTGAGAGGAGATGACTGGACGGATGAGCAAAAGGCAGAAATAGAATCGTTGCCGTTTCGTTACCTCGTCCTATTACAAAAAATGTAACGTCCCTATTTATTAGACTGTTACATTAATCTAAAGGCGTTCGATGACGAGACGGGCTTTTACATTCCGGGTAAGGCCGTTTTGCCGGAAGCTGCGGCCGGGCTTATTCGAGCGAGAACGAAAAATGGTCGTAAGGTTCCGTGCGCAGCGACAGGCCGACCGTCGACGGCGAGACGGCGAACAGCGGCGAGAACGTGTGAACGGTCACCGTTTTGCCGTCCGGATGGAATTCGAGTATCCGTAGCCAGCCGTCGCCCCCGTTGCCGTGCCAGCCGCCCCCTTCGGCCTGCGCGTTGAACATCATCTGGTTGACCGTGCGCCCGGCCCGGTTCTTATCCGTACGGAAACCTACGTGGCCCCGGTGCGACATTTCGTCTACCACGTGGCCGCAAAGTACCATCGACGAATTGGCCGACGGTTCGATCAGTTTTTCCCACAGGGCTTTCCCGCAGGTTACGTCCGTTATTTTGTAACCTTCTTTTTCGATCCGCCTGCCTTTTGAGTCCATGTAACTATGTGTCAGGTATATGACTTTGTGTTCGCTGTATTCGGGCTTGTTTGCCAGCGCTTTGGCTTCCGCTACGACGGCTGCCCGCGGATTGAATTCCAGCGAGACGATCAGAAACCGGTCGCCGCCGGGCGCCTGGAATTCGTACCAGGCGTTTTCGAGCGTCGGGATGCCCGCTTCGTTTTTGAACATACCTTTCAACAGGCCGGTGTACAGGCTCTTCCGGTTGGCGGGGAAGAACGAGTTCAGTTGGCTGTAACGGTTCTCGGCTCGGTCGAAACCGTGATCGTGGTTACCGGTGCACAAGATGTACGGTACCACGTCGTCGAGGATGCCGAACGCATCCGAGACGAACTGCCACTGTTTGTCCGAGGGCAGGTTGCCGTTTACTCCGTCCGGTACGGTACGTTGGTTCTGTTCGACCAGGTCGCCGGTGCAGAGCACCAGCCGGATGTTCAGACGTCGCTTGTTCTGCTTGATCCAGTGCATCATCAGTTCGAACGTCGGGTGGTTGTAATCGAATTTGGTGTAGGTTTGCGGATCGGGTATCAATACCATGCACCATGAACTGCTGTCGCTCAGCGCTACCGGTTCGGGATTCTGCGCGGCGGCGAACGGCCCGTTCAGACAGGCCAGGATCAGCAGGATAATCAGTTTTCTCATCGCTGCGATGGGGGCTGGTTTTACAACAGTTTATCGATTTCTTCGACGATCCGGTCCTTCTCGCTGGGACGCGGTGCGTTGTGGGAAACGATTTTCCCATTCCTGTCGACTAGCATATAGTGCGGAATTCCTTCGATTCCGAATTGCGTATAAAGTTCGTTGATCTGCTCCGAAGTCGGCTTGTAGTGGATTCCGGTCAGCTTTTCGGCGAGAACCGTCCTGCGCCACTGATCGTTCGGGCATTGTCCGCAGAGGAATACGAAAACGACGTTCTTATTCTGGTAGTGTTGCTGTAGTTCCAGCGAGAACGGCATTTCGGCCATGCACGGTCCGCACCACGGTGCCCAGAAATCGACGTAAACGACCTTGCCCGCGTGGTCGGCGACGATCGATTCGAACAGGTTCCCGCGGATCGTCGAGTCGGGTTCGATCAGTTGCGTTCCTTCGGCGGGTTCTCCGTTCAACACAGCGTTCAGTTCGTCGTTGGCGGCCTGCATTTTTTCGCGCATGTAGGCGTTGGCGAATTGTTCCGGCGCGATGTATCTGTTCAGGATATCGGTCGGTGCGTTGGGCAGCATCTCGAGGTAAAACCGGCAGCGGATCAACTCTTCGGTGAATCCAGACGTTTTCTCTCCCAGACGCTTTTGCAGGAATTGCAGCGCGTCGTCGTCGGATTTGATTGCCGGATTGTCGTCCATTTCGCGGTAGATCGACTCAAGCAGGTATTGATTGTACATATCCAGGAAGGCGGCGTGCTCCATCGTGACGATCCGGTTATCGTCGGGATCGTAGCTTTTTACAAAGCGAATGAAATTCTTCGGCAGTTCCGGCGCCTGGGCTTCCGGATTTTGCTGTTTGATCACCTGACAAATGTTGGCGTAAGTCAATTTTGCCTGCCACGTTCCGTATCGCAGCATGTCTTCCACCCATGCGTTCAGCTCTTTGACGGGACGGTGCTCTTTGCGGAACCGGTTCCATACGTCGCGGTATTCCCGCTCTTTGCTATCGGCGAAGGTTTCGAACTCTTCCGGCGAATATTTGCGGATGGCCTGTTCCATGCTGTTTTCACCCGTGTATTTCAGCCGCAGCGGTTGGTAATATTGCTGTAGATCGGCCATATCCCGGTTCAGCGCCGCCGCGCGTTCGTTTCCGGCGAACGTGATGACAGACTCCGGAACTGTTCCGTCGCGGATCGTATCGTTCCAGACGCGGGCGTCGAGTTCGATGTAGAGGCTGTCGCCCGGAGCGAGGCACAGGCGGTGGGTCTGCCGGTAGTTCATCAGCACTTCCTGCGGGTAGCCCAGCAGGGTTTCCATGCGAAAGGCGCCTTCTGCGTCCGCCGATACTTTCAGCGTATTCTGGCCGCTCTGTTTCAGCAGGCCGTTGAATCCGAATCCGATGTCCTTACGGTCGGGATGTTCGTCGAAATGACGAATTTTGCCGGCGATTACGACGCGGCCGGTTTGCCAGGGATCCGCTTGCCGGGAACAGGAGCAGATCAGCAAGGCGGAGAGCAGCAGGAGTGTGATGCGCATGATACGATTGGTTTGATTGATCGCCAAAGATAGCACAATAATCCGACAAATCGCCCATCCGCCGAGGGCCCTCGGCGGATGGGCGATTTGTCGGTACTGTCCGGGGCTCGCTTTAGTTCGCCGACAAACTATTTGACTTCGATCGTGTAATTGTTATTGTAGCAAACGAGCGCCCACTCGTCGTTCTCGTATTTGTGTCCGGGGCTTTTCTGAACGAAGCGATAGGGCGTTTGCAGCAGCGGCAGTTCGGCACGGTTCAGGAACGACGCGAAGTCGGCCCCGTGCATTTTGATGCCGCCGATGAAAAGTTTCGCGATGTCGTACCCCCGGTATGCGTACAGGCTCGGAAGCGAATTGAAAGCCGATACGTAACGGCGGTCGAAATTGAGTACCCGTTCGTTGCCCCGGTCTGCATGATAAGAGGTGACATAGCGCAGGTTCAGCTTGAAGAACAGGTTTCTTTCGATATTCTGCAGCCGGGCCCAGCGCGAACTCCCGATAACCCGGATCGCCGGATTCTTAATGCTTCGCGAAGTCAGGCTGTTTTGCACCGAACTGACGTAAGCCAGAATTCCGTCGATATTCGTTTCATCCGAAGCCAGCACGACGATCACGTTTTCTTTTTCTCCGCTGAGCAACCCTTCGAGGGCCGTTCCGCCCATGCCTTTGACATAGTTGAAGCGGTGCGCTCCCTGCGGGATCAACGGCTGTATCTCGGCCGCGAATTCCGAATCGTTACCGGTCGCAGAAATCACGATGACGTTTTTGTCTCCCGCGAATTCGTTACGCAGCTTGTCGTTCTTGACCGAGGACCCCGGCGCGGCCTGGAACAGCAGCGGACTGTCGACGCTTTCCACGACGGCCAGCGGCGATACGACCGGAATGCCGTGCTGTGCGGCGAATGCCGCGACCGGCGGAAAACATTCGTCGTAGACCGGGCCGATGATCAGGTTGGCGTTTTGCAGTTCGGGCTGTTGCAGGATTTCGGCTGTTTCGGCGGCCGATTTGCCGGTATTGAACAGGTCGACTTTGACCGAAATGCCCGAGGTTTTCAGTTCTTCGAGGGCCAGCAGCGCTCCCTGGTAAAATTCCAGGAACTGGCGTCCCGACACGCCGGCTCCTTTCAGCGGGAGCAACATGGCCACTTTAATGACGCCGGTTACGTCGACCGGCCTGATCGATGCGCTTTCCGTTGCCGGTTCCGTTCCCGGATGCTGCGGCAGGGAATCCCGTACCGGTCGGTCGGTTCCTTGCTGCGGGATCGGGACACGCAGGATGCTTCCCTCTTTCAGTCCGTCTTTCAGGATCGGTTCGTTGTAGGCCGCGATCGAATCGACCGGCAGACCGAAGCGTTTGCCGAGCGAATAGAGCGTTTCGCCTTTTTCCACGACGTGGTGGGTGAAACGGTCGGATACGCTGTTCAGCGCGTCTTTGTAGGATTCGATCTGCTCCTCGATCTCTTCGGTGTCGCTTTTGCCCTGGCTCGCCTTGCGGATGTTGATTTGCTGGCCGATCGACAGGTGCGCCGGGTCGAAACCTTCGTTGTCTTCCATCAGTACGTCGAGTCCTACGCCGTAGCGTTTGGCGATCGAGTAGGCGGTTTCGCCCTGGTTGACGGTATGGATATCGAACAGACGTTTCCTTTTACGGTCGGAAAGCGGTTTCTCGGACGCTTTGACGACCGGGATCTTGATTACCTGGCCGGCCTGCAGACCGTCGGCGACGTGCGGGTTGCTCGCCCGGATGGAGTCTTCGTCGGTGTCGTACACTTTACAGAGCGAGTAGAACGTGTCTCCCGGTTTTACGGTGTGTACGTAGTAGCTCTCTCCGCCGATCGTGACGATGCTCGTCGATTTCTGCGTTTGATTTTGTGCCTGAACGGTAGCCGCGGCCACTATCCAGCAAACGATAAACAGCAATATCTTTTTCATCCCAGGTTCAAAGTTACCCGCAAAAATACAAAAAAAGCCGATACGACGAAAGCCGCGCGCCGTTCGTGTCTATTCGACCCTGAATTTTTTGCTTACTTCTACGGGCATCGGTTCCGCGGACGGCGTATCCAGATCGTAAGGGGACAGCGCGTAGCGGGTGCCGACTCCGTTGGCCGTAACGGTCAGCAGGTGGTCGCCCGGGGTCAGTTCTTCGCTGGAGAGCGAAACGCCCGTTCCGCCCGCCGCCGTCTCGACCGTCTGCCCGTCGATGGCTACGGTGAAACTTTCGGGCTGCACGCCGACGGTCGTCCAGTGTACCGATATTTTCCCGTCCTTACAGTGAACGGGCGCTACGGCCATGACGGTAACATCGTCCGCCTGCCCGTTGTAGATATCGACCAGCGCCCGGGTCAGGTTCAGGTAATAGAAACCCCATCCGCCGTTGTCGCCGCGGAATCCGGGGGCCGTCAGCGATACCGGTTCGTAATCGTCGCTGTATTCGACGCTGTAACTGTCCACGAAAATATCCTTGTCCGGCCCGTACCCGTGCGATCCCTGACCGGTAAATTCGTTGAATTGGTGCAACATTACCATGCGCGGACGGTGTTCGAGGGCGGTTTTGAACGATTCGAGGTATGTCCATCCGTCCCGGCGGCCCCATGCTTCGGGCGCCTTCCAGCCGTTTTCGGCGAAACAGGCCGGATTGACCGTCGTGCATTCGGCCACGTCCCCTTTATAGGTCACGGTCGGTTTCAGCGAACCGTCCATCCAGCTCCAATACCCCAACTTATCGTGTCCGGTCAGTTGGTTTTGCGACGACATCCAGCGGATCGTAAAGCGCGAGCTGTCTACCGGAGGATTTCGTCGGCGCAGGTCGTCGATCTGTTCGGCCGTCCATCCGAGCGTCTGCTTGAAAAACGGAACGCGGAAGGCCGTTTCGGTCTTGCCCTCCTTGACGCCCATGGCTCCCGTATCCAGAATGACGGTCAACGGTTTTCCGTCGTATTCGTACCACAATCCTTTGAAACGGGGATTGCGCACCATGTATTGGTAGATCCAGTTCAGCTCTTCGTTCAGCGCTTCCATCGTCGCCGGGGGGCCGTTGCTCAGGCCCGGCATGATGATCGCCTGCGGAACGGGAAGACCCTCGTCGCGCATGTCGGCCATCACTTCGAGCGCCAGTTCGGTGTTGTGCACGATGGCGTTCACTCCGTCGCCGCGTTCGTCCCAGTGCTTGCAATCCCAGATATGGTTCGACCAGTCGAACAACACGGCGTCGGCGCCCGAATCCATCAGCCACAGCAGGTGCTGACGGATCACGTCGGGATCGGTAAAGTCGTAAAAGCCGACCAGCGGAACGGCCTGAGCCGTCGTCCACATGCTGCCCGGAGCGAACCACGGCTCCCATTGCGATACGAATGCGGTCGGATGTTCCGGTCGCTGCGGAATGTCGCGGCGGCGGACGTCGACGTCGATTTTATTGGAATGCAGTCCGGCGTTCGGCATCGGCCTGCCGGTCAGGTAGGGCCTGTAATCTTTCAGCCCGCACCACAGCGACGTGTCGCGCGGTACGGCCACCACCTCGATTTCGGCCGTGCCGACGTTTGGCAACGGCAGCAGCAACAGCGCCCTGCCGTTGCTGTCCGGAAATTCGTGCGATCCCCACCTGCGTCCGTTGACGTATGGCATCAGAATCACTTCCCGGACGGAATCGCCCTGCGAAGGCGTGTAGCTCGCTTCGATCTGCACGGTGCGTCCCATGTCGATTTGTTGAACATTGGCCGTGATTTGCAGTCCTTCGCGCTGCGAGCAGGACGACAGCCACAGGACGGTGCAGAGCGACAAAATTAATCGCGCAGTGCGGTCGGCGCCGTGCGCGAAACGGAAAGTACGGGTATTCATAGTTCGGTTCATTAAGGGTTCGAATGTTCGATAGATAAGGATAAAGGTAAAAAAAATTATCGGATAAACCGTCCGCCCATTCCGTTTTTTTTGTACCCGGATTTTTTCCGAAGAGTCCGTCTCAGGTTTTTTGCATCTGTATTTTTCGGAATATTTCCGGATGCGGAAGGCGTAAAATGCGTATTTCGGAGGTTTTTGACGGAAACGGATCGTTCCGGACGTTAAAAGTGCTGAAAAATTTGTTATTCTGATGGGAAACCCGTACTTTTAGAATTATGTTTCAATGTAAAAATTATTGATTATGAGTAAAAAAGAAAAAAGCATCGAATTGCTGAACAAAGCCGTGTCCGACGAACTGTTGGCTGTAAACCAGTATATGTATTTTCACTTCCGTTGCGACGATTACGGGTACGACCTGCTTTCCAATCTGTTCAAACGCACTGCGATCCACGAAATGCTGCATGTGGAACGCCTGGCCGAACGGATTCTGTTCCTCAAAGGAGAGGTGGAGATGACCCCGTCCGGTTCGGTCGAAAAAATCCACTGCGTGAAGGAGATGCTGAAAAAAGCGGCTGAAATGGAAACCGGCAGCGTGGACGATTATAACAACTGGGCCAACGAGTGCGGGGCGAACGCCGATTCGGTGACCAAGAAAATGTTCGAAGCCCTGGTCGGCGAGGAAGAGGTGCACCTCGACCAGTACGAAACGGAGATCGATAACCTCGAAAAATACGGGGACAATTACCTGGCGCTGCAATCCATCGAGCGTAGCAAAAGCGTCGCTACGCAAATGGCGGCTCCCGCTGCCGGCGAATAGCGATGCGTCGTTGATATCTGTTGCGAAGAGGAATCCACTGCTGGATTCCTCTTCGCGGTTTTAGGCTTCTAAGTAGAAATCAGAAACAAATTATAATGATTTTACAGGGATTCTTCCTTTTTGCGGAGCCGGGAATTTAGGGAGTCGTAACTTGTCTTTAAAACTCTATGTCAGAATATTTACGACAGAAATAAAAACAAAAAGCGCCCCGTAAGGACGCTTTTTGCGGTATGGACGAGACTCGAACTCGCGACCTCCTGCGTGACAGGCAGGCATTCTAACCAGCTGAACTACCACACCGTACTGATGTGCAATCTTGTTCCCTGATTGCGTTGCAAATGTAATGTAATTTTTCGATTCTCCAAAATTTTTCGAAAAAAATCAGGAATTTTTCAGCCAGCCGTCAGTCGCGTTTGAAAATCGAAAAATGTACGCTTCCGTAACTGCGGCTCTCCGCGAAACCCGGATAACGGCTTACATCCAGGTTCTTAGAGTGCTCCAGAATCAGCCATCCCCCCTCCCTGAGCAGGTTCCGGTCGAAGACGGCGGCGGGGATCGTCTCGCTCCCTTCGATGTCGTAAGGCGGATCGGCGAAGATGATGTCGAACTGTTTGGCGCAGCTTTTCAGGTAAAGAAACGCATTGGCTTTTACCGGATGGATATTCGTAAAACCGAAACTTTTGGCCGTGTTGCGGATATATTGGTGGTGCACGGCGTTGATTTCGACCGATACGACGGAAGCCGCTCCGCGCGAGGCGAATTCGTAGCTGATCGAACCGGTTCCCGAAAAAAGATCCAGTACGTCGAGTCCTTCGATCTCCAGGCGGCTGTTCAGTACGTTGAAAAGGTTCTCCTTGGCGAAATCGGTGGTAGGCCGCGCGCGCAAGTTCTTGGGAGGCTGGATAACCCGGCCCCGGTGGATGCCGCTAATGATTCTCATGGTTCAGACGGATCAGATGGGTGAAGTCGCATACGTTTTCGCTGCCTGCGACAGATCGGTTTACGGACGGGCGGAAAAGCCGCGTATGGCGGAAATAACGGGCCGCGGCGCGGCGCAGTTGAGGGGCGTCCGTCCCGGAAATTTCGATCCGGAAATTCGTTCCGGCATATATTTTTGTCAGGGCGCCGAGGTAATAAAGCAGGTCGGCGTCGCTGTGGCGCGGCAGGGTTTCGGCGAATAACAGCCCCCCGTCGTAGGCCGACAGGTGAACGAAGCTGCGGGTCAGCGCCGCCGCAAGCAGCGGTTTCCGGGCGTGCCGGACTGCGCTTTCGAGCAGCGGATGCGTATAAGCGAGCCGATCTCCGTAAGCCGAATGCAGGCAGTCGTATACTGTGCGTGCGATGCTTATCAGCGCGATCTTTCCGTCGCGCGGCGCGGTGGCGACCGTGCGGCGTTCCGCTTCGCCTGGAATGCCGGACAGGGTCATGTACCGCTCGGCGTCTTCCTCCCGGTAATATTCGGCCGGGATCAGGCAAACCCGGTCGGTGTCGTACAATACGGTCGCCCCGCCTTCCGGGCATTGCAGCGCTTTCTGTCGCAGCAGCGACCGCAGCGCGTCGGCCTGTTCTTCGCCGTGCGGCAGCGGGCAGGACGCCAGCGTTCCGATCTTTCCGCCGGACACCGGGCAGAAGGCGAACCTTCCGTCCGAAAACTGGATCAGCAGCCTGTCGGGCGCGTCGGTCGTTTCCATCGTTCGTGTAATTTCATCGTTTTAAAATACCGGTTTTCGACTGTGCCGCCGGAATAAATCCGGGAAAATCGTTTTCAACCCCGGAAATATTGACGTAAATTTGTAACGGTCGGCCGGCCGTTATCCGAAAGTCCGGATACTCCGGCCGTTGTGTCGTCCGCAACTCAATAACGCCCATGTTAGCAGAACATATCGCCTCCCAAATTTACGAGAATTTCGCATTCGAGCCAACTCCCGCGCAGAAAAATGCGATCGAGCGCCTCGGCGGGTTCCTCTGCGGCGATGCGCAGGATCGGATTTTTATCCTGAACGGATACGCCGGAACGGGAAAGACTTCGCTGATCGCCGCGTTGGTGAAAACCTTGTCCGGACTTCGGGTCAGGACGATCCTGCTGGCGCCTACGGGGCGGGCTGCCAAGGTGATGAGTCGTTACGCCGGAGCGAAAGCCTACACCATCCATAAGAAGATTTACCGGCAGAAATCGCTGGCTTCCGAGGACGCTTCCTTTTCGCTCGACTATAATAAAGAGAAGGGGGCCGTATTTATCGTCGACGAGGCGTCGATGCTGTCCAATTATTCGTCCGACGGTTCGATATTCGGCTCCGGGCAGTTGCTCGAAGACCTGATCGCCTACATCCGCAAGGGCTGCGACTGCCGGCTGATCGTCGTCGGCGACAGCGCGCAGTTGCCCCCGGTGGGTCACGACGGCAGTCCGGCGCTCGATCCGCAGAAAATGAGCGTGTACGGGACGGCCGAAGCCGCTCTGCTGGACGACGTGGTGCGGCAGGAGGCCGATTCCGGCATTCTGTTCAATGCAACGCTCGTGAGGTGTATGCTGGAAGCCGGGATTATCGATATTCCGCTTTTCGACACTTCGTTCGACGATGTGGAGGCCGTCGACGGCGGGGATATCCTTGAGGCGATCCAGGGCGCTTACGACAGGTACGGCATGGAAGAGACGATCGTCATCACGCGGTCGAATAAACGGGCCAACCGTTTTAACGAGGCGATCCGCCGGCACGTATTGTTCGCCGAGGAAGAGATCGGTTCGGGCGATATGCTGATGGTGGTCAAAAACAATTACCACTATACCGGACGCGAGGAGGAGTGCAGCGTCGATTTTATCGCCAACGGGGATACCGCGCTGCTGAGACGCATCCGCAAGTTCGAAGATTTTTACGGGTTCCGTTTCGCGCAGGCCCGGTTGTCGTTCCCGGATTACGACGACCTGGAACTGGAGTGTAAGATTTTGCTCGACACGCTCGGCAGCGATTCTCCGTCGCTGACGCGCGAGCAGGGCAGCCGGTTGTTTTTCGCGGTAGCGGAAGATTACGCCGACGTTCCGTCGAAGGCGAAGCGCTATAAACAGGTGCGCGAGAATCCTTACTTCAATGCGATGCAAGTGAAGTTCGCCTATGCGGTGACGTGTCACAAGGCGCAGGGCGGGCAGTGGCGCTGCGTTTTCGTCGATAAAATGCTGTTCGGCGACGAACAGATCAGCCGCGACCTGCTGCGGTGGCTCTATACGGCGATCACACGGGCGACCGAAAAATTGTACTTTATCAATTTCGACGAGCGATTTTTTGACGGAAAATAGCTAATTTTACCGTCCGATCGATCCAATAAAATATAGAAGAACCTTGGCAAAAGAGAAAACCAAAGAGACCAAATACGTCGAGACGCCGCTGATGAAACAGTACTACGGCGTGAAAGCGGTGCACGGCGACGCCATCCTGCTGTTCCGGGTGGGCGATTTTTATGAAACTTTCGGCGAGGATGCGATCCGGGCCAGCCGGATACTGGGCATTACGTTGACGCGCCGGGCCAACGGCTCGGCTTCGTTCGTCGAACTGGCCGGGTTTCCGTACCATGCCATCGACACCTACCTGCCGAAATTGGTGCGCGCCGGCGAACGGGTAGCGATTTGCGAGCAGCTCGAGGACCCGAAAACCACGAAGAAGATCGTCAAACGTGGCGTGATCGAATTGGTTACGCCGGGCGTGTCGTATAGCGACAACGTGTTGAACTGCAAGGAAAATACTTTTCTCGCATCGGTTTTTTTTGGTAAGAAGCGCACCGGCGTGGCGTTTCTGGATATTTCGACCGGCGAATTTTATGCGGCCGAAGGCGACGACAAGTATGTCGACAAACTGTTGGCCAACCTGTCGCCGAAAGAGATCATTTACCAGAAAGGGTGCGAAGCCGAATTTACGGAAGCTTTCGGATCGCGGTACTATACCTACCGGCTTGACCCGTGGATGTTCGCCGAAGATGCCGGCAGGGAGAAGTTGCAAACCCAGTTCGGCACCGCTTCGCTGAAGGGATTCGGCATCGACCGGATGCCGGAAGCCATCGTGGCGGCAGGAGCCATTCTTTATTACCTCGAATTTACCGAGCACCGCGATACCAAACACATATCGTCCATCGCGCGGATCGACGAGGACCGCTTCGTGTGGATCGACAAGTTTTCGATTCGGAATCTCGAACTGTTTTCGGCCAACGGCGGCGAGGAGGGCCGTTCGCTGTTCGATGTGCTCGACCGGACTTCGTCGCCGATGGGCGCGCGGATGTTGCGTCGCTGGATATCGCTGCCGCTGAAGGATCTGCGGCAGATCAACCGCCGGCTGGACATCGTGTCGTTGTTTATCGGCGACGCCGCGCTGCGCGAAACGCTTGCCGGAGCCGTCGGCGTGGTCGGAGATCTGGAACGGATCATCTCGCGGATCGCCGTAGGGAGGGTGACCCCGCGCGAGGTGGTGCAGCTCAAAAATGCCCTTTTTGCCGTCGAAAAGATCAAAAATACGCTGGAACGCTCCGGGGCGGAGCCGTTGCGGGAGCTGGCCGACAAGCTCGACCTGTGCCTGCAGGTGCGCGACCGGATCGAGCGGGAGGTCTATCCCGATCCGTCGAACCAGATCCAGAAGGGGGGCGTCATCGCTTCGGGCGTCAACATCGAGCTGGACGACCTGCGTAACGTCGCGGCGCACGGTAAAGAGATTCTCGCCGGTATCCAGCAGCGCGAGAGCGAAGCGACCGGCATCCCGTCGCTGAAGATCAGCTTCAACAACGTGTTCGGTTACTACATCGAAGTGCGCAATACCCACAAGGACAAGGTGCCGCAATCGTGGATACGCAAGCAGACGCTGACCGGAGCCGAACGCTATATCACGTCGGAACTCAAGGAGTACGAGGAGAAGATTCTCGGAGCCGAGAGCCGTATCCTGGTGCTTGAGCAGGAGTTGTTTGCGGCGCTGCTGGCCGAACTGGCGCAGTATACCGCGCAGATCCAGGTAAACGCTTCGGCGATCGCGCGGATCGACTGTCTGCTGTCGTTCGCGTCGCTGGCCGTCGAACGGAACTATTGCCGGCCCGATGTCAACGATTCGTCGGTTCTCGACATCCGCGAAGGGCGTCACCCGGTGATCGAGACGCTGATGAAAGTGGGCGAGGAGTACGTTCCGAACGACGTGCTGCTCGACGACTCGTCGCAGCAGATCATCATCATTACCGGCCCCAACATGTCCGGTAAGTCGGCGCTGCTGCGGCAGACGGCGCTGATCGTACTGATGGCGCAGATGGGATGCTACGTGCCGGCGAAAGAGGCCCGTATCGGGATCGTGGACAAGATCTTCACGCGGGTGGGCGCTTCGGACAACATTTCGCAGGGCGAATCGACGTTCATGGTCGAGATGCTCGAGTCGGCCAGCATCCTGAATAATATTTCGGAGCGCAGCCTGGTGCTGCTCGACGAGATCGGACGCGGGACGAGTACCTACGACGGGATCTCGATCGCCTGGGCGATGGTCGAGTACATTCACCAGCATCCGACGGCGCGGGCGAAGACGCTGTTCGCGACGCACTATCACGAACTGAACGAGATGGAAGAGTTGTACGAACGGGTGAAAAACTACAACGTGTCGGTCAAAGAGGTGAACCGCAAGGTGATCTTCCTGCGGAAACTGGTGCGCGGCGGTACGGAGCACTCGTTCGGTATCCATGTGGCGAAAATGGCCGGGATGCCGGGGCAGGTGACCGAGCGGGCCGCCCGGATACTGAACGATATGGAGTCGGCCCACCGGGGCAAGCTCAAGGACAATAAGAAGAAAGCTCCCACGGTCGCCCAGTATGGAAGCAACGGCATACAGCTCAGTATGTTCCAGTTGGACGATCCGGTGCTCAAGCAAATCCGGGACGAGATCCGGGGGCTGGATATCAATTCGCTGACGCCGCTCGAAGCGCTCAATAAACTGAGTGAGATTAAAAAAATTACGGGGATTTGATTTGTATGACATGATGTTGTTGGCAATTAGTTGATTGTCAGTGAAAAAATGACATTGTTCCGGACATTTTTTCATAGATGCGTGACAAGTTGACAACTTGTTTGGATTCCGGCGCCGGGCATTCGTTTTTTTTTAATTTACAGAGTCACAGGACATAGCCGTTCGGGCAGCGTCCTGTGGCTTTTTGTTTGGTATGCGTGGCATATATTTTGAGTATTTTCTTTCCGGAACCGGGAAGAGAGAGCCCGGGTAAGGTTTAAAAGAATGTTTAATAATTTAAAATATTTGGGAGGACAAAACTATGATGCCTGTAAAAAAATCTCAGAATTGGTTACCGGGAATTTTCAACGATTTCTTCGGGAACGAATGGATCGAAAAAGCCAACAGCGCTTCGCCGGCCATCAACATCATCGAATCGGACACGGATTATAAAGTCGAACTGGCTGCGCCGGGAATGACCAAGGATGATTTTTCGGTGAAAATCGACGCCGATAACCAGTTGGTCGTTTCGATGGAGAAAAAAGAAGAACACAAGGACGAGGACAAGAAGGGCAGGTACCTGCGTCGCGAATTTTCGTACAGTCGTTTCCAGCAGGTGATGATCCTGCCGGAGAACGTCGAAAAAGATAAGATCGACGCGAAAGTGCAGAACGGCGTGCTGACCATCGACATTCCGAAAAAACAGGAAGCCGTCGAAGCGAAGAAGGTGAAGGAGATCGCCGTCAAATAACGGCCGGCGGTTTCCCTGTACCGAAAGCGGAGAAAATTTCCATGCGGAAGTTTTCTCCGCTTTCCGTTTTCGGCCGGAGAAGTCGCGGGGCAGGGACGGGAGTGCGGCCGGCCGCGCGATCTGTGCAGGAAGAAGCTGTGGGAGACGGGCGGTCCGCCCCGGAAAAAGATCGGACGGAGACGGAATAATGTATTGCATTTCCGTATTTTAATTATTAACTTCGCCAAAAGGCGGTGTGCGTTTGAATGGGGGCGGGAATTGCCGCGTAAGAATTGACGCTAAAACCTATAAACCTGAAATACGATGAACAATCAAGAACGCATTTCGCGAAGCGAATTTCTGAAACGCTCGTCGCTCGGATTGTGCGCCCTGTTTGTGGGACTCAATGAAAAAGTGTTTGCCGGAAGCGCGCCGGCGAAAGCCTTGTCCGAACCGGGCGAACATCTCTATAACTGGGGGCAGGCGTGGCATCCCGAATCGCCGAAACGTCTCAGCGATATCACGCACCACTTGGCGCAAATGGGGCTGTCCGGTCAGCACGGCCGCAACATGCCTACCGTCGACTGGGAATTTCCCGAAGGGCGCGATGAAAAATTGTCGAATAACCGCAAATACGGCTATGCGGCTCTGAGCGTGGCGCGGAATGCTCCGTTGCGTATTCTGCCGGGCGAACTGATCGTCGGGTCGGCCACGCTGCGCGAAGCGGCGCAACACCGCATTCCGGCGCTGAACATGGGCTCGGTCAGCCATACTACCGTCGGATTCGCCAAAGTGTTGCACCAGGGGTATAAGGGGCTGCGGGCCGAGATCGACGAACGGCTGAGCCGGGGCGGGCTGGATTCGCACGGAACCGACCTGCTCGAATCCATGCTGATGACTCTCGATGCCGCTGCGCTGTGGCAGCAGCGCAACATCGCTCTGCTCAAGGAGATGAAAGGGAATGCGCCGGACAGCGAACGCCGGTTTTACCAGAATATCATCGATACGCTCGAAAACGTCCCCGAGAATCCGCCGCGTAACTTCCGCGAAGCGGTGCAGTCGCTATGGTCGCTGTACGCTTTTCACCGGTTGATGGGCAACTGGTCGGGGATCGGGCGTTTCGACCAGATGTTGTGGCCTTATCTGGAGGCCGACCTGCAGAAAGGGAAGATCACGCTGGACGAAGCCCGCGAACTGATCGCCCATTTTTGGATCAAAGGAACCGAGTGGATCGGCGAATTCAACGGTTCGGGGGATGCCCAGTTCTATCAGAACATTATCCTCGGCGGGATCGACAAGGACGGGAACGAAGTGACCAATCCGATTACCTACCTCGTCCTGGATGTCGTCGAAGAGTTGCATATCAGCGATTATCCGATCGCCGTGCGTATCGGCGACCATACGCCCGAGAAACTGTTCCGCCGGATTGCCGAGGTGCAACGTTTCGGCGGCGGGATCGTTTCGATGTACAACGAGAATACCGTGATCGACGGGTTGGTGCAGTTCGGCTATCCGCTCGAAGAAGCTCGCGAGTTTACCAACGACGGTTGCTGGGAAGCGATCATTCCGGGCAAGACGGCGTTCATCTATTCGCCTTGCGACATGATGCAGCCGTTGTTCCGCGCACTGAACCTCGATAAGGACGTTCCGCTCGAAGCGGACGATTTCGAAACGGTCTACGGCCGTTTTACGGCGGAACTCGGCCGGGAGATCGACAATCTGCAAAAAGCGCTGGACGGCAGTTGGAACGATCCGAACAACCCCAATCCGCTGGTGTCGATGTTCGTCGAAGGATGCATCGAGAAGGGACGCGGTTATTACGAGCGCGGCCCGAAATATACGGTCAACGGTATCCACTACGGCGGAGTCAGCGATACGGCCAACAGCCTGCTGGTGCTGAAAAAGCTGGTTTTCGAAGAAAATTACATCGGGCTGAACCATTTCGTCAATATCCTTCGTCACAACTGGGAGGGCAACGAGGGCCTGCGGCGACTGGTGCAGAACCGTTTTACGTTTTATGGCAACGACCACGCCGAGGCCGACGATATGATGAAACGGGTGTTCGACGACTATACCTCGATCGTCGGCCGGGTCAAGGAGCGCAACGGACTGAAACGTCCGTGCGGAATCAGTACGTTCGGTCGCGAGATCGACTGGCGGATGGCGCGGCGGGCGACACCCGAAGGCAGCCGCGTCGGGGATATCCTGGCGACGAACTGTTCGCCGACGCCCGGCAGCGACCGCAAGGGGCCGACGGCCGTGCTGAATTCGTACTGCAAACTCGATTTCACCCGCTGTCCGAACGGCGCTACGGTCGAACTGAAAGTCCTGCCCGATTCGGTCAAGGACGAGAACGGGATCGCCGCGCTGGTCGCGCTGGCCAAGACGTTCCGCGAGAAGGGCGGTTTCTACATGCACATCGACGTAGTCGATTCGGCGACGCTGATCGACGCGCAGATGCATCCGGAGAAGTACCCGAACCTGCCGGTGCGCGTAGCCGGATGGTCGGCCCGTTTCACGACGCTCTGCAAAGAGTGGCAGGACATGGTCATCCAGCGGACGCAGCAGATCGTGTAACGGGCGATGTTTGTGAGCGGCGATTAAAAAGGCAGGTTGTCGCTTTTTCTGCGACCGTTTATTTTCAGGGCAATTCCGCTTCTTCGGATCTGCTGCTTGCCAATGTCGAAGCGTTGAGTGGAGATGAAGGGGTGGATGATTGTGATATTTTTACATACGTGCGTGATGCCGTGGAAGATTATTCCAAGCCTACAGAAGTAACTACTTACTTAAGTGGGGATGGAACAATTGTCGTTACTATTGGAGGAATAGATTTTCCCATTTCCGGAGATGGAAGAGTCGGTGTTACTAAAACAGTGCGTTATGGAATATGTCCTTCTAAAGATAATAACTGCTGTGCTAAATCACATTTGAGTGTAATACAGGAATTATAATTCATAAATTAATGAAACAATTTCTTATCATCGTGAGCCTGTTTTTACTCGGATGTAGTGATTCAGTAAAAACAGGCTTATTGGAGGTCAGCGTTATTGATGTAGCGGAATGTCCTGTTAAAAATCCTTTTCTGAAAGACAGCGTTCCGCATAAATGGCGTTTCGTAAAGCTTGAAACCAGCGATAGCTGCCTTATCGGGCAGATCAAAAAAGTTGCTATTTGTAAGGATCTTATCTTTATTCAGGATGATCAGCATGTTTTCGTCTTCGATTCCGCGGGAGTATTCCGAAATCGGATCGGGCAAAAAGGAAGAGGCCCCAAAGAACAGTTGAGTATCGACGCTTTTTATGTGGATAAAGAACGGGAATTCGTAGGTATTTACGATGCTTTGCTGCACAAAATTTTCCGTTATGCTTTCGACGGCGATTTGATCGAGAAGGTCGATTGCGATAAAGAGTTGGATTTTATTGCGGATCTATGCAAAGCCGACGATAAGCATGTAGTCGTTCAATTCAGGAATGCCAATGATTATCCCAATGAATATGCGGTTTTCAAAGAACGGAACTATGCGTTCCGTTCTTACGCATTGCCTTTTCGTGTCATGAGTGAAATAGCGTCCGACGTGGCGAGACCCTCTTTCGGTAAAAACGACGCGACTCTTATGGTCACAGCCGTTTTGTCGGATACTCTGTACGCTTTTTCGCAGGGAAAACTGGTGCCTTCGCTGTTGGTTAAAACAGGCAAAAAAACGATTCCGCAGAAACTGATAGATAACGGAGGGCCTTACACCTGCTATCAGAAAGTGGTTGACAAAGCCCAACGGGAAGGTTATTCCAGCGGAATTGAACGGGTCTGGTTGACCGAGAAGTTCGGTTGTGTGGAATATCACATCTATCGAGGGACAGGGTCATTTTATATGAATAACCAATTGCACGAAATGATATTTCATGCCGTCAATTATCTGATTTGGGATCTGAAGACCCATCGGGCCATTCATTACTCCCCGGCGGGGACGTGGGGCATCAACTTGTTTTATCCCGGCCAAAAAAATTTTTGCACGGCTACCGAAAATGAGTTGGTGAGTTGCATCCCTGCTTACGAGATTGCGGGGATCGACCGGGCGAAGATGGACGACGACCCGATTTATTCCGATCCCCGGATCCGCGAGATCGTTGATTCGACCGAAGAGAACGACAATCCGGTTATCGTTTATTATCCTTTGGACAGTATCTGATGAAAACGGTGAAAATCGCATGTTTTTTTGAAGAATGACCGAGTTGGTCGGAAACTCTAAATTAAAAGAGATTGTTATTGTGAAGTATGCCGTATTGGTTTTAATATTATTAGCAGTAGGATGTAATCAACCGAACGATCGGGTTCTTTCCGGGGTGACGGTCTTCCGTACGAAAGATTGCCCGGTAAAAAATCCGTTTTTGAAAGACAGTCTTCCCGATAGGTGGAGATTTGTGAAATTAGAGACCTCGGACGATTGTCTGATCGGTCAAATCCCAAAGGTTGCCGTCCATAAAAACTTTATTGTCGTTCAGGATGACAAACGTACTTTGGTTTTCGATTCGACCGGCGCATTTAGAAATCGGATCGGGCAGATCGGCAGAGGTCCCCAAGAACAGTTGAGTATGGGGGCTTTCTATGTCGACGGTCAAGGCGAGTTTATAGGCGTATATGATATTTTGCGTAAAAAGATTTTCCGTTACGGCTTCGATGGAAAATTGCTCGAAAAGGTCGGTTATGCCGAGGAGATGGATTTTATCAAGGATATGTCTCTGGCCGACGATCAGAACCTGGTCGTACTATTCACGAATGCTCAGGATTATCCTAATGAATACGGGGTATTTAAGGCGGGTAATTACGCGTTTCGGGATTATGCGTTGCCTTATCGGGTGACAGGTGCGACGTCATGCGGAGTAGCGCAACCGTCGATGGCTAAAAACAACGGTATGTTCTTGATGACTTCCGTCCTGAACGATACATTATACACGTGGCACGACGGACGCGTAGACCCTTTGTATGTAATACAGACCGGTAAACAAGCGTTCCCTCAAAAGGCGATTGACGATGGCGGTCCCTATGATTATTATCCGGAAGTGGTCAGTAAGGCTCAAAAAAAAGGTTATTCCAGCGGAATCGAACGGGTCTGGTTGACCGAGAAGTTCGGTTGTGCGGAATATCACATCTATCGAGGAACAGGAACGTATTATTTGAATAACGAATTGAAAGAGATTACATTCCATGCCGTCAATTACCTGATTTGGGATCTGAAGACCCGCCGGGCCATTCATTACTCCCCGGCGGGGACGTGGGGGAGCAGTCTGTTTTATCCCGGGCGGAAAACTTTTTGCACGGCTACCGAGAATGCGTTGGTAAGTTGCATCCCCGCTTACGAGATTGCGGGGATCGACCGGGCGAAGATGGACGACGACCCGATTTATTCCGATCCCCGGATCCGCGAGATCGTTGATTCGACCGAAGAGAACGACAATCCGGTTATCGTTTATTATCCTTTGGACAGTATCTGATGAAAACGGTGAAAATCGCATGTTCTCTTTTGGGGATTGCCGGGGTGTGTCTGGGCTGGCCGGGATGCGGGAACGGTGCGGCGTCCGCGTCTCCGGAGATCGAAACCGATACGTTGATCGACTTGGGGAAGTTCCCGATCAGCCGGGATACCGTGTTTAACGTGGTTTACAGAAACGCCGGTACGGAGCCTTTGCAGATCGACCGGATCGAAACGACCTGCGGCTGCCTGTCGGTAGTGAGTCTGCGTCCCCGTCCGCTGGCTCCCGGCGATACGGCTTCGGTGCGTTTGCGCGTACACCCGGTCGTTCCGGGGCACTTCGAGCAGGAGGCCGATTTGATTGCGGAGGGGTACGATCTGCCTGTCAGGATATCGGTAAAAGGATTCGGACAGAACAAATAAAAGCATCGTTTCTATATCGTATTTACGCTACGGCCGGTCGGTTCGGCGTCGGGAAGTGAAGCCGTGGAGATCTCGGATAAGGGGGAAATGACTTTTAATCTATTTGTGGAACGTTTGAAAACGCCTGCCGTGGAAAATGACGTGTAAAAGTTTTGCAGAATGACTTTTTTATGCTACATTTGCACTGCTTTTACGGCTACGGGGTGTAGCTCAGCCCGGTTAGAGTACACGTCTGGGGGGCGTGTGGTCGAAGGTTCGAATCCTTTCACCCCGACAAGTTAAAAATCAACAGGTTAGATTAGGTTTCTAACCTGTTTTTTTATTCTTATTTTTTTATTACTGACGTTTTACTGACGCTATTGCGTAAAACAAATACAAATGAAAACGAACAAAAAATCATCGTAGATACTTAATACATAATGGAAGGTTTATTTCGCTCCGAGAGGAGATGACTGGACGGATGCGGAATTTTCACCTGTTTTATGATAAACTACACTTTTCATAGAGACTGTTCGTCGTTTGTAAATCGGTACTGCACAGCAAGCTACTAAAGCCGGAAGCATTGGAGAAAAATATGATTAAGGTCTGAACTGAATAGAAGAGCTCCAGAATTTGCTGTTCTCGAAGTGTTTTATTGCCTTATTATCAGTTGTTTGATAGTGTGAATCCAAAAGCAAAACACGGAAAATAGAACCGTTGCTTTTTCGTTACCTCGTCCTATTATAAAAAATGTAACAGCCCTATTTATTAGGCTGTTACATCAATTTTAAGGCGTTCCGGAAAGGCGGCGGAATCTTTTTTCGAACTCCTGGCCAGAGCCGGCGTCAGCCGTGTTTTACAGCGGATATTCGTCGAATGCGTAGAGTAGGGTCGACAGGTAGCGTTCGCCGGTGTCCGGCAGCAGGACGACGATGTTTTTCCCTTTGTTTTCGGGCCGCAGAGCGAGTTGCGTCGCCGCCGCCGCCGCCGCTCCGGCCGATATGCCGACGAGCAGTCCTTCTTCGGCGGCCAGCTCGCGGCTGGTGCGGATCGCATCGTCGTTGCTTACGGGGATTATTTCATCCACTACGCCAGCATCGTAAATTTTGGGGACGAATCCGGCCCCGATGCCCTGTATTTTGTGCGGGCCGGGCTTTCCGCCGGAGAGTACCGGTGAGTCCTGCGGTTCGACCGCCACGATCCGGACGGCCGGATTGTGCTTCTTCAACGCTTTCCCGACACCGCTGACGGTTCCGCCCGTTCCGACTCCGGCGACGAACAGGTCTACCTTTCCGTCCGTGTCGCGCCAGATCTCTTCGCCGGTCGTGGCGACGTGGACAGCCGGATTGGCCGGGTTTTCGAATTGTTGCAGGATGATCGCCCCCGGATGCTCCGCTTTCAGCGCTTCGGCTTTTGCGATGGCTCCTTTCATGCCTTCGGCCCCTGGCGTCAGGACGATCTCCGCGCCAAGGGCTTTCAGCAGGTTTCTGCGTTCGACGCTCATCGTGTCGGGCATCGTCAGGATCAATCGGTATTTGCGAACGGCGGAGACGAGCGCCAGGCCGACTCCGGTGTTGCCGCTGGTCGGCTCGATGATGACGCTGCCCGGTTTGAGCAGGCCTTTTTTCTCTGCGTCGTCGATCATGGCCAACGCTATGCGGTCTTTCACGCTGCCGGCCGGATTGAAATATTCGAGTTTTGCAATGATCCGGGCGGGAAGGTCGTGTTTGCTGCCGTATTGGTTCAGTTCGAGCAGCGGAGTGTTGCCGATCAGATCGGTCAGTCGTTTGGCAATTTTTTCCATCGTATTGTTTTTTATGTCGTTTATTCGTTGGGCGGCCGGGCCGCCGAAACATTACAGTCGCAAAACTGCTATTTTCATACCATAAATCGGTTCCGCCGGAAAAATCGGCCGGGGTTCGTATTTTTGACCGGTCAGAGATCCGCGATCGTTTCCGGGTCTCCGCCTTCGGGCGGCCGGGGCGGAATCGTAAACCAGAAAGTCGTCCCTTTTCCCTCCTCGGATTCGACGCCGATTTCGCCTCCCAGTTTGTCGATGATCGTTTTACAGATAGAAAGCCCCAATCCCGTTCCCTGAATGAAAGCGTCGAACTTGGCGAACCGTTCGAATACGTGAGGAAGATTTTCCGGGGCGATGCCCTTGCCCGTATCCGTGACGAAACAACGGATGAGACCGTCGGAGCATTCGTATCCCATCGTGATCGATCCTTCCGTCGTGAACTTACAGGCGTTGCTCAGGAAGTTCGACACGACCTGCGTGAGCCGGTTCCTTTCCGAATGGGTGACGAACGTTCGTTCGGGCAGGTTGCAGATCAATTGCACCGTTCCTTTGAGTCGGAAAAGGTAAATTTGCTCCAGGTTCCGGAACAGTTCGTTCATGTCGATGTCCGAGTAGACGAACTCGAGCTGTCCGGCTTCGATTTTCGACAGGTCGAGGATATCGTTGATCAATTGCAGCAACAGTTCGTTGTTCGTTTCGATAATTTTGCAGAATTCGGCGATCTCTTCGGGATTCCGCGTTTGGGCGATCAGGTTCGAAAAACCGACGATCGCGTTCAGCGGAGTGCGTATCTCGTGACTCATGTTGGCGAGGAACGCCGTTTTGAGACGGTTCGCTTCCTCGGCCCTGTCGCGCAGAACGATCAACTCGTGCGTCATGTTTTTCAGGTCGGTGATATCGCGCCGCAGCCCGGTTATCTTGGTGATCCGTCCGTTCGGGTCGCGTTCGAAAGCTACGCCGTGAATATCCGCCCAACGATATCCGCCTTCCTGTTGGATATTGATTCTAATTTGGTGGTGAATCGTTTCGTCTCCCCGCTCGATCATACCTTGTAGGGCTTCTTTGAAGCGGTTCGCATCTTCCGGATGGATCAGTTTCAGATAAGTTCCGATCGGCAGGCCGTCGCGCAGGAATGCATTTTGGTTCGGCGAAGAGATGATGCCGGTCTGAACGTCGTAATCCCACTGGACGATGCCGCTCGATTTGATCGCCAGATCCGATTTGAAGTTGTAGGCTTTCAACTTTTTTTCCGCTTCGAACGATTCGGTGATGTACTTCCGGGTTCCGACGATTTTCCGGGCCCGTCCGTTCGAATCGCGTTTGAAGGCTTTGGCGGCGATCTGAGACCACTCTTGCTTTCCGGAGGCCTGCTTGAACAGGAAAACGGCGTCGATCGCCTGTGTCGTGCCGTCGATCAGGTGCCCGATCGCTTCGAGGAAAGAGGCCCTGCGGTCGTCGGGCATCAGCACCTGCACGGCTTCCTGCAACGAATACCGGTGTCCGTACAGTACCGATTTATCGCTCGGAGAGGTAAATTCGTCGTTCTCGACGTCGTAAGACCACGGCGTAATGCCCGCGGCGTCGAATGCCAGCTCCAATTGGAGCCGGTACTCCTCTTTTTTCTGTTGCTGCTCGATTTCGTCGCTGATGTTCCGTTCGGTTCCGACGATCCGCACGACGCGTCCCGTACGGGGTGATTTCTGGGCGATGGCGTACGTTTCGTACCATCCGTACTGTCCGTTGCGCATGAAACGGAATACGCCCCGGCGCTTCGGCTCCCTGCCCGAAAGCAGGGCTTCCATGAATTGGTCGAGGTCGGCGCGGCTTTCCGGATGCGCCATGTGTTGAATGACGTCCGGATTGGGCGAACCGTCGGAAAGCGTGTTGCTGTACAGCGACATGAATTTCGCCTCCTCCACATCGTAAATCCATGCGGACAGCGATCCCGCATCAAGGGCGATCGAGAGTTCGTTGCGGATGTTGTCCAGTTCGGTCTCCTTTTTATGCAGGTCGGTCATATCCGCGATGGTCGTGATGATATACCGCGAACCGTCGTCGCGGATCAGCCTCGATTTGGTTGCGACGCCGAACCGGTAGGATTTCGTCTCTTTATCGTACATAACCCGATCGAACACCAGCGGCGTTTCGCTTTCCAGCGCTTTTTCGTCCTCTTCGCGGTATTGCCGGGCTACCGGACTGTCTAGTTCGTAATCGTTCTTACCCAGCTTGACCTCCTTCTCCTCTTTGTAGAAGTCGTTCGCTTTTTTGTTGTAGAACAGGTAGCGGAACTGGTCGTTGGCGTCCTTTACGGATACGCCGACCGGAAGGCTGTGGATGATCGACTGCAGGAAATCTTTCAGCATGACCGCTTTTTTCTCGGCCGCGACCCGTGTCGTCGTATCGTGGACGAAAAGCAGCACCTTGCGGTCTTCGAACGGTACGGAACGGGCCTCGAAGTACAGCGTTTTGTTCCGGGTCGTGGTGACTTCGTAACTGAAATCGCGGGCCTGTTTCGTTTTTTCCGTCGAAGTTACATGGGAAATCAATGTGTCCGCCGCTTCGGAAAATGTCGGAAAGTTTTCTTGCAGACGGTATAGGTTGTTGCCTTTCAGTTCGTCGACCGTCTTGCCGAGCATGATGACCCGGTCGGGATTGAGGATATCGACGATGTTCATCTCCCGGTCGAAGATGACGACCATGTTGGGCATCGATCCCAGCAGGTGCTGCATCTTCTGCGAGTTTTTTTTGTATTGTTGCTCGCGTTTTCTGCGGTAGACCAGCGCGAAGATCGCGCTGGCGGTCAGTAGCAGCAATAGACAGCAGACGAGAGCGACTTCGACCGGATATCTCTCCAACAGCGTGGGGTCGGTGTTGTGCAGTACCGTGTCGGCGGGGAGCCGCGACGGATCGATCCCCATTTTGAGGAGCGTTTTGTAATTGACGTGATGCCGGGGCGACGACGGGGTGGGGCCGAATGCCGGGCTGTTTTCGATCCCTTCGGTCAGTACGCTGTAGGTCAGTCCGGCGATGTCCCGGCCGAGTTCTTTGCCGGAAACGAAGTAGCCCCCGATGTAGTTGGCCTCCGTCAGATCCTGCTCCTGCAGTTGGTACATGTTTTTTGTCGAATGTCGGGTCAGTTCGTTGTGAAGCATCGAATAGGCGTGCGGGTAACGGTTCCGGTCGGTGTACCATCCTCCGGTCAGCAACGCGTAGCTGCTGTCCATCGCGAAGATACTTTTCAGCAGTTCCTGGGTCGACAGCCGGCTGCCGACCAGGTAATCCAGTTCGAGCGGCGGGTGGGAGGCGACCAGTTGCGACAGGTACGGTTCGAAAAAATCGTGCGCGTAACGGTCGTCGTAGCAAAATGCGATGCGGGTGACCTCGGGTTGCAACCGTTTGATAAAATCGATGTTCTCGTTGAAATAATCGGCGTAATAATAACCCGTCACCCGGAAACCGTCGAACGTCGAATCGATGGGGGAGATCTGCCGTATATCGGTTATTTTCTTTTTCTCCCGGGCTACGTAATCGATGTACCCTCTTTTTACCAATCCCAGGACGACCGGAACGTCGCGCCAGGTATCGGGGACGCATTCCCGATAGGTCGTCCATGCTTCCCCGCCGAGGATCACGACCGCTTCGGGCGTTTCGTCGTGCGCCCTGAACATCGAGTTCATCCATGATTTCCACTCCGCCAGTTCGGGCGAATTTTCACAATCCATGTATTCGACGAACAGGTTCCTGTCGGTTTCTTCCCGGAGCGCGCCGACCAGGGACGCGATGACGTGGTTGCCGTTTTCTTTCAGCGGGGAATAGGAGCTGATGACCAGGATACCGTCTTTCGAGCGAGCGGAGCCGTGTATGCAATCGCCTGTCAACAACGCAATACACAGCAGCAGATATATTCTTATACGCATTATCGTCCGAGTTAAAATAGCAATGAACGGTATCTTCCTGTCTGTCGGCGATATCAGTCGGATAGAAAGTATCGTTTAATATAGCAAAGTAATGATTTTTTTTGCATTTTAAAAAATGCGGAAAGGGGGCGTCCGTGTCTTTTTCGATAATTTTCCGCAAATAGGAACGGTTTGTTTATTACCGGAATAAAAAACCGGAACAGTAATCTATACTGTTCCGGTTTTCGAATATGCGAAGTCCGACGGAATTTTCGCCGGTTGCGGACGATTTTACAGTTCCTTAACGCGGATGTTGCGGAACCATACGTTGTTGCCGTGATCCTGCAGACCGATGTATCCTTCGTGGTTTTCACCGCCGCAGTTCAGCAGCAGTTCGTAGGCTTCCGGCCATTTGTCCTTGCTGAATTTGCTGTTGTCGAGCATCTCTTTCCATTTCGGGGTCCACAAGTGGTATTCCACGACCTGCGTGCCGTTCTGGAAGTGAGCCACGGTTCCGTCATATACGAGGATTTTGGCCGTATTCCATTCGCCGAACGGTTTCGAGTTCTGCGGTTTCGCAGGGATCATGTCGTACAGCGAAGCGGACTGGCGGTTGCCGTCGACGCCTAATTTGGCGTCGGGATGGTTCTCGTTGTCCAACACCTGGTATTCCGGAGCGGAGATGTAAATCGGTTGGTTCGGAATCTCCTGAGCCAGGTAGAAAACGCCGCTGTTTGCTCCCTTATCGACTTTCCAGTCGAATGCCAGTTCGAAGTTCTTGAACTTCTTGTTGGCGAAAATGATATCGCCTCCGTCCTTGGCACCGGCTTCGCCCATGCCCGACTCGTTGATCTTGATGCAGCCGTCTTCGATGGTCCATGCCGAGGGCACGTCGGTACGGTTGTAGCCGCGCCATCCGTCGAACGTTTTGCCGTCGAAGATGGCAACGAAGCCTTCTTCTACATCGGCAGTCTGGGCTGTGGCCGTGCTGTCGGCCGCGGCTTTCTTATTCGGATTCGATACGCAGGAAGCTGCCATTGCGGCAACGGCCATGCAACTGATAGCACACATTAATCGTTTCATTTTCTTGTCTTCGTGTATTAATTAATAATTCGTTGATTACTTGGGCATGGCCGGCAGTTCCCAGCCGTCGCGGTAATTGTGCTTGATCATCTGTTCTGCAAACTCTTTCGCGTTGAACGGATCGGTGTAGCGTTTGTTGAAGGTCGGGTGCCCGTTGTGGATCGTGAACCCGTCTTCGATCATGATCTGCATCGTTTCGTTCGCGCCGATGTTCTTGAACTTCATCTTTTCGCCGTCCCATTCCAGTTCGCGGTTCAGACCCTGCAGACGTACTGCCAGCACGCCCATTACGACCATTTCGTTGAACGGACCCGCTTCGCTGAAGTCGGACGAGGTCTGTACGCGCGATTGAGGATTCTCTTTGCAAGCGCGGATCCAGTCCTGTTCGTGGCTGGCGGTGATTTCGCGGTTCATCTTCGGAACTTCCGGTTTGCGGCCGGATACCAGCCACGGGTTCACGCCGTAGCAACCGCAGATCAGCGTATCTTTCGTTCCGTAGAAGATAGCGCCGCCGCCGCTGTCGTTCAGCGATTTGCCTGCCGGTACGCCTGCCGGACGCGGCGGGGTCAGACCGCCGTCGTACCAGGTTACTTCCACTTCGGGCATGTTGACTTTCTCTTTTTTCGCACGGGCCGGGAAAACGTATTTCACCATCTGGGCGTTCGGGGCGCAATCGGTCAGCAGGGCCGTCGAACTGCCCTGTACGCGGTCGGGATAACCCAACTGCAGACCTTTGAATACCGGGTGCAGGATGTGGCAGGCCATGTCGCCGAGGGCTCCGGTGCCGAAGTCCCACCAACCGCGCCAGTTCCACGGGGTATAGATTTTGTTGTACGGACGCATCTGAGCCGGTCCGATGAACAGATCCCAGTTCAGCGTTTCGGGAATTTGATCCACTTCGCTCGGGCGCATCAGCCCCTGCGGCCAGATCGGACGGTCGGTGAAGGTGTCCACGCGGGTCACTTCGCCGATCTCGCCGTTCCAGATCCAGTCGCAGACCTGGCGTACGCCGGCTCCCGACGCGCCCTGATTGCCCATCTGCGTAGCTACTTTGTATTTCTTGGCCAGTTTGGTCAGCAGACGCGATTCGTAGACCGAATGGGTCAGCGGTTTCTGTACGTAAACGTGCTTGCCGAGGGTCATGGCTTCGGCGGCGATGATACAGTGGGTGTGGTCGGCGGTAGCCACCAGCACGGCGTCGATGCTCTTGCCCATGTCGTCGAGCATCTTACGGTAATCCCAGTACCGTTTGGCTTTCGAATAGCGGTCGAAAGTTCCTTTCGCATATTGCCAGTCCACGTCGCACAGGGCCACGATGTTCTCCGTTTCCATGTTCGACAGGTTGGCTGCGCCCATGCCGCCGATACCGACGGCCGCGATGTTCAGTTTGTCGCTCGGGGCGGTTTGTCCGGCCGCTTTACCGAAAACGGAACTCGGAACGATGGTCAGTCCGGCCAGGCCGACTGCGCTCGTGCGCAAAAAGTCTCTCCGGGATATTTTTTCTGCCATAAGATATAAAGGTTTTAGTTTGGTTGGTTATGTCGGTTATTTAACGAATTTAGCTGCGCTGAGGTATTCGGCGCTCTTTTCGGCGCACTCCATCGGCGGGATGTCGTTGGCTTCGATCTCCACGTAGTAAGCTTCGAGCCCCTGTTTGTAGGCGGCATTGAAGATCGCTTCGAAGTCGATGGTCTGGCTGGCTCCGATGACATTGTCGTCCTTGATGTGCAACAGCGGGAAACGCCCTGCGTATTTCTGGATGTAAGCCGACGGGTTGACGCCGCCCTTGCTGGCCCAGTAAACGTCCAGTTCGAACATCACTTTCTCGGGATCGGTATGTTCGAGCAGGTAGTTCTCGATCACGTATCCGTCCTGTTTGTTGAATTCGTGGGCGTGATTGTGGTAGCCGAATTTCAAGCCGGCGGCATTGGCGATGGCTCCCACCTTGTCGAAGTATTCGCAGGTTCTTTTCAGATCGGCTTCCGTCTTTCCGAAATCGATGCCCGGCAGTACGATGTACTTGCCGCCGACGGCAGCCTGCGCGTCGCAAGCCTGCTTCCACCAGTCTTCCCATCCGGCGTCGTATCCGCGGCCGAGGTGCGCTCCGGTGACCCGGATGCCGACGTCTTCGGCCATCTTGCGGAATTCGGCGGGCGTGCGGCCGTAGAATTTACCGTCTCCGTATGAAGCGGTTTCGGCGGTCGAATAACCCATGTCCGATATTTTTTTCAACGATCCGGCGGCGTCTTTGCCCATATCGCCCCCGATCGAATAGAGCTGGAGCCCGATCGTTTTTTTCTTCCCGGCGGCGCTTCCGCTTTGGGCGGCCGACAGGGTCGCTTCGGGAAACAGGGAACCGCCGACCATGGCTCCGGCGGTCAGCAACATTGATTTCTTGAGGAATTCTCTTCTGTCCATAATGGTTTCAAATATTTAGGTTTTGTTTTAAAGTTAGCAAGTTAAGTCGGGTCGTTGAAACTATCAGGCCTTTAACCTATATACATATAGTTGTGTAAAGGTATAAAAAAAAGTTTTTGATGCAAAAAATATTTCGGCATTAATTTAATAAATTTAAAAACGGACTTTTCTCCGGCCGGCGGAATTTCCGTTTCACATGCGGGATACGGTTCTGTGGGCCGGCGGGCCGGAACATTCGTTCCGGAAAGCGCAAACGTAAAAAACGCAGGCGTTTCGCGGCGGATGCCGGATGCCTGCGTCGTTTTTCGTACGGAGATCGTTAACGGATGTCTATCTCGACTACTTTACTGCCCGGAAGATCGGGAACGTACAGTTTTTTGCCGTCGGTCGACAGCCGGGCCGGCCCTTCGATTCCGACGCCCGGAGTCAACAGTTCGGTCTTTCCCGTTCCGAGATCGTAATAGCCGACTTCCGAATCGACCCAATTGGTGAAATACAGGCGGCTCCCGTCGCCGCTCAGCGCGAGGCCGTCGTACTGTCCCGGACGGTCGAACAACTTGGTGGCTACCGGAGTGGATATGTTGTCGATGCGGTAGATCACGTTATCCTGCGTGGTGACGCCGTCCGGCGGATACGATGCGATATACATCGTGTCGCCCCGGATGACGATCCCGTTCGCTCCGGGTACCGTCACGTAGGGTTTCAGTCCCGCGGTGTCGAGCTGCGACGGCCGGGCGACGTTCAGCGCGTAGATGCTGCCGGTGTTGGTCACCGTCACGTAAAGGGTGTTCCCGTGCAGGGCCATGTCGTTGACAAACAGTTCGCCTTCGGGGAACGGAACGATTTTCGGCTTCTCGTTCGGCGCGGCGAGGTTGTAGACCGCCATTTTGCCGACATCGGCGATGAACAGGTAATCGTCTTTTACGAGCAGTCCCTTGGGCGCCGACAGCGTGCCGTCGGCCGGAATCAGCACCCGCGAAACCGTGTCGGTGAATTCGAGGATATAGCCTTTACCCTCGGTGTTCAGCGGATTGAACTCGTCGGAGCCGAAGCTGCCGACCAGCAGTTTGCCGTCCAGCGGCAGCGTGGCTTCGCAGAATACGATCTTATCGGTGAGAACGGGCGTTGTCGGCGTTTTTTCTGCGGACGAGCAGGCGACAGCCGCTACGGCAACCGCCGCAAGGAAAATGCGCTTTTTCATAACTTTTATTTTTCGGTAAACGGTTCGTATTGCGAAAACAGATTTCGGAAGTCTTCGTGCTGTGCGGCCAGGTAGGTGTTGAATCCCAGCGAAGCGGCCGTTCGGATGTTGGCTTCGGAGTCGTCGATGAACAGGCTTTCGGCAGGTAGGATACCCGATTCGTCGATCATTTTCCGGTAAATCTCCGGATACGGTTTCACCAGCTTCATCCGGTAAGAGAGGAACAACCGGTCGAAATAGGCGTCGATGGTCAGCCCCTGTTGTTTGAAGCGGTGTTCCATCATGAAGCGCATCATGATCGGGTTCGTATTGCTGAGCATGAAGACCCGGTAGCCCTGCCGGCGCAGGTCGAGCAGCATGTCGAGCTTGTACTGCGGCAGGTCGAGCAGGAAACTGCACAGCGCGTCGTCGATCGCCTGCGGGTCGACCGGGCGTCCGATTTCCCGGATGATCGCGTCGTGGAAATCTTCGGGGCGGATCTCCCCGCGTTCGAGTTGCAGCAGCACGCCGGACTGTTTGTACGGATTGATGAATTCGGCGGCGTTCATACAGCCGATCTGTTCGAATTTGCGGACGGTCGCTTCGATGCTGTAATTGATCAGTACGCCGCCCAGGTCGAATATGATGGTTCTTATTTTTTTCATTTGGATTATTCGCTGTTACCGGACAAAGATAGAAAATTTCGAAATAATTCATATATTTGACTTTCGGTAAACCGTATAGACAAAGACGTCATGAGCCGCAACGTGTTCGTTCGTATTTTCCGTTTCTACCGGGATGGTTTTCGCGAGATGACCAGCCTGGGGCGGACATTGTGGGCGGTGATCCTCGTCAAGCTGTTTATCATGTTCGCGATCCTGCGGCTGTTCTTTTTCCCGGACGTGATGGGGAAATTCGACACCGACCGGGAGCGGAGCGAGTATATGATGGAACGATTGTTGAATACAAATCATTGATATTATGATTCTTACTGCAAATGAGTTGGCGGAGGTGGTGGATTGGTCGCGGGCCCAGTTTGCGATGACGGCCATCTACCATTGGCTGTTCGTGCCGCTGACCCTCGGGCTGGGTTTCATCTGCGCCATCATGGAGACCGTTTACTACCGTACCGGCGATCCGTTCTGGAAACGGACGGTCAAGTTTTGGATGCGCATTTTCGGGATCAATTTCGCGATCGGCGTGGCCACCGGACTGATCCTCGAATTCGAGTTCGGGACGAACTGGTCGAATTACTCCTATTTCGTCGGCGATATTTTCGGAGCGCCGCTGGCAATCGAAGGAATTATGGCTTTTTTTCTGGAAAGTACGTTCATCGCCGTGATGTTTTTCGGCTGGAATAAGGTGTCCAGAGGTTTTCACCTTACGGCGACCTGGCTGACGGCCATCGGCGCGAACCTGTCGGCGTTGTGGATTCTGGTGGCCAACGCGTGGATGCAGTATCCGGTCGGAACGGCCTTCAACCCCGAAACGGCCCGCCAGGAGATGACCTCGTTCTGGGATGTGCTGTTTTCTCCGGTGGCGATTAACAAGTTTTTTCATACGGTGACTTCGGGTTATGTGGTGGCCGCCGCGGTGGTTATCGGTATCAGCGCCTGGTTCCTGTTGAAAAAACGCGAGCGGAAGATGGCCCGCAAAAGCATGGCGATCGCTTCGTGGTTCGGCCTGTCCGCTTCTCTATTGTTGGCGATGACCGGCGACGGATCGGCCGTACAGGTGGCCCGGACGCAACCGATGAAACTGGCAGCGATGGAAGCGCTCTACGACGGTAAGAAAGAAGCCGGACTGGTCGCGTTCGGGATATTGCGTCCGGAAGTGAACGACCGGGAGCTGATCATGTCCAACGAAAGCGCTTTTTATTTCAAACTGGAGATCCCCAAGATGCTGTCGCTGCTGAGTTTTCGGGATGCGGATGCCTATGTCCCGGGCATTAATGACCTTGTATACGGCAATTTCGATCCGTTGATCACTCCGGTCGGCGTGAAGATGGAAGCCGGGCGGGAGGCTGTGCGGGCCATTGAAGATTATCGGGAGGTCATGGCCGGGGGCGATGCGGTCGCCAAAGCCCGTTACAAGGCCCGATTCGATCCTCAGACGGAAGAGGGGGCCAGGTTTTGTAGCTGGGAACTGAAATATCTCGGTTACGCATACCTGAAAAATCAGACGGACGTGATTCCGAATGTGCCGCTGGTGTTCTATTCGTTCCGCGTTATGTTCATGCTGGGCGTCTATTTCATTCTGTTTTTCGCCGGGGTGCTTTTCTTCGTGTACCGGAAGAAACTGTACGACAGACGGTGGTGGTTCCGCGTGATGATGTGGTCGGTTCCGCTGGCCTATTTGGCTTCGGTTTCCGGATGGATCGTCGCGGAGGTCGGTCGACAACCGTGGACGATCCAGGATTTGCTGCCTGTTTCCGCGTCGGTGTCGGATATCGCTCCGGGGCCGGTCAAGGCGACCTTCTTTATCTTCCTCGCACTGTTTACGGTGCTGTTGATCGCCGAACTGATGATCATGTTCAGGCAGATCAAAATCGGGCCTAAACCGGCGGAAACGGCGGCCGAAAACGAATTGACGGAATAAAAAAGAGCGATTTTATGGATACGGTATATATTTTTCTGCAACACTACTGGTGGTTTATCATTTCGTTGCTCGGCGCGCTGCTGGTGTTTCTGCTGTTCGTGCAGGGCGGCCAAGGGATGCTCTACCTGATCGGGCGTACCGATACGGAACGCAACCTGATCGTCAACACGCTGGGACGTAAATGGGAGTTGACTTTCACGACGCTGGTCACGTTCGGCGGCGCGTTCTTCGCATCGTTCCCGCTGTTTTACAGCACGAGTTTCGGCGGCGCGTTCTACGTGTGGATGTTGATCCTGTTGGTTTTCGTAATCCAGGCGGTAGCCTATGAATTCCGGCGCAAACCGTCCAATTTCCTTGGCGAGAAAACTTACAACTGGTTCCTGCTGATTAACGGCGTGCTCGGAGCCTTCCTACTCGGAACGGCCGTGGCGACGCTGTTCACCGGCGCTCCGTTCACGGTCGACCGCGCCAACTTCGGCAATCTGGAAGGTTTCAATACGATTTCGCGTTGGTCCACTTCCTGGTACGGGTTGGATGCGCTGGCCGATCCGCGCAACATCCTGCTCGGCTTGGCGGTGCTGTTCTTGTCGCGGGTGCTCGGCCTGCTCTATTTTATGAACAGCATCGACGACGAAACGATTTTTGCGCGATCGCGGCGTTACTTGAAGTGGAATGCGGGGCTTTTCCTGTTGTTCTTCCTGCCGTTTCTGCTGTTGCTGCTGCTGTCGGAAGGCGCAGCGGTTGATCCCGTCTCCGGCGTGATTTCCGTCGAGCCGTACAAATACCTGCACAACCTGCTGGCCATGCCGCTGGTGCTCGTCGCACTGCTGGCCGGCGTGGTCGGGGTGCTATGGGGTATCGGAGTCGGTATTTTCAGAGGGTGTCGCTGCGGGATTTGGCCTGCCGGAGCGGGAACCGTACTGACGGTGCTCGCGCTGCTGCTGACCGCCGGATACAACCATACGGCCTATTATCCGTCGCTCACCGACCTGCAGAGTTCGTTGACGATCTACAACAGTTCTTCGAGCCGGTTCACGCTTTACGTGATGGCGATCGTGTCGATACTCGTCCCGTTCGTGGCGGGGTACATCTGGTACGTATGGCGCGCGATGGGCCGTAAACGCATCTCCGAACAGGAACTGCAAGAGGAGGGCGACCATCTGTATTGATTTGCGGGCCGTTCGGCCCGGATCGCTGATACCCGAAAGAGGCCGCATTCGGATCGGATGCGGCCCCTTTCGGATTTCCGGTCGGAAATCTCGTTTTGTCAGTATATCAGCGAATCGGGCAGCACGGGCGTGCCGCCTGCCTGAGTACAGACGAAGGCGGCGGTTTCGGTCGCCCGACGGTGCGCTTCGTGTAGCGGCCGGCCCTGCAGGATGCCTGCGACGAAGGCGGCGGTGAACGAGTCGCCTGCGCCGACCGTGTCGGCGACTTCGACCTTTGCAGTTTCCATGACGGAAAAGTCGTCCGGGGCCGTCACCCGGCTGCCCCGGCTGCCGAGCGTGTAGACGATGTACCGCAGGTCGTAGCGTTGTCGGAGTTGTTCCAGTTGGCTGTCGGCATCCCCGTGCAGCGACAGCATCCCCGCCACGACGGGCAGTTCGTCCTCGTTCAGTTTCAGGATGTCGGCCTGTTCGAGCGAGGCGCGGACGGTCTCTTCGCTGTAAAAATCCTGCCGCAGGTTGATGTCGAACACTTTGAGACACTGCTTATTCACATGCGACAGCAGTTTTCGGATCGTCGCGGCGGACGTTTCGCCGCGTTGCCCGAGCGTACCGAAACATACGGCGTCCAACTGCGGAGCCAGTCGTTCGAGTCCTTCGTTCCATGCGATGAAATCCCAGGCTACCGGCTTGTGGATCGTGTACGACGGAACGCCCCGCGCGTCGAGCCGCACGTCGACGGTGCCGGTCGGATAGTCGTTTTGCTGTACGTATGCGGTGCCGAGCTGAGCTTCCTGGAGCTTTTCGAGAATTTGGAGGCCATACGGATCGTTGCCGACCGCGCTGACGACTGCCGACCGGCAGCCGAACTGCGCCGCATGGAATGCGAAGTTGAGCGTCGCTCCGCCCAGTTGCTTGCCCGAAGGCAGCAGGTCCCACAGGAGTTCCCCGACGCCTGCTATGGTGAATGTCTGTTTCATACCTGCAAATTTAGCAATCCGCGAGGGAACTGCAAGCGTCGGCCGACTTTTCTGTTTACCGGTTTTTGCGGTAGCTCAGCACGGCCCATAAATTGATCGTCACCGTGAAGACAGCCAGCGCTGAGAACTGCGTCAGCAGATCGGCGAATCCGCTCCCTTTGAGGTAAATCATTCGCATGATCTGGATGAAGTACCGCAGCGGATTGAACAGCGTGATCTTTTGCGCCCAGCCCGGCATGCTACTGATCGGGGTGAACAGTCCGCTCATCAGAATCAGCACGATCATGAAAAAGAACATCACGAACATTGCCTGCTGCATCGTGTCGGAAGTGTTCGATACGAGCAGGCCGAGGCCCGACACGGTCAGCACGTACAGCGCCATCCCGGCGTAGATCGTCAGCAGGTTGCCCGCCGGTACGAGCCCGTAGACGAGCCATGCCAATACGAAACTGATCGACAGCACGACGAATCCGATTACCCAATACGGAATCAACTTGGCGAGGATGAACTGGAATTTGCCGACCGGCGACACGTTGATCTGTTCGATCGTCCCGATCTCTTTTTCGCTGACGATGTTCAGCGCCGGCATGAATCCGCAGACGATCGTCAGCAGCATTACCATGAGCGCCGGAACCATATAGACTTGGTAATTCAAATGCGGGTTGAACTTGTACTGCGGGGTGATCCGAACGGCCGGCGCGGCCGAAATCCGAGACTGCGCGGCGGTTTCGTTGCGCAAGTCGGCCGAGAAGTCGTTCACGATGGCCGTGAGGTACGAACTGCCCAGCCCCCCCTTCGTTCCGTTGACCGCATTGGCCGCAATGAGCACCTGCGCGGCGCCTTCGGTAGTCAGCCTGCGTTCGAATTTTTCCGGGATTTCGAGGATGATGTCGGTTTGTCCCGATTCGACGCCTTTCATCGCTTCTTCGTACGAGGACGCGACGTCGACGAGGTTGAAATAGGCCGACGCCGAGGCTTTTTCGGTCAGTCGCCCGGAGTAGGCCGAGCGGTCGTTGTCGACGACGGCCAGGTTGATGTTGCGTACCTCCATACTGGCCGCCCACGGCAGTACCAGCATTGTCAGGCACGGCATGAACAGGATCAGCCGGGGCAGGAACGAGTTGCGGCGGATCTGTTTGAACTCTTTTTCGATCAGGTATTTCAACATGGCTATTCGAGTCTGTATTTGAATTTCTTAAGACTTACGACGACCAGCACGACGGCCATTGCGCTGAGGATCGCCACCTCTTTGAGCGCGTAGGTGATGCCGAGTCCTTCGATCATCACTTTTTTGACCGCTTCGATGTACCAGCGCGCCGGGATAACGGCCGACAGTCCCTGTAATACGCCCGGCATACTTTCGATCGGAAACATCATGCCCGAGAGCAGCGTGGTGGGCATCATCAGCACCATCCCCGAAGCGAGCATCGCGGCTACCTGCGTTTTGACGAGTGTCGAGATCAGCAATCCGAGCGCCAGTGCCGTGATGACGAACAGCAGTGAGATCACCGACAGCCAGAACAGGCTGCCCGCTACCGGAACCTGCAGGATGTAAACCGCTACGAGAATGATCGTCGCCAGGTTTACGGCCGACAGCGCGAGGTAGGGGACGGCTTTGGCGAGGATGATGTAGATCGGTCGCATCGGCGACACGAGCAGCACTTCCATCGTTCCGCGCTCTTTTTCGCGAACGATCGAAATGGCCGTCATCATCGCGCAGATCAGCATCAGGATCATACCCATCACGCCCGGCACGAAGTTGTACGCCCCTTTCATCTGCGGATTGTACAGCAGTTTCACTTCCGGAACGATTTGTAGCGGGGCGGGGGTGCCGGCCGAAAGCTCGGCCTGGTATGCGGCCAGGATGTTCGATGCGTAACTTGTCACCAGCGTCGCGGTGTTCGGGTCGGTTCCGTCGCAGATCAACTGGACGTTCCCCGTTCCGCCGTGCAGCAGGTTTTGTTGGAAATTCTCCTCGAAGACCAGCGCGAGGTCGGCCCGGTTCGAACGGAACGCTTCCTCGATCTGTTGCGGGGTGCGGAGCGTTTCGACCAACGAGAAGTAGCGGTTTGCGTCGAAACGCTCTACGATCCGCCGTGTGGCGTCATCGTTCGACGGGTCGTAGACGGCCAGCCGGACGTTGTTGACGTCTGTCGAGATAGCGAATCCGAACAGGATGATCTGCACGATCGGCATTACCAGCAGAATCAGCACCGTGCGGCTGTCGCGCAGGATGTGGCAGAACTCTTTATAGACGAAAGACAGAAATTGTTTCATGGCGTTATTCTCCCCGTTTAGCTTCGCGGGCGAGGCGGTGGAACACCTCGTCCATATTCGGCGCGTCGAAAGTTCGTTTCAGGTTGGCCGGAGTATCCAGCGCCCGGATCGCCCCGTCGACCATGATCGAGACGCGGTTGCAGTACTCCGCCTCGTCCATGTAGTGCGTCGTGACGAAAACCGTGATGCCCCGTTCCGACGCGTCGTAGATCAGCTCCCAGAACTGCCGCCGCGTAGCCGGATCGACCCCTCCGGTCGGCTCGTCGAGGAAGACGATGCGCGGCTCGTGGAAGATCGCTACCGAGAAAGCCAGTTTCTGCTTCCAGCCGAGCGGCAGTGCGCTCACCAGCGTGTTGCGTTCTTCGGCGAATCCGAGCCGGCGCAGCACCCGGTCGGTCTTTTCGGCGATCTGCCGGCTTCCCATGCCGTAGATGCCGCCGAACAGCCGGATGTTTTCCCACACTTTCAGGTCTTCGTACAGCGAAAAGCGCTGGCTCATGTAGCCGATGTTGCGTTTGATCTGCTCGCTTTGGCGCACGATGTCGAACCCGGCGACCGTACCGCCGCCCTCGGTCGGGCGGCTCAGGCCGCACAGCATCCGCATTGCGGTCGTTTTGCCGGCGCCGTTCGCGCCGAGGAATCCGAAGATCTCGCCGCGCCCGACCTCGAAACTGATGTGGTCGACCGCCGTGAAGCTGCCGAACCGCTTGGTCAGTCCTTTCGTTTCGATTACTTTATCATTCATTGGTACGATCCAGTTTCATGTAACAATCTTCGATACCCGGTTCGATCGCCTCGATCCGCAGATTGCGGTATCCTTCCGCGGTCAGGTAAGCAGCCAGTTGCTTTTCGGTCAGCGTCGCGTCGGGCGTCGCGTGGTGCGTGTCGCCGAACGCGAAGGCCGAGGTGATCTGCGGATGACGGCGCAGCGTTTTCAGCATGGCCGGCATCCGGTCGCCCGATACGGCCCACAGCCGCTCTCCGAATTTTTCGATGATGCGTTTCGGCGTGTCTATATCGAGGAACCGGCCGCCGCGGATCAGCGCGATCCGGTCGCAGCGCGACGCCTCGTCCATATAGGGCGTCGATACGAGGATCGTGATGCCCTGGCAGCGCAGTTTGGCGAGCATCTCCCACAGTTCCTTGCGCGATACCGGGTCGACGCCGGTCGTCGGCTCGTCGAGGAACAATACCGACGGTTTGTGGATCAGCGCGCAACTGAGCGCTAGTTTCTGCTTCATCCCGCCCGAAAGCGCTCCGGCCCGCCGCGTGCGGAACGGTTCGATCTGACTGTAAATGTCGCGGATCAGGTCGTAGTTCGCCTCGATGGTCGTCCCGAAAAGCGTTGCGAAAAAGCGCAGGTTCTCTTCGACGCTCATGTCCTGGTACAGCGAGAACCGTCCCGGCATGTAACCGACCCGCCGCCGGATCTGTTTGTAGTCGGCCGCCACGTCGAGTCCGTCGACCGTCGCCCGGCCGCTGTCGGGCAGCAGCAACGTCGTCAGGATGCGGAACAGTGTCGTCTTGCCGGCCCCGTCTGGGCCGATAATTCCGAAGATCTCGCCGCGTTGCGCATCGAAGCTCACTCCGCGCAGCGCTTCGATGCGCCCGTAGCTTTTCGTGAGGTCGCGTATGGTTACTGCGGAAGCCATTATTCGGAGAATTTGACGTCGGCGTACATGCCGATTTTCAGCAGGCCGTCGTTGTGGACGGCGATTTTGACCGGATAGACCAGGTTCGCGCGTTCGTCGCGGGTCTGGATCGTTTTCGGCGTGAACTCGGCTTTGTCCGAGATCCAGATCACTTCGCCGTCGTATTCGCGGCTGCCTTTGTCGCCCGAATCGGCGAACACGCGCACCCTGTCGCCGAGTTTCAGGCCTGTCAGTTGGCCCGATGTGATGTAGGCGCGGAGTTCCATGCGATCGACGTCGGCGATCTTGAACAGCGGTTTGCCTTGGGCGGTCACTTCGCCCGTTTCGGCGTATTTGACCAGTACCGTCCCGTCGATCGGGTTTACGATGCGGCATTTGGCGAGCTGGTCTTCGATCTGAGCCACCTGGATTTCGATGGCCGAGCTCTCTTCGTTGACGCCGCGGTTGCTGTTTTCGAGCGTCGAGAGCTGCGCTGCGAGCTGTTTTTCGAGTACGGCGATCTGCGCGTCGATATCGTCCAGTTGTTTGGTGTTCGCGGCGTCGGCTTTCAGCAGGTTTTCGACGCGCCGTTTTTCGCGCTGCTGCGTGGCGATCTGCTGTTGCGTGGCGGCGATCTGTTTGCCGATGTCGGACGTGCGGCTGCGCGTCGCCCCGAGCTGTTTTTGGAGTTGCAGCTTTTTCAGGTAGAGCTGGACGCTGTCGACCGTGCCGACGGTTTGTCCGGCCGCGAGCCGCCGGCCTTCTTCCACGCCGAACGAAGTAATTCGTCCGTTGGCTTCCGAGGATACGATCACTTCGGTCGCCTCGAACGTCCCGGAGGCGTCGTAACCGTTTTTATTGCCGCCGCAGGCCGTCGCCCCGGCGCAAAGCGCGAGAATCAGAAATCGTTTCATATCAGTTGTTGGTTATATTTTTCAGGTTGTATGTCGTCATGATCAGTTGCATCCGGTGCAACGCGCGGTTCTGCCGCGCCGTTTCGGCTTTGGTTACTTCCTGCATGTAGTCGGTAACGCTCATCGTGCCCTCCGCGACCTTCGCCTCCGACGCGCGTTTGATATTGTCGCGCAGCGCTACGATCCGGTCGTCGTCGGAGAGCGTGCGGCGGTATTTTTCGAGTTCGCTTTGCGAGGATTCGACCTGCTGGTTCGTATTGAACAGGAACGTTTCGCGTTGTGTGCGGAGCGCGTTGCGCGCGACGTCTATCTTGGCCGCGTCGCTTTTATGCGTGTAATAATTGCCGAAATTCCATGAAAACCGCACGCCGCCGATCGCGAATGCTTTGAATTTGTCTTGCAGCATGTTCAGTCCCGGTTTGCCGTAGGCTCCCTGTACGAACAGACCGAGGGTCGGGCGGTTCCGGGCGTTCAACTGTTTCAGTTGGGCGTCCAGCAGCGTGTTGCGGGCGTCGAGCAGGCGCAGCTCCGGACGGTTCACGTCGGTAGGCGCCGGCTCGCTTCCGACTTCCGGGCAGATCAGTTCGGCGCTGTCGGCGTTTTCGCCGATGAAGGCTCCCAGCATCTGCCGGTACGCGCGGTTGGTCGCTTCTAGCGAGACGCGCTGCTGTCGGTTCGAGAGCTGTTCGACCTGCACCGCGTCGAGGTCGGCTTGGTTGGCGACCCCGTTCTCGATGAAGCTGCTTATTTTGCGGTAGTTGCGTTCGAGCTCCTCGTCGTACAGCCGGTTCAGTTCCAGTTGTTCCTCGGTCAGTAGAATGCCGAAGAACAGCGAATTGACCCGTTCGCGGATCGCGTACATATCGACCTGCTGCTGTTGCAGGTCGACTTCGGCGGACGCTTTGACATTCTGTTTTTTCGCACGGATGTTCCCGCCGTCCCAGATTACCTGGTTCACCTCGGCTACGACCTGATACTGGTCTTTGCTGAGGGTCGGGATGTCGATGCCCGGCAACGAGAACGGGATTTTCGTCACGTCGGTCTGGTAAGAGGCTTTGGCCGACAGCGACAACTGAGGCAGGTAGCCTTTGTTGGCGTTTTCCAGGTCGTACTGTTCCGATTGTCGGATCAGTCCGTACTGGGCCACGAGCGGATAGTTGGCCTGCGCTTTCTGCTGGCAGGCGTCGATGGTCAGTTGCGCCTGTGCCGGCAAAGTTCCGAAACCGACGGCCAGCAGCAGGATGGATCGGATTATTTTCATCGTTTTACTGAATTTATGCATGAGTGAAGTGAAGGTTTTCCGATGTTTTACGGCTTGAGGCTTTGCAGGATGATTTTCACGTTCTCCTCTTTGCGGTGCTCGAGGAAGCCGTCCATCGCTTCGTCCGTCAGGCCGAGAATGTTCTGCAGTACCGGTCGGACCAGGAACGTGGCGAGATTCAGCGACAGCGCGCTGAACATCAGGTCGAGCGCATTGGTTTCGCGGACTCGTCCCTGCGCGATCTCTTTTTGCAGATCTTGTTCGAATGTAGCGTAAACGCTCAGCGGCAGTTCGCCGATGCTGTCGCGCAGCGATGCGATCCGTTCCGGGTTCGTCGTGATCTCGTTGATGACCAGAAAGGGGATTTTCGGATTCTTTTTCAGGATTTCGAAATGCGCTTCGATTTTGCGCCGCAGTTTCTCTTCGAAAGTTCCGCCTTCCCGGTCGATCGAAAATATGTTCGAGATCAGCATCCGTATTTTCTGTTCGAAAATTTTCTCGAAAAGGTTCTCTTTCGTGCGGAAATAGTAATGAACGAGCGCCTGGTTGCAGCCCGCTTCCCGGGCGATCTCGGTCGTTGAGGTCAGTGCGAACCCTTTGTCGAGGAACAGCCGTTCGGCCGCCCGCAGGATCGCCTGTTCCATCGGTTCGGTTTCGTTTTTCGCCGTTTTTTCCGTCTGTTTCATGTGTTAATAGTTTAATTTAATATATCTATTAATACCGCAAATGTAGGAATAAATACGAACCTTGCAAATTTCAACGCTGTTTTTTTGTGGATAAATCGTTCAATGTATTTATAATGAATGCTTTGAATCTGTGTGTTTCCGGGCTCTACGCAAACGGGCCGGAATATGTGCCGGCAGCCGGCAAACGGCGCGACTTACCGTATTTCAGGTTTCCGAAATCGTCGTCCGGTCTGTTGCAAGAATCAGACCTATATTGCTTTCTCGGGCCTTTTCGCTTTTGAACCGAGGCCGTTGCGGGTGTTGCGACCGGGGTTCTTCGCGTAAAAACGGAGCGGTAAGGCGGCCGGCGGAATTGCCGGAAAAATTTCTTTTAGTTATATTTGAAAGTACCCGGTCGGACGCATCGGGCGTTCTAACGTTATTCTATCGTTTATGAAAAGGTTTTTTTTGTGGTCGCTGACGCTCTTTTCGTTCGTTTTCGGAGCGGGCGTATGCAGCGGCGCTGCGGGCGGCGGAATCCGTCTGGACAAGGCGGCGTTTATGATCGACAGCGGGGATAAGATGAAAATCCGCCTGGCGGAGGCTCCTGCCGGCGGCGTGCAGTGGACGTCGAGCGATGAAAAGGTGGCGACGGTTTCCCGGAGCGGCGTGGTGACCGGCGTTTCGAAAGGCGATGCCGTAATTACGGCTTCAGCGGCCGGTTCGAAAGCCGAATGCATCGTGTCGGTCGGTTACGAGGGACAGAATCCGATCCTGCCGCCGACGTGGGGACTGTTTATCGCCGACGGCGAGCCGCACGTTTTCGACGGACGGATGTATATTTTCGGGTCGCGGGACGTGACGAACGGTTTTCTGCCGAACGGCGAACGGGATTTCTGTTCGACCGACTACCATGTGATCTATTCCGACGACCTGATCCACTGGACGGACGCGGGCGTCAGCATCTCGATCGACAGTATTCCGGCGGAGATCCGCGGAAATACGCGGCGGCTGTGGGCGCCGGACGTCTTCAAAAGCCCGACCGAAAAAGACAAGTATTACCTGCTGTTTTGCGGCAACGGCCAGCCGGTGTATATCGCCGAGGGGACGAGCCCGACAGGGCCTTTCGGCAACGTCCGACTCGTAACGCTGAACGGCGAGCCCATCCCGCAGATCGATCCGGGCGTACTGGTCGACGATGACGGCAAGGTGTACCTGGCGAGTCCGAAATTCTTTATCTGCCGGCTCGACCCGTCGGACTACTCGCGGGTGATGCCCGAAACCTGCCGCGACGTGACGCAGTATATGCCGGTCGGCGACGAGCCGTTCGAAGGGCCTTCGCTGCGGAAACGCAACGGCATTTACTATTACATCTATATTCAGAATAAAGGCAATATCGAACGCGACGGCGCGGTTCCGACGCTGATGGGGTATATGACGGCCGAAAATCCGCTCGGCCCGTATACCTACCGCGGCGTGATCGTTACCAATTACGATTATCCGGCTTCCGGAAACATACACGGCTCGATCGAACCGTTCGACGGACAGTGGTACGTGTCGTACCATATGCCGGTGTCGGAGCTCGGTCTGACCCGTGCCGCCTGCCTCGACCGGATCGAATTCGACGATGACGGGACGATCCGGCGGGCCGAGCCGACTTCGTCCGGCGTAAAGGGCTGTTTCGTACCGGGCGAACGGATCCGCAGCTCCAGCGGGGTCGTCTATTCGGGCGGCCGTAACGACCGCAGGCTGGTGACGCGGCGCGAGCCGACCGCCAATCCGTATGTTTTCCGGTATGTCGGTTATCCGTACACTTTTTACAACGAGCCGGGACAGTGGATCGGATACCGTTTTATGGATTTCTCACCGGAAATTTCGACAGTCGGCATGAGCGTCTGCACCGAAGCCGCCGGCGGGTCGCTCGAAATTCGCCGGGGCTCTGCGGACGGGGAGTTGATCGCCGCCGTCGATCTGCCGAATACCGACGGCGAATGGAAGAAGGTCGAAGCCCCGGCTTCCGTAACCCGCGACGGGAAGGATGCGTTCTATATCTTTCTGAAGACGAAGCCCGGCAGCGGGGATGTTCGGGTCGATTGGCTGGAATTCGGCGCGCGGCGGTAATTTTTTCGACGGACGACCTCTGTCCGGCAACCGGCGTATTCGGCCGGAATATATCTTATGAAAACGCTCCCGTTGCGAACAGTTTCTTCGCAACGGGAGCGTTTGGCGGAAGCGCGTTTCGGTCAGCTCTTTTTGGCCAGCGAGAACAGGAATTCGAGTCCCCCTTCTTTCCGGTTTTTGGCCGAGATGCGTCCTTTGTGGTACAATACCGAGTTGCGGACGATCGACAGTCCGAGTCCCGATCCTCCGTTTTTGCGACTCCGACCTTCGTCGACCCGGTAGAAACGGACGAATATTTTTTCCAGATCGGCCTCCGGTACGCCGCAGCCGTTGTCGTGGAACGAGAAGTAGTAGAAATCGTCGTCCTCGGCGTATTGCTCGATCGTGATCGTGACGCCTTCGCCGGCGTAATTGACCGCATTGTCGGTCAGGTTCCAGAAGATCGAGTAAAGCAGCGTGTGGTTTCCTTCGACCGTCGTTCCGCGGCCGATGCGGTCGACGATCTGCACGCGGTGAGCGTCCAGCGTATTTTTATGGTCGGCGATCACCTCTTCGACGACCTGTTTCAGGTCGACCGGTTTGCGCTCGAACAAGTCGGTCGCCTCTTCGATCTTGGTGATCAGCGCGACGTCGCGGATCAGGTCGGACAGTCTCAATGCCTGGGTATAAGCCCGGTCGAGAAAGAAGCGCTGTTTGTCCGGACTGATCTCGTGCTGTTGCAGCAGGGTTTCGAGGTATCCCCGGATGCTGGTGACGGGGGTTTTCAGTTCGTGCGCGATGTTGTTGGTCATCTCCTGTTTCAGCAGCCGGTTTTTCTCCTGCGCGGTGATGTTATCGAGCGTGATTTCGAAACTGTTGTCGTTGAAAATCAGCAGCCGGACGGCGAAATGACGGCCTTCCCGGGTAAGCTTGGTTTCGTAGATCGGGATCGAGGCCGACTGCGGGTTGACCGGCCGGTGCCGTTGCAGGAATTCGCGCAGGTCGCCGAAATCTTTGGCCCGGAGAATTGCGGTCGCGTCGGAGGTCGGTTCGTCGAGGATCGTGTTGAGGTGCTGTATGAAGTGCGAGTTCGCATAAATTTTGTCTCCGTCCGGCGAAAAGATGCAGATTCCCTCGTCCGAATAGTGGAAGTGGCGGATCAGTTTTTCACGTTCCGTATCGAGCAGGTTGCGGCTTTCGCGCAGCAGCCGGTAATTGGTGACGATGCGGTTGCCTATCTCGCCGAGTTCGGTATCCGGGAATCTGACCTTGTCGAAATCGGGACGGTTGTTCTCGGTCGAGACCAGAAAGTCGCGCAATCCGCTGACCGCCTTGCCGAAACGGTCGGACAGGTACAGCAACGAGATCAGCGCGACAAAGAAAAGCAGCAACATGAAATAAAGAAAGAAATCGTCCGCTTTCAGGCTCAGTTTCGCCGCGTTGTCGTAAGGCAGCGCCACCCGGACGAAATCGTTGCCGAACAGCCGCGCATAGTAATAATAAGTTTTTCCGGTGGTTGCCGAGTGCCGAATGTGGCTTCCGCCGCCGCGGATCAGCGCTTGGGCGATTTCGGGCCGCGACAGGTGGTTCTCGACGATCGGTTTTCCGTCGGAGCCGTTGTCGAACAGCACGTTGCCGCGCCGGTCGATGATGCTTATCCGCAGATCCCGGGGCAGCAGCGGCAGCAGGCTGTCAAGCCGGGACATCGAATCCGGAGCGGTCAGATGGTTTTCGGCGATGTATTTCGAGATCAGCGTCGCGTAAACGTCCATTCCCCGTTTGAACTCGTCGTTTCTGAAGGTTCGTTCGCGGTTTTGCTGGACGAAGACGACGATCGCCGCGAAAACGGCGAATACGATCAGGAAGTAAAAAAACAGTTTTTTTCGATAGCTCAGGCGCATGGCGGTATCGGTTATCGGGTTAAAATTCGATGCAGTATCCATATCCGGAACGGTTCGTCAGGCGTTCGCCGAACGTTCCCAGTTTTTTACGCAGCCGTGTGATGTGCACGTCTACGGTGCGTTCGAGCACGTAGGACTCCTTTTTCCAGACGCGTTCGAGAATATCCTCCCGCGAAAAAACCTTGTTCGGAGTCCGCGCCAGCGTCATAAGGATTTCGAACTCCTTTTTGGTCAGCAGGATGTGTTCGTTGCCGAGCGTCGCGCTCTTGGTTTCGGGATCGATCGTCAGTTCGCCCAGTTCGATCGTACGGTTCGTATCGGCCGGCGCTGCGGCGCTCCGTTTCAGCACGGCCTTTACGCGGGCCGTCACTTCCTTGATCGAGAACGGTTTCGGAATGTAGTCGTCCCCTCCGAGGCTGAATCCGGTGAGCAGGTCGTTTTCGGTGTCCTTGGCCGTCAGGAAGACGATCGGAACTTGCAGTTTTTGCTCCTTGCGCACCTTTTCTGCCATCCGGAATCCCGACATCCCTTCCATCATCACGTCCAGCAGGATCAGGTCGTAGCCGTCCGGCAGCATTTTCAGGGCCTGCTCGGCCGATTCGGCCGTTTCGACGGCGAACCCTTCGCATTCGAGGTTGAAGCGCAGGATCTCGCACAGATCCTGTTCGTCGTCCACGACCAGTATTTTCTCGCGTTTTGCCATTTTTACAACAGGTTTTTGTCCGTGTGCTTGATGTCTTTCCCTTCGGTAACGAAAATCACCGCCTCGGCGATGTTCGTCGCCTGGTCGCCGATGCGTTCGAGGTTGTTCGCGATGCCGAAAACCGACAGCATCCCTTCCATCTCTTCGGCCGTCAGCGTCCGCTGGGTTCCCGTGCTTTTCAACTCGCCGGAAATCCGCCGCCACCATTCGTCCACGCGGTCGTCGCTGCGGATCACTTCGCGCGCCAGCCGTTCGTTGCTGCAGTTCATCGCAAAAATAACGTTTTTCACCATATCCGCCGCCAGGTCGAACATTTTGAGCAGTCCGTCGCTTTTGCGGCGGTACAGTCCGGTGCTGACGGCCGTGCCGCCGGTGAATTCGTAGACGTTGTGGATCAGGTCGCCGATGCGCTCCAGATTCGAGGTCGTATCGTAGCAGGCCATGATGATCCGCAGGTTCGAGGCGCGCGGCGCGTGCAGTACGATCACGTTGACCACTTCGTCGCGGATCGAGACTTCCAGGCCGTCGATCGCGCTTTCGTTGCGGTTCAGTTCGTCGCGCAGTTCGGCGGACGAATTTCCCGCGAGCAGTTGCCGGGTGATGGAGAGTTGTCTCAGGATGAGTTCGGTTAGCCGGTCGAACTGGTCGCCTACCGGTTTTAAAACGGTGTCTTTCAATCGGTTCATAATAGGTGTGTTTTTATCCGAACTGGCCGGAGAGGTACTCTTCGGTCCGTTTGTCTTTCGGTGTGGTGAACAGGGTTTGCGTGCGGCCGGATTCGACCAGCTCGCCGAGGTACATAAACAGCGAGTAGTCCGAGATCCGCGCCGCCTGCGCCATATTGTGCGTTACGATAACGATCGTGAACTCTTTTTTCAGTTCGAGCATCAGCTCTTCGACGCGGTGCGTCGCGATCGGGTCGAGCGCCGAGGTCGGTTCGTCCATCAGCAGCACTTCGGGTTTCAGCGCGATCGCGCGGGCGATGCACAGCCGTTGCTGCTGTCCGCCGGAGAGGAATCCTCCTTTGCGGAACAGCGAATCGCGCACTTCGCTCCAGAGTCCGACGCTCGTAAGGCTCGTTTCGACGATCTCGTCCTTCTGCGCTTTCGACAACCGGATGCCGTTCAGCTTGTATCCGGCCAGCACGTTGTCGTAAATGCTCATCGTCGGGAACGGGTTCGGCCGCTGGAACACCATGCCGGCCATCCGTCTCACCTCCATCGGATTCATTTTGAAGATATTTCGTTCGTCGAGCAGGATTTCGCCCGTCACGCGGATGTCCGGATAGAGCTCGTGCATACGGTTGATCGCCCGCAGCAGCGTGCTTTTACCGCAGCCCGACGGGCCCATGATCGCCGTGATCGTCCGTTCGAGGATACCCGTCGTGACGTGTTTCACGGCCAGTTTCTCCGGAGTGTAGGCGACCGACAGGTCGTTTATTTGCAGTTTCAGATTTTCCATTTTGCAGCGATTCGTTTGGCAATGATATTCAGCACCAGCGTCAGGATCAGCAGCAGCAGCGAGCAGCCCCAGATCAGGTCGACGAGGTTCGGATCGTTGTAGAACTCCCAGATCAGCAGCGGAACGGCCGAAGTGGGGTGCAGCGGGTCGAAGTTCAGCGTTGCGCAGCCCAGCGCGGTCAGCATCAGCGGGGCGGTTTCGCCCATCGCCCGCGATACGGCCAGCAGGATGCCGGTGAACATCCCGCCGAAAGCCGACGGCACCAGAATACGCATCACGACCGAGCGGTAAGGCGCTCCGAGCGCCAGCCCGGCCTCTTTCAGCGGTGAGGGCAGCATATTCAGCGTCTCCTCGGTCGAGCGGACGATCAGCGGCAGCATGATTCCGGCAAGCGCCACGCTGCCGGCCAGCATCGAGTAACTGCCCAGCGGTACGACGATCCAGGCGTAGGCGATGATCCCGATCACGATCGACGGGGTGCCTTGCAGCAGTTCGGTCAGAAAACGTACGATGCCTGCGAACGCCGTTTTACGCTTTTCTGACAGGTAAACTCCTGCGAGAATCCCCGACGGGATCGCGATCAGCGCCGCGATCAGCGTCATCGACAGCGTGCCGAGGATGCCGTTCGCGATGCCTCCGGGGATCGACTCGCCGGCCGTTTTGGCCAGCATCGCGTCCAGCGTGCTCGGCGCGTTCTCGGTGAAGAACGACAGCGAGATCTGCCGGTATCCCTTGCGCACCACTTCCCAGATGATCAGCAGCAGCGGGACGGCCGTGAGCAGCGAGAATCCGCAGACCACGTAGAAGAACGCCCGTTCTTTCGCCTTGCGGAACCGCGTCCGCGATTTAGGAACCGTTATCGTCATAGTTATCGGAATTTACGAAGAATGAGCCGCCCGATCAGGTTGATTACGGCGGTGATAATGAAAAGCAGCAGCCCGATGGCGACGAGCGAGCTGAGCTTCAGCCCGTCGGCCTCGCCGAACTGGTTGGCGATGACGCTGGCCATCGTGTTGCCGGTGGCGGTCAGGCCGGTCGGAATCAGGTTCGTGTTACCGATCAGCATCGTGACGGCCATCGTCTCGCCGAGCGCACGCCCGAGCGCCAGCACGTAACTGGCGAAAATACCCGACCCGGCGACCGGAAAGACGACGCGGCGGATCACGTCGAGCCGCGTTCCGCCGAGGCTGTACGCTCCTTCTTTCAGTTCGCGCAACACCATCGAGATAAACTCCGAACTGAGCGACGCGGCATACGGGATCACCATGATCGCCAGTACGACCGATGCGGTCAGGATGCCGAATCCCTGCGACGACAGTCCCAGGTCGACGATCACCGGCCGGATCACGTAGAATCCCCACAGCCCGTAGACGATCGACGGGATGCCGGCCAGCAGGTCGATCACCGTACCGATTACTTTCGCGATCCGCCGGCCCCGGAAATATTCGCCGGTGAAAAGGGCGACCGGCAGCGACAGCGGAAGGCAGAACAGCATGGCCAGCAGCGAAGTCAGCACGGTCCCCGCGATGAACGGCAGCGCCCCGTAGCTTTCGGAGCCGGTCTTCGGGTTCCAGTCCGACGAGGCGATGAAGCGGAAAAAGCCGAAATGGTCGAACGCCGGCGCCGCTCCGCTGATCAGCGAGTAGAACATTCCCCCGCAGATCAGTATGATGGCGGCCGCCGCCGCCAGCAGCAGTCCTTTGAAAATACGGTCGCGTGCGGCTGTGCGGATCATTACTTCAGCAGTTTTTCTCCTTTATACGTAACTGTGCCCAGTTGTGCGCGCCCGTTGTCGATCACCTGTTGCGGCAGCGGGGCGTAATTGACCTTGCCGGCCAGATCCTGCGCTTGGCTGCCGAGCATCCATCCGAGCAAGTCGACGAGGGCTTCGCTCTGTTCGCGGGTGCGCTTGTCGTAGCCTTGTTCCTTGTACAGCAGAATCCACGTAAAGCAACTGATCGGGTAAGCGTCCGCCGCGTCCGGATCGGTAATCATGCAACGCGTGTCGGTCGGCAGGTCGCCCGCGGCCGCTGCCGAGATGCTTTCGAGGGTCGGGTCGATGAAGCGACCCGCCTTGTTTTGCAGGCTCGCGTAGCTGATATGCTGTGCAAAAGCGTATTCCGACCCGATGTAGCCGACGGCCCCTTCGGTCTGGCTGACTGTCCCCGATATGCCGGGATTGCCTTTGGCGGCGAGGCCGGCCGGCCATTCGAGCGATTTGCCGGCCCCGATCGTCTCTTTCCATGCGGGGCTTACTTTTGTCAGGTAATCGCTGAATACGAAAGTCGTGCCGCTGCCGTCGGAACGGTATACCGGATGGATCTCCAGATCGGGAAGCTGTACGCCGGGGTTGATCCCGCGGATGCGGGCGTCGTTCCAGCGGGTAATTTTACCCAGGTAGATATCGGCCACCAGTTCGCCGGTCAGTTTCAATTTTTCCACGCCCGGCAGGTTGTAGGCCATTACCACGGCGCCCATGCAGGTCGGGATGTGGATCACGCTGTCGGGCATCGCGGCCATTTCCGCATCGGTCAGGTAGGCGTCGCTGCCGGCGAAATCGACGATCCGGTCTTTCAGGCTGCGGATGCCGCCGCCGCTTCCGATACCGCCGTAGGAGACTTCCGCCGGAACGCTGTCGCGATAGGTCTTGAATGCAAGATTATAGTACGGCAGCGGGAACGTTGCGCCCGCGCCGGCCAGTTTTTCCCGGCCGCTCCCTTTCGGAGATTGTCCGCAGGCGGCCAGAACGGCGGCCAATGCGATGAGAATCAATTTTTTCACTTCTCGAAATTTTAGTCGTTAAATTGATGTTGCAATATTAGGGGTTTGTTGTTACGCTCCCGTTAAGCGATTGTTACGAAACGGTTACTTTGCGAAACGCCCTTTTTACGGCACTCTTTTCTAAGGCGTTGGTAATGCAAGGAACGGACCTCGGTTGACGGTTTTAGGTATCGGGGCTCTCTTTTTTCGCTTTTTCTGGGTATTTTTCCGCCGGGGCCGGTTTGCTACTTTTGCATCAAACGAAAAACAAATTTGGAAATGAAAGGAATATTTTACGGAAGCACTACCGGGACTACCGGTTCTTTGGCCGGCCGCATCGCGGAGGAGTTGGGAATCGCCGCGGCGGACGTGCACGATGTGGCCGGCGCGGCGGCGGATGCGGTTCAGCGTTACGATTGCCTGCTGCTGGGCTCCTCCACATGGGGATGCGGGGAGTTGCAGGACGATTGGTTCGGTTTTCTGGAAGGGCTCAAAGGGCAGGATCTGTCCGGGAAGAGCGTGGCACTGTTCGGATGCGGCGACAGCAGCATGTATCCCGATACGTTCTGCGACGCCGTCGGGATTCTGCGCGAGGAGCTCGCCGGGACGGGATGTCGGTTCGTCGGAGCCTACGCGCCGCAGAACTATTCCGTTACCGATTCGAAAGTGTGCGAGGACGGAAAGTTCGTCGGATTGGCTATCGACGAGGCGGACTCGGAAGCCGTTTCGTCGGAACACCTGAAGCAATGGATCGCGGTACTGAAAGAGGAAGGGGTATGAGCGAACAGGATTACGTCCGTTTCGGCGAACTGAAAATCTTCATGCACCAGATTTACGAATTCAAGAAAGGAGTTCGGAATCTGGTGCTCTGCACGATGTGCCCGACCTGCGCCGCGCTGGTGGCAGAACGGCTTCGGGGGCAGCGGATCGAGTACCTGATTCAGGAAGTGACGGACAATAAAGTGAACCTTTATTTCGGAAAACGCGCCTGTTTGGATGCGGTGCGGGCCTTTATCGACAAGCCGCTGAACCGGCTCACCCCGGAGCAGGATTTCATGCTGGGGGCCATGCTCGGTTACGATATCATCCAGCAGTGCGAACGCTTTTGCCGGCAGCGGAGCCGGTTCGCCCTATGACCGGCGGAGGCGGCGTGCCGGACTTCGCGTTTCCGGAGAAAAACGCTATCTTTACGCCGGATGCTCCCATCCGTCAAAAGACTCATGCCATGTACAGACTCAGTCAATATAAGGAAACCGACAAAATGGGCGACCTGATCTGTGAAAACTATCCGATTCTTCTGGTAGTTAGCAGGTTCGGTATTTCGCTCGGGTTCGGCGACAAGGATATCGCGCAGGTGTGCGCGGACAACGGGGTCGATACGCCGACTTTTCTGGCCGTCGTGAACCTGCTGTTGGACGAGGACGAATCAGCCGCTCCGGCCGATGCTCCGCTGTCGGTCGGAGCGCTCGTACGGTACTTGCAGAATTCGCACGCCTATTTCCTGGATTTTCGTCTGCCGGTGATCCGCCGCGAACTGGCCGATGCGCTCGGCAGCGATCACGGCGACGTTTCGTTCGCCGTGCTCCGTTTTTTCGATGAATATGCGGCTGAGGTGCGCAGGCACATGCTTTACGAAGAAGAGAAAGTTTTTCCTTATGTCCGTTCTTTGCTCGAAGGGCGTAAGAAGGGACGGTACAGGATCGATATTTTCCGGAGACAGCACGATCAGGTGGAGGCCCGGCTGACGGAGTTGAAGAACATCCTGATCCGCTACTATCCGGGCAGCGGCAGCAACGAACTCAACAGCGCGTTGTTCGATATTTTTTCGTGCGAGCGCGACCTGGCTTCGCACAATCGGATCGAAGACCACCTGTTCGTTCCGGCGGTCGTGGAACTGGAGCGTAAAAACGGTTCGCAATGATGAGCGTTTCGTTGAAAATAGCCGTAGCCGAGTCTTCGCAAATTATCCGCAGCGGTCTTCTTGCGGTGCTGAAACGGCTACCCGGACTGAATGTGAGCGTCGTGGAGATCGCCGATCCCGAACAACTGGTCAAGTCGCTTTGCTGGCAGAAGCCCGACATCCTGATCGTGAATCCGGCGTTGCCGGGGCTTTTTTCGTTGCAGCGCATCCGGCACGAATCGGGGTGCGAGACGATGAAATGCGTGGCCCTGCAATGTGCGCTGGCCGACGCCCTGTCGCTGAGGATCTACGACGAGACGATCTCCCTGTACGATACGGCCGAACAGATCCGGCTCAAACTGTCCCGTCTCGCCAACCGGGACGAAAAACCCGAATCCCGGCGCGACTTGCTGAGTCCGCGGGAAAAAGACGTTGTGGTCTGCGTGGTGAAGGGGATGACCAACAAGCAGATCGCCGAGCGGCTGTGCCTGTCGGCGCATACCGTGATTACCCACCGCCGCAACATCGCCGGCAAATTGCAGATACACAGTCCGGCCGGGTTGACCATCTATGCGATCGTCAACAAGCTGGTCGAACTCGACGAGATCGGAGAGACCGTCGCGGCCGGGTAATTCCCCGCCGTCCGGAATCGCCGTTTCGTCCGGATCGTTCCGATTTTTCGTTTTGTTTTTGCTTTCACCGAAAAATTGGTGAAATATTTGCGGAGTGATCCGCAATATCCATTCTTAGAGCTATGACAGACGGAACGATAGGGAAAAACAACGCTTTTTTCCGGCAACTGCTTTATATCGGCATCCTGATTACGATCGGGCTGGTAATTTTCACACAACTCCAATTTTTCGTAGGATCGTTCCTCGGGGCGATCACGATGTACGTCGTGTTGCGGACGGTGCTGTTCCGGTTGACCGAGCGCTGGAACTGGAAGCCCTGGGTCGCCTCGCTGATGCTGGTGTTGGCTACGACGCTGCTGCTGTCCGGGCTGGGATTTCTGATTTTCGAGGTGATCGCCTCCGAGATCCCGAACGTGGACACCTCGAAAATCGTCGACGTTTTCAACGAACTGCTCCGGCGGGCGAACCATCTGCTGGGCTTTGCGATCGTGCCGGAAAATATCATCAAAGGTTCCGGCGGGACGATCACGAAAATGGCCTCGATGCTGCTCAATACGACTTACAGTTTCGCAGCGAACGTGTTTATGATGCTCGTGATCCTTTATTTCATGCTGCTGCACGCTCGGACTATGGAACGAAGCGCGAACCGCTACCTGCCGTTCCGCGGTCATAGCCAGCAGGTGATTCGCAGCGAAGTCAAGAGCATTATTTTCAGCAATGCCGTCGGCATTCCGCTGGTCATGTTCGCGCAGGCGGCGGCCTCCTTTCTGGTCTATTGGGCGCTGGGCGTCAACAATGCGGTCTTCTGGGCTTTCGTGACGGCCGTCTGCGGGTTGATACCGATGGTCGGCACCGCGATCGTCACCGTGCCGATGGGCGTTTATATGATTTTCGACGACAGCGTCTGGATGGGGATCATCATGATCGCGTGCGGCATACTGATCGTGGCCAACGTAGACAACCTGTGCCGGATCATCCTGATGAAGAAAATCTCCAATACCCACCCGCTGATCGTTATTTTCGGGGTGATTCTCGGGATTCCGCTTTTCGGCTTCTGGGGGATTATTTTCGGGCCGCTGCTGATCTCCGCCTTCCTGCTGTTGATTCGGATCTATTACAAGGAATACCGGTTGCTGCCGCCGTCGGAATCCTGAACCGGCGGACGGCCGCTTATCGCCGGTCGTCCCGGTGGCGGTGTCTTTTGACGACCGTTCCGTGTCCGACGACCGTCTGTTTGATACCCGGCATCAGCGACTTCCACAGGTAGTTGAACTGCGAGCGGTAGGGATCCCGTTCGGTCGCGCCTTCGCCGGTGCGGGTCACTCCGTCTTCCGGATTGCCGGTGCGGATCAACAGGTCGTCTACGATGGCCGAAAGCAACCGGCGGGCCTTGGGCCCGTCTTTCTCCTGTTTCATTAGCGAGACGTTCAGGCTGTCGTACAGCAGTAGTAATTGTACGTCGGCTTGGCGAGAGTCTCCTGCGATGCGGAAATTCATTCCGTCGATCCGCCCCGTATTGATTCGCGCGTTCACTAGCGGTTCGATCGCCCGGTTCATCGCCTGCAGTTCCATCGGGCCGAGCTTTCCGTCCACTTCGAAACGGTCGTCCAGCGAATCGGCCGGCAGCAGGAAGGTCGCCTGTAAGACTCCCCGGTTCATCAGTCGCCCGCTGGCTTTCAGGGTGATGCGCGGATGTTCCGGCGAGGCGGCGTTGGCGAGTCCGTACAGGTCGCCTCTCAGACTGTCGAAGGTGACGGTACCCGGAACGGTTCCCGTCGCCGACAGTTCTTCGTACACGGCGCGAATGTCGCTGAAACTTATTCTACGAACTTCCACTCCGAAAGAGAGTTTTTGCAGGGATTGGTAAAAGAGCGGTTTGATGCGCTGTTTTTGCGGGATCTGTCGGTTCTTGAAGCTGCCGATTTCCACGTTGCCGATCCATACGCTGTCGATTTTCAGCTTTTTGTTCCGCGCGATCTCGGGATAGTCCACTCCCGTGCACGCGATCCGGCCTGCGACGACCTGCGTCCAGTCCGGATGGCCTGCTACCAGCGAGGCGAATTCGCTTTTCGGGTATTGCGGCAACAGGCGGACGCCCGCTACCGAGCATTCGCCTTTGCGGGTGTCGATTATCAGCGTATCGGCCTGCAACGCGACCGCTCCTTCGTCGAGCTGATAGTTTACCGATTCGACGGAAGTGCGGATGCCGTTGTCGAGCCATCCGCTGTCGTTCGCATTCCCGGCGTTCAGGCGGAAATCGTCGGTTTGTACGGAGAGTCCCCGCAACGTATGGCATGTCTGCCGTCCGTTCCGGATCTCGCAGTACGTTACCGAGCCGTCCGCGATCCGGAGCCGGCCGATGCCGATCGTCCGGACGGTCTGTCCGGATGCCCGTTGCAGCGAGTCGACCGGTGGAACCGAGTCGCTGAAGTTGCGGACGATGTCGACGTGCGGTGCCGACACTTCGATTTCGGCGATCGTCGGCGTCCGGTCTCCGTCTTGTTGCGTCAGGCGGATTCCGCCGATCGAAAGCTGTGCTGCGGTGAGCCGGAACATCCGCAGGCCGGGATGTCGTTTTGCGAGCAGCAAGCTGTCGGTCGTCAGGACGATGCCTTTGAGCCGCATCGACCGGCCGACCGGATTGAAACGCACCCGGTCGATGCTGATCCGGCACGTTCCGCCGGTCTGCTCGGCGACCTCTTTTTCGATCTTTTGCCGGACGATCCGGCCGATCCAGAGGTTTGCGCCCGCAAGCAGCAGCAGGACGGCGACGACGACGATCCCCGCCGTCCGGACGATTTTTCTGAAACGCGGTTTTCTTTCGGTAGTTTCCATAATTCTGTGCATTTTACGAATAAAATGCATAGCTTGCAAATTCCTGTCCAAATCGCCGGTCGATGGATGAGATATTCGACGATGCGGATTATCTGCCGAAGATTTTATTCTCCGGTTCTCCCGCTCCGGTGCCCGTAACTGAAATAGAAATCTTTGAGTTCGTTGCGGGTCGCCCGCCTGACGGATACGTATTCGGGAGGGACGCAGGCGTCCCTGTAAAATCGGGTCAATCCGTCGGTCATGACCTCCAGAACGACGTTCCCGTTTTCGAGTTTGTCGAAAATTCCCCACAGGCAGCGGTCCGGGTCGTGGCGCCGGGGATCGAGGGAGAAAAGATACAGCTCTCCCGGAACGAAATGGAAATCCTGGATCGCCATAGCCGCTGTCGGTCGGTTTTATTCCTGTTCGACCAGAAGTTCTTCGAGACAACTGGTGTCCACGCGCATGTAACGCAGGAACGTATCGTAGTTGAAGCCGTATTTAGGAAATACGTGTTTCAGCCAAACCTGTTTGTAACATTTGTCGTGCCGTCCCGGTTCGTAAAATTGTGCTGCAAAGTCCTGGATTTCTTTTGCTCTGATTAAATAACTGATAGAATGCATACATATCGATAATTGGTCGGATCGGTTTCGGTCCGAATTTCTTAAGTATTTGGATCTAAATGAAAAATAATAGTGAAAGTGACTAAAATTTTTAGCGCTGTACGGTGTCGGGGATACTGCATTCGGTCCAGGATAAATGAGTTTTCTGTCAGTCGGAACCGTTCTTTCGGAACGGGGCCGTGACGGTTTCCGTTTCTAAAATAGCATGTTATGCGGCGAGGGTATTTCCCGGAGACGGGAGTAAACAGCGTCCGGATAAAATACAAATATCCGTACAATTTGATTATATTTGTACAAAATGCTTTGGTACGGCGGAATTGCGAGATGTCCGGGCGGTTTGGAAAACGGGTATGGCGGTAATGATCGTTTCTGTACGGTGCCGTATTCGAGATTTGTGGATAATTGATTTGCAGCGAGTTGAGTGATTGTAAGATCGGACGTATGATTTTTCCGGGGGGGCGGATAAACTATGAGAAGCGGGTCGTCGAGCGGATGATCCGTTTTTACTGTATCCACCGGGAAGGGAACCGGGAGCTTTGTCCGGAGTGTCGGGAATTGCTCGCGTATGCCGTTGTCCGGTTGGATTGCTGTCGGTTCGGCGACAGGAAACCGGTTTGCAAGAAATGCCCCGTTCATTGCTACAAAATATCCATGCGGGAACGGATGCGGTGCGTGATGCGTTATGCGGGTCCCCGCCTGCTGTGGTATCGTCCGCTCGATGCGTTCGGGCACTTGCTCTGCCGTCTGCGGCTTTTCGGCGGCCGGTAATTTTCCGGGTCGTAGCGGCTTTTCGTAAGGCGATGTCCTGCGGCGGGTATCCCGTTTTCGGAGATCGCGGGGGACGGTTTTCCGGAACGAACGGCATAAAGAACCGGCACCCAGCGATTTTTCGATGGATGCCGGTTTGAATTATTCAGCGGATTTGCCGGAACCTATTGCCGGTAGATTATGCAATAGTGATGCCGGGATCGAGGTAAACGTCCTGAATCGCGTGCAGCAACGCGATGCCCTCTTTCATCGGGCGTTGGAACGCTTTGCGTCCGCTGATCAGCCCCATGCCGCCGGCGCGTTTGTTGACGACGGCCGTGATGACGGCGTCTTTCAGATCGGATACGCCGTGCGATTCGCCGCCGGAGTTGATTAGTCCGACGCGGCCCATGTAACCGTTGGCCACCTGGTAGCGGCACAGGTCGATCGGATGGTCGGACGCTAACTCTATGTACATTTTTTCGTTCGTTTTGCCGAAATGCAGCGCGGTGAACCCGCCGTTGTTGGTCGGCAGTTTCTGTTTGACGATGTCGGCCTTGATCGTGACGCCCAGGTGATCGGCCTGCCCGGTCAGGTCGGCCGACGCGTGGTAATCGGCGCCGTCTTTTTTAAAACTGCCGTTGCGCAGGTAACACCACAGGATCGTCGCCATACCCAGTTCGTGCGCCCGTTCGAAGGCTTCCGAAATTTCGACCAACTGCCGTCGGCTCTGCTCCGAACCGAAATAGATTGTCGCGCCGACCGCGACGGCTCCCATGTTCCACGCCTCGTCGACCGATCCGAACAGCACTTGGTCGTACGTGTTCGGGTAGGTCAGCAACTCGTTGTGGTTCAGCTTGACGATGAACGGTATCTTATGCGCGTATTTGCGGGCCACTGCGCCGAGGTTGCCGAACGTCGAAGCTACGGCGTTGCAGCCCCCTTCGATTGCCAGTTTGACGATGTTTTCCGGGTCGAAATAGACCGGGTTCGGAGCAAACGACGCGCCGGCCGTGTGTTCGATGTCCTGATCGACCGGCAGGATAGACACGTAGCCCGTGCCGGCCAGCCGGCCGTGGCCGAGCAGCGTTTGCAGGCTGCACAGCGTGCGGACGTTGCGGTCGGACGGAATCCATGTCCGGTCGACCGTGTCCGGCGACGGGATGTGGATCAGCGACTTGTCGATCGTCCGGCAAACGTGATTCAGGTAATACTCGGTTTTGTCTCCCAATAAATTGATGATCTGGCTCATATTCTATAACGGTTTAAATTTATTGTTGTTTTTTACCCTGGCGGGCGACGGCTTCCATCAGTTTGCGGATCTCTTCCGGATCGCCGAGAAAATAATCCTTCGTAAGATTCAGCCGGTCGTCGAATTCGAAGACGTACGGTACGGCCGTCGGCAGGTTCAGGTTGACGATGTCGTCGTCCGAAATGCGCTTCAGATGCTTGATAATCCCCCGCAGACTGTTGCCGTGCGCGACGACCAGCAACTGGTCGGCCATTTTCAGGTTCGGAAAGATCGCGCACTGCCAGTACGGCATGATCCGTTCGATCGTCTCTTTCAGGGATTCGGTGCGCGGCAGTTCCCCGTCCGGAACCAGCCGGTAGCGCGGGTCGAAACGCGGGTTGCGCGGATCGTCCTCGGCGAGCGGATCGGGTGCGATGTCGTAGCTGCGTCGCCAGACGAGCACCTGTTGGTCGCCGTATTTGGCGGCTGTCTCGCTTTTGTTGAGTCCTTGCAGCATACCGTAATGCTTTTCGTTCAGCCGCCAGCTCTTTTCGACCGGGATCCAGTCCTGGTCGAGCTTGTCCAACACGCGGTCGAGCGTTTTGATGGCGCGTTTAAGGTACGAAGTATAGGCTTTGTCGAATGCGAAACCCTCTTTTTTCAGCAATTCGCCGGCCCTGTCGGCTTCGGCGACGCCTTTTTCGGTCAGGTCGACGTCTGTCCAGCCGGTAAAGCGGTTTTCCCGGTTCCAGGTGCTTTCTCCGTGTCGGAGCAAAACGATTTTTTTCATAGTCTTATGCGGTTTGATTTTCCATGTCGGACGCGGTTGCAGGCTGGCGTTCCGTGCCCGTGCGGCGGATGCGCGGCTCTCCGTCGCCGCGACGCTCCGGATATCGGTTCTGTGCAAATAGTGTGCAATAACCTGCGGCCCCGTTGTTTTAAGGAGTAAAAAAAGTAAAATCGTCCGTTTAAAGCAATACCCGGAGGTAGGTATTGTTGCCGGCGAGGGAGAACGATAGGGTAGGTGCGCGCGGGCGGATCAGCCTTCCCGGATGTCGGCGAACCAGTAGGCGTAGTTTTTTACCGTGCCGTCGTCCAGTTTGACCGGGTACCTGCGCTGCAACGGTTCGCCGAGCGCGAACTGCACGGGCGTGCGGAACGGACCGCCGGCGTAGCAAAATGTGTGGTACTCGCCGTTTTCGCCGCATACGTCGACGCCGTCGGGCAGGTCCCGTACGAACGTTTCGTCGATTCGCCGCCCGATGAAGTCGCGGCCGAGCCGGTCGGCGGTCGTCGTGACGATCACGGTTTGCAGGCCCGAGGCGAGAAATTCCCGCATGATTTCCGCGGAAGATTTGCCCCACAGCGGTTCGACGACCGTGATGCCGTAGGGCGACAGTTGCTTTTCGCGGTAGGAGCGCACGTCGTGCAGGAAAATATCCCCGAAAATGAAACGATCGGCGCCCGTATCCCTGAAGTGTCCGACCGCCGCCGCCATCGCCTCTTCGTAGTTCTCCATCGTGCCGTCCGGCGCGAGGTCTATCGTGTAGAGCGGCAGGCCGATGCTGTCGGCCTGCCGACGAAGCAGTCCGACGGGGATGCCGTGCATCGACGAGCGCGCGTTGTCGCGGTTCACGGTCGTCAGCAGCGATACGATTTCGTAGGCTTCGCTCTGTTGCGCCTTGTACAGCGCCAGCGCGGAATCTTTTCCTCCGCTCCAGTTGAAAACGGCTTTTTCGCGCTTCCCGCTTACCATGATCCGTCGTTTGCGGGGCGGCTGGAGAAAAAGCCGCTGACCAGTGTGAAATATTCGGGCAGTCCGGACGATCCGGGTTCGCTCCACTTCAGTTCGATGCCCAGCAGTTCCGACGCGGTTTTCCCGATGTCGAAACCGAGGGATTCCAGCGAAGGGCGTATCCGGTCGGGATAGCGGCACGGCCGGCCTTCGCTCCGGGCGCATGTCCCTTCCGGGCACAGGTGGCAGGTTCCGGCATAAAAAGCGCGGCTGCCCGGATATTTCCGTTCGAGTTCCAATAGCCGGGCGTCGAGCGTCCGCCGGACTTCGACGATCATCCGCTGTCCCGCCTGCCGGCCTTGTTCCGGCGTCGCGCATTCGGCGCGGGCGGACGGCTCGGGGATGATCCGTGTGCCTATGATCAACGCCGTGCGGTATCCGGACAGGTATTCGTCCGCATCGAATCCGTGCGGCGGACAGGCCCAGCAGGCGCCGTAGCGGGAACATGCTTGGCAGAATACGATGAATTTTTCAGCGTTCCGGTAGCGGGCGACGTACTCCCCGGCCGGGATCGTCGCGGCGGTCTCTTCGGTTCGGTACATGTCAGTCGTTTTTCGAAAGCCGGATCAGGATCACGCCCGAGTCGGAAACCGTCCCGATCTTCAACGGACCTGCCGTCCGCCCGGTTTCGAACACCCGGCTCAGGTCGTGCGTTTCGTCGAGCAGGAATACTTCGGTTCGGGCGAATTTCCCGATGCCATCGATGTCCAGCGTGAACTCGCGGGGGCCCGATTTCCAGCAGGCGGCGAGGATCGCCAGGTTGCCCAGGCTGTCCGTGCCGGCCAGCACGCGGCTTCCGGCGGGCATACCGTCCGTTTCGGTGCGTACCCGTTCGGGATAGGCGGTCAACTCGCCGAACGCTTTCATGCCGTAGTAAGTTTTGACCGGCGTCCGGTTTTCAAATACGCCCCAGCGCGTCGTGGTGACCGTGTAGTAGAATCCTTTGTCGAGCGGCGTATCCTGCCAGCCGATCATCACCGTGTTCAGGAAAGCCGCCGATTCCAGTCCGCGCATGAACCGGATCGCTTCGTTCTGCTCCGCCGGGCCCATGTTCCACAGCGCTCCGCCGTACGGGTTGTAGTGCCATTCGTTCAAGTGGATCTCCGTCTCGGGATAGCCGCATTCGTCCAGATACCGGCGTGCGTCTACGGCCATTTGCAGTAATTCGGTATCGGTGGGCGAGTAGTAGTGGAACGAGTAGAAGTCCAGCGGCGCTTTGTGACGGGCGCAGTTCCCTGCGAAATCCCTGACCGCCTGTTCGCCGAAGGCGCAGTGCCCTGGCCCGCCGAATTTCAGGTGCGGGAAGCGTTTTTTCAGTTCGGTCGCCGCCTGCGCATAGAAGTCGTTGAACTGCTGCAACGTCCCGGTCCACATTTTCGGGCCCAGATCGGGTTCGTTCCATATCTCCCAGTAACGGATGTCGTAACGGAACCCGTTCCATTTTCCTTCCGTGTAGTGACGGATGACGTTCGATGCGACGTCGACCCATTTTCGCACGTCTTCGGGCGGGTGCACGAAATATTTGTTGACGCTGTGCTCGATCGAGGTTCCCAGCCGGTAATAGACTTCCGTGCCGCACGCGATGCAATTCGCAATATAGTCGTCCGTCTGGGCGAAATAGTAGTTGTCCGGATCTTCCGCGTCCGCTTCGGGATTCGCGAAGATCAGCGGAAGATCGACCAGTCTCATGCCGGGATTCTCCAGCGGAGCGTCGTGCAGCCGCGTGATCGGGATGTGCATTCCGGCGAACGCTTCGCGGAGGTTGCATCCGGGCATCTCTTCGTCTTCGAGCGGCGGGGCCAGGTTGCCGCCGTTCACCGGTTTGATCTTTCCGGCGGACTCTCTCGGATAGACCCGGATCGTCGTCTGCCGGTCTTCCCCGGAAACGACGTCTTGCAGGGCTGCCCGTGCGGCGGCTGCGAATCCGGTGCACGCCAGAACGGCGAGCAGGTATTTCAGGATCGTCTTTTTTTTCATGCGGCGGTTTTTCATTGTTCCGGATTTGTCGCAAAGATATGGAATTTCATTCGTTCCGCGAAACCGAAGCGATAGGGCTTTTACGGAAGTTTTGTATGGAGAAAACCCGTTTAAAACATATTCCAGCCCTATTGCGTTCGAAATCCCGGGCGGGACGGCTCCCGGTGGATTATAAAAAAACTCGTATCGTGCATTTTGCAAGAATAAAGGTATATATTTGTATATCATTGTGCGCGCAATGAGGTCGAATGTTAAGAGGTTTGTATATAGTTTATTATGATAGATAGGCCTGATGTCCGTTTGTTTCGCCTGATAAAGGGCGGATTGCTTTTTGTTTTTTGCCTGCTCGCGGTTTTTCCCGGATTCGGAAAACAGCAGGGTCGGGGAACCGATTATATGCTGGTCGTCAGCGTTTATGCCGAGGCCTCCGCATGGAGCAACGACATCATTATTCCTGTCATCAACATGGCCGCCGGGATCGAGAACCTGAACGTGTATTCCGAATACATGAACATGTTGTTGATCGACAACGATACGCTGGCGACCGAGTTCAAGCGGAGGCTGTTCGCGAATTACCGGGAACACCCGCCCCGGATGCTGCTGTTGATCGGGAACCCGGCGAAGATATTGCTGGAAGATGTAAAAAAACACTGGGGCGACATTCCGATCCTTTTTTGCGCGGACAAGGAGTATGTGGGAACGGACAGCCTGTATCTGAGGCGAGATCCGATTCCGCCCGATCAGAGAACCCCGTTGTCCGAATTGGTTCCGGAGCACAACCTGACGGTTTTGCAAACGCCCGTTTTTTTGCGGCAGAGCGTCGATGTGATGCGTCGGATGATTCCGGGAATGAAAGAGCTGGTATTTCTGGGCGACGACTTGTACATCAACCGGCAGGACGAACAGGAACTCTCCGAACTGATGCGGACGGATTATCCGGAACTAAGCTACCGTTATTTTTCCGCGGCGGACATGACGACCGGGCAGTTGTTCGATTCTTTGAAAACGATCGACAGGAAAACCACGGGCGTACTCTATTCGTCCTGGTGGTATAAAAAAAACTTCGTGGGCAATACCGTGCTGATGACGAACGCTTACCGGGGAATCACCACGTTCGCCCTGCCGTTTTTTTCATTGCATCCGTCGGGGATCAGGGATTCCAACGGTATCGTCGGCGGTTTCGTTTACAGTCAGGAAGCGTTCAATAAAAAGTTGCTCGAAACCATTTCCGGGGTGCTGGCCGGTCGTCAGCCGCGGGATATTCCGTTTTATTTTCCGCGGGGCATTCCTACGTTCAATTACGAATCGCTGGTCGGCAACGGGTTTTCTCTGGCCGATACGCCGAAAGGGGCGGTGGTTTACAACCGGCCTCCCTCTTTTTTCGAGCAGTACAAGTACGTTCTTTTCGGGACGGTCGTTCTTTTCGTCGTCGCCCTGCTTCTTTTTCAGTCGAAGCGTAACCGCATGTTACAAAAACTCAGCAAGGCGCAACTGCGGGAGATCCAGATCGGTGAAAACTATACGAACTTGTTCGACAACATGCCGATCATATACATGCAGGAGCGTGTAGTGCTGGACGAATCCGGCGATCCGGTCGATACCGTGTTCTGCGACGTGAACCGGTCTTTCGAACGGTCGTTCTATCCCAAGGAGCGAATTATCGGCAGGAAGGGAAGCGAAATTTTTCCCGAGTCGATGCCCGAATTCCTGCATTTTATCCGGATCGCGATCGCCGAACGGCGGAGCATTACTTTTACTTACTATTTTAAGTCGATCGACACGTTCTACGAGGTGGTGCTGTGCTGTTCGCATATGCCGGGAATTATAGACGTATTTTGCCTGGACAGCACCCAGCTTCACGACGTGCAGCAGAAACTTTCCACTACGAACAAGAAGTTGTCGATGGCCCTGGAGATAGCCAGCATCGTTCCGTGGAAGTGGAACCTGCGAGAACGCACCATTCTGTGCGATGTGAACCGGCCGATCGAACTGGGCGGACTGGACGGCGATGTCCGGGAAGAACAGCTTTCCGTGCCGGATACGCAGTATTTCGCCAAAATCCGCCGGGAAGACCGGGAAAGGGTGCGCCGCGCTTACCGGGATTTGGCGGAAGGCCGGGTAGCGAAAGTGAAGGAGGAGTACCGGGTGATCGTCGGCGAAGGCCGGGGTAGGCGGCAGGAGTGGGTGGAGGCGCAGGCGGCCGTCGAGACATGGGATGGATCGGGCAAACCGCTGGTGCTGGTCGGTTCGTCGCAGGTGATTACCGAGCGGAAGAAGATGGAGCAAGAGTTGATGTCGGCTAAAGACCGGGCGGAAGAGTCCAACCGGCTCAAGTCGGCTTTCCTCGCCAATATGAGCCACGAAATCCGGACGCCGCTGAATGCGATCGTCGGTTTCTCGGGGATTCTGGCATTGTCCGACTCGGAGCAAGAGAAGCAGGAGTACGTCGGCATTATCGAGAACAACAACGCATTGTTGTTGCAGTTGATCGGCGACATTCTCGATCTGTCGAAGATCGAAGCCGGAACGCTCGAATTCGTCTATTCGGATTTCGACCTGAACGAACTGATGCAGGAGAAGGAACGCGTGATGCGGATGCGCCTGAAGACGGATCGGGTGGAACTGGCGTTCGAACGGCCTTTGGCCGAATGTCCTATTCGCTCCGAAAGAAACCGGCTTTCCCAATTGTTGATCAATCTGATATCCAATGCGATCAAATTTACCAAGCAGGGAAGTATCCGGTTCGGCTACGAACTGCGCGGCCAGGAGATCTATTGTTACGTGACCGATACCGGCTGCGGAATTCCGCAGGATAAGAAAGACAGCGTTTTCGGACGGTTCGTCAAACTGAACCACTTCGAACAGGGCACCGGTCTCGGCCTTTCGATCTGCCATACGATCGTCCGGCACATGGGCGGACGGATCGGCGTGGAGTCCGAAGAGGGCAAAGGTTCGACGTTCTGGTTCACGATCCCTTATACGCCGGCCACGCTCCGGCTGGAGGACGAGCCGGAAGAGCGTCCGCTCGTGGCGGTCGAAAAAGACAAACTGACCGTCCTGATCGCCGAGGACGACGACAGTAATTACAGACTGTTCGAAACCATTCTCCGGCACGATTACCGGCTGGTACATGCGTGGAACGGAAAAGAGGCCGTCGAATTGTTCGAACAATACCGGCCGCACCTGGTGCTGATGGATCTCAATATGCCGGTGATGGACGGTTACGAAGCCACGCGCGAGATCCGTAAAATATCTTCCGACGTGCCCGTGCTCGCTGTCACCGCCTTCGCTTTCGCGTCGGACGAGCAGAAAGTGATGCAGAACGGCTTCGACGGTTACATGCCCAAGCCGATCAATGCGAAACAGTTGAAAGGGCAGATACTGGACGTGTTGCAGTCCCGGATGACGCTGATCTAAAATTTCCGCACCGCTTTCCGCATCCGGCGTCCGTCCCGGTTCAGGTGTTTCCGCAGCGGAGCCGGTACCAGGCAAACGATCAACTGAGCCCGCTGCCACCGGTAACATTGCTGGAACAGCAGCATTGCCGCGGCGATAAACAGGGCTGCGCCGGCGGCGATCTCGAAGGGCAGTAGCGGTAGGTCTTCCTGCGGCACGATCATCGGGATCAGCGCGACCGCTCCGGCCGGGGCGAAAAATTTGCCGATGCGTTCGAACAGCAGGAACAGGCTGGTGAAGACCGCGAGCGCTACCGCCCATTCGGGCCATTGCATACGGACGTGCCCGGCCCACTGGAACAGCGTGCCCAGGAAAGCGGCGGCCGTCAGCAGCAGGAAGATCTGAACCGGCCGGTTTCGGAAGCCCGCTTTCGATCCGGCGAATTCGACGTAGGTGACTATCAGCGGCGGCAGAATGAAATAGAGGTTCGACGTATAGACCGGAACGGCCGCGACGACTAGAATCGTGCTGAGCAGGAACAACCAACGGAGCGTCTCTTTTTTCCACTCCGTTGCAGCCGGCGTAAAATCGGCTGCCGTCCGCAGGCGGCCCCGTTCCATCAGGCGTTGCCCGGCCGCTACGGTCAGGGTCATCGTCAGTACGGCCGCCGGATAGATCCAACTGTCGGTGCCAAGCAGGATCGGCAGCATGCCCGCCGAGATCAGCGGGGGCAGCGAAGCGCGGAACAGCATCAGGCATACGGCCGTAAAGGCGAACGAAACCGCGATGTCGGCTATCAGCGGCAGCGGCGAGTAGCGCACGATGCAGACTCCGGCTACGGCGCCTGCGGTCATCAGCGCCACCATCCGCGCGCGGCTGACCCGCCATACCTGCTTGTCGACTATCCACATGCCGATCGTGAGGGCTGCCATTTCCGGGAAAATGATCTCTTTTTCGCCGGACAGTTCGGCGACCGCTACCATCAGCAGGATCATTGTCAGGGCGAAAAGGTATCTTTTTCTTTTCGTCGGATCTGCAAACAGCCGGGTTTCGGGGGGGCGAATGTTCATAGCCGTGTTTTTCGGGAACGACTGCAAAGGTAATCATTTTCGCCCGAATGGGACGTTTTTCCCGCAACGGAGGGTTGCGCTGTCCCGAAAGATGCGGTTTTATCGGCGGATTATGCTTATCTTTACTACCGGAAAACAGCAGCCCTATGGATTACAGCGTTACCACCCGTCTGAAAGGAGTCGTCGCGATGACCAGCAGCTTTCATGCCGATCCGGTGCTGCGCCGGGACCGGAGCCTGTATAAATTCATCTGGGTGCAGCGCGGGACGCTAACTCTCGTGATCGACCATGTGGAAACGCAACTCGCCGCCGGCGAGATCGTTTCGCTCACTCCGTTGCACCGGATCGAATTCGGGGAGTCCGGCGCAGAGTATCTGGCGTTGCTGTTCAACAGCGATTTTTACTGCATCTACGGGCACGACGACGAAGTGTCGTGCAACGGCCTGCTGTTCAACGGATCGTCGGACGTTATGCGGCTGAAGTTGACCGCCGGACAGTCGGAAGCGCTGCATGAGATCACCGACCGGATAGCTGCCGAGTACGCCGTCGCCGACAACCTGCGCGAAGAGATGCTGCGCATTCTGTTGAAACGTTTTATCATTACTTGTACGCGCATGGCGCGGGAACGGTTCGCAGCCGGGGCGGGCAGCGAACGGCAGTTCGACATCGTCCGCCGGTACTATGTGCTGGTCGACCGGTACTTCCGTGAAAAGAAGCAGGTGCAGGAGTATGCCCTTCTGCTGCACCGCTCCCCGAAAACGCTGTCGAATCTTTTCGCCGTTTACGGCCTGCCGTCGCCGTTGCAGGTCATCCGCGACCGGACGCAGGCCGAAGCCCGGCGTTTGCTGCTCTATACTTCGAAAAGCGCCAAGGAGGTCGCCGGTATCCTCGGATTCGAAGACGCGGCCTCTTTCAGCCGGTTCTTCAAAGGGGCGACCGGGAAAAGCATTTCGGAATACCGGAGCCGGAAATAGGGAATAATTGCCAACACATCCGGCAGAATCGCCATTTACCGGCCGGCGTAAACGGCGGATCTTTGCATCATCGTTAAACCTCAAAAGAGAAATGATGATGACGGAACTCAAAAAACTTTACGTCGGTTCGCTGAGATTGACTGCCGGCTGCTGGAAACTGGGCATCGGCCTGATGCGTGTCGCTATCTTCGTGATCTTCGTCTGGATCGGCGGCCTGAAATTTTGGAATTACGAGGCCGAAGGGATCGTCCCTTTCGTCGCCAACAGCCCTTTCATGAGCTTCTTCTATACGAAATCCGCGCCCGAATACAGGGATTACAAGCTCCGCGAGGGCGAATTCGACCCGGCTAAACGCGACTGGCATACGGCGAACAATACGTACGGGTTCTCGCGCGGACTGGGCGTCCTGATTATGGGGATCGGGGTGCTGGCGTTTCTCGGCATGTTTTTTCCGAAAGCGGGCCTTGTTGGTGCAATCCTTGCAATCCTGATGACTGTCGGCACCCTGTCGTTCCTTGCGACGACTCCCGAAGCGTGGGTTCCCGACCTCGGGGCGGAGCACGGATTTCCGCTGCTGAGCGGGGCGGGGAGGCTGGTCGTCAAAGATATCGCGATTTTGGCCGGGGCGGTGATCCTGCTCTCCGAATCGGCCAGAAGGCTATTGAACGAACAAAAAAACAACGGCGATGAAGACTTATGATGCGATTATTATCGGTTTCGGCAAAGGCGGAAAGACCTTAGCCGTCGAACTGGCCAAACGCGAATGGACGGTGGCCGTAGTCGAACGTTCCGAGAAGATGTACGGCGGAACTTGTATCAATACCGGATGCATTCCGACCAAAACGCTGATACACCAGGCGAAAGCGGCGGCCATGCGCCTCGAACTTCCGTTCGACCGGAAAAAAGAGTTTTACCGCCGGGCCGTCGCGGTCAAGGAAGAGGTCGTTTCGTCGTTGCGCGACCGGAATTACCACAACCTGGCCGACCGTCCGGGGATCGCGGTCTATACCGGCGTCGGCTCGTTCGTCTCCCCGGACGAGGTTTCGGTGGAGGGCGCGGAAGGCAGGCAGGTGCTGAAAGCGAAATACATCTTTATCGATACCGGGGCCGAGACCGTCCTGCCGCCGATCGACGGGCTGTCTGCGAGCCGTTTCGTCCATACGAGCGCGTCGATCATGGAGCTGAAGGAGTTGCCGCGCCGGCTGGCGATCGTGGGCGGCGGGTACATCGGGCTCGAATTCGCCTCCATGTACGCCTCTTTCGGCTCGGAAGTGACGGTGTTCGAAGGGGGGCCTGTGCTGATGCCGAGGGAAGACCGGGATGTCGCCGACAGCGTCCGGGAGACTCTTGAGAAAAAGGGGATCGTTTTCCGAACGGGCGCCGACGTATTGTCCGTGCGCGATTCCGGCGGGGCGGCGAAGGTATCCTGGCGGCAGGCCGGGGAGGGCCGGGTCGGGGAACTGGAAGCGGACGCCGTACTGATCGCTGCGGGCCGCCGGCCGGCGACCGAAGGACTGAATCTCGAAGCTGCCGGCGTAAAGGTCGATTCGCGCGGGGCCGTCATCGTGGACGATCGGCTGAGGACGTCCAATCCGAATATCCGCGCGATCGGCGATGTGAAGGGGGGACTCCAGTTCACTTACATTTCGCTGGACGATTACCGGATTATCCGGGACGACCTGTTCGGCGCGGCGGTGCGGAAAACCGGCGACCGCAATCCGGTGGCCTACTCCGTATTCATCGACCCGCCGTTGTCGCACATCGGCATTACCGAAAAGACGGCCCGGCGGAACAACCTGGATGTCCGGGTCAACCGGATAGCCGTCGCTTCGATTCCCCGGATGCGGACCATCGGCGAGACGGACGGCCTGTTGAAAGCGGTGATCGACGCCCGCACGAACCGGATTCTGGGATGTACGCTGTTTTGTCCCGAATCGAGCGAGGTCATCAATACGGTCGCCGTGGCGATGAAATCCGGACGCACTGCCGCTTTTCTTCGCGATTTCGTTTTCACGCACCCGAGCGTCAGCGAAGCGCTGAACGACCTGTTCGTCTGAAATCCGCCGGACGTTTCGGCTTGCCTGCCGGTTCTGAGTCCGATAACCGCAACGTTCTCCGATGTGAGGCGGCCGTCCGCAGGCGATCGCTTCCCTTTTCGTACGGACCGGTCTTCCGTCCCGACCTTCGTTCGCGTATGCCGTTCGCTGCGGGATGTGCGAATCGGGGTATATCGGAGCATTCCATCGGAAAAATGTTTGTATATTACCGTTCGGATGTGTATTTTTATGACGATTGATCTGATTTTGGAAAGTCATCGAGCGGTGTGCGTATCCGCCGCCCGGCGGTTTTCGGGGAATGTCGGTTCGAAGCGGTTCGCCGGAATTTTGAGGCGGCGAATCGCCGTCGATTGAACGATACGGAAAAATGATGCAGCAATCCGATTTCAGCGAGTTGAGGCAGGCGGTCTGTCAGATCGTCGCTGCGGTTCCCCGGGGACGGGCCACTTCCTACGGGGCCGTTGCGCGCGCTTTGGGCCGTCCCGGCTGGGCGCGGCTGGTCGGGCGTATCCTGGGAAGCTGCGGCGAAGCCCGCATTCCGGCCCACCGGGTCGTCGACAGCCAGGGACGGCTTTCGGGCAGTCATGCTTTCGGCAGCCCGTCCCGGATGCGTGAACTGCTCGAATCGGAGGGCGTGCAGGTCGCCGGCGACCGGATCGTCGGTTGGAGGAAGGTTTTCTGGGACCCCTGTAAAGAGATCGAAATGCCTTAAATGTCCGGTAACAGGTGCAATCTGCTTTGCCGGTCGCCCGGTGCGTAAAAAGTCCGGATCCCCGTTTTACCCTCAAGGTATACGGGAATCCGGAATCTTTCGGTCCGGCCGTTCGCCGTTTTCCGGCGCGATCTCCGGCCCGGCCTATTTTTTCAGTGTTGACCGGAAACGATAGTCCCCCGATCCCACTTCGAAGACGCCGCAGCCGTCCTGTTCTCCGAGGAACCGTACCGATGGCGCTTTCGCCGCGTTTTTACCGCTCTCGGTGATGCTTCCTACGCGCGAAGAGGGCACGTACACCGTAGCGACCGAATTGGCCGGAATCGTTACGTTCAGCGACAACACCCCGTTCTTTTTGCTCCAACCGCTGCGGATCATCCCTTTTACCGAGTTGAACTCTCCTTCGGCGAATTCCAAGTCGTCGACTACATAGGGGTGAATGGTGAACCGGTCGAAACCGGGATGTTCGGCGTCGGGCACGATTCCCAGCAGGTATTTGTAGAACCACGAGTCGATCGAACCCATCATCGGGTGGTTGTGCGAGTTCATCTCGTCGCCGGTGGCGTATTCCCATCGCTCCCACAGCGTCGTCGCGCCGTTCTGGAGCATGTATCCCCAACTGGGATAGGTCGTCTGGGTCGCGATTCGGTAGGCGGTTTCGGCGTGGCCGTAGCGCGTTAGCATCTCCATCAGGTATTTCGTGCACAGGTTTCCCGTCGTGAGGTGGTAGTCGTGTTTTTCGACGTCGTCGGCCAGATTTTTCACGACCCGCGGGATACGCGTTTCGTCGACGATACCCAGAAACAGCGCGAACGAATTGGCGGCTTGGTTATTGGCCGCATATCCGCCGGTCTGTTCGTTCCAGTATGTCCGGTTGAACGCTTCGGCCGTCCGTTCGGCGAGCTGCGCGTAGCGGGCTTTGTCGCTGTCGTGGCCGGTCAGTTCCGCCATTTTCGAAAGCATCGAGGCGCAGTAGTACAGGTAACCGGTCGACATCAACTGGCCCGGAGTGTCCCGCGATACGGCCGATCCGGGCGCTGCGGCGAACTGGGTCGGCGGCGACCAGTCGCCGTAATAGCTATAATCGACGATCCCGTCTTGGGTACGCGATGCGAGGTAATCGACCCATCCTTTCAGGCCGTCATAATGGTCGCGGATGATGTTCCGGTTGCCGTAATATTCGTACGATTTCCACGCGAGCAGCAGGTAGCTGGCCGATACCGGGTCGGCCGGCCGCGCTCCGAAGCGGTACGGGGCTACGCAGGTGATCGTCCCGTCTTCGTGTTGCGTATCGGCGATGTCGTCGATGAATTTGGCGTAGAAACGCGAGAAGTCGAAGTTGTACACCGCCTGTTCGATGCGGACGGTCAGGTCGTTCAGCCAGCCCATCCGTTCGTCGCGCTGCGGACAGTCGGTCGGCACGCCGTGCAGGTTGCTCGCTTCGGTGGCCACGACCATCCGGTGTATTCGGTTCAGCAGTTCGTTGCTGCAATGGAATTTCCCGACCGGAGCCACTGCATTGCGCACGATTTTTACCCGGATGTCCCCGACTTTCGGAGCGTGCGGCAGGCCTTCGACCTGGACGTAACGAAATCCGTGGTAGGTGAATTTAGGTTCCCAGGTTTCGACGCCTTCGCCCTTGAGGATGTAGGTGTCGGTCGCCTTCGCATTCCGCAGGTTCTCCTGGTTTACGAGTCCGTCGTCGTACAGCGTTTCGGCGAATTTCAACGTGATTTCGCGGCCCCGCTCCCCTTCGACGGTCAACGAAGCCCATCCGGCGAGGTTTTGTTCGGTATCGAAAACGTAGACTCCCGGCTTCGGTTCTGTGATGATCTTCGGGGTCAGCGTATCCACTACCCGGATGGGTTCCATTTTTTGCGACACCATTTTCCCGCCGGGCGAGTCGGCGATATGGGCCAGCCCCCAGTCCTTGTTCATCAGGCCGGCCGGCACGAAGGGCTTGTAGATGTCGGGCGCTTCGAGGCGCGCGTCGTACAACTCGCCGTCGAAGACCGTCGAATAGACGGTCGGGCCGGTCGTTACGGCCCTCAGGTGGTTTGCCGTCAGCGTCGTTGCGCTGCCGTCCGTGTAGGCGATTTCCATCTGCATCCGCAGCTTCGGCATCCCGTACCAGCCCGGGGCGACGGCTACCAGCAGCACGTTCTCCTGCGACAGGTAGTCTTTTACGTCGTAGGAGGCGTAGTAGACCCGCTTGTCATAACTGCTCTGGGCCGGGTCCAGCACATGGTCGCCGACCTTGCGGTTGTTGATGTACATTTCGTAGTAACCCAACCCGGAGATATACAGCCGGGCTTTTTCGACCTCTTTCTGCTGGCAGAACGTTCCTTTGAAATAGATGATCCGGCCGGGTTTTCCGGGTACGTACGCGATCCAGTCCGATACCCAATCCTTTTCGTCGAGCAGTCCCATTTCGAACGATCCCGCCGCCGACCAGTCGCTTTGTCCTCCGTCGGTTGTCCAGACGCGTACTTTCCAGTAGTAGCGTTCCTTGCTCGAGAGTGCGGGGCCTTCGTAGCGGATGCCCGCCGATCGGGACGATTCGATTCGGCCGCTGTTCCAAACGCCGTTGTCCTGTGCCAGTTCTTCTTGCGACCGGGCGACGACGATCTGGTAAGCGGATTGTAATACGCCCCGCCGTTGCGATTCGGTGCGCCAGCTGAACTGCGGCGACCGGACGTCCAGTCCGATCGGGTCGGTCGCGTATTCGCAGCGCAGGCCTTCGATCCGCAGGTCGGCGGCCGGAGCTTGCCTGCCTGCCGCCTGCATCATTCCGAGGCATCCGGCCAGCAGCAGGCCGATGCCGTAAAGCAATTGTTTCTTCATTCGGTTATTCTTCAATCGTTTCGGATATTTTACCGTTTAGCCGAACAGCGCTTTGCGCATGAACCGAGAGGTCGCTACCGCGTCGTTCAGCTTTACCAGCCGGTCTATTTCGTCGAAATGATCGTCGACGATCGCTTCGAAACGCCTTACCCATTCGATGCTCTCGGCGATCGCGTCGACGGCGTTTTCGCGGTACGGGTACTGGTCCATCGACAGCCACCCGGCGTAGCCGGTTTTTTTCAGCCAGTAGATTAGGTCTACGTAAACGGTGCTGTGGACGCTGCCCACGATCATATCGTCGTCCCATGCGCCGTGGTTGTCGTTGAAATGCATGTGGAACAGCAGGTCGCCGGCCCGTTTGGCCAGTACGACCGCTTCGGCTACGTTTTCGCCGGCTACGAATCCGTGTCCGGTGTCGATCGTGACGCCGACGTTCGGACATTCGGTCTCTTTGGCCGCCAGGATCGTGTCGCTCATGCGGGCGTGAAACGAAAAATTGCGCGGCTCTTTGGGCTTGTATTCCAGCGCGAACTTCAGCGTCGGGAACTCTTTGGCCAGCCGGGCGGTTCCTTCTTTCAGCCACTCCCGTTTCTGGTCGTAGTCGGTGGTCAGCAGGTAATCGTAGCCGTCCTGCGCCATCCACATGTTCAGGATGCCGCAGTTCATTTCGAGGGCCACTTCGCTCATCTGGCGCAGGTAGTCCTGCGTTTTTTGCCGGACGGCCGGATCGGAACTGGTCAGCGTGCCTTTCCCGTATGCCTTGTCGCCGAAAACGTCCGGGATGATCGATACGCACTGTACGCCGTAATCGGCGAAGCGTTTTTTCATCTCTTTGACGTTGTCCGGGCCGATGTCCCATGTGCCGACCAGCTCGATTCCTTCCACATGCGGGATCTTAACCGCCTGCGACAGCATTTCGAGGGTCGAAGGATTGTCTTTGTAACTTTTGCAGAAACGGTCGCAGGTATTGCCCAGGTTGCCTAAAATTACCGAATACTTGTTTTTCATAGGTTTTAAATTTAGTAGTTTTTATAGGATCCGATGTACTTCGGTTGTAAAATCCGACCCGGAAAAAGGTCGCTCCGGGTCTTGTAAAATTATAAAATAGATGGAATAAAACCAAATCCCGTCCGGCGCGATTGACCGCGCCGCAAGATTTGCGACTGTCGGAGCCACCCGCTTCGTTCGCAGGGGGGGCTCCGGAGAGATGTGCGTCCGGGCGGTCAGACCGATATTTCGAATCGGGTGCACCCGTTTTGCGAGGTGAGGCTGAATGCCATGCGGTGGTTGTTCAGCACCTCGCGCACGAACATCAGGCCGATTCCCTGACCGGACGGTTTCGTTGTAAAAAAGGGCGTGAACAGTTGCTTCCGAATCTCTTCCGGGATTCCGGGGCCGTTGTCTTCGACCGTTACGGACGGAGGATCCGCAGTGGTGACGATTCGGATTCTGCCGTCGTGTCCGATCGCTTCGTAAGCGTTTTTTACGATATTGACCAGTACCTGTTCCAACTGGATGCCGTCCGCCCGGATGATCGTGTCCGGATCGGCGAGCGACAGCGACAGGGAGATGTTTCTTTTCCGGCATTCGATCCGGGTCAGGGCGTCGACCGACCGCACCAGTTCGTTCAGCGAAAGGTCGGCTCGCACGGGTTCGGGGATTCGTACGACGTCCGCCAGTTTACTGGTGAATCGGGCCAGGTTCCCGCAGCGCTCGAACGAGGCCGAAACCGCCGGAAGCACGTCCTGCCAGTCACTGTCTTGGGTTTGCCGCAGAATGTCGGAGACGACGTTCAGCGTGGCCCCGATCGCTCCGATCGAGTTGTTGACTTCGTGCGACATCATCCGTATGATCCGTTCGTAGGAGGCCTTTTCGATCCGCATCAGCTCGCGGGTCAATTCCTCGATCAGGATGAAAGGGTGGTCGAATCCCCTGTCTGCGAACGACGAACGGACGCAGCGGTAAATGGCTTGTCCGGGGATGCGCACGATCAGGTCGTCCCCCGATTCCAACCCGGCCAGGTCGGCGGCCAGTTTGAAATCGGATTCTCCGATCTTTTTCCCTTTGACCGTCTCGATATCGTTGATTTTCAGTAGTATAAGTCCCGCCGGATTGATCTCGGAAATGCGTTCGTCGAAGTCCAGGATGACGACGCCCTGCGGAGAGGCCCGGATCAACAGGTCGAGGAAGCGGTTGGTCTCGCGCACCTGCAACCGTTCGTTTTTCAGTTCGGTCATCATGCGGTTGAAAATTTCGATCAGCCGGTTGGCTTCGTCGTTGCCTACCAGGCGCAGCCGGTTCGAAAAATCCTGTTCGTTGAGCAGTTCCATTCCGTTCAGCAGGATATGGTAAGGCTTTATCAATCGCCGGTAAAGGGAGACGAACAGGATCAGGGACAACGCGGCAATCCCCTCCATCGTCCAAAACAGGGCAGGGTGCGTGTCGGAAAACAGGATTCCGGTCGTAATCAGCGATCCGAAGACCAGTGCGGCCAACAGCCAGAAAAGTCGTTTCGATTTCATGGCGACGGACTTATTCCGGCAGACGGATGCCGTATTTTTCCAGCCGGCGGTAAAGCGCCTGCCGGCTTAGTCCCAGCGCCGTCGCGATTTTGGTGTGGTTGTTCCCGAATTGTTCGGCGGCTTTGCGGATCATGTTTTTTTCGATTTCCTCCAGCGAATGCACCGAATCGAACGCGGCCGTTGCGGACGATATTTCGGAGTATTGGGCCTTGAAATCCCGATCGGTCAGGACGTTTTTGTCCGATACCAGGATCGTCCGGTCTACCAGGTTTTTCAGTTCGCGGATGTTGCCGGGGTAGGGAAGTTTTTGCAGGTAGTCGATCGCTTCGGCCGAAACTTCCACCGCACGGATGCCGTTCAGTTCCCGCTGAAGACCGACGAAGTGATCGACCAACAGCGGAATATCGTCCGGACGCTCCCGCAGGGCCGGCATACGGATCGTGATCAGGTTGATCCGGTAGAACAGGTCTTCGCGGAACGAGCCGTCGCGCACCATCTCCTGCAGGTTGCGGTTCGTGGCGCTGATGATTCGGGTATCCACCTGTTTTTGTCGGCTGTCGCCGAGCGGCTCGAAAGTCTGATCCTGCAATACCCGCAGCAGTTTTACCTGGCTGACCATGTCCAGCTCGCCGATCTCGTCGAGAAAAATGCTCCCTTTGTCGGCCGTTTCGAAGCGACCGGTACGGTCGTAAAAAGCATCGGTGAAAGCGCCTTTTTTATGGCCGAACATTTCGCTTTCGAACAAGGACTGGGAGATTCCGCCCAGGTTGACTTTGACGAAAGGCGACTTGCTGCGCTTGCTGTTCTGGTGGATCGCTTCGGCGATCAGCTCCTTGCCCGTGCCGCTTTCGCCGGTAATCAGTACGGGCGCCGTGGTGCGTGCGATGCGCGAAGCCGTGTCGAGCACTTGCGTCAGCAGCGGCGACCGGCCGATGATGCGTTCGCGTCGGAATACCGTCTTCGCAGTGCTTTCCGCCGGGCGGGCCTGTTCTTTACTCTCTTCGTTGACCTGGATCGCCGTTCGGATCGTATTCAGCAGTGCGAGGTTGTTCCAGGGTTTGGTTACGAAGTCGAAAGCCCCGGCCCGGATGCCCCGGACGGCCAGGCCGATCGATCCCCAGGCGGTAATCAGGATGACCGGGACGTCCGGACAGAAAACTCTTGTTTTCCGCAGCAGTTCGAGTCCTTCTTCCCCCGTCGTGGTTTTCGAGTAGTTCATGTCCATCAGGATCAGTTCGGGGCATTGCCCGCGCACGAAGCCGAGCGCTTCGTGCGGATTTTCCGCCGAAGCGACTTCGTAGCCGGCGCGTTTCAGCACCAGGGACAGTGAAGAACGGATGGTCGCGTCGTCGTCGCAAATCAGGATCATACGGTTGTTTCTCGATTAAAAATTCAGGTAAATATAATAATATTCGACGGAGTATCCGACCGAGGAACGCAATTTCCGGGTACCGTTACCCGGGGTCGTATTCCGCCGTCAGCGGCCGGCCGCCGATAAAATCGTACAGCGTGAGGCTGCGTATCTGGTAGTAATAACTCCAGAGCCAGTGCATTTGCTCGATGTAATTCAGCAGCGCCGCGTCTTTCGACGAACGCGCGTCGTTCAGGTTGAGGATGTCGATTTTTCCCTGCACGAAAGCCTCTACGGAGGTGTCGTACCGTTTTTGCGCGAGGTCGGCCCGCTCCCGAGCCAGTTGCAGTTGGCGGGGCTGGTTATTGAAGTACTGTACGCGCAGGAAAACGTTCTGGCTGAAATCCATTTTCTCTTTCTCGATCCGGGATTCGGTCACTTCTTTGTCGGCCCCGGCTACCAGGACTCTCCCTTTTCGCTTCCCCCAGTCCAGAATCGGGATGCTGACCCCCACCGAGATCACCTGGTCGTTGCGGCGGTTGTGCGAACTGTACGCCCGGTAGAAGGCGTCGGCCGTTCCCGACAAGCCGAACGAAGCGAACAGGTTGACGTTCCACCGGTCGGCTTTGGCCTGGCTGACGTTGCGCGACGCTTCGAGCATCCTTTTTTGGATGTTTTGCGTGAACGGGTTGTTTTGCAGGGCCAGTTCGACCACTTCGCGGTAGCGCAGGGTCGGGATACGTTCGGCGATGAACGACGGAACGACGGCCTGCAATACGACGCTTTCGTCGATTCCGAGGAACGAACGCAACTGGAACATCCGGGCTTCGAGCGATATCTGCGCGTCGGTCAGGGCGGACTGCGCGTTCAGCAGGGTCTGTTTCATCTGCATCAGGTCGATCTCCGACTGGCGGCCGATACGGTGCTGGGCTTCGGTGATTCCGTAGAGACGTTCCGCATTGTCCAGGTTCTGCACCGAAATGTCGAGGTTGGTCTGGCCGGCCAGCAGGTCGAAATAGTACTGGATCACCGTCAGCGTCACTTCTTCCCGGTCGCTGATGCGCTTCCGGGAAGCTTCCCGGTATTTCACCGGTTCGATCCGTTGCAGCCATTTGATACGGTTGAAGCCGAACAGGGGTTGTTCGAGCGTAATGGTTCCCGGGATCGACCGGTAGTGGGTGTAGTCCCCGTCCCCGTATTGGCGCAGCCGCTCGAAGCTGCTCCCTACGGTGATTTTTCCGCCTGTCCACGGGATGTTCTGCGTGACGGAAATCCCGGCGTCGATCCGGTTGTAATTGTTTTCGACGTAGTTCCAGCTTCCGTCTTCGTTCTGCCTCGTATTGAAGGATTTGGAGTAGTACGGAACGGTTCCGCTCAGGACGACTTCCGGCAGCAGTTCCGTCCGGTAAGTCCGGTAGGCCCAGTAAGCGGACAGGTATTCGCTTTCGGCAGCTTTGGCCTGAACCGAACGCTCTTTTCCCAACCGGATGGCTTCGGTCAGTTCGAGCCGTACCGTATCTTGCGCATGGACCCGGGCGAGGCAAAAGCCCAGAATCGGGACGATGATACTGTATATCCGTTTCATCTTTTTCCGAATAAATGTGTTTGTGTATTTTCCGGCCGGATTGTATGCGTTGCGCCCTTCGCGGATTTCCGGCTTGGGGAATGGATCGTCCGCCGAGAAAACGCGGCGGACGATCCCGGTTGCGTTATTCTTCCCGCAGAACGTCTGCCGGCGGGACTTCGGACGCCTGTCGGGCGGGATACCATACGGCGAACACCGAGACGATCGCGAGGAATACGGACGTCGCCGCGAAATTGATCGCGTCCTGCTCGGCTCCGATACCCCATGCCGCACGGTTGGCGATCGGAATTCCGATCGCTTCGACCAGGTCTGTTTTCGACAGGTTCAGGCATACGGCCGTGCCGATTACGCAGGCCATGCTCAGCAACAGCAGGGTTTCGGAGACGATCATACGCCTCACCTTTCGTTTGGACGAACCCATCGCCACACGCAGGCCGATCTCGCTGCGGCGGGCCTGTACCCGGAACCAAAAGCTGCCCAGCAGTCCGAGGAATACGTTGATTACCAGAAATCCGATGATGGCGTATACGCCTTTCATGTGGTAAAACGTACTTTCGTCGCTCGCTTTTTTCTCGTTTTCGATCGGGGTGACCGACAGCAGGAAGTAGGGACCTATGGTGAATTGCTCGCGCATGTCGCGGGTAAACCTTTCCGCGAAATCCGTTTCGGCTTCGGGTCGTATCCGTACCATGATGTCCTGTGTGGGGTCGGCGCGTTCCGGGGTCAGCGGATGGAATACGAGCGACATCGGATTGCTTCCGTAACGGATGATTCTTACCGGTTTCGTGATTCCGGTCACATGCAGGGCGAACGACGAGTCGCCCCACGACGGAAGCACGGTATGTATTTCGGAGATCGGTTCGTGGAACTCCGTGTAAGATCCGAACAGCCTGCCTTTTGCATCGAACGGCGAGATGACCGCCGCTTTCGGATCGGTGCCGTCGAACAGCTTTCCCTGTTGCAGGTCGATCCTGAAAACGTTGAAAAAGTCGGATGTTACATGCACTTCCTGCGTATTGCATATTTTTCGTCCGCCGACCGTATCGGAATTGACTACGAATCCATTCTGCGCGTAACTGCCTCCGTAGGGAAGACTCCAGCTTCCGAATGCGACGGTTTCTATGCCGGGATAGCGTTCGATGCGTTCCTTTAAGGTCCGCAGCGTGGCGTACCGGTCGGTTTCGGGCAGGTCGGCCCGTTTGCTCAACTGAATGCGGTAGGTGTGCCGGACGTTGATTCCGTTTTCTGCATAGTAACTGCGGTACAGCGAGAAGCCGTAATCGCAGCAGAACCAGAGTATACAGAAGACGACCGTGTATTCGAGCAGTAGCCATGCGTTGCCCCGGCGTTCGTTCCAAATGATTTTGAAAATATGTCGTGTCATTTTCTGTTGTTTTGATGGAGTGAATCGACGATGTTCATCCGCGATGCCCGGTAAGCCGGCGCGCCGGCCGAAATCAAATTCAGTACGAGGCATACGACGAAAATGGCCAGAAACGTGGTGCCGGAGACGAGGGCGTTCAGCGGAAGGCTGCCGTCGGCCGGGATGCCGAGCAGCCATTTGCGCATTCCGAAAACGATCCCGTAAGAGAGTCCAAGCCCGATGATCCCGCCGATCAGCGTGGTGATTAGGTTTTCGTACAGCACCTGGATCAGGATGACGTGCCGTTTGGCTCCGAACGCTTTGCGGATACCGATTTCAGCCATCCTTTTGCGGATGCGCGAGAGGCTGAATCCCGAAAGGTTCAGGGCGGGAACCAGCAGCATGACGGCGAACAGGAAAACGGTTCTGCGGCGCGTTTTCCGGGCGTAGTCGCTTATCTGTTCCGAAGTAGTTCCCCGGGCGCTGACTGTCGCCAGTGCCCGGTGGTCTCTGGGACCGGCAAAGTCCACGAATTTCGGCGATTTCTCGAAGTCGAGTTTCCGTTTGGCCTCGTTTACTTCTTCCCGTATTTTCGGGAAGTCGGCAGTGTTCCGCGCCAGCAGCATGACGTCGTAGTAACTTCGTTCGTAGCCGGGACTCGCAGTGTAGGGAATCCATACTTCGCTATAAGCCTCCTGGAACAGCGGAGATACGTTCCGTACGATGCCGGTTACCCGGTAGGAGTTGAAATCGATTTCGATGTTTTTCCCGATCGGATCCTCCCCTTTGAATAGCATTTTGGCCATGGTTTCCGACAGCACGGCTGTCCGGATTCCCGATTCGAAATCCTCCCGGGCATACGGTTTTCCTGCGGTGAACGTATGGGTATAGAGTTTCCAGTAATCGGCGTCAGTTCCCCGGACGGACTGGTACAGGGCATCTTTTGCCCCTTCTCTTTTTACGACGGCGACGTTATTGACTGTTGCGACGACCAGTTCCGGAGTTTTCATCGCGGGGACGATGTAGTTTTTCAGGGCGTCGTAGGGAAGGCCGCCGTAGCTCTGATAACTCTTGTTTCCTCCGCTGGTATCGCGTACCGCAAAGGAGACGAGGTACAGCGTGCGGTCTCGAAAGGCTTCCGGGGCGACCGAGGCGTTTTTGATTTGAAATGTTACGATCATCGTCATAATCATCATGATCGCGAGCGCCGTTCCCAGTATCGAGATGACGCTGATGAAGGGGTTCTGTTTCAGCATCCCGACGGCTTGTCTGAAGTAGGTCTTGTACATAGTTCGCTCGTTTGGGGTTATTCAATGCGCCGTCCGTCGAAGAAGCGGACGATCCGCTGCGTCTTTCGGGCCATGTGCTCGTCGTGGGTCACCATGACGATGGTCGTCCCTTCCCGGTTGAGTTCGAACAGCAGGCGCATGATCTCTTCGCCCGTTTTGCTGTCGAGGTTGCCGGTCGGTTCGTCGGCCAGGATGATTTTCGGATTGCCGATTAGCGCCCGCGCGATCGCCACCCGTTGGCACTGTCCGCCCGAAAGCTGCGAAGGGAAGTGTTTCGTCCGGTGCGAGAGCCCCACTTTTTCGAGTACGGCCCTGGCCGTTTCCCGGCGCGATTTTTCGGTCGATTTGCGGTAGAGCAGAGGCAGTTCGACGTTGTCCAGCACGTTCAGCGAGTTGATCAGGTGAAAACTCTGGAAGACGAATCCCAGCGTTTTATTTCGGAACTCCGCCATTTCGGCGTCTTTCATCCGGCCCGTGGCGGCGCCGTCCACCGTGACGGCGCCTTCGGTCGGCACGTCGAGCAACCCGATGAGGTTGAGCATCGTACTCTTGCCGCAGCCCGAAGGCCCCATGACCGAGAGAAATTCGCCCGCTTTCACTTCGAGATTGACGTTTTCGAGCGCTACGGTTTCGACCTCTTTGGTCTGGTAGATTTTCGTGACCCCCTGCAAGTTGATAATTCCCATTTCGTGTTCGTTTTAGGTGAGTTAGTTTTTGCGTATTTTGAGCGTTTGTTTATCTTTATAGCGTTCCATGTCGGAGAGGATGACCCGGTCGCCTTCGTTCAGGCCGTCCGTGATTTCTACATATTCGTAACTGCTTTCGCCCAGCGATACTTCCCGTTTTTCGGCGCGTCCTTCCCGTACGATCCAAAGGTCGTAAAGTCCCGGCCCGTATTTGAAGAACGTACCGTTCGGGATGCGCAGCACGTTTTGCCGCAATCCGTATAGGACGTGGATGTCGACGCTGAGACCGCTCCGCAGGCCCGGGTGGTCGGCCTCGTCCGGAACGACCGTGAAATAGACGATGCCGTTGGTAACCGAAGGCGTGACCGTAACGACGGTTCCCCGGAGTTCGGTATCCCCGGTTTTGATGACAGCTTTCGCCCCGATGGACAGTTTTTCACGGTGTTGGTCTCCTATTTCGCAGTCGACCTTGAGGCGGGTCAGGTCGGAAACGACCGCGACCTGGGTTCCCTGGGGTACCTGCGATCCGATCTGCCGGTTAATGAAGGTCAGGGTCGCTTTTCGCGGCGACAGTATCCGGGCGTCTTTCAGCAGACGTGCTTTCTCTTCGAGCGTTTTGTCCAGGATGCCCAGTTCCAGTTCTTGCACGCGGAGTTCGGCTCGGGCGTTCTTGTGTTCGTTTTCGATCTTTTGTTCCAGTAGTTGTAGTTCGAGCTTCGTCTCTTCGTAGTTGAGTTCGGCGCGGCGGATCTTGTCCGGCGTGCCGGCGCCGATGCTGTCGAGGTACCGTTCGTCCTGTAGATCCGTATACAACTGTTTTGCCTGCATACTTTTTACCCGGCGCTGCATTTCCAGTTCGGAGATCGTGCCGTTCAGCCGGACGCGGGCCTGTTCCAGTTTGCTTTTCATCATCTCGCGTTCGTCCAGTTTCTGCCGGTATTCCGTTTCTACCGAGGCGAGTTCCAGTTTGAGGAGAGGGTCTCCTTCGTCTACCGAATCCCCCGGATTTTTATATACTTCCAGAATCCGGGTATTGATCGGGGTGACGATGATCTCCTCTTGCAGCGGCATCAGTTTGCCCGATGCGCTGACGCTGATCTCGATCGGGCCCCGGTCGACTTTTCGGATGAAAAGTTCGTTCTCATGCAGGTCGTTTCCCAGTACTCGGGACAGAATGAGCAGCGCGGCCGTCGCCGCGGTTCCCGTGACGGCGAGCCGCAGCAGTCGTTTCAGCATTTTTTGTTTTTTTACTTCGGCAGGTATTTCCCGATCCATATTCTGTCTTTTGTACGGGGTGTGACAGCAATAGGAATGCCTGGAATGTTGTGTTTTGTTAGTCAGTTTGTTGTCTTTTGTGCGGGTGTCCGGAAACGGACATAAGCGTCCGTTTTACATGATTTTTAGGACAAAAAGGCGCCGGGTAGGATGTTCCGGGGATGAGGTTGAGCCGATCTGTTTCGGAATCCCGGGGGAATCTTCCGTTCCGCATTGCGGCATACCTTGTAGATGGAGCAGGAAGGGTAAAGCGGGCCCCGGTCTTTTCGAAAAGACCGGGGCCCGCTTCGAAACCGGATGCCCGGTTCGCTCCGTCCTTACCACCATTTGCCGCTCGTGGCGACCGTATCGCGAAGACTCGTTTTTTCACCGATCCGGGGCGTGAGAAGTCGGTACGGCCGGCCGGCCGATGCTTTGCGGATGTTGTCCAGCGGCTCGTGCCACGGGTGTTTGCACAACGCATACTTCGAGTTGTGCACCGTAAGTACGGTTCGGGGTTTCAGATCGTCGATCGCCCGGACCAGTTCGTCGGGCATCAGGTGGATGTAACGCCAATCCCGGTCGTATTGCCCGTTCTCCATGACGGCCAGGTCGATGCCGGGGAATTTTTCGCCTATCTCCGCGAAATGGGTGTCGTAGCCGCCGTCTCCCGACAGGTAAATCCGCTGCGGGCCGTCTATCATGAACGAGGCCCACAGCGTCCGATCCCTTTTTAGTATCCGGTTCGAATAGTGCCGGGCGGGCAGGCAGTGTATCGCGAGCCGGTCGTCCGCATACAGCGTGTCGTACCAGTCCATTTCGGCGATGCGCTCCGGCGGGAATCCCCAGTATTCGAAATGTTCGCCTACGCCCAGGGGGCAGACGACCTTTCCGACGCGGTTTTTCAGCCGTTTTACCGTGTTGTAGTCCAGGTGATCCCAGTGTTCGTGGGTGACGATCAGGAAGTCGACGTCGGGAATGTCGTCGGGCGTATAGACGTCCGTGCCTTTGAACGGCCGGAACATGAGCGACATCGGGGGACGGTTCGTCAGTACTGGATCGACGAGGAACCGCTTGCCGCCGCTCTGGATAAAATAGGACGAATGCCCGAACCATACGACCGTTTCTTCGTTCCGGTCGAGCCCGTGCAGGTCGGTTTTTACGGTCGGTAGGTCGTTTTCGGGTTTCAGATCGCGCCGTTTACCGAACAAGAAATGCCATATCCCGCTCAGGCCGCCTTTTTCCGCCGTCGTAATGGGCGTCGGGTGGATGTTATGGAATTTGCCGTCGCGGTAGTTCGGCGAACGCCCGATGCGTTCCAGTCGTTCGCCTCGCGGCGCCCGGCCGAAGGAGGGGTGGTTCAGTACGGCGGCGGTCGTTCCGGTCAGTACCGCGAGTATAATCAAGAAGATCATCGGTTTTTTCGTCGAATGGGAAATATTCGTTTAATTAGTACGGATCGTATACGACGCCTAAATTGCCGTCCAGGTCGTAACAGTAGAATTTTCCGTTCCGGATTACGTAGAATTCATCCGGGGAATCCGCCGCATGATATGTTTTGGCGCCGTTCCTCGTCCGAACTTCCAACTCCTGCAAGCTGTGGGAACCGTCCGCGAAAGCATTGTCGAGATAATGTCTGCCGCCTTGTTCGTAAACGGTATAAACGCTGGAAAACTGATCCCTGAAACGGCCCAGTACCGTTTTGTCGTCCGAGTCGGACGGCTGCTTGCGTCTGTCGGCCGTTTCGGTCTTTTGCTCCGGCTCGTTCAGGGAATCGACCGAAGAATCGGCCGGAGGCGCATCGGTTTCCTGTCCGTTTCGAGTCTCTTCCCCGGATTTCAGCCTGGTGACGACCGAGTCCCCGTTCATCGAAGTCGCCGCGTAAGAAGGGGCCGATCCGTATTCTTTGTATTCGATGAACAGAGCGGTGTATTTTACGTCGGTGTTTTTCCGGATATTCGACGCGATCAGGCTCAGCCGGGCGGCGTCGTACTGCTGCCCGTCGGTCAGTACCTCGTAAAAGATAAGATTTTCGTATGTTCTCGTGCTCGCCCTGTCTGTTTTATAGGCGGGGGTTTCCATCCTCGTGATGTCGCAGGATTGCAGCAGAAGTCCGGACAGGATGCTGAGACAGCATGTAATGTTTTTCATAGGCGAAACGGTGTTTTGTTTTTTTGCGGGCGGCCGGTCCCGCGTCGGTTTAGGGTTTATGACAGTATTTTCGCAGTACGGCCATGAGTTTCGTCTTGTCGATGGGTTTCAGGAGGTATTCGTTGCATCCGGCTTCGAGCGCTGCCAACTGATCCGTGTCGAAAGCGTGGGCCGTCAGGGCGACGATCGGGATCTCCGGATCGAATTTCCTGATTTCCGCGGTCGCCGTCAGCCCGTCCATCACGGGCATTCTCATATCCATCAGCACCAGGTCGGCCCGCCCGCTCCCGGCGATTTCCACGGCTTCCCGGCCGTTCTTCGCATGGATCAGGTCGAAGCGCTTCTCCAGCAGGGCCGAAACCAGCCGGTAATTGCTCGGAATATCCTCTGCGACCAGGATCGTTTTACGTTCGGGGATATCCGGCGTTTCGGTCAGGGAGTCCAATTGCTTCTCAAAAGGCTGGACTTCGGCATTGCAAGGCAACACGGCCCAGAAAAGCGATCCTTCGCCGTAGCGCGATTCGTACCCTACGTAGCCTCCCATCGATTCGGCGATCGCCTTGCAGATCGAAAGGCCCAGACCCGTTCCCTGGGCGAATTCGTCCAGCTTTTCGAAACGGTGGAATACTTTGTGCTTTTTATCTTCCGGGATTCCGATGCCGCTGTCTTTCACGTAGAGCCGGATGCCTTCGTCTTTCGATTCGTACCCCATCTCGATAAATCCTTTCCGGGTGTATTTGATCGCGTTGGTCACGTAGTTGGTCATGATTTGGGCGATACGGTTCTTGTCCAGCCTGACTTTACAGCCGGAGTAGGGGTTGCTTGCTATCAGCCGTACGCCGGGATTGGTCATGCGCTGTTTCATCGAGGTCACCATGTCGTCGAAATATTCCGACAGGTCGAAGTCCTCGTATTGCAGTTCGACCGATCCCGATTCGATTTTCGACAAATCCAGAATATCGTTGATCAGTTTCAGCAGCAGTTCGTTGTTGATATGGATGATTTTGATGTATTCCTCCTTCTCCTGCTGTTCGGTCGTTTCCATCAACAAGCCGGAGAATCCGACGATGGCGTTCAGCGGCGTACGGATCTCGTGGCTCATGTTGGCCAGAAAAGCCGATTTCAGTTTGTCGGACTGCTCAGCGAGCGCTTTGGCCTGTTTCAGTTCTTTGATCATCCGTTCGCGTTCGGTCACGTCGTCTATGCGGACTACGACTCCGTCGATCGTCCGGTCGCTTCTGAATACGGGAGTTGCGAATACTTCGACCGTATGTCCGTTGTCGAACGTGAATTTGGCCTGTTCCATCTGACGCGAGCGCATCGAAAGCTGCATGACGCAGTTTTCGCAGGGCGACGTGCGGCCGCGGGTGCTTTGGTAGCAGATCGTGCCTTTCCGGTAGGCTTTGTGCGACAGACTGGCCGAACACATCGAGATATTTTCCCATTGGACGATGTAATCCGTAGAGATGTACGCCAGGCCGGAGTTGGCGTTGTTGAGCACCATTTCGTTTTGTCGGATCTGGTGGTTCAATTCCTCGCGGTTCTTCAAAAGGGTCAATTCGGTCTGCTTGTGTTCCTCGATGTTGATCGTCATGCCGAACATATAGGTATATGGGATATCGTCGCGCAGGGTCGTTTCGAGCATGCCGCGCGTTTGCCACCATTCGTAAACGCCGCTGTTGCGGAGATCGGCCCGGTACTCCACGTTCCATTCGTCGGTCTCGTTACGGATCAGCCTCTGGATGGACTCCATAAAGAGTTTTCGTTCGTCCGGATGAATGAAACGTATGAATTTTTCGAGTGAATCGGAGTGTAAAATATCGCGTCCGAACTTGTCGGAACCTTCGCCGAAACTGATCTTGTCCTTCTCCGGTTCGTAGAACCAGGTGTACGCATTCATCGCCTCCATCGTGATGTTGAGCACTTTGGCGCGGCGTTCGAGGTCGTTCTGCAGGCTTTGATCCCAGCGGACGTTCAGCAGCAGGCGCCTGCCGTCGTCGTAAACGACGCTTTTGCGGACGAGCGTGTCGTAGACGCGTCCGTCTTTCAGTTCGATATGCTCCAATCCGAAATAGGGCTTGCCGGTGGCGAAGACCTCCTTGTCGGTCTTTTCGATACGGGCCACCTTGTCGGGATCCATCACGTCGTAAGTGGTCGTATCCTCGCTGGTGCCGAACAGGCGCTTGCTCTCGTCGTTGCAGAAAACGTAACGGAAATTGTCGTCGACGTCCTTGATGTGGATCGAGACGGGGATGCTGTTGAGGATGGTTTCCTGCAGTTGTTTCTTTTTTTGGAGTTCCGTATTGTTTTTGCGCGTGCCGATGAACTTCGTCGCCTTCCCTTCTCCGTCCTTCTGATAAGAGGAGCCGTTGATGGTGCAATATTGCCATTCGTCGGGGTATCCGGGAAGTTTGATCCGGACGTCGAACTTGAAAGAACAGGCTTCCCCCGCGCACATCTTTTGCAGGGTCTCCAGGGCGGGGGCTTCGTCTCCGGGATAGATGCAACTCAGGTAGTCGTCGATAGTGAGCGGTCGGGCATGATCGTAGCCGTTGAGCGGTTCGTTGTCGCTGAAAAAGAGTCTTTGCCGTACGTCGAACTCCCAGAGCATGATGTCGGCATCCTGCATTGCCAGCTCCATCTTGCGTTTGTTTTGGCGGAGTTCGTCGTCGGTATGTTCCTGTTCAGTCACGTCGCGGACGATGAAAACGTAATTTTCGATTCGTCCGGAAGCGTCGATCACGGGATGTCCGTCGCATTCGATCTGCAGGACGCCCTCCTGCGAAGTAGCGTAGAAGCCGGCGTCTTTCACCGCGTCGAAATGGTAAGCGAAGGTCGCATGGGTATTTATTCCTTTCGTCACGCCTTCTTTTATTTCGATGGGCAGGTTCGGATTGTCCTGGATGTTGATCCGCGAGAGGTCGAAATTTTCTTTGTCGAGCCCGAAGATCCGGTAATCGGTATCGTTCAGGAACAGAAGCCGCCCGTCCGTTCCGTAAACCTCGACGCCTACGGGCAGCGAGTCCAGAATGGTTTTGGTTTGCCGGTACAGGTTTTCATACTCGTTCCGCAGCGACACGCGTTCGGTGACGTTTTCGATTTTCAGTACGACGCCTTCCACCGTTCCGTTGCCGGCGACAACCGGACTGGCCGTCATGTCGATCCATATCCGCGATTGAATCCTCTTTTCGATGCGCTGCACGGTTTTTTCCCGGAATGCCGCTTCGACGAATTTCCGGGTGTGCGAATTTTGCATCCGGTGTTCGTTTTTGTAGCACGGCTCGCCGACCTCGAAAAAGCGGGTGCCGTCGTCGAATTCGGGCGGCAGCACATGGGCGGTGTTTTCCCAGGCCACCCGGTAATCGGGCGTGATGTAGACGAAGCCGCAGGCGGCGTTGTTCATGATCAGCGCATTCTGTTTGAGCAGCTCCTCGCGGCCGTTTTTATCGGCCAGTTCCCGCGTAACGTCTTTCTGCGAGCCGACGATAACCGAAACTTTTCCGTCGGGCGCGTATTCCTGCGCCATGGCGTGTACGTTGATCCAGATTTGTTTGCCGTGGATGTCGGTGATCGGCAAAGTCGCTTCGGCCCGGTCGGTTTCCCCGCCGGTTATTTTCCCGAACAGTTCGGATACCCGGTGGCGGTACTGCGGGTCGATCCGGGCGAGGAACTCGTCGTAAGTCAGGCGGTCTCCGATCACCTCGTTATCGTGTTTGGTCGAAATAATCCCTTTTTCCACGTCGAAACTCCAGGAAGCGAGCCCTCCGACCGTCATGGCCAGCGAAAGTTCGTTCCGGATCATGCGTTCGGTTTCCAGTTGTTTTTTGACGGCCGGGGTCGTGTTGCGCACATAAGAGATGACATGGTTTTCGCCGAGCGGGGCGACTCCCGATTCGATGTATTCGCCGTCCACTTCGTATTCGAATCGCCCGGGTTCTCCGGTCGCCAGCACCCGGTCGAAAATTTCGTTGAACTTCACGAACTGGTCGTGCAGCAGGGAGGATTCGTCGTTGATGTAATCCATGATATTGCTGCCTATGTACGACTCTATGCGGTATTTCTCGATGGATACGGAAGACGGATGGTAAACTTCGATGAGATTCTTGTTTCGGTCGTACAGAAAAGTCGTCAGCGGCAACGTTCCGAGAATGGACCGGTATAATTCCGCGGCTTGTTCGGCCGGGAGGGATTCGTTTAAGGGTTTGGAGATCTTCATGGCGCAGGGAGCTGAAAAAACGGTTTTGTCGGCACGGCTGCGGATCTGTATCTTCTGCGGGGAAACAGATCCCTTCGCCCGGCTGCGAAATCGACGAGTCTATTCATTGGGCATGTTATCATGCCGTTACGTTTGTTTTTGTTATAATCCGAGCGTAAAGATAGTTTTTTAAAATAATTTTTGTAAAATTGTTGCGATTTATCGGACGGACGATTCGATTTTTGTTTCCCAAACGGATGATCCGGCCGGTGTTTTCCGGAAATTGCAACGATTGCGAGGCTTCCGGAATGATTCGTTTTTTCCGGCGAAACCGTTTTGCCGTCTTGTTATAATAAAATTTCAGAAGAAATGAGAACGTTCCGATTCGTTTGTTTGTTATTCGTTTGCTGTACCGTATCTTTAGGGGGACGGAGTCAGTCCGGTCAAGAACTGGTAAAAAAGGTGGTTCGGGAGTATAAGATCGACGACGCGCGGAAATTTGCGGCGCGGATCGACGAGGTGAACCGCGACATAGCCGACAAAGGCATCGTGCTGTACGAACCCGACAACCGGAAGTTGCTGACCGGATATGCGTACCACGAGATGTACGACTGGGATCTCTATTTCGAGAATCTCTATATGAGCTATTTCGGAATTTCGGATTACTGTTTTACGAACCTGAAAAGTTTTCTGAACCAACAGTGCGTCAACGGGTTCATCGCCCGCACGCTGATCGAGAAGCGCGAACGTCAGCATTTCAAACCGTTTCTGGCGCAGATCGCCGAACTGGGTTCGCGGCAGACCGGAGATTATACGTGGCTCGAAGAGAAAGGCGACCGGGGGAGGGTGCAGATCGGACCCGCATTCAAAGGGATTTCGTATTTCGATCAGTTGATGCTGAGCATCGACTACTGGACGCGGTACTGCGATTTCGACCGGAACGGACTGCCGGTCTGGAACAGTTCCGATCACAGCGGCATGGACAACCAGATCAGTCGGGCGGGCAAGTTGGACGATTTCCGTTACGAGGGAGTCGATCTTGCCTGTTATGTTTACCGCGAACTGAAGGCGATGCAACTGATCGCCGAACGGCTGGGTAAGACGGAGAAGGCCGGGGAACTCGGCGTGCGCGCCGCTTTGCTGGCCGATAAGATCAATACGATTTTTTGGGACGAGCGGGACGGATTTTATTACGACCGCGACGAACATACGGGGGAACTGGTGAAGGTGAAATCCGCGGCCGGATTCCTGCCGTTGTGGGCGGGCATCGTCTCCCCGCGCCGCGCCGAACGGCTGGTCAAGGAGCACCTGACCAATCCCGAAGAGTTCTGGATCGAGTTTCCGATAGCCTGTTACGCCAAGACCGAACCCGACTACGTGCAGGGGGATATCCGCGATTGGGGCTGCAATTGGCGGGGTTCGACGTGGATTCCGACCAACTATATGATTATGCACGGACTGATCGACTACGGGTACGCGGACATCGCCCGCGAACTGGCTCGCAAGACCGTCGAGCTGGTCTATCGGCGCAACGAGGTGACGCGGGAATTCTACAACGGCGAGAGCGGCGAAGGACTCGGCCTGAAACGTTTCTGGGGGTGGTCGGCGCTGGCTTACCTGATGCCTTTCGAGTGTGAAATGGGGTACGATCCGAGCAAGTTGGACGGCTCTTCGCTCCGGCCGTTGGGAAAAGAGCTTTTCGGTCTGGAATTCCCGGCTTCGGACAATCCGCGCCCGATCAGTACGCAACTGTCGCCGGGCGGCTATTAACGGAAATCGTTTCGATGCCGGAAGCGCCGGGGTGCCAAAGCCGCGTTCCGGAGGTTTGCCGGGATTCTGACGTGGAGCCGGCGCAGCGACCGAACCGCAATCGCGGTTCGGTCGCTGCGTTTTTCGGCGTATCCGGCGGGATAAATAACGGGGTCGGCATCCCCTAAACGTATTGCAATGTGCAGACGCCTTCGCTATTATTTGTTGATAATTAGATTCTTGTTGTGTGTGAACGGTTCTGTTACCGTATTGTGTACGATAAGTTTGGATTTGTAATTGCGGGTTGCTATTTTTGTATAGATAGCGTATAGATTACACTTTGACCTCCTCGCCGGTCATTAAAAACGAAGCCATGTCTCCGCAAACGAATCATTCCCTGTCGGTGGATTGCGTTATTTTCGGTTTCGACGGTCATTCGCTCAAAGTGCTGCTCGTCGAACGAGAGTTCGTCGACGGCCGAGGCGAAAAGATCGTCGATTACAAGTTGCCGGGCAACCTGATCTTCGAGAACGAAGATCTGCGTACTTCGGCTTACCGTACGCTGGCCGAATACACGTCCACGCGCGATATCTACCTGCGCCAGCTTCATGTGTTTTCCCGGCCGGATCGGGTTTCGGGAGACGAACTGCGTTGGTTGAACGAATACTATCGCGTGAATACAACCCGCGTGGTCACGGTGGCCTACTATTCGCTGGTCAAGCTGGACAGCCGGCTGATCGCCTGCGCGGCGGACAAAGGCGCGCGGTGGTTCGACGTCGAATCGGTCAACCGGCTGGCTATGGATCATAAGACGATCCTCGCGCAGGCCTTGGAGATGCTCAACCGGCAGTTGATGACCGAGCCGATCGCGTTCGAACTGCTGTCGAGCCGGTTTACGCTGCGTCAGTTGCAGATGCTGTACGAGGCTATCTTGGGGATCGAGATCGACAACCGGAATTTTCGTAAGAAAGTGTTGTCGTCCGGCTACATCCGCGAAACCGGCGAGAAAGAGAAAAACGTATCTCACAAGCCGGCTGCGTATTACACGTTCGATAAGCAGAAGTACCAGAAAGACGTCCGGCAGAAATTCCGGCTCAATTTTATCAACTGGCAGCTTTAGCTTCGGAACGACGTTTTGCATAACCCGTTTTGATACTTAAATAAATGTCGACCGCGATGAAATACGTTTGTTTGTTTTTACTGGGCGCAACCTGCTTTTGCGGAAAGCTGGCGGCCGGCCCGAATCCCGGGACGTTGTCCCTTTGGTACGACCGACCCGCTTCCCGCTGGGAAGAGGCGCTTCCGCTGGGCAACGGCCGCCTGGGCGTTATGGTATACGGGGGCTGCGGACGCGAGGAGCTGCAGCTCAACGAAGAGACGATCTGGGCCGGAGGTCCGCACAACAACGTCAATCCGGCCGCCCGGGAAGCGTTGCCCGAAGTGCGACGGCTGATTTTCGAAGGACGCTACAAAGAGGCTTTCGACCTGTGCGACGAGAATTTCTCTTTGCACGCCTCGCACGGTATGCCGTATCAGACGGCCGGTTCGCTGTTGCTGGACTTTCCGGGGCATCGGAACGTTTCGGATTTTTACCGGGATCTGGATCTGGCTACGGCCACGGCTACGGTCGGTTACGCCGTCGATGGGATACGTTATAAGCGGGAGATGTTTACTTCTTTTTCCGATCAGGTGGCGGTCGTGCGGCTGACGGCTTCCGAACGGCGCCGGATTTCGTTCCGGATTTCGTTCGCTACCCCGATGCAGAACTACCGGGTAACCACGCAGGGGAACGACCGGCTGCTGATCGACGGCAGAACCGACGGTCATGAAACGATCCCCGGCCAGGTGGAGTACCGTACGGTCGCGGAGATTTCTCCGGAGGGCGGAACGACGGTCGCCGACAGCGCCGGAATTACGGTGACCGGAGCCGATGCGGTTACGATCCTGGTTTCGATCGCAACCAATTTCAACGATTACAAAGATATTTCCGGCGATCCGGTCTCCCGGGCCGAGGCTTATTTGACTCAGGCCAAAAAGAAGTCTTACAAGCGGTTGCGGGCGGATCACATCGCCGCTTACCGTCCGTGGATCGAACGGGTTTCGCTCGATTTGGGCGCCAATGCCCAGGCCGCCAAGACGACCGACGCGCGGGTTCGCGAGTTTGCCACGCATTTCGATCCCCAATTGGTGTCGCTGTACTTCCAGTTCGGCCGCTACCTGTTGATCTGTTCGTCGCAGCCCGGAGGACAGGCGGCCACGTTGCAGGGCATTTGGAACCACCAGACGTTTCCTGCCTGGGACAGCAAATACACGATCAACATCAATACCGAAATGAATTACTGGCCCGCCGAAGCGACCAACCTGTCCGAGCTGCACGGCCCGCTGATCGACCTGATCCGCGACCTGAGCGTTACGGGGCGTCAGGCGGCTTCCGGAATGTACGGCGCCCGGGGTTGGACGGCCCATCACAATACGGATATCTGGCGCATCAGCGGAATGGTCGATACCCCGCTCAGCGGGATGTGGCCTACGTCGAACGCCTGGTTCTGCCAGCATTTGTGGGATCGTTACCTGTTCAGCGGCGATACGGTCTACCTGGCGGAGGTATATCCCGTTATGAAAGGGGCCTGCGAGTTTTTCCTCGATTTTCTGACCGAGGAGCCCGAGCACGGCTGGCTGGTCTGCGTGCCGTCGATTTCTCCCGAGAACACTCCGGCGAAGGCGGGAATCCACCATGCCGTCGTCAGCGGCGCGACGATGGACAACCAGATGGTTTTCGACCTGTTCTCCAATACGATCGCAGCGGCGGAAACCCTCGGCTGCGATGCGGATCTTGCCGGCGAGCTTCGGGAAAAGCGTTCCCGGCTCGCTCCCATGCAGGTGGGTAGTTGGGGACAGTTGCAGGAGTGGCAGCAAGACTGGGATAATCCCGAAGATCGTCACCGGCATGTTTCCCACCTGTGGGGGCTCTATCCCGGACGCCAGATCTCGGCCTATACGACTCCCGATCTTTTCGATGCGGCCCGCACTTCGTTGATTCACCGGGGCGACGCTTCGACCGGATGGTCGATGGGCTGGAAGGTTTGCCTGTGGGCCCGTTTTCTGGACGGAAATCATGCCTACAAGCTGATTACCGACCAGATCTCGCCGGAGGGCGAATCTTTCGAATCGGGCGGAACCTATCCCAATCTGTTCGATGCGCATCCCCCGTTCCAGATCGACGGAAATTTTGGCTGTACGGCCGGCATCGCCGAGATGCTGCTGCAAAGCCACGACGGGGTGATCGACCTGTTGCCGGCGCTTCCCGACGTATGGCGGAGCGGACGGGTGTGCGGCCTGCGGGCCCGGGGCGGTTTCGAGATCGTGCGGATGGAGTGGGACGGCGGCCGGCTGACGCGGGCCGTAATCCGCTCCACGATCGGGGGGAACTGCCGCGTGCGCTCGTCTTCGGCGCTGCGCTCCTGCAAAGGGGGCGGTTTCCGCGCTGCCGAAGGCGAAAATCCGAATCCGCTGTTCGCCCTTCAGCGGATCAATCCGCCGGTGATCGCTCCCGGCGCGCCGTTGCATCCGGTGGCGTTGCCGACGAAATATACATACGATATAGAAACCGAGACGGGGCGTGTCTACACCCTGTCGTTTGCGGAATAATAGTACGAACGGGATGAAAACATTAGGTATTGACGTCGGCAGCTCTTCGGTCAAGGTTTCGCTGCTCGACGTGGCGACCGGCGAGTGCGCCGGGGCCGTGACGCTGCCTTCGGCTGAAATGCCGATCGACGCGCCGCAGCCGGGATGGGCCGAGCAGGATCCCCGGATGTGGTGGAATTACGTGCGGGAAGGGGTGCGGACGCTCGTCGCGCGGGCCGGAGGGGCCGGCGCCGTGAAAGCGATCGGAATCACGTACCAGATGCACGGACTTGTGTGCCTCGACGAGGCGGGCGAGCCGTTGCGAAAATCCATTATTTGGTGCGACAGCCGGGCCGTGGAGATCGGGGATCGAGCGTTCGACGCGCTCGGACACGATCGCTGTCTGGAACGCCTGTTGAATTCGCCCGGAAATTTTACGGCCTCCAAACTGGCCTGGGTGCGGGAGAACGAGCCGGAAGTTTTTGCCGGAGTGCATCGTTTCATGCTGCCCGGCGATTACGTGCTGTACCGGTTGACGGGAGAAATGTCTACGACCCGCAGCGGACTGTCCGAGCAGATTTTGTGGGACTTCACTGAGAATAAGCCGGCCGGTTTCGTCGCCGGTTATTACGGGATCGACCCGAAGACGATTCCTCAGGCGCATCCGTCCATCGGCATACAGGCTCGGGTGGACGCGGCCGCCGCGGCCGATCTCGGCCTGGAAGCGGGTACGCCGGTCTCTTACCGTGCGGGCGATCAACCGAACAACGCTTTTTCGCTGAACGTGCTCGATCCGGGGGAGGTGGCGGCTACGGGAGGCACTTCCGGCGTGGTTTACGGTGTGACCGACGTTCCCCGGCCGGACCGGTTTTCGCGGGTCAATACGTTTCTGCATGTGAATCACGAGCCGCGGCGGCCGCGCTACGGCGTTCTGCTTTGTATCAACGGTACGGGTATCCTGAACGCCTGGGTCAAGAAAACGACGGTCCCGGATATGAGTTATCCGGAAGTGAACCGGCGGTGCGCGGAGATTCCGGCCGGTAGCGAAGGCGTGTTGATGCTGCCTTTCGGCAACGGGGCGGAGCGTATGCTCGGAAACCGTTATACGGGGGCCGAAGCGATCGGGCTGGATCTCAACCGGCACGATCGTTTCCACCTGCTCCGCGCCGCGCAGGAGGGGATAGCTTTTGCGTTCCGCTACGGGATGGACGTCATGCGGGAGACCGGGTTGCGGCTCCGGGTGATCCGGGCCGGGTATGCGAATCTGTTCCTCAGTCCCGTGTTCCGGCAGACGTTGGCTACCCTGTGTGGTGCCGACATCGAATTATACAATACCGACGGGGCTTTGGGCGCCGCCCGGGGCGCGGCTCTCGGCGCCGGACTGTACGCTTCCCGGGAAGAGACGTTCGCGTCGCTCCGCAAGATCGACGAAGTGCGTCCCGATCCTGCGGACAGGGATGTGTTGGAACGGGGATACGCGCGCTGGAAAGCCGAACTGGAAAACCGGCTCGGCCGCGCGTCGCACGGAACTTCAGTTTGAAATTTATCTTTAAAAACAATACTAAATCGAATCAAACGATGATGGAATCCATGTTTTCAAAATTCGGCAAGATCGGGTACGAAGGGCCCGATTCGAAAAATCCGCTGGCGTTTCGCTGGTACGACGAGAACCGGGTCGTGGCGGGCAAGACCATGAAAGAATACCTTCGTTTCGCGATCGCTTACTGGCATTCGTTCTGCGCCGACGGCAGCGATCAGTTCGGAGGCGGCACCCATCGTTTCCCGTGGGACGGTATCGCCGATCCGGTGGAGCAGGCGAAGGTCAAGATGGATTCGGCTTTCGATTTCTTCGTGAAAATCGGCGCTCCGTACTATTGCTTTCACGATGTCGATCTCGTCCGCGAAGGCGGCTCCGTAGCCGAATACGAGAAGAATTTGCAGGCTGTCGTGGAGTATGCCGGGCAGAAGCAGCGGGAGACCGGCGTAAAGTTGCTGTGGGGGACGGCCAATGTGTTCGGTAACGGTCGGTACATGAACGGCGCGGCGACCAATCCCGACTTCGCGGCGGTTTCGCGCGCGGCCGTGCAGATCAAAAACGCGATCGACGCGACCATCGCCCTCGGAGGCGAAAATTACGTGTTCTGGGGAGGTCGCGAAGGGTATATGTCTCTGCTCAATACGGATATGAAACGGGAGAAGGAGCACCTGGCGACGATGCTGACCCTGGCCCGCGACTACGCTCGTAAAAACGGGTTTCAGGGGACGTTCCTCGTCGAGCCCAAGCCGATGGAACCGACCAAACACCAGTACGATTACGATACCGAAACCGTGATCGGCTTCCTGCGTCACTACGGCCTGGACAAGGACTTCAAGGTGAATATCGAAGTCAACCACGCCACGCTGGCCGGTCACACCTTCGAGCACGAACTGCAATGTGCGGCCGATGCGGGGATGTTGGGCAGTATCGACGCCAACCGGGGCGACGCGCAGAACGGTTGGGACACCGACCAGTTTCCGATCAACCTGCAGGAGACCGTCGAGGCGATGCTCGTGATCCTACGCAACGGCGGATTCGGTTCGGGAGGCGTGAATTTCGACGCTAAGACCCGCCGCAATTCGACCGACGCGGAAGACCTTTTCATCGCCCACATCGCCGGGATGGACACCTTCGCCCGGGCTTTGTTGATCGCCGATACGATCCTGCGCGATTCGCCGCTCGAACAGTGGCGCAAGCAGCGCTACGCTTCGTTCGACAGTGGCAAAGGCGCCGAATTCGAACAGGGAAAGCTGACCCTCGAGGCGTTGCGCGATCTGGCCGCTGCGGCCGGAGAACCCGCGACCGTCAGCGGGAAACAGGAAAAATACGAGCAACTGCTTTCGATGTATATCTAATGCCGTGAGGCGGGAGCGCAGCGAATTTTCCGTTGCGCTCCCGCCTTTCGTCCAAAATGAACCTGAAAAGAAAATGAATAAAAGCAATGGTTATCTGATATTTCTGACGCTGGTGGCTACCTTGGGCGGATTGTTGTTCGGGTACGATACGGCGGTGATTTCGGGGACGGTGAAATACCTCGATCTCAATTTCGTCGTACCGCTCGGCTTGGACGAAACGGCGGCCAGTTCTCTGCTCGGTTTCGCCGTGTCGAGCGCCCTGATCGGCTGTGTGATCGGCGGATTGATCGGCGGAGTGATGGCTACCCGGCTGGGGCGTAAGCGGAGCCTGATGGCGGCCGCCGTCCTTTTTATCGTTTCGGCCGTCGGGTCGGCCTATCCCGAAATGGGATTCGGCGACGGCGATCCGCACGAGTTTCTGCCCCATTTCATCGTCTACCGGATCATCGGCGGTATCGGGGTGGGGCTGGCTTCGATGCTGTCGCCGATGTACATTGCCGAAATGGCGCCGGCCGGCCGGCGGGGCAGCCTGGTTTCGTGGAACCAGTTCGCCATTATTTTCGGAATGCTGGTAGTCTACTTCGTCAATTACGGCATTGCGCTGAGCGGGGACGAGCAGTGGCTTACGACGACCGGTTGGCGGTTGATGTTCCTGTCCGAGGTGATTCCGGCTTCCTGCCTGCTGCTGCTGATTTTCTGCGTTCCCGAGAGTCCGCGGTGGTTGGTGATGAAAGGACAGGATCGAAGAGCTGCGGCGATCCTGCGCCGCGTGGATCCCGCGACGGATATGGATGCCGAGGTGCGGGACATTCGCAGGTCGCTCGCGGGTTCCGTCCGCTCGAAGCTGTTCAGTTACGGCGCCGCCGTGATCGTGATCGGCGTCCTGCTCTCCGTATTCCAGCAGTTCGTGGGGATCAACGTGGTGCTGTACTACGCTCCGGAGATTTTCCGCAGTATGGGCATGGGTACCAACGCGGCCCTGGCCCAGACGATTATCGTAGGCGTGATTAACCTGTCTTTTACGGTGTTGGCCATATTTACGGTCGATCGTTTCGGTCGCAAACCGTTGATGATTATCGGCAGTCTGGGTATGGCCGTCAGTATGGTCACGCTCGGACTCACCTTCTATACGCAGCATATGGGATGGCTTTCGCTGGCCGCCATGCTGTGTTATACGGCTTCGTTCGCCATGTCGTGGGGGCCGGTCTGCTGGGTGCTGCTGTCCGAGATTTTTCCCAACCGGATCCGCGGTCAGGCCATGGCGTTGGCCGTTGCCGCGCAGTGGGTCGCCAATTACGTGGTGTCCTGGACTTTCCCGATGATGGACAAATCGAGCTACCTGATCGAGCATTTCCACCACGGGTTCGCTTACTGGATTTATGCGCTGATGGGGTTGGCCTCTGCGTTTTTTATGGTTAAATTTGTCCCCGAAACGAAAGGAAAGTCGCTGGAGGAGATGGAGAAGTTGTTTAAAAAATAGTCGTTCTGCCGGCGGAACGTCTTGTCCGCAGCAATGCCGTTTCATCGCGGCGGAGGGGACAGCCGGCGAAACGGAGATTAAGTCGTTTAAAATAAAATACGGAAAATGAAGAAATTGTTATGCGGGATCGGCTTGCTGCTGTGCTGCGGGGGGACGTTGTCCGCCCAGCCGGAAGTGATCGCCGATCCGAACATTCCGATCGAGGAGCGGATTCAGAATGCGATCGAGCGGATGACGCCCGAAGAGAAGGTGCGGTTGTGTTTCGGCGGAGACAAGTTCGGCGAGGTGGTGCTGCCGGGCGTTCCGCGGCTGGGGATTCTGCCCATGTACGCGGCCGACGGTCCCCGGGGCATACGCGCCGGTGCGGTGACGGTATTTCCGTCCGGGTTGGGGTTGGCCGCTACGTGGAATCCCGCGCTGGTCGAAGAGACCGGACGCGTGATCGGCAGCGAGAGCCGGGCCAACGGCATATCCATGGTATTCGGCCCTGCGTTCAACATCAACCGCGATCCGCTGGGCGGGCGCTTTTTCGAATACCTGACCGAAGATCCTTTCCTCAGCGGGAAGCTCGCCGCCGCACAGGTGCGCGGGATACAGAGCGAAGGCGTTTCGGCCTGCATCAAGCACTTCGCGGCGAACGGCCGCGACCTGAATCGCAATTGGTACATGAGCAACGTAGACGAGCGGACGCTGCGCGAAATTTACCTGCGCGGTTTCGAAATAGCGGTCGAAGAGGGCGACCCGTGGGGGTGCATGACGGCGGCCAACGGACTGAACGGCGACCTGTGCAGCGACAGCAGGTGGCTGCTCAACGATGTGCTGAAGGGCGAATGGGGTTTCAAGGGACTGGTGCTTACCGATTTCTGCCACTCCCGTTCTACCGAGAAAGCGGCTCTGGCCGGACTGGATATCGATATGCCGTGGGGCGATTTCGAGACGATCAAATTCGGAAAACCGTTGATGGACGCCGTAGCCCGCGGCGACGTGCCGCAGTCGGTGCTCGACGAGATGGTGCGCCGCATCCTTTGGGTGAAGTGGAAAACCGGTATGCTCGATCACAAGGATATGAAGGCGGGCGCTGCGCTCAATACGCCGGAGAATCAGCGGGTGGCCCGCCGGGCTGCCGCAGAGAGTATGGTGCTGCTGAAAAACGACGGCGGTTTGCTGCCGCTCGATATCGACAAGACGAAGAAGGTCGTGCTGATCGGTCCCAATTGCGCCCAGCGTTTCTGCGTGCTGGGACTCGGCGGAAGTTCGGGCGCTCAGGCCGTGTACGAGACTACGCCGCTCAAGGGTCTGGAAGCCAAACTGGCCGGCAAGGCCGACTTGGCCTACCTGCCGCTGACCGGGGATTCGGAATTCCAGCCGATCCCGAACGAGTGCTGGGTCGGCAAGGACGGACGCAACGGCGTTACGGCCGTTTACCGCAAACAGGGCAGCGGCGACGTGCAGCAGGAACGTATCGAGCCGGTCGTCGATTTCACCTGGTTCAACGCATCGCCCGTCCCGGGAAAAATCGAGCCCGGATACGTGCATGCTACCGTCGAAGGTAAGCTCAAAGCTCCCGTTACCGGAAACTATACCCTGCGCTTGATTACCGACGACCATGCCGAACTGTGGGTCAGCGATATGGGGGCCCAGGCGGTACGCAACGCAGAAGCGGGCGTCCCGCAGCGCAATACGGCGATGTTCTTTTTCGAGGCGGGCAAGACCTACGACGTCCGGATCGACTATTCGCAGTCGCCCGACGGTCGAAAAAACGCTACGGAGATGAATTATTGGGCCAAAGACAATCCTTCGCTGCGCTTGGAATGGGCCATGCCGAGCGATGCCGATATCATTGCCGGGCAGATCGCCCCGTATAGAGAGCAGTTGGCCGATGCCGATGCGATCGTTTTCGTAGGGGGCACCGACCACAACCTCGATTGCGAAGGGCGCGACCGGACGTCGATGCAGTTCCCGCAGGGGCAGACCGAACTGATCCGTCAGGTTTCGGCGATCAACGGCAAGACGATCGTCGTGCTGATGCACGGGGCTCCGATCGACCTGCCGTGGATCGACCGCGTGCCGGCGGTGCTGGATATGTTTTTCCCCGGTATGGAAGGGGGAACCGCGATGGCCGATATCCTTTTCGGCGACGCCGATCCTTCAGGTCGGCTTACGTTCAGTTGGCCGGAGCGGCTGGAGGATTCCCCGGTTTACGAACTGGCGACGCAGGACGTGGACAACGTCAATTACGAAGACAGCCTGATGGTCGGCTACCGTTACTTCGATACGAAACGGGTGACGCCCCGGTACGAATTCGGTTACGGATTGAGTTATACGACTTTCGATTATTCGAAGATGAAAGTGAAAAAAGACGGGGATAACTGCGTCGTGACGTTGCATGTGAAAAATACCGGTTCGCGCGACGGGGCCGAAGTGGTTCAGATTTATGTGGGACAGAAAAACTGCCGCTATACGCGTCCTGTTCACGAACTGAAAGCCTTCGACAAGGTCTTCCTCAAGCCCGGCGAAAGCCGCGAAGTGACTTTTACGCTCGATAAGGACGCTTTCTCGTACTGGAATCCCGATCGCCGCGCCTGGGTGCGCGATTCGGACGAGTTTACGATCGAAGCCGGTCACTCCTCGCGGGATATCCGCCGGAGTGCGAAAGTCCGCTTCTGACCTTCCTGGCTGAGTATAGGAAAAGCCGGCAGTCCTCGTACCGCCGGCTTTCCTGTATCTGGTTTTGTTCGTCCGGATCGCACGCGACCTGAAAAGTTTCCTGAAAGTAAAAAGCCATCGGTAAACCCCGATGGCTTTTTACTTTTATCGTCCCGGATTTATTGCACGGTACGGATCGACACAGGGCCCAGCAATCCGCTCTCTTTCAACGGGGCGTTTTGATCCGGCCATTTCAGCACCCAGGTTTTGCGGTCGCTCTCCGGCCGGGCGGCGTCGTATACCAGCCGGTTGAACCAGGTGTTGGTCACCTTTACCGTGATCGAATTTTTACCATCCCGGACGCGGTCCGTTATATCCAGGCTGTAAGGCGGCGTCCAGAGCGTGCGGACGAACTCTCCGTTGACATAGACTTCGGCGATGCGCTCCACGTCTCCCAGGTCGAGGATGTAATGCCGGTCTTTTTTTACCGGCCCGATTTCGAACGCGGAGTTGTATTCGGCCGTTCCGGAGAAGGCTTTGCCCTCGGGGGAAATATCCAGGTCTTTCCACGGTTTCAGATCGACCAGTTCGACCGAAGCCGGCGCTCCCCAGCCTTCCGGGAATTTGAGTTCCCACGGGGCGGTCAGGGTTTGGGTCGATACGACTTCTGGCGCTTCGATCCGGGGAGTCTTCGAACCGTCCTTTCGGAAGACGACGAAGCAGGAACCCGCCGCGGGCAGGTCGATGCCGACGCGCGTCCGGTCGTCTTTCGGCTCGGCGGGTACGTCGCGGACGGTTCCGCTTACCGGATCCCACAGTTGTACCCTTCCGCTACACCGGAAGTCCACCGTCCCCCGGAAACCTTTTCCCTTGGGCGCGCAGACGTAATACCAGTCGGCCCGGTCGGTCGTCCGGTGCAGCCACAGGACTTCCGGCGCATTTACGTCCGGTTCGATCGCCAGTCGTTTCAGCGCGTCGTCCAGCGATATGCCGGCGACGATCCGGCCTTTTCCCACGTTGCGGATGCCGGGAGCGGAGTTGCCCCAGATTTTCGCTGCGGCCGTATCCAGCCGTTTTCGGGCTTTCTTTCCGCCGATCAACGTGGCCGGACCCTGCGGGGCGTTTCCGATGACGGTCGCGCCGTCGTTTATGAGCGCATACAGCTTTTCGGCGGTCTCGGGCAGCATCCGGGTGGTTTCGGGCAGCCACAGGACGCGGTATCCGATTCCCTCGGGCGTAACGATCCGGCCGTTATCGACCTTCAGGCGGTTCAGCAGGATGTCGGTGTTGCAGTAGTCGTATTTGAATCCCGCCGGGAAGGGGATCTCCTGGTCGGGCTTGTGGTCGATCTCGTCTCCGAGGTACCACAGGATGTCGGAGACGGGTTTTCCCCGTTCGAGCAGGTAGCCGCAGCGCGCCAGGTAAGTCGTAAATTCGGGCATGTATTTCCACCAGGTCTGTCCCCGTAGGAAAGGCGTTCCGATCCCCGCTCCGGAGAAAGAGGTGCCGGGAGGCGGGAAGCCGACCTGCGGATTGTGGGTGTAAGTGTGGAAAATCAGGTGGGTGACCCCTTCCGTCGTATTGACGTTCGCAACTTCTTTGAGCATCTGGAAATGCTCGTCCCACGTATGGGCGAACGAGGTGAAGGATTCCGCCGCGACGCGAGGTTTGCCGTACAGGCGGGCTGCCGACGCCGTCGGTTTGATCGGCTTGAAGTTCAGCGAGCCTACGTACCCTTCGGAAAACGGTTGCCAGAACTCGCACATCGGGACGTCCGCATATTTGTAATATTCGAGGATGTCCGCCGGGAAAATATCGCCGGCGGCGGTTTCGTACGAGATCGACAGGCCTTGTTCCCGGGCCCGTCGCGCCATGTTGCCGAAGAAGTTTTCGGCGAAGAGGTTGCCGACGACCCTCCGCCAGTCGTTCAGAAAGCGCGCGGTCTCTTCCGGGGTGTCGATCACGTAACCGAACAGGGCCGGGATCCATTTTCGCAGGCCGTAGCCCGTGCGTTCGACGAATTCTTTTTCCATTTCCGGCGTCCATGTCTGGGTTTTGCATTCCCAACTGTCGAACAGCACGCCGTTGAGCAGTCCGCCGGCCAGGGGGCCGCCGGATTTGGCGAGCCGGCCGATATATCCGTCGAACTGCGCGTCGGAACCGGCCGTCGATAGTTTGTCGCACTCCCATCCGGTGCCTTCCGCCGGGGCGGGGCCATTCTTCATGCCGGTATTTACGTGACCGATCCGCAGGACGGTCCATTTTCCTTCGGGCGCTTTCCAATCGAGGGAGCCGTCTTCGTTCAGTTTGTCGGACAGGTCGATGATCCGGGACATTTTCACGTACGTGTCGGGAGATTGTTCGGCCGATTGTCCGTTCCGCTCGATGCTGCGGAGCGTCCAGCCGGCTTCCGATTCCCAGTTGTTCTTACGGGCCGCCGAAAACAGCCGGAGGGATTGCAGGGTCATGTCGTGTTCGTTCCTGATAACGATCCGGTATTTCCGGACTCCTTCCGTTTCCGTGCAGGCCAGCGAAACGGGACGGTCGTCCTGCCAGCTGCCCTGCGGTAGGTAAGTGTGCAGAATATCCTCGGCGCTGCCGGACGGCAGGATCGCTTGTACGGTCAGTTCGACTCCCGGTTCGTAGCACCAGGCATGGGTCAGGCTGTTGACCGACGGGAATTCGACCGTCCGAACGACCGTTTCTTCGGGGAATGTGATTTCCACCCAGTTGGGATCGTTTTCCCCCGCCGGCGAAAGTTGCATCGGAGCGTCGGCTTCTCCTTTTATGAATTTTTTCCAGTCGCCTGCTCGGTTGCTCCGGACGTCCTCCGGTTCCAGCGGTTTCCCGGTGTCGTCCGTCGGGGTCGGGAAAGCGATGACCGCCACATCGCGGTAATCCCGCCACTCCTCTTCGCTCGGCTGCGGGACGGGCAGCGTTACGTTGCTGGCCCCGGACGTGGCGTCCGTCCGGCTCCATGCCAGATGGCGCATCGCCTGTTCCGGTTTGATCCACGGGCCGCCCGCCATCGCCCAGCCGGGACATCCTTGCATCGTAAAGCGCAGTCCCAGCCGCTTGCACTCCTCTGCGGTATGCCGGACGGCATCGTCCCACAACGGACTGAGGCAGGCGATCTGCGATTCCGTGCCGGGCCAAACGCCGCCGAACTGTCCGTGGAACAGTTGTATTCCAGAAAAGCCGGCCGCCGCGATCGCTTCCAGGTCGGCGGTAATTCCTTTCGGGGATACGTTGCCCCCGATGTAATGGAACCATGTTTCCGGATAAAAAACTTTCGGGGGGGACGCGAAAGCCTCTTCGTCGCTTTCGCCGAACGGCTTGTTCAGCTCGTCCGCCGGAGGTACGATAGGTACTTGCGCTGTCAGGGAAGCAAAAGGAAACAGTAAAAAAGCGGCATACAGCAACCGCCGTTTGGGGCTTAGTCTGTTCATGTTCGGATCGGTTAGTCGGTTGGTTTGTAAAGTCAGACGACTAAGATCGTTAAAAAAAAGGAAAAATACTATTCGGTCTGCAAAAATCTTTTCCTGTTCCGCCCGTTCGATCGCTGGCGGGTTTTCCGATCGGGCGGGTGTGCCCGCGATTGCTTCACCGGTCGCAATCGTTGCGCGATTATTCGAGCGGCCGTAATTTTTGGTAGGTGAATGCGATGTGCGCGGGGATATCGTCGGTCGTGACGGACCATTTCTTTTTTCCGTCCGGATCGAAACAATTCGGCGTGCCGGGCGTCACGTAATCTTTCGCATCGGTTACGAATATCTCCCGCGTGTCGAGATTGACGGCTACGCCGTAAGGGATCTGAATCGTTTTGTCCGTTCCGTCCCGGATGAAATTGCGCGAAACGACCCGCTTGGTTTTCGTATCGACGATGGCGTAGGTGATCGTGTTTTTGTTGGTGATCCAGCTCCATTCGGTGCTGTAAACGTAGAGCGAATCGCCGCACAGGGTCATGTTGCTGTTCGGCAGCAGGTCGAGGACGTCGGTAACGCGGTCCGTTTTTTACGGATACGGAAAGGGAACGGATAATCCCGGACGGGGTTGCCTGTACGGCATGTGTTGACGACAGGCTCCTGCGATAAACGTTCGATAAACACGCGGGCGCAACATCTCATAAAAAAGTAACGGCTCCCGTTTTCATGTGGTAGATGGCGCCGACGATTCCGATTTCTCCTTTGTCTTCCATTTTTTTCAGAATATCGCTTCCCGAGCGGATTCCTCGAACCGCATGTTGTATATTGCGAATACACACTTCTTTTACATACTCCGGATTGGATGCATTTTTTTCTCCCCGGAATGTTTCGTTGGCGCGGGCTACGGCGGGTTGCAGGTTCGACAACATGGCGGTGACATGACCGAGCTGGACATGGTCGATGACCGATTTTATGGCGCCACAGTGTTCGTGACCCAATACGACGATCAATTTCGCGCCCGATACCTTGCAGGCGAATTCGAGGCAGCCCAACACATCCGCATTGACATAATTGCCGGCAATCCGCACCACGAACAGCTCTCCGATACCGCGATGGAATACGTCTTCCACCGGAATCCGGGAATCGATACAGGAAAGGATAACCGCTTTGGGATATTGCCACAAGGCGGCTTCCCGTATCCTTTTCGTATTGTTCCGTACCGTTAGGGCTCCACCGGCAAAATCCCTGTTGCCCTGCTTTAAAATTTCGACGACTGTACCGGGCGTCAGCTTCGCCTGTTCTTCCGAAGCCAGGGCCTCGTTGTCGCGGTCCGCGGGGGACGAAACATGTCCGTGCGCGGGTTCACTCCGGTCTTCGAACGGACAGGAGTCTCCGTTACGTGTTTCCGAAAGTATTCTGTCGGGGTGGTCTGTTTTCCCGTTCATTCGGCTTTTGGCAACTACAATGGCATGTTGCCGTGCTTTTTATGCGGATTGGTTCTCAGTTTGCTCTGGGTCATTTCCAGGGCCTGGATCAGTTTGAAACGGGTCTGGCGGGGAAGGATGATTTCGTCTATATATCCTTTCTCGGCAGCCTGATACGGATTGGCGAAATTCGCGGCATATTCTTCGAGCTCTTTCGCTTTCCGGTCGTCGTCCGCGTTGCGGTAGAGAATGTTGATCGCTCCCTGCGCACCCATGACGGCAATTTCGGCCATCGGGTAGGCGAGGTTCACGTCCGAACCGGTCTGTTTGCTCGACATGACGATGTAGGCTCCGCCATAAGCTTTGCGAAGAATGAGCGTGATTTTCGGCACGGTGGCTTCGACGTAGGCGTAAACGATTTTCGCTCCGTGGCGGATGATACCGTTGTGTTCCTGCGTACAGCCGGGAAGGAACCCGGGGACGTCTTCCAGCGTGATGATCGGGATGTTGAAACAGTCGCAAAAACGGATGAACCGGGCCGCCTTGTCCGATGCGTCGATATCGAGCACCCCGGCCAGAAATGCCGGCTGGTTGGCTACGATTCCCGCCGTACGCCCGCCCATGCGGACGAAGCCGATCACCACGTTCTTGGCGAAATGCGGCATGATTTCGTAGAAATAGTTGTCGTCGGCCACCGATTCGATCAGTTCTTTCACGTCGTAAGGTACGTTGGGGTCGGAAGGGATCAGATCCGTCAGGCGTTCGTCTTCCCGGCGGACATCGTCCACGGCTGGTCGTGCCGGCGCGTCTTCGAGGTTATTGGACGGCAGGAAACTCAGTAACTCGCGGATGCCCATCAGCACTTCTTCTTCTGAGTTACCCAGGAAGTGCGCTACGCCGCTTTTGCTGTTGTGTGTGTAAGCGCCCCCGAGTTCTTCCTTGGAAACTTCTTCATGGGTGACGGCTTTCACTACGTCGGGGCCCGTGACGAACATGTGGCTTTTTTCGTTCACCATGAAAATAAAGTCGGTCAGCGCCGGCGAGTAACATGCGCCTCCGGCGCAAGGGCCCAGGATTGCTGAGATCTGAGGGATGACGCCCGATGCAATCGTATTCTGGAAAAAAATGTTGGCATAACCGGTCAGGCTGTCGACGCCCTCCTGAATGCGCGCGCCCCCGGAATCGTTCAGCGCGATGATCGGTGCCCCGTTCTTGAGGGCCATCGTCTGCACTTTTACGATCTTGCCGGCGTTGGTGAGGCTCAGCGATCCACCGAAGACCGTGAAGTCGTAGGCGTAGACGTACACCGGACGCCCGTCGACCTTGCCGTATCCGGAGACGATCCCGTCGCCCGGAATTTTCTCCTGCTGCATGTGGTAGTTCGTGCAGCGGTGCGTGACGAATTTATCGAATTCCACGAAGGTGCCCTTGTCGAGCAGCGTCTCAATGCGTTCGCGGGCGGTCATTCGGCCGGCCTGATGTTGTTTTTCGATTTTTCGGGTTCCGCCGCCGAGTTCAGCGGCTTTGTCTTTCGCGAGGAAATCTTTTAGGATCTTATCGTTATTCATTGTTTTGGTCGTTGGTTAAAATATCGAGTTTTATCAGCGGTTGGCCCGTAGCGACCGGATCACCTTCGCAGACCAGCACTTCGCGGACGGTGCAATCGCCGACTACCTTCAGGTTGCTTTGCATTTTCATCGCTTCGAATACGATCAGGGTATCTCCGTCGGTTACCCGGTCGCCCGCGGCGACGTTTATTTTTACGATCTTGCCTGGCATTGCCGCCGTGATCGTATCGTCCTGGCGCCCGTCGTCTTTGCGGCGCGAACGGAGATATTTCTCCTGGGCGTCGACGATCCCGACATCGTACGAATTGAATCCCCGGTTCACTTTGTATCGCTTGCCGTTGTCGGAACGGACGATCTCCATGTTGTACGACTGTCCATTGAAGATGACGGAACAAACCCCGTTGTCGGCAATCACGATATCGACGTCGTACATCTGCCCGTCTACAGCGATGCGTACCTGATTCCCTTCTTTTTCGACGAGTTGCACTTCGGCGACCCGTTCTCCGATATGTATTTCCATACGTTTCGTTTTAAATTCCCATTACGCCTTTGCGTTTGCCGAATTCGCGCCAACGGTTCAGCGTGCCGGTGTCCGTCGCCGCGGGTGAACTTCCTCCGCCTTCCTGTTGCATGACCAAATAGTCGATCTGTGCGGCGATCAGCACCAGGTCTTCGACCAGTCTGTCATCCGCTCCGGCCGGGAAAGGTTCCCGTAAGTAGCGGTGTATGATCTTTTCGTTTTTTTCGAGAAACGCCGTGTCGTAGCCGCCCCGGACGAAGTCGGGCGTATGCATGATGGCGTTCAGGTAAGAGATGTTGGTTTTGATGCCTGTAACTTTGTATTCGTCCAGTGCCGCGCGCATACGCTGGACGGCGTATTCGCGCGTAGTCGCCCGGACGATCAGTTTGGAGATCATCGGATCGTAGTAGACAGGAATTTCGTAACCCTCGTAAATGTAACTGTCGATGCGGATTCCGAGCCCGTTGGGTTCGGTAACCTGTTTGACGAGTCCCGGCGAAGGCATGAAGCCGTTGTCCGCATCCTCGGCGCAAATCCTGCACTCGATGGAGTGCCCCCGCTGGACGATGTCCGTTTGTCGCAGGTGCAGCGGGCGGCCCGAGGCGATGTAGATTTGTTCTTTGACCAGGTCGAGGCCCAGCACTTCTTCAGTTACGGGATGTTCGACCTGGAGTCGGGTGTTCATTTCGAGGAAATAGAAGTTGCGGTTTTTGTCCACGAGAAATTCGATCGTTCCCGCCCCGACGTAACCGACTGCCCGGGCCGCCGCCGCCGCGGTCTTTCCCATTTCCTGTCGCAGTTCGTCGGTCAGGAACGGCGACGGACTCTCTTCCACGATTTTCTGGTGGCGGCGCTGTACCGAACACTCCCGGTCGTACAGATGGACGATATTCCCGTGCGCGTCCCCCAGTATCTGGAATTCGATGTGGTGCGGTTCCTCGATGTATTTTTCGATGTAGACTGTTTCGTCCCCGAACGACGACAGAGCTTCCGATTTAGCGGCGGCGTACGCCTCGCCGATTTCGCTTTCCGACCGGATCAGGCGCATACCCTTGCCGCCGCCGCCGGAAGCCGCTTTCAGAATGACCGGCAAGCCGATTTCTCGGCAGATCCGTTCCGCTTCAGTGGCCGATTCGAGTTGGCGCTGGATGCCGGGCACCACGGGCACGCCGGCTTCCGTCATCGACCGGCGGGCCGAGATCTTGTCGCCCATCCGTTCGATCGTCTCCGCACGCGGGCCGATGAACGTGATTCCCGCCACTTCGCATTTTCGTGCGAATCCGGCGTTTTCCGATAGGAAACCGTATCCCGGATGGACGGCGTCCGCACCGCATTTCAGAGCTGTTTCGATGATTTTATCGACGTCGAGGTAACTTTCTTTCGACGGAGCCGGGCCGATGGGATACGCTTCGTCGGCCAGCATGACGTGTTTCGACATGCGGTCGGCTTCGGAGAAAAGAGCTACCGAACGGATTCCCATTTCGCGACAGGAACGGATGATTCTGACGGCGATTTCTCCTCGGTTGGCTATAACGATTTTTTCGATCATTCGCTATATGATTTAGGTTTTACAATAGGAGCATACCGGGGATTGATCCCTGTCGAGTAGAAGGTCTCCCTGAGTATGCGAAGGCAGTCGTTGCATAGGCAATCGTCGTAATTATCCGCTATGAACCGACGCTGGGCGTCATCCAGAGCCACGCCCGCGCAGAGGCAATCCATAACAGCATCGAGGGAACATGCAAAACGTGTTCCGCAACGAGGACAAACTTTTTCCATCGTTATCACACACCGCAAACGGTCTGCATTCAGCAGAACGATCCGGATTAAAAAAAATGATTAAACTTTCCACGTTTTAACATCCAACCCTCGGGACGGTAAAACATCACCTGAACCGGCAGGTCTTCTGACTGACTCCCGTCCTGATGCCTTCCCGACGTTATCGTTTGCCGCCAGTGGCCATTCAGATCGTTTCAGGACGTTGTTCGGAGTTTCACAGCAGCGGGACTGTCCGGGATTCGCACCCGGTTCCCTTTTATCGCCTTTCTCTGAGTGCAAAAAGGCGAACCGATTCGCCGTCAAAGTTAAAACATTTATTTCATTACTTCCAACTGTTTCGTTGTAATTTCGTTCTTTTTATTTTGTAAATATTTTGTATTTAGTTGTTTGTGTGTTGCAGTCAACTACGGATGTCGCTGGGTAAAGACGATGAAAGAACGATTTTCCGGTTTGGGCGAGAGAGCCGTCCTGATTATAACTTACATTTCCTGAGAGAGAGCCTTTCGGCATTTTTCATCGATTCCGGCCGGCACGAATCCGCGCGTGAAACGTAAAATGCTTTTTCCCTGCGGATCGTATCCGGTTTGCCGGGCGGTCGTTTTCCGGAATTACTACCAGATCTGTTTCTCGTCCCGGTCGACCGTAAATATTCGATTTCCTTGTCCGGGCTGAGATACAGTAAGAGAAAGAGGGCCTTGTTCGGTATGTCGTGGAAAGTCAGTTTGATATCCCGGGCCTTTTGCCTGCCCAGCGAAATCCATCCATTCTTGTCTTTCCTGTAGAACAGCTCGTCGGTATCTCCGATTCTGATGTTGTTGTCATTCCGGCCTACTCCGGAGCCATTCGAGACTGCGCGCGCGGGGCTACAAGAAGGAAACAGCAATTAGCATTAGTCGCCGACTCGTTCCCGCATTTTTATTTTTATTGCGGAGACGAGTCCCGACGGTATTTTCACGGGTTTGTCTGCGATCTCCGCCGCCAGAGCCTGCGCCCTGTCCGGCCGGTTCGTGCTGTCGTATACGTTCACCAGTTCGTACAGCGGCATGAATCGTCCGGGGCACATTCGCGACGCCAGCAGGTAACAGGCTTCCGCCCGGCGGAAATCGCGCCGCTTTTTGTGGGCATCGGCTTTCAACATCTGCACGTCGTAGTCGTTCAGCATTTTTTCGCAGGCCGTCGCCGCTTCGAGGCTTTTGTCCGCTTCGCCCGCATCATTCAATTCCGCTGCGTAATTGTAGAGGAAATAAGCGTTTTTATCCAAAAACGGGTACAGTCGCTCGTATTCCGGCAGCGGCGGGCGATCGGACGATGCGGTTTTCTGCACGCGGTGCCATCGGTTTTCGTAATACATTTCTTTCGCAGTAAATCCCAGCAGCGCGGCGGACGACAGCGCGGCGAGGATTCCGGAAGCCCGCCGCGCGCGGAACCGTTCGCAACTTCGGCGCGACTGGGCCGTCAGGCCGCCTGCCGCGAGTGCGACGATCGACCCGGTGAACGGATACGAGAGCGGGTATGAAAAACAGCAAAGCGCCGCCGCGGCCGACAGTGCCGTCGCGAGCGTGTACGATTCGTCGTTCGGGTTTTTCCGATAAGCCCGGATCAGGCTTGCGATCCACAGCGCCGTCAGCAGCAGGGCGACGGCTCCGAATTCTGCGGTCAACAGCAGAAACTCGTTGAACGGGTGTTTTACGTTGTCGGCCAGCGGAGCGAATCCGCTTTCGGGATTCCGTTCGAAATAACGCGCCTGCCAGAGCATGTACCCGGCTTCGAAACACCGGTATCCGTGTCCGGTCAGCGGTTTTTCGCGGATCATCTCCCAGGTGCATCGGCCGATGAGCAGCCGTCCGTCGGCCGACTCTTTTTTTATGAAATACAATCCGGCCGCGACGGAAACGGCCGTTGCTGCCAGTACGATTTTCTTCCAGGCCGTCGTGCGTCTAAGGAAGTCGCTGCGCCGCCTTACGGCGTACAGAAGACCGGTCGCTGCGACGGCCAGTATCCCGGTGCGGGAACCGGACAAGACGATCGCCCCGACGACGATTGCACAGACGACGCCGACCGCATACCGCATCCGGCGTCGGCCGGATAAGGCGAAATACAGGATGAAAGGGACGCTCAGCGCCAGCATCGAGGCGTAACCCGCCGGGTTATCGAAATTTCCGACTACCCGGAACGTTTTTCCGGCCGGCAGCAGCCCTGCGTACTGCGCGATGCCGTACAGGGCCAGGAGCAGTGCGGATGCCGCAACCGCTGCCGACAGCGGTTCGAACGACCGGTTCCGGACTACGCGGCCGGCCAGACAGTAGATCGGCAGGAACGCGGTGCACCGCATCAGGAAAGCTTCCGCGAATTGCCCGGCGGCGGCCCTGGACAGGCAGTACAGCACGAGCGCCGCCAGCAGGCAGTCCGGCAGCCCGATCCGGAACGTTTTCCCGGTTTCCGGGCGCCCCGCTCCGGTAAGAAAGAACGATAGGCCGCAGACGGATACGGCGGTATAAAGCCAGTACCATTTCGATTTCCACCCGGCATCCGTAAACAGATCGACGTAGCAAAATCCCATCCCGATCACGATGATAAAGGACAGGGTGAAGACTCCGTATTTTCGCGTCTTCGCCGGGTATTCTGAAATGCCGTGGCCGTTCATCCGGATTGCCGGTTAGATATTAATTTAAGTGTAAAACAAGCGGAGCGATTCGGCGACCGCTCCGCTCGTCCGGGTTTTTGACAAGCGCATTAATTCTCTAACGATCCGATATACTTCGATTCGTCGAATCGGCCCGCTTCCGCGTCTTCGATGATTCGTTTGCACAGATCGGACAGTTCGAGGATGTTTTCCACCCGAGGATTTTGGATAGTCAATGTCCAAACATCGTCATCGACGACGCAGCGGAAAGTCACACTGTAACCGTCGCCTGTCATTGCCGGTCTTCCTTTCATAGCAAAGCCTTCTATCGACGTGACGAACCCGGCATACAACGCTTCTGCGAACCGATGACTTATCGGAAACGTTTGTGTTTCGACCGCATAGAGTTTCAGCCTTTCTTTCTCTCTTTTGCGATACATGGCGTTGTTATGCTCTCGGGTTAACTTTCGTATGTTTTCCGGTGTTGAGAAATATATCTCGCCCGGAATGCCTATCGAAGGATATTTTTCAGACAGTCGATTTTCTACTTCTTTCCAGTTCGCGATACGTTTTACCTCCAGCAAATACGCATTGTTTGTTGAATCCTTTAAAATTCGCAATCCGTCCGGACTTTCGAATGAAGGAGACAGAAAATATTCGATCCTGGCATTGAGATCTCCGAAAAAAAGCATCTCGATGTCCGTTTTACTGTCGAAGTTATACGAGCCGTTCGGTATTGCCATTTCGTAACCTTTTTCCATAAATTCAGCATCATCGCGGCTGTTGTTCTCGATCGTTTTCCGAAATAATGTGCTCTGTTGAGCAAAACCGCCTGACATGACAAAGCATGAAAAAACGGTGATTGATATTATTTTTTTCATTAATTACCGAATTCATGAAAAGCGCCATCATAATAAATAGCCGATGTTATGCCGGCACGAATTGTCGACTCGTCTTTCCCCTGAGGCTCAGAGCCGCTTTTATGTGTGTGTGCTATATAAGTAACCGGTGAATTACTGCCTCCCGCAGGAAAATATCGTTTGCCATCATTGTTTTTTGTTTCTAAAGGTAAGTGAAATTCCGTAGCCGTATTTCTGTCATCGACATATGTGGCGATCGTACCATCAGCATATTTAATTACAACGATTTCTACATAGTCGCTTTTTTCCATCCAATTAGCGAGGTACTTCAAAACATCGTCCATACTGCCATAATTTTCGGATACACCTCCTTTGGTTAATGGGTGATTTATATTAATGCCTAATTCCAATAGTTTTTTATTTACATTTAATGAATTCCGAAGACAAACTCGAAAATAATTATTTCTCGCATTTTCTGTTAATGAAGCAAATTGGGGATGTTTTGCAAATAACAATTTCTTTTTATCATTAAATCTCTGTACTTTCTCACGGATATTGACTGATATGGATAAGTATATTTCTTTTCCTTCTTTTATGTTTTTAATAAATTCTGGTTTTGAAAAGTCTATTTTAGATTTTTCTCGGTTTGACTTAACCGATTGAGAAATAAACTTTTAGCGA
>ERZ824473.102-NODE-102-length-156707-cov-7.319089_pt1 | contig 156707 bp, 143 predicted proteins | sample MGYA00519874_ERZ824473 | MGnify/ENA primary metagenome ERZ824473 (study PRJEB31778, sample SAMEA3449151) | human gut metagenome | biome: human gut; feature: human-associated habitat; material: faeces | place: United Kingdom | collected 2010/2012 ...
CATGGCTTCTTTTTACAATATAAGCATATCAAAAAAAGCAGAAGATATCTAATCCATTTCGGAATAAATATCTTCTGCTTTTAAGTTAATGACATTGACGGAAATCAAGGCTTTTCGGCGGTGGTCGATGGGGTGGCAGAATGATTTATCAAATACCCGTCGGAACGGGCTTTGAAATGCGTAGAAAAATCTTTCCGGCGCTGGTTTTCCCGCCGGTTCTGTGGTATGCTGGAATAAGACAAAAAACGACAGGAGTTGACACGATGGCCGAACAGGAAATGTTACTGGACACAGCTACCATCAGGGCCGCCGTCGCCGGTGAGCTATGGGCTAAACAAAAAGTGATCGAACACTACACTCCCATGATCGACGAGTTGGCCGTTGACGAAGATATGAAGCAGCACCTTATTCTGAAACTGTTGGAAGAACTGCCTAACTTCCCAATGGGGCAGGCATAAGAAAAAAGAGCGCCGGACGCAGAGGCTTTGACACCTCCGCGCCCGGCGTTTTGGATAATTGCCGATTATGTCATAGCAAACTCGATGTGAGAGCTGTCCAGCTTCATAAACTTGGATTTCACCAGCTCTGCCGGGTAATCGTCCCCGGCAATACGGATGGTCTTGCGGACGCTGCACACGGTTTCCACCAGCAAGTCCACGATCTCGTCCAGCGTTTCCCGGTCAATGCCCTTGGCGTGCTGGCAAAGGTGTTCGTACTCGATGTTGTCCATGATGATCTCACGATAAATCTCTATGGCGCTCTGTGATTTCGCTCCCGTTCCTTTCCGTTCCGGCGGCTGTGCCGCTTCGTCCTCCGAGGGGAAGGGTCGGGAAAGGATAGGAATGGAATCGGTAATTGATACATCCGTAGTTGTTTTTTCTTTACTTGATATATCTTTATTTAATTGCATTGGATTTTCCAATGTCGGGTTTCCCGGTGTCGGATTATCCGATGTTGGATTTTCCAACACCGAGTTTTCCAATCCCGGTGCCGCCTCGTCCGGCTGCTCTGGCCGGGGCTGGGGCTGTTCAAAGGCCCGGTCGTTGCCGGAAGTGAAGTACATAGGCCGTCGCCTCCTTTCTGCGTTTGGGCAAAAAGAAAAGCCGCAGACTTTTTCAAAATCTGCGGCTTAGCCGGGGAACAGAAAAGGGCGCTGTCATGCTTGACAACACCCTGTTTCTGTCTGATTATTCAGTTGTTTTGACCTGCCCCGTTTTCCGCTGCCCTAAAAAACATTGATTTTACTGGGTTTTTTCATGTTTTCTTATGGCACCACGGTTAAGCGTCTGCTTTTTTCAGCTTTCCATTTGCTTGCCGAGGAAGGATGCCACCGTTTGCGCAAGCTTAAACTCAATGTCGCTGCCGGCAGATGCATTCTGGCTCACGAATATCACGCAGCCGAGTATATCGCCCTCGCTTAGGATGGGTGATGCGACCGAAACATAGTAGCGCTCGTCGCCGTCAATGACGTGTATCGGCTCGGTGCCGTCATAGCGCATGCTGCCGCGCGATTCCATAACGCGCTCAAGCGCCGGCGATACTCGCTTATCTATAAAATCACGCTTGGATGCACCCGAAACGGCAATAATGCTGTCGCGGTCGCAAACCGCGGCCACCGCGTCGGTCGAGCGATGCAGGCTGTCGCATATTTGCGCCGCAAAATCGCTCAGCTCGCCGATCGGCGAGTACTTTTTGAATATGACCTCACCGTCGCGGTCCGTGAAAATCTCCAACGGGTCGCCTTCGCGGATACGCATTGTGCGGCGTATCTCCTTCGGGATAACAACCCTGCCGAGATCGTCAATGCGCCTTACTATCCCTGTTGCTTTCATATCTATGATCCTCCGTATTTTTGTTGTACGGTTATATTCTCTGCAATATTGCAAAAAATATGTAGAAATCCGATATGTGTTTTGGTGGCTCATAGCAGCGCCGTGTAAGCACATCGTACGTCAGCGTAGCGGTACTGTCCACGCGCCCCATGTGGGGCGCGACAGCAAAAGTGTACAAAAATTTGCTGCACTTTTGCGCAAGGTAAACAATTTTTTATTCCGCGAAGCGGAGTGCCGCACTGCATCGGCTCAAAAGCCACCCCGGTGCAGCGTTATAAGGCAGATTTTCCGGTGCGAACCTATCAGCAAAAACGTGTTCGCCGCCGCTTCGCACTTACAATATCAGCGCACCCTCCACATCGTATCCAGGCTTTGCTCCAAAGTGCTCGATTTTGGACTTATACTTATCTCCGAGATAGTAAAAGCGAAGGCTATCCTTCTCGCTGTCCATTATCTCACATAGACAGTGCTGAAGTTTTTTGAGTTGAGTTGCATCAACAAGGCACTCAAACACGGAGTTTTGCACTCGCTGACCGTAATTCACACATTGCTTGGCTATTTTTCTAAGCCGCCTCCGGCCGCCTGAGTCTTCGGTATTGACATCGTATGTTATAAGAACCATCATTCAATTCACCTCATTTCCACAGGAACGGAGGATAGGCATGAATAAACCGACAGCGTGTTTTTATCCGTATCATAGCTGATAGGTCTGATCCCCTTTCCCTCTGTTTTGATAGGCTTTATCACTTTCACCGCGCCGATCCTCCAAATTATCGACGGCTTGAAATGATAGATTCGGTGATTCCTTTGATCGCCTGATAGGTCGGAATGGGAAGGCTCATTTTCTCCGCCCCCATTCGCGTGATAGGGTCGCTGAACAAAGCATACCGGCCATAAACCCGATACTCGATGCTGTTTCTGATCTTCGTAATACTCACCTTCCTTTTTAATATTTTGCATTATAGAAGATATATAGCTAAATTATCATTTCACTCAGCTCTCGCTGTTCGAGCACAACGCCGCCGGCATCATCATAATAGCCGGGCATAAGCGCATATGCGCCGCTCTGCCCGACGGCATATATCGCTCCGTCGCGGGCAAGCCTGTTAAACGCAGCATCAAACAAATTCACGCTGAAGGACTGCGCAAGGCGCAGAAGGCGCATTTCATTCTGCATATCATGCTCTCCGCAAAGATCGGCTATCAATTTGCTGCCTTCACCATACGGCACAATGACCGCTTTTGTTTTCTGATAAATGGCGGCAAAATGCTCATACGCCGTGCGAAAGCTTTGATTAAGCACAAGCTCTTTGTTTAATCCAAAAGTTTTCGACTCGTGCAGACGTTCTTCGTTTCCGGCCAGAAGCTCGGACAACGATGCGTTAAGTGATTTGATCGGATAATCCTTTATTGCACCGATATAGTCCTCTTCGCGCTTAAAATAAGTGTCAAGCACGCTCAGCGAGCCGAAATCACTGCCACCGTGCGCAGCAATGGCGCGCGTTATATTGCCGCCATTTTGGATATCGGGCAAACGCCGGAGCTTTTCCTCTGCAAACTCCCAGACGTAAACTGCTCCCGAACCGTATTCCATGCTTCTGTTGCATCTTCCGGCAGCCTACACTATGCTTGGCATTCCGGCAAGGCTGCGCACTACAATTGGAAAGCTCACATTAATACCAGCCTCGATCAGCGCTGTTGACACACACAAAACCCGTGCGTTTTCGCTCAGCCATATCTTTATCCATTGCAGGAAACGCTTTCTGTGGGCAGGACACAGAAGTGTGCTCATATGAATGCACAAAACCGCATTATCGCCGCTCTGCTTTGCGAGAGCTCGTATCTTGCTCATCAAGCGCGGCATCCGGCAGTACAGGCGTGAGTCCTGCTGCGCGCGCAGCATCCATCGCGGCACAATATACGTTCCACGTGACCCGCTTTGTATTGACTATGGTGAGCGCCGAATCTTGGCACAGCATTTGCGCAATCAGCGCTGCAGCCTCATCATTTTTGAGTGCTTTATCGAGCTTCGGCTCATATTTGACCCTCTCAAGTCGCTTATAAAGCGCCTGCGGATCCGGCATGATCTCGGTCGGCGGCGGCAATATATTGAGCGCAGGCTGGGTCGCAGTGCAAAGCACGATCGTGCATCCACAGGCACTCGCAAGGAAAGTCACCGCGCGCTCAAAAAGTGTCTTGCAGTGCTTGGGCAGCGACTGTATCTCATCGAAAACCAGCACCGAATCGGCAAGTCGGTGAAGCCTGCGTGCATCGGTATTGCCGCTTCCGAAGCACGCATCCAAGAATCGCACAAGGCTTGTAAGTATAACATCACTATCCCAACGCTCTGTCAGCGTTTTATACTCGAGCTGTTCATCTTCCGACGGTATAGCAACATCCGAGTGGTGTTCGAGAATAGATACCGAATCGCCGAGCGCGCTGCGAATGTCGGCAGCATTTTGGTCAAGTATCGTGTTGTACGGTATGATATAGAAAATGCGCTGCATACCGTTTTTTGCAGCATGCTTCAGGGCCTAGCGAAGGCTTGAATATGTTTTTCCTCCGCCGGTGGGTACGGAAAGCGTAAATATTCCGCGTTCGGCTTCGGCAGCCGCGCAGCAAATATCCGATATTTCCGCGCGAACGGCATTTATTGCTCCGACGCCGCAAAGATTTCTTCGGCGAAAGCTTTCAAACGTTTCCTCGGCGCGAGCCCAATCCGGAGCATTTTTCTCTTGGAACGGATCCGCATTGTAGTTAAAGCATGCCGAATCCCAACGGTCTGCATCTATAAGTATGCTCAGGAGCATCCTTGCGAGCATGCCGAGTTCAAACATACGCACCGAAGCAGCGTCCGTTTGGCCTCCGATTCTTTTTACGCAAGCACTTATCTCATTGCAAGCGGCGTGAAAAAGTTCGTCAAGCTGCTCCGGCGGCACTACATTTTCAGCGTACCAAGCTGCTGCTTCGTTATAGCGCAGCTTATCCTCATTCTGCATCATCGATTCCAAAAACGGCGACTGACCCATTTCATTGAGGCAATCTGTCAGCCCGGAATGATGGCCGAGTATGCACAGGCACACGATTTGAGCCGTGAGCTTTTCTTTCCGCGCGCCGGCTTTTAAAAACCAGCGGCGATATGCGTATATTGCCCAGGTCGGCGCATGGTTGTGCGGCGATGCAGCCCCGTCTTCAGCCGTCATAAAGTATGCGGCAAAATCTGCGGTTGCTTTGCCCATGTCATGCATGAGTCCGATCAGCTGCGCTGTTTTCTCAAGGCCGATTTTTCTGCCTGCTTTCGCGCATAATGCTCCGACCGTCCGGCAATGCTCCGCAAGCGGCTGGGCAGTATTATCCATTTTTCTTATATGAGCTATCATGTTCATGGCCATTCCTCCGCTTGATGTAAATATCATACATCCGGCATGCATTACCGCAACGATTTCACGAAAATTCAGCACATCCGACAAATTCAGTCAAATCAATTTAGCAAAAAGCCGTATCGCGAGATTTCTCACGATACGGCAGGATAGTCTGTATCCATCCTTCACAGCACATCCTTTGTTATCTCGCGGCCGCAGGTGATATTGAGGTTTCCGTTGCGGCAGCGCAGCGCGTCGAGGAATGCCTTCGGCACATTATCGCTGTTTAAAACGATCCGATACTCAAGCTAGTAAAGCGTTCCCATGTTTGAGGTTTTGACCTTAACAAGTGAATTTGACCTGGTATACTCGGCAAAAACATCGTCAAAAAGGCCCTCGTAGTCAAGATTTTCGGGTATGGTGATTTTCAGCGTGCGCTCTTCGGCTTTGCCCTTGCCGAAGTTCAGCGCCGTCAGTGCCATTATGACGGCCGAGTTGATCACAAACGATATGACCGCAAGGCCTACAAAGCCCATGCCAGTTGCAAGGCCGACGGCCATAGCCATGAACAGCACGCCTATCTCGCGCGCGGTTCCCGGAACAGACCGGAACCTTACAAGGCTGAACGCGCCTGCGACGGCGACTCCGGCGCCGACGTTGCCGTTTACGAGCATGATGACAAGCTGAACGACCACCGGGAGTATCGCCAGCGCGACCGCATAGCTCTGGCTCGAGCGCGAGCGATACATACCGACAAGCGCGATACCGACGCCGAGGACAATTGATGTGAACGTGCATATCAAAAATGCAGGCAGCGTAAGCTGCGAGGATATTATGGATTCAAGCACAGTCGGATTCCTCCTTTTTCTCAAGTGCATCCCCTATTCGGAGGATGCTGTTTTTATAGCAATGACCGATTTTTGAAAAAGATGTCGGGAATGCGCCGGTTTCCGACAAAAGTCTGCTCAACCACATCGGGCACGCTCCGGGGATTTTTATCTCCATGAGTACCTCTCCCGGCGGCAGCAGCGGCGCGCCGTGAGAACCGAGGCGCAAATCAAGCTCATCCGTGCGAAAGCGCAGGCCGGTATCAAATGTCATTCTCAGCTCCGGCTGCTCTGTGCCGGAGAAAGCCATGCGGTCGTATCCGATGAACACCTTCGGCTTTGCCGCATAACGCGCCCTGAACCACTCGATCTCGCGGCCGATCTGGCCAAAGTTCTCGCCCGGAGCTTCACCGCTTAAAAGTTGCTGTGCCGCTTCGGGGCTTGCCGTGATCCTGCGCTTATACACAACACCGTCGTACTTCTTTTTAAGCTCAACGAACACCCTTCCGTTCTCGTCCGGAACGCCGTAGCTGCGGACACGGAGCTTTTCCTTATATATTGGCTTTTCTATCGACGCGCGGACAAGCTGCCAGTCGTCAGTGTCGTAATATATATTGCATATGGTGTAATTTCCAAACTTATCGGCCTGCATATGTGTCTGCATGCCGTTTATTATCTGCATCTGCTGTTCCTGCGTTATGCGGTACTTTTTTTCGTAGCGTTCAAAGCAGCTCTGTATGCTCTCCGCCATTGGTTTTTCCTCCTTCGCCGGTTGAAAGTATGCGCTCATGATAAACTGCCGACCTGAAACCAAGCTTAAAGGAAAAAATAAATTCTCTTCAGGCTCGTTTTAGGTCGGCGTAATACAATCTGCTCATCCGAAACGAAGGAGGCAAACAATATGAACATCAAAAAACTTCTGTCGCTGCTGCTTGCCGTTCTGCTTATACTGTCGCTTGCGGCGTGCTCTGCGCAGGGCGGCGACAAGACTCAGTCCGGCGACGAAAGCTATTCCGCCGATGCAGCCTTTACATTCTCCGACAGCGGGATAAAGGCAACCGGCAGCAGCGACGGCTATGAAATAGACGGAACTCACCTCGCTATCAAAAGCGCCGGAACATACTCGCTGTCCGGCTCATGTGCCGACGGCAGCATTGAAGTCAAAAAGGGCACTACCGGCGTCACGCTTATATTGAACGGGCTGGAGCTTGACAGCGCCGACACCGCGCCGATATCGTGCAACAAGTCCACCGAGGTCACGATCGTCGCGGCCGACGGCTCAGTAAATGCGCTGAGCGATTCTGCCGAGAACAACGACGACGAGTATCCCGACAATGAAAACGCCGAAAACGCAGTCATAAAGTGCAAGGACGGCTCGAACGTCACGCTGTGCGGCACAGGCACGATAAACATCACCGCTAACGGCAAAAACGGCATCAAATCCGGCGCCGCGACCGACGCCGAAGGTGAAGCCACACTGACGATAAAGGAGCTGACACTTAACATTTCAGCTCCTGTAAACGATGCGATAAACGCAGAGCAGCTTTTAAACATTGAAAGCGGCACACTAAATATCTCCGCTGCCGATGATGCCGTACACTGCGATCTTGTTCTGAACATAGGCGCAGACGGAACCGACGGGCCGACAATAGACATATCCGAATGCTATGAAGGACTTGAGGCAGCCGAGCTGAATGTACTGTCCGGCAATATCTCGATTCTGTCATCCGAGGACTGTATGAACGCGGCAAGCTCCGACCTTTCAAATTACGACCTTTCCATGAACATCTCTGGCGGCACGATAAACGCCTATTCGAGTGAGGGTGACGGCTTTGACTCAAACGGCGATCTGAATATCTCCGGCGGAATCATCGCCGTGTGGACGGCAAACAGGGCCGACAACCAGCCGCTCGATGCCGACGGAACGCTGAACATCTCAGGCGGTACGGTGCTCGCTGCCGGCGCGTCCAATGGCATGGGGCTTAGCATAAATGCCGAGCAGGCATATGTCACATTCTCTGCATCCGGCCAGCTTATTTCTAAGGGTGACGTAGCGAGCATCAAATCCGCAGGCGGCAGCGATCTGTTCAGCGCTGCGGCAAGCTGCGACGCATCGTTTGTTTTCTTCTCATCGCCCGAGCTTGACTCCGGCAGCAGCTACAGTTTGTATGCCGGCGACAGCAGCGCCGCAGCATCGACTGCGCAGACAGGCACAGCTTCCGCAGGCGGCAATATGGGCGGCGGCATGCAGCCCGGCGCAGCTCCCGATGGCGGCAGCGGCAAATTCGGCGGCGATCGCCCGACCGGCACTCCGCCGGAAAAACCGAGGCAGGCATAAGACATCCGGCAATGATCATTTAATCAAGCAAAAAGCAGACGCAATGCGTCTGCTTTTTCATATCATTACGCCCTCATCCTCAAGCTCTCTAAGGCGACTGTAAAGCGTACCTCTCGACATGCCGAGGTAACGCGCGGTTTTTGCCTTATTGCCGTTATGCTTAATAAGTGCGTCTATAATTCGCTCAGCTTCCGCATCACGCACGTCAAACGGCGCTCCTGCGCTAAGAGCCGGGCGATCGGTCTGGAGCGGCGTAAAGTCCTCCTCAACATCCGCGACTTCAAGCTCATGCCCATCCTCGGCTTTCAGCACGCTTCGCTCTATCGTGTTTTTAAGCTGCCGCAGATTACCCGGCCACGAACTTCTCTTAAAGCGTTCGACCGTTTCCGCCGAAACGCTGAAAATATTCTTTCCGTATCCGGCTGACAGCAGTGTTACAAAATAATTGCTCAGTTCCTGCATGTCTGCCTGCCGCTCGCGCAGCGGCGGAAGATCAATGCGAAGGACATTCAGCCTGTAATATAAGTCGAGTCTGAACGAGCCGTCCTTCACCTTTTGCAGTACCTCGCTGCCTGCCGCCGCGATGACCCGAACATCGGCATGTACGCTGCGGCGTGAGCCGATCGGAGTGACAATGCCGTCCTCAAGAAAGCGCAGCAGGAAGCTTTGCATATCCTGGCTCATTTCGGATATTCCGTCAAGAAACAGTGTTCCTCCGTCTGCCTGAATGAATTTGCCGGGATTTTTTTCGGTGCCTATCAAAACCGTTTCAACGGTTTCTCTCGAAAATCCTCCGCAGCTTATCGGGACAAACGGCCCGGCAAAACGCGAGCTTGCATTGTGGATCGCCTGCGCAAACAGCTCCTTTCCGGTGCCGGATTCGCCGGTTATCAGCACATTTGCCGGGCTTGACGCAGCTGCCTTTGCTTCATTTTTTACACGTTTCATCGCAGCTCCGACGGCGATGATATCCTGAAAATTATATACTGCATTGTTTCGTTCGGCACGGGCGCTGTATTTGCGTATCTGCTCGGCGGTTTTTATTGAAACCTTCAGGCCTATAACCTTATTGTTTTCCTTGATCGCGAGGCATTCCACATAATATCGCTTTCCGGCTCCGCCAAGAGCCGTGTTGCCGGCAGATATCTCTTTACCGGATCGCAGCGACTTCAGCACAAATGATAATTCTGGAAAGCTGTCGCGCAGCGAGCTGCCGATCACCGACGTTATATGCATTCCAAACTCGTTTTCAAATCGGCTGTTTGCAAAAACGACAACTCCCGTATCGTCAACGAGCAGTGTTATATCCGTGCTGCACTGAACCGACTGCTCCAGCAGGTGGAACCTGCGCTCGATATGCGGATAAAGTATGCGGTTTTTATAGGTGAAATCACCGGCTTCGAGCATAAAGGTTGCCGAATTAACGGAGTTCTTAAAGCATTTGTCAAGAGGCAGAAATATAACGGTTACGGCATGGAAGCCGGGGCCGGCAGATGTCTCGCCGTATCTGGCAATGCAGGCATACGGTGTCAGAATATCGCAATAGTGCCCCTCCCCGGCACTGAAGCAGGTCACGAACGGCTTTTCCGGCGCTGTATTCCCTGCAAAGACGCCGACATTTTCAACGGAAAATTGAGTTCCTATGCGCAAGCCACGGGATTTCAATTCGTTGAGAAGTGAGGCCGAGCCGCTTTTGTGAAACGCCGTGAGCTTGGTATCAAGATAAAACATGGCGCCGCCCATTCGCTCGAGCGCCGTGCTTCTGCTTTCATAGTAATCCCGAAAGTAGGCCAGATGGCACTTTGATATATCGTCAATACGGTCAAAAACGTGCAGGTCGCGGCAGTCGTCGCTCAATCGAACGGTGTGTGCTTCGGCACCGGCTGCGCGCGACTTCTCCCATGCCGCGACGATTTTATCATATTTATGGTCATATTCTTTCAAATTTCCGCTCAAAAATTGCTGCTTCAAAATTTTCAGAACATCATTTCTCGGAAGTTCGTTCATGCTGCCGCCTCCTCGTTGAATATTTTTGCACACTTCATTTTATATTATACTCACCTCGTTAAATGTGTTCAACACATTTTTACACTTATGTTCAAAAGTGTTCAACATAGCCTCGCGGTTGCCCGTTTTTGCATCCTTTGATATTATATTGTCAAATCCACGATAGGAGGGCAATTATATGAACACCGTTCTTACCGAAGAAGAACGCGAATTGCAAAAAATATACAAAGAATACGCCGACGAGCGCATTCGTCCGCACACGCTGGAGATCGACAAGGGGCTTTTCAGCGTTGAGCCGCTGCTGAAGGAAATGCACGAGCTTGGCTTCTGCGGCATTGTAATCCCCAAAGAGTACGGCGGACTTGGCAGCACCTATGTGCACTACGTTCTCGCGGTCGAGGAGCTGTCCAAGGCCAGCGGCCCGGTCGCAAAATCCGTTTCCGGACAGACAAACATGTGCTTCCCCATTCTTCACTACGGCACCGAGGAGCAGAAGCAGAAATACGTTGTTCCTTGGGTAAAGGGCGAAAAGCGCTCGGCATTTACGCTCACGGAACCCGGTGCAGGCTCAGACGCAGCCGGAATGCAGACGACCGCAGAGCTTATAAACGGCGAATTTGTCGTCAACGGCACAAAAGCATTCATCACCGGCGCACGCGAGGCCGACTTTTTCCAGACCTACTGTCAGTTTAAAGCTCCCGACGGCACAAAAAGCCCCATCTGCCTGCTGATAGACGTGCATGAATGCGAGGGCATAACGATCGGCCGCAACGAGGATCTTATGGGCATGCGCGCAAGCTCGGTTGCCGAAGTGATATTCGACAACGTCCACGTTCCTGCCGAAAATCTGCTCGGACAGATCGGCAAGGGCTTCCACGCCGCAATGTCAACGCTCGATGCAGGCAGACTCGGAATCTCGGCAGTCTGCGTTGGCATGGCGCAGGATGCGGTTGACCAGACCGTTAAGTACACAAAGGAGCGCGTGCAGTTTGGCAAACGCATTTCGCAGTTCCAGAACACGCAGTTCAAGCTCGCCGAATACCAGACCAAGGTCGAAGCCGCTCGTCTTATGGTCTATAACTGTGCCAGCATGATGGATAACGGTCAGCGCGTCTCCCACCTTTCCTCAATGGCGAAATACTATGCTTCCGATGTGCTAAACGAGGTCGTGCGCGGCTGCTTACAGCTGCACGGCGGTTACGGATACAGCAAGGAATTTGTTATTGAAAAGCTCTATCGCGACGCGAAGCTCACCGAGATATTTGAGGGCACGAGCGAAATTCAGAAAAAGATCATTGCCAAGTGGATGGGCGTTAAGTGACGGAGGTTCGGAAAATGAATATTATTGTTTTTATAAAGCAGATACCGGACAGCGATGAGGTGAAGCTCGACGAAAACGGCAATCTCATCCGCAGCGGAGCCGGAACGATGATAAACCCTGTGGACAAAAACGCACTCGAGGCCGGTCTTTCCCTGCGCGACCGCTTCGGCGGAAAAGTGACCGCAGTTACCATGGGTCCGCCGCAGGCAAATGACGTTTTGAAAAGAGCACTTTTTATGGGCTGCGATGAGGCGGTGCTTCTCTCCGACCGCGCGTTTGGAGGCGCAGACACCCTCGCAACAGGCTATGTTCTTTCCATGGCCGCAAAGAAGCTCGGCAGCTTTGACCTTGCCATATTCGGCAACAAGGCCTCCGATGCCGAAACCGCTCAGACAGGTCCAGTAACAGCCGGCTTTTTGGGACTTCCTCTGGTGACAAGTGTTGATGATATAGATCTTGACGGCAGCGCAATAGTATGCCGCCGCAGCTTCACAAACGGCACCGAAACATCAAAAACCACTCTCCCGGCAGTTGTCACCGTCACCCCGGCAATAAACACGCCGCGCTTTATGACGCCTGCAAACGTTATTGAAGGCCTGAAAAAGGGTATAACTGTTTGGAACTGCACCGATCTCGGCTGCGATGAGGCTCGCTGCGGCGTAAAAGGCTCGCCTTCGCGTACAAAGCGCGTCACTGTGCCGCCGGTCAGAGAGGTTGACTCGACCGTGATCAGCGGCAGCAGCGAAGAGACCGCCGGCATTCTTGCCGGACTGCTTGCAGACATGCATCTTATCTGACGGAGGACTTAAAATGAGCAAAGATATATGGGTTTATGCCGAAACCAATAACGGCGAGCTTTGCGATATAGTGCCCGAGCTTCTCACAAAAGGCAGACAGCTCAAGGCTCACAGCAGCGGAAATCTTACGGCGGTCGTTCTCGGCTCGGCCGATGAACACGTGATCGGTCAGCTGAGCAAATACGGTGCCGACAAAATCATCATCGGCGAAAACGCAGCTCTTGCAGACTACAGTGCACGCACTTACGCCCACGCAATGACAGAGCTTGCGAGGAAATACGCACCTGAAATTTTTATTATCCCGGCCACCGGTATCGGGCGAGAGATAGCACCCCTCACCATGCAGGCGCTCGATACCGGACTTACCGCCGATGCACTGGATCTCATATATGACGAGGACGGCGACTTCATTCAGGTCACCGCAGGCTTCGGCGGAAATATTCTAGCGCACATATGCATCGGTCAGAAGCGTCCGCAAATGGTCACCGTATGCGCCAAGGTCTTTGACGCAGAGCCTGTTGAAGCCGCCATCGAAACCGAAGTCATTCACGAAGCCGTTGACTGCGCCGCAGACCCTGCGTATGCACTCATTGAAGCTGTCGCCGCCGAGAAGGCCCACGCTCAGCTCAAGGATGCAAAAATCGTGGTTGCCTGCGGACGCGGCATCAAGAAAAAAGAGGATCTCGACATGATAAGCGAGTTTGCGTCGCTCATCGGAGCATCCCTTGCCTGCTCAAGACCGCTTTCGGACTGCGGCTGGATGCCTCATGAAGCGCAGCTCGGCCAAAGCGGCTGCACCGTAAAGGCCGATCTCATAATTAACATCGGCATTTCCGGCTCCACGCAATACCTTGCCGGCATGCAGAACTCCAAATGCATTGTGAGCGTGAACACAAACGAAACCGCTCCTATCATGGCAATATCAAATTACAGCATCGTTGCAGATTATCGTCAGCTAATCCCGACTCTTCTGAAAAAGCTGCGCTGATGCTTATAAATGCAAGAACACCCCGGCTGTGCCGGGGTGTTCTTGCGTCTGCCTACTATATAATTCCCTTTGCTCGGAATGCAGCTATGTGCTCATCGTCATATCCAAGTATTTTCTTCATGATATCATCGGTATCCTGGCCCAATCTAGGTCCGCCGCGCCACACCTTGCCGGGTGAGGCGCTCATCTTCGGAGCTATACCAAACGCCGTTACGTCAATGCCCGTGGTCTGGTCAATGAAATTGACAAAATCCCCTCGGCTTAAATAATGCTCATTTTTCATGCATGCTTGAGCATCGTTTACTCTTGCACACGGAACTCGACCTCGGCGCATGGCTTCTTCGATCTCATCGGCAGTATGCGACGCGCACCACTCGTTTATAAGTCTGTCAAGCTCCCGACCTTCCGGGGAATTGACCGCAGTTTTATCAATCGAGGTTTTTTCGTATGAAAATTTTTCAAGATCAAAGCCTGCGGCTTTCATGAATCTTTCAAAAACGCTTTTTCCGACGGCGCCGATGCTTATATATATGCCGTCGCTGCTTGTGAACAGATCCCAGGGTTGAAAACCTATGGCCTTGGTTCCACAGCGCTGCACCTCGGCAAGGCCGAGCGACGACATGGTAAAAGCATCGCGCATAACGCGCGCCTGAGCTTCAAACTGCGAAACATCAACCACCTGTCCGCGTCCCGTGTTCTTTGCGCTTATATGAGCCGAAAGCATGCCGAAGAGGGCAAACATCGCCGTTATATAATCTCCGAGCGACGGTTTTACGATCAGCGGCGCTTTGTCGGGATAGCCGTTGAACAGAGCATAGCCCGAGTAGGCCTGCCCTGTCATATCGTATGAGGCCTGATTGCAGATCTCGGGCAGACCTCCGAATTCCTTATGGCCGTAGCCCGACACATGAACTATCACCAGCCGGGGGTTTATCTTGAGCAGCTCACTGTCATGAATGCCGAGCTTATCAAGCCAGACCATATTCTCGATAAAAATATCACTGCGCTCGATAAGCCTGAAGACTATCTCTTTAACATCAGGATCGTTAAGGTCAAGCTCAAGCGTCATCGACAGTCGGTTTCGCGCATCCTGCATCCACGATGAGCCTGCCGTTCCCTGCTCGGTTTTTTTCAGCGGCGGAAAGCTTCGGTATGTATCTCCGATCTTTGGCCGTTCTATCTGAATGACCTCCGCTCCGAAATCCGCCATCATTGTTGCCGCAAAGGGCATGGCGATCAGCGAGCCTGCGCCGATAACCCTGAGTCCCGCAAGCGGGCCAAATTCCGGTATGATGAAATTTCTCTTTTCCATAGCTTCTCCTTGCCGCATTTTAAATAGCCGATGGCGGGCAAATGTCTGCCATCGGCATGCTTAAAATTATCAGACGTTCTTCGCGCCCCACTGCTCGAGCAGAGCTTTTGCTTCCTCTTTGCTCTTGCCCCAGCTTTCGAGGATCTCGTAGCTGTTCTCACCTATGCGGGGAGCGAGCTGCGGACGGCGATCTTCGTCGCTGACATCCGAGAAATCGGCAAAGTACGCGCAGTGCTTGTTCGATGCAACATCGGTGCCTTCCCACTCGGGATACATGGGGAAATTGACCCACCAGCCGAGGCGGTTGTACTCCTCGTCATCCCATGCTTCCTCGGGCGTGAGCACCGGGCAGCAGGGCACACCGGCTGCATCGAGCTTATCATAAGCTTCTTTGGAATCGTCAAAAGTGTTGATCCAGTCGGTGATGATCTGCTCTACAAGGGTATGGTGCTTGCAGCGGTCCGGCATCGTCACAAAGCGCGGATCTTCCTTGTATTCGGGATGCCCCATGCAGTCGCAAAGTGCGTTCCACGTTGCGGGAGATACTGCGCCGATGACCATGGACATGGTTTTGCCGGTGTAAATACCGTAGGGGCAGAGATTCGCATTGTGGTTGCCGCTGCGCCCCTGAATATGACCCATGTGGTTGTGTATCTGCAAAGTGCTGGAGTTTATGTGCAGAACATTGCGCACGAGCGAAAAATCGACAAACTGGCCGCGGCCGGTCTTGAGCTTATGGATATAAGCAAGCAGCGTCGATGCAAACATACCCTCTGCGCCGCTGGTATCGCCTATAACGGAGCCGATACGCGTCGGTGCTCCGTCGGCTTCGCCGGTCTGGGCGTTTATGCCGCTCATCGCCACCGCGCATATATCATAGGAGGGCTTGTTGCTGTACTTCGACGGCTTCACGCCAAACGGGGTAAGCGAGGCATAGATTATGCCGGGATTGACCTTGCGCATTTCCTCGTAGCCCAGGCCGAACTTTTCCATAAAGCCTGGCTTATTTGAAACAAGAACAATATCAAAATTTTTGACCTGCTCAAGAATGAGCTTCTGAGCCGCAGGATCGCTGAGCTTAATCTCAATTGACTTCTTGCCGCGGTCTTTTCCGCATGCATAAGTCGATATGCCGTTTGCAACATATGCAAATCTGCGTCCGGCTTCGCCGCCGGGCACCTCGACCTTTATAACTTCCGCACCGTAATCGGCAAAATACGAGCCGACGATCGGTCCGGCAGCGTTGGTCGTAAAATCGAGAACTCTTACACCTTCAAGCATTTTCATTGTTTTTTCCTCCTATCATAGTCAGTTTAGCCCAAATCTCCCCGGACAGAATTCTGTCCGGAGAGACCGGTCTATAGTATTTCAAAGAAAGGGATATTGTTTATCAGATGTTGATTGCGCCCCACTTTTCGAGCAGAGCCTTTGCTTCTTCCTCGGTCTTGCCCCACTCCTTGAGGACCTCATAGTTGTTCTCGCCGATACGGGTGCTGATATTTGCAGGACGATTCTCGGGGTGTTCATCAATTGTGGAGAAGTCTGCAAAATATGCGCAGTGCTTGTTGGAGATGATGTCGGTGCCTTCCCACTCTGGGTACATGGGGAAGTTGACCCACCATCCGAGGCGGTTGTATTCCTCGTCTTCCCACACTTCCTCTGCGGTCATAACGGGAGCAACTGCAACGCCGGCCTTTTCCATCATTTCATATGCTTCGCGAGTATCGTCAAAGGTCATGAGCCAATCGGTGATAATCTGCTCGACCTTCTCGTGATTCTTCGATCTCATAGGCAGAGTTGCAAAATCAGGATCGGTCTTAAGGTCGGGGCGGTTCATGCAGTCGCACAGGGGATTCCAGGTGCTCGGTGCAACGGCTCCGATAACGATGGACATGGTCTTTCCGGTGTAGATGCCGTAAGGCGACATGTTGGAGTTGTGGTTTCCGGAGCGGTACTGGATGTGGCCCTTCTTGTTGTGATACTGGAGGGTGTCGTTGATGTGAACGAGGTTGCGGACGAGCGAGAAGTCAACGAACTGGCCTTCGCCGGTGCGCTGCTTGTGGAACAGAGCGAGCATCAGAGCCGCGAAGAAGCCCTCTGCGCCGATCATGTCGCCGATAACCGAGCCGATACGGGTGGGGTTGCCGTCACGCTCGCCGGTCTGAGCGTTCAGGCCGCTCATTGCAACTGCGCAGATATCGTACGACGGCTTGTCGCTGTACTTATTGGGCTTGTAGCCGAACGGAGTCAGTGCGCCGTAAACAATGCCGGGATTTACTTTTTTAACATCTTCGTAGCCAAGGCCGAACTTCTCGAGGAAGCCGGGCTTATTAGAGGAAATAAGAACATCATAGTCCTTTACGACGTCAAGCAGGAGCTTCTGTGCGTCGGGGTCGCTGAGCTTGATCTCAACGGACTTCTTGCCGCGGTCCTTGCCGCAGGCGTAGGTGGATATACCGTTGACATAGAACGCGAACTTTCTGCCGCCCTCGCCGCCGGGGACTTCGACTTTGACTACTTCTGCGCCGTAGTCGGCAAAATAGGTACCTGCCTTGGGGCCGGATGCATTGGTGGTAAAGTCAAGGACCTTGATGCCTTCAAGCATTTTCATATCGTTTTCTCCTTGTATTTTTTAATTTAAATTATTCCGTTTTTCTCAAACTCGGCTATCTGCTCATCGCTGTAGCCGACAGCTTTGAGGTATTCCGCATTGTGCTCACCCTTTCTGGGTGGGAAGAGTTCTTTACGTGCCGGTGTTTCGGACAGCTTAACTGCCGAACCTATCATTTTCACGCTGCCGTAACAGCCTGCGGGGTCGGTCATCTCATAGACCATGTCGCGCGCCAGCACCTGAGGATCCGCAAAGACTTCTTCAAGATTCTTTACGGGTGCCCAGCAGCAGTCAACTCCGGTGAGCTTTTCTATCCATTCGGCCTGCGTCTTGGACTTGAACATTTCGCGCAGACATGCAAACATCTCGTCCTGCTTTGTCAGATCACGCTGCCAGAGCTTGAACTCCTCCTTGCCGATGGCGTCGCAGAAATTTGCCCACAGATGCGGCTCTATCGCGCCGATGCTGATGTATCTGCCGTCCGCAGTTTCATAGACCTCATAGCATGCATTCTGTCCGTTGAGGATATTCTCTGCCGCCTTGGGCGATACGCCCTTGACGAAATAATCGTTTGCCAGAACCGGCAGCCATGAAACCGCTCCGTCGAGCATCGACGTATCAACATACTGACCGACGCCGTTCTGCTTTACGCCCATGAGCGCAATGAGAATACCTATGGCCGCATACAGTGCGCCGCCGCCGATATCAGCGATCTGAACGCCGGGGATGGTCGGTGTCTGTCCCTTGCGGGCTGTAAGGCCGAGGATGCCTGCGTAGCTTATATAGTTAAGGTCATGCCCCGAGGTCAGGCGATACGGGCCGGTCTGGCCGTAGCCTGACAGGGAGCAGTAAACTATCTTCGGATTTATGGCCTTTATCGTTTCGTAATCAACGCCCAGCTTTTTCACAACACCGGGGCGATACTGCTCAAGTACAACATCTGCGTCTTTGGCAAGCTTATAGAATATTTCCTTCCCCTCTTCGCTTTTGAGGTTCAGGGTTATGCTTTTCTTATTGCGGTTGACCTGGAAAAAGGCTCCGCCCGTGTCGCCGATCTTGGGAACGCCGCCGCGGAAGAGGTCGCCGCCCTTGACAGCTTCAACTTTGATGACCTCTGCGCCGAAGTCGGCAAGGATCATCGAGCAGAACGGGCCGGGAAGCATTGTGCTCAGGTCAAGAATTTTTATACCTTCAAGCGGTAATGCCATTAGAGCACCTCCTTGCACTTATCGGGGGATCTGAAGAGATCCCCCTTTTATAGTTCTTACTTCTTTTTGCCAAGGCCGATCGCCTTTGCGATGATGCCGAGCTGAACCTCGGAGGTTCCTGCCATCAGGCGATAGTGGCGGGTATCGACAAACTGACGTGCAATTGCATTATCGCGCAGGATACCAGGGCCGCCCCAAATCTGAACGCCGAGGTCGGAGATCTTGTATGCAAGCTCACTGGTTGCATACTTTGCAATGGAGACCTGAGTGTTGACGCTCTCGCCTGCCATAAACAGAAGGGTCAGATGCTCAACATAGCTTCTTGCCTGGTCAAGCTCTGCCGCTGCCTTTGCTATCTCAAACTGCCAGTGCTGATATGCGCCGAGGGGCTTGCCGGCAACAAGGCGCTCGTTTGCACGCTGCACGCACAGCTCAAATGCATACTCGGCCATGCCGAGGGTACCCCAGGAGCCCATAAGGCGCTCTTTCTCGAGGTGCTGCATAAGGTAGTAGAAGCCGCGGTTTTCCTCGCCGAGCAGATTCTCTTCGGGAACAACGACATCGTGGAAGATGTACTCGGATGTATCCTGAGAGTTCAGGCCGATCTTGTTGAGCAGCTTGCGCTCGAAGCCCGGTGCGTCGGTAGGAATGATAAGAAGGCTTATGCCCTTGTGAGGCTTCTCGGCATTGGGATTGGTGACGACCGCAACGATCGCATAGTCGGAAACCATACCGTTGGAGATATAAATTTTTCCGCCGTTTACGATGTAATTGCCCTTACCGTCCTTAACTGCACTGGTTTCAATGTGAGCAAGGTCGGAACCGTGCTCTGCCTCGGTCATGCAGATGCAGATGCAGGTATCGCCGGATGCCACGCCGGGGAGGTACTTTGCCTTCTGCTCCTCGGTGCCGTGTGCATAGATGTAGGGGGCGACGGTGTCACTGCTAAGACGGGTCAGGACGCCGTTAAGGCCGCGCTTATTGAGTTCTTCGCCATATACGATGGAATAGAGCATGTCAAGCTCTCTGCCGCCGTATTTCTTATCGAGCCACAGGCAGCCGTAGCCTGCATCGCCGAATTTTTTGAAGGTCTCCTTGCCGACGGAATGGTTTTTCTCCATGTCCATGTAGTAGGGAACGATCTCTCTGTCGAGGAATTCGCCAAACTCTTTACGGAATGCTTCATGCTCCTCGGTGAAGGGCAGAAGAGATTTTTTAGGTAAGCTTTGCATTTGTATTCTCCTTTCAGATACTTTTTATTGAGTTGCTCTGCTCACAGAGCACATTACTTATTTCTTTTTTCCCTGTTAAATGCTTTTACAAGCTGCTGATTGCGGTTTTCGATCTTTATCGCGGTATCGAGATCGCCGACCGATTCCATCATGTTCAGAAGCTGCTTACTGTACCTAAGCGCCTCGGCCGAATAGCCCGCAAGAACCCGTGCCTTTTCCATGGCAGCATTATCAAGATCAGAAAGCGGATAGCAACCGGATGCATAGCCGAGTGACATTGCCTCGCCGGCGAACATATACCTGCCCGTGAGCAGAATATCCCGCGCAACGCCGTCGCCTATCAGCCGCGGCAGCATGTAAGCGCAGCCGAGATCTCCGCAGCTCATGCTCATTTTAAGAAGTGGGCACGAAAATTTGACGTCATCCGCGATCAATCGGATATCCGATGCCATGGTCAGGAAGAAGCCTCCGCCTACCGCATAGCCATGTGCCGCAGTTATGATTATCTGCTTTGCCTCGTGAACCGAAACAATAAGCTCACGCAGCTCCTCCTGAAACGCGAAAGACTTTTCAACGCTGTCACGGTCGCCCTCGCCGGGGAACAGACTGTTAAAGTCTGCTCCCGTGCAGAAGGCTCTGTCCCCTTCTCCTCGGATGATGAGAACCTTTGTCTCATCATCCGTTTTGAGGAGTCGGAAGAAGTTCAGCATATCGTTGAACACTTCGCGCGACCACGAGTTGAGCTTTTCCGGCCGGATGAAGCTCATCACGGCTATTCCAGGCTCGGGCTGCTCAACGCGAATGTACTCGTAATCGTACATGCTCAATTACAGAAGGCCCAGTGCCATCCAGAGAGGCACACTGCAGGTCATTGCAATGAGGTTGATGATGCAGTATGCATAAGAGCCCTTGGATGCGGTTGCAAAGTCGAGGGACGGATCGCACATCTTGATAAGGCCTGCGGATGCGGGGTTCTGGTAAGCAACGTTCCAGCAGGTACCGGAAACCCAGGAGGTAAATACGAGGACAAAGATGTTTATTCCGTGTGCCTCAAGCAGCGAGCCGAAGATTGCTATCATGACTGCCATGCAGCAGGACTGGGAGACGATAACGAAACGAAGCAGATAGGTGATGATGCACAGGCAGGGGATGAATATCCAGGGGCTGCTCATGATGGGAGCGAGGATGGGGCCGAGGATGCCGGCGAGCCAGGTGCTCACGCCGAGGGATGCCATAAGGCCTGCAACGGAGAGAACGCCGCCGACGAAGATGGTGATGGTCCACATGCCCTTTGCGCCGACCTCGGGAGGAGTGATCAGACCACATGCGATGAATGCAACGTCTGCGAGAATTGCGACCATGCCTGCGTCAATTTTGTGAGTGGACTGAGTAAGCCAGAGGATAAGTGCTACGAGAACAATGATGATGCCCTGCTTTTCCTTGGTGCTGAGCTTGCCGAGAGCCTTGTAAGAGTCCTTGATGAATTCAACATTTGCTGCCTTCTGAGTATCGGTGGGCTTGCAGAATACAAGGCAGAACACATAGACAAGCACTATGCAGACTACATACCATACGCATGCGCGGACAAACCACTGACCCCAGGAAACGCTCTCGCCGACGAAGCCGAGCATAAGAGCAACATAGACAGAACCGGAAACGAAAGCCATGCCGAGCTGGTTGGTGCCCATGAAGTTTGCAAACCACAGGCCGAGAGACTGCTTGGAGTTGCGCTCTGCGCCGGACGCCTCACATACCTGGTTGACAAACGGAGCCATCATGGAAGTCTTTGCGGTGGAGGAAGGAATAATGGGGCTCATGATAACGCCGGAAAGAAGCATTGCAGTTACCTGACCTGCATAGGTTCCGGGGAAGCGGGTCAGCACCCACAGCGCCAGGCGCTTCATAAAGCCGCTGTTGTTGATGCCTATCGACATGATGAACACGCCGATGCAAAGCCATACGGTGCTGGATGCAAAGTTTGAGGTAACTTCGGCAACCGTTGCAACTTTAAGCGCAACGAGCACTGCCATCGTGCACAGGACCGCCGCCCAGTCGGGGATCGCACGGGAAATGATAAGTACGAGCATGAATACGAAGCAGCCAAGATACTGCCACGCTGCGCGGCTCATTGCCTCGGTTTCGGCCGGGAGATAGGCTATGAGCAGAAGCGCTGCGATCGCAACTGCGAATCCAAGAAGTGTCCTTTTTGTGTTCTTTGACATTTTAATCTTCTCCTCTGTTTTTTGTTTATTAATTAATTAACAAGTGCTGGTTAATTAAATTCTAATGTTCCCACTTTTGGTCATCGAATGCATGTTCAAGATACAGCTTCTTGACCATTTTTCTGTCGGGCTTGCGATTTTTTGTTTTGGGGAGCATGTCCATGATGTAATACTCCTTGGGTACCTTGAAGCGCGAAAGCTTTTCGCGGCAAACTCTCTCTACCTCGTTGAGGTCTACTGTTTTGCCGGCAATCGGCTGAACGAATATCGCAGGCACCTCGCCTCTGCGCTCGTTCGGAACGCCTATCGCTATTGCGTCGGCTACGTTCTCTGCGGTTATGGCAGCCGCCTCGAGCTCACTGGGAAACACGTTAAAGCCGCCGGTGATAATAAGATCCTTCTTGCGGTCGCAGATTATAAGGAATCCTTCCTCGTCAATGCGGCCTATATCGCCGGTATAGAGCCAGCCGTTACGGAGCATTTTTGCCGTTTCCTCGGGGTTATTCCAGTATTCGTGCATCACGCACTCGCCTCGGCAGATGATCTCGCCGGGCTGACCGTCCTCCACTACCTCAGTGCCGGTTTCCTGGTCTACGATGAGGTATTCAATGTTGGGATTTACAACGCCGACGGTACCGACCTTGCGGTGGTCATGGCCATTGATGGTTATTGTGTTGACGGTTTCGGTCATACCGTAGCCCTCGGTGATAACTGCGCCTGTCAGCTCCTCGACTCGCCTTATTACGTCAACAGGCAGCGGAGCCGAGCCGCAGGTTATGACCTTCAGCGAGCTTATATCGTATTTCTGATATTCCTCGTGGGTAGCTATAAGCTTCATCCACAGCGGAACGCTCGGCCAAACGGTAGGACGGTATTTTTCGATCACCCGGAGTATCTCGTCCAGGCTTTCCGCAAAGAATATCGTGCCGCCCATAGTCAGGTTGACCACAATGCCCTGGCCGAAGCCAAATGCATGAGACATTCCGAGAGCAATGATGACGATGTAGTTTTCATAGTCATTATCGTTAAGGAAGGGTCTGAAATACTGCACCTGAGCCATTGCCTTGGCAACAAATGCATGGTTTGTCTGGCAGCAGCCCTTGAGCACGCCCGTAGTGCCACCAGTGTACTGCAATATTGCAATATCCTCGGGTTCGATGGCGATATCGGGTTCGGTGGCATCGTCGGAGATGATGCTTTCCCATGCGCTGAGTGCCTCCCAGCGATTTTCCTTCTCAAGCGCCGGACAGAACACCATGTGCTCAACTCCGGCTTTATCGTCTTTAAGGGCCTGCACGACTGCATCTGCGCCGTCGGAGTCGGTTATGACCATTTTGGGTGTGCAGTCTTTAATTCTGCGGATGATCTCATCAGCAGTGGAACGTGGATTTGTGTTTACCATTATGATGCCTGTTTTGAAGCAGGCATGTGCCAGCGCAACGAACTCAAAGCCGTTAGAGACATATGTTATAACTCTGTCGCCCTTTTTAAGTCCTTTTGCGAGAAAGCCGTTTGCGATTTTTGCTGCAAGCGTATTGCACTCGACATAGCTCATCTTCGTGCTGCGGCTGATAACATAGGTCTTGTCGGGATGTTCGCTAACTCTTTTGAGGAACAGCTCCTTACAGGAAACATCGGGGATCGGAAAATCATAAACAACACAGGGGTCTTTGATCTTGTCCCACTTTTCTCTGTACCGAACCAGAGCTTCCTCAAAGCTCTTGTTTTGCAGCTGATTCATTTCTCATATCCTCTAAACATTTTAACTTTTTATTTTTCCTTACCCGCCTCCGCCCTCAGGCGCCGGAGCTTATCCGGCAGCCCAGGGAGAAGGAAGAGGGGAGGAGAGCACTTGAGCCTCTATTTTGGCTCAGGCGATTTATATGCTTGCGGCCAGCTTGTAGGCAGATTCTACCGCATCCGGAATTCTTGCTACCTTTACCGCATCGCCGATGCAATCAACGTTTTTGACCTTTCCGACGAGCTGCTCATACATATCATTATTGGGCTTTGCACCGGCTGCTATAACAACGGTGTCTGCCGGGAGGGTCTGACGGCCTTCTGCGTTTTCAACCACAACGCCTTCCTTGGTTATCTCTATGACCTTGGTCTCCTTGAGCATCTTGGTGCCAAGCTGCTTGGTGCGAGCAATGATCGACCAGCGGCTGCCGGGGTTGATATCGGGAGCGAACTTCTTGCCCATCTCGACGATTGCGACATTGTGAACACCGTGGTTGAGCAACTGCTGGAGCTTCTCATAAGGCTCGGTCTTGTAGATCATCATGAATCTCAGCTCATCGGCTGTAAGAGTGCCGATCTCACCGATGTACATTGCGACCTCGACGCCGACATCACCGCCGCCGACGACAACTACGTTCTTGCCGAGCTCTGCGGTGCCTTCAAATACATCCCAGGCATGAACGATGGGAACACTGGGGTCTCTGGGGATCGGGGGGATAGATGCCTTGGAGCCGCATGCAAGAACGACACGATCGTAGTCCTTGCTTGCTGCGATTATATCCTCTGCCGTCGCTTCCTTGTTGAGTATGATCTCAACGCCGAGCTCTCGGCAGGTGCGCTCGAGCCACTGGCCGAAGTAGCGGATATCGTAGCGGCGCGGAGGAGTTGCTGCATACAGCGACAGGCCGATCGTGCGGTTGCGCTTCTCCCAAATAGTGACCTTATGGCCGCGAAGCGCTGCAACACGGGCAAATTCCATGCCGGAGGGACCTGCACCGATAACGAGGATCTTTTCGGGATGCTCGCTCTTCTTCTCGGTGGGCATAAGGCCGTTTTCGTCCTCAAGCTCTTCCTCGCGGTTGCACTCGTAGTTGCCAATGCAGCCGATGGGCTTGCTGGCCATTGCCATGTCGAGGCACTTTGCATTGCAGCCGACACAGGGACGGATGGTGGATGCCTTGCCGGCCTCAGCCTTGTTGACAACGTCGGGGTCTGCCAGAAAGGGGCGGCCCATTACGATGGCATCGAAGTCGCCGCGATCGACGAGCTCTTCTGCCTTTTCTATGTTCATGCGCATGCCCTGTGCTACGGGAGCCTTTACACGAGCCTTGATCTGGCGGCCGAGGTATGCCCATGCACCGTGGGGAACTTCCATGGTGATAAGGGGAACTGCCGACTCGTGCCAGCCTGCGGTGATCGAGAAGCCGTCAACATAACCGGTTTTGTCAAGCAGCTCGCAGATCTCTGCGATATCGTCGCCGTTGCAGCCGCCGTCCATGAAGTCGCTGCCGCTAACACGCAGGGAGATAGGATAGTCGGGGCCGACTGCCGCGCGCATACCCTCGAGAGTTTCAACCATGAAGCGGCAGCGGTTTTCGAGAGAGCCGCCATACTCGTCGGTGCGGTGGTTGGTCAGCGGAGAGAAGAACTGGCCATACAGATAACCGGAGTTGGTTTCGATCTCGATGCCGTCAAAGCCGGCCTTCTTTGCGATGACCGCAGCCTCTGCCTGCCAGTCAACGAATTCCTTGATCTCCTCAACGGTGAGCTCCTTGGGCATTTCAAAGTGAGTGAATCTGCCGGGGATGGGAGACGGTGCAACTGCCTGCTCGCCCTGAATGCTTGCGCGGTTTGCGCATCTGCCGCGATGCATAAGCTGCGCGAAAACCTTGCTGCCGCCCTCATGGATAGCATCGGTGAGCTTCTTAAGCGAGGGAATGTACTTCTCATCGGTGAGCATTGCGCCGTGGTTCGGATTGTAGCGCAGCTTATCCCACTGCATGTTTGCGAAAATGATAAGTCCTACGCCGCCCTGTGCGCGGCGCTTATAAAATTCAACAACGTCATCCATAATGAAGCCATCAACAGTGTGGCCTATGCTCATAGGTGACATGATCACTCTGTTTTTAAGCTCAAGCTTGTTGACCTTAAACGGTGTGTAAAGTCTTTTCATGATTTCCTCCTCAAATTAATAACGGCGGCTCAGTATCGATTATCCCGGCCGGGGAACTGAGCCCATCGGTTATTTTTGTGACACTCTTCACTGTTGCAATTTCCGTGCCAACTTTATCACAAAGTAATTTTGCTTTTCTTTTTTCGCTGCCTATGGGTGCTGTACGCCATGTATAAATTTAAAAATAGCCACCTGTCCTATTGTAGGACAGGTGGCTATTATATGCGGTGTGTAATTTTGCTTATTTGCCGTCATCGCCGTTTTCTGCTGTATTCAGTATCCTGTAAAGCGTGGAGCGCGATACTCCCATTTCTTTGGCTACCTTTGATTTGTTGCCCTTATACTCTGCCATGAGCTTCTTGGCCATCTCCAAACGCTGCTTGGTGAAAAAGTCCGTCATCATCCGCAGCTCGGAACCATCCTGTTCCGCGTTAGGAGCAGCCTCAGTCTGTTCGATCCTGCTTATGCTGTTTGGCAGATCCTCAAGCTCGATCTGCTCGCTTTTACACACGATCGCACTGTATTCCATGCAGTTGCGAAGCTCGCGTACATTGCCTGGCCAGTTGTATTCGGCCATAGCCAGCGTTGCGGCCGTGCTTATGCCGTGGATATTCTTCCCGTTTTCAAACGCGAATCGCTCAAGGAAATACTCCGCAAGCTCTTTGATATCCTCTCTGCGACGTCTGAGAGGTATCATGGTGAGGTTAATTACATTCAGCCTATAATACAGATCCGCCCTGAAAGTTCCATCTGAGATGCACTTTGTAAGGTCCTTATTAGTGGCTGTAATTATTCGTACATCAACGCTTATCGGCTTTGTTGCGCCGATACGCGTTATGCAGTTATCTTCCAGTGCGCGCAGCAGCACGCTCTGCATTTCAACCGGCATTTCACCGATCTCGTCAAGGAACAGAGTACCTCTGTCTGCAAGCTCGAATTTGCCCTTTGCTCCTGTGCGGCTTGCACCCGTGAACGAGCCTCCTACATAACCGAAAAGCTCGCTTCCTATGAGTTCTCTCGGTATTGCGGCACAGTTTACGGCAACAAAGGGTTTATCCTTGCGCTGGCTGGTGCAATGGATCGCGTTTGCAAAAAGCTCCTTGCCGGTGCCCGATTCGCCCTGAATGAGAATAGGGCTTGAGGTTGAAGATATCTGCTCGGCAAAGCGCTTAAGCTGCACAAAATTATCCGAAACGCCGATAAGATCATCGAATGTATAGCGCGCATGATTGCCGTCGGCAGGTTTTTCCTCTTTCTTTACTTTGCCTTTATATATGGTAATAAGTGCTCCCAATTGCCTGCCGTTTGTACTTATCGGGCTGCAATCTGCGAAATATTGCTCGCGCAGTCCGTTTCCGCGCGCAAGCTCCACCGGCTTGCCGACGACCTTTTTTCCCTCGGCAATTTTCGATACGAGCGATACAAGCTCCGGGCAGATATCGCTCAGAAAGCTGTTGATCGTTTCCTGCGGATGATAGCTGTAAAAGTCATAGAACATGTCGTTTGCGTAGGTGACGGAGCAGCTGTTATCGACCATTATAACAATATCATTGGTGCTTCCGCGGCGGTATTCGTTGCGCTGCATAATATCGCGCATTATAACGTCTTTTGTGACGTGACCGGTCGTTATTATGGTCTCGGTAGATTCAAGGAGCTTAAAAAGATTATATATGCGCTCATCGAAATTTTCCTTGCGCGTTATTATTACGACATAGCCGTTTCGCCCGTATTTTCCCTTAATTCCGAATGCGAACGTCACATAAGGCTTGAGCGCGTCAAGATAATGCTCATCGCCGATGACCCATGTGCTTGCAGGGCTGCGCGCAGCCATTACAGCCGCATTTGTCCCGGCGCAATCTTCACCGAGATTTCCTCCGAGCTTTATATTTTTTGCCGACAGCTCGTCCTTGAGCTGCCTGTCACCGTATCTGCCGAAAATATCGAAATTATCGTATAAATACAGCAAAACGGAATTATTTGCGGCCATTGTATCGGCCACCGCCTGATAATACTCGGGCGTGCTCTTTCGCATAAGACGTATATGCCCGGTAACATGGTTTTTACATCGCTCCCGATCCGCTTCGGTAACAGTGGGAAGTGCTTTTACATGCGGATCAAGTCCATTTTTTTTGCACATATAGTTTGAGCTTTTAAGCATACTGATATACTCTTTTTCTCGGTTCAGAAAATCAATGCTCACGCCGCCGAGCCCCCTTGAAAAATTTTTTTATCATTGCCTGAAAATCGCCTTTTGTCTTTGCGGACTCATTGTATCACTAAGATCGCAGTGTGTCAAATTGTTAAAAGTGTATCATCCTTGGTCATCGTTTTTTGGAGCAAAGTGTATCGCGATGGCACACTTTTGTGCGTCGCAGCCCCTAATTCAAATAATTTTAGCACTTGATTTTGATGATATGTTTTGATAGTATTAATGGATGTGTAAAAAGTGTTTCAAATTGCCAAAGTCTCAACAAACTTTCTCGTTGTTCAAATCGTGCACAGCGTTTCAATCAATTCGGAACACTCGGCAATAAAAGCTCAGGGAGTAATAATATGATCTATGAATTTGAAGGCAAACGACCCACGATCGATCCGAGCGCATACATAAGCGATTCGGCCGTTGTAATCGGCGATGTCACCATAGGTGCGCGGTGCTATGTCGGTCCCGGCGCCGTTATCCGCGGCGACGAGCGCCCGATTTGGATAGGCGACGAAAGCGCGGTTGAGGATCTGTGCGTAATTCACGTAGGCGGCCCCGAGGCAAAGACCGACGGATGCCACATAGGAAAGCGCGTCACGATCGGTCACGGCGCAATGGTCCACGGGAATTATATACGCGACGGCGCAAATATCGGCATGGGAGCTATAGTCAGTCTTTTCGCGGATATCGGAGAATACGCCGTTGTCGCGGAGGGCGCAGTTGTGAAAAAGCATCAGACGATACCGCCCCGTGTCGTTGTCGGCGGAGCGCCTGCAAAAATTCTGCGCGAGCTTGAGGAAAAAGATATTTATGCTTGGGAGCGCAGCAAGCAGACATACATTGATCTTGCCGCGCGCTGCAAAGCCCCCGGCGGCCTCGAGCGAATTGATTAAGCATAAAAAAATCCGGCAGAGGAAACTCTGCCGGATTTTGATTTTAGATTTTGAAATTGGGGATTACTTCTTGCCCATGTTCATCTGAGCTGCAACCTCAGCTGCGAAGTCCTCTTCCTTCTTCTCGATGCCTTCGCCGGTCTGGAAGCGAACTGCGTCAACAAACTTGATGCTGCCGCCGAGCTTCTTTGCTGCATCGGCAATGTACTTCTCAACGCTGCCCTGGAAGATATCGCCGCGGACAAACTCCATCTGCATGAGGCAGTTTTCCTCATAGAACTTGTTCATCTTGCCCATGACGATCTTTTCCTTGACCTGAGCAGGCTTGGAAGCCATCTTAGGATCGTTATCCATAAGTGCGAGAGCAACCTTCTTCTCCTCTGCGAGGACATCCTCGGTTACCTGAGACTTATCCCAGAAGCGGGGATTGAGAGCTGCGATCTGCATTGCAACGTTCTTGCCGACCTCGGTAGCGTCGATGCCGCCCTCAACCGCGAGGTTGACGAGGACGCCAATCTTGCCGCCTGCGTGAACGTAAGCGACGGAGGTGTTCTCACCAAAGCGAGCGAAACGACGGATCTGGAGGTTCTCGCCGATGGACATGACCTTCTCAGGCATGGTCTCAGCGACGGTGAGCTCGCTGTTGGGGTACTTGCACTGCATGAGTGCGTCAACGTCTGCCGGGTTGTCCTTCAGGACGACCTTGCAGATATCCTTAACGAAAGCGACGAAAAGATCGCTCTTTGCGCAGAAGTCGGTCTCGCAGTTTACTTCAACAACTGCGCCGACGCCGCACTCGGGGCAAACGGATGCGTATGCCATGCCTTCCGCTGCTATGCGGCCGGCCTTCTTTGCTGCCTTTGCAAGGCCCTTTTCACGCAGATACTCAACGGCCTTGTCCATATCGCCGTCGCACTCGGACAGTGCCTTTTTGCAGTCCATCATGCCAACGCCGGTCATCTCACGGAGAGTTTTTACGTCCTGTGCTGTAAATGCCATAACTTTTTCCTCCTGCATTATTTAAGAAAGGGAGCAGGATGTGCTCCCTGATCAATTATTCTTCTTCAACCTTCTCGGCTTCTGCCTCTGCCAGGGTCTCCTCGACCTCAGCGTCGGCGCCCTGACGGCCTTCCTGAACGGCGTTTGCCATGGTGGATGCGATCAGGCGAATTGCGCGGATAGCGTCATCGTTTGCAGGGATAACGTAATCGACCTCATCGGGGTCGCAGTTGGTATCGACTATTGCAACGATGGGGATGTGCAGCTTGCGAGCCTCTGCGATTGCATTGTGCTCCTTACGGGGGTCAACGACGAACATTGCGCCGGGGAGCTTCTTCATTTCCTTGACGCCGCCGAGGTACTTCTCGAGCTTCTCCATCTCGCCCATGTGCTTCATGACTTCCTTCTTGGGAAGCATATCGAAGGTGCCGTCCTCCTGCATCTTCTTGAGCTGAGCAAGGCGATCGATACGGGTGCGCATGGTCTTGAAGTTGGTGAGCATGCCGCCGAGCCAACGGGCGTTGACATAGTACATACCTACACGGGAAGCCTCTTCCTTGACTGCCTCTGCCGCCTGCTTCTTGGTGCCGACGAACAGGATGCTCTGGCCGTTTGCGGCAACATCGCGAACGAAGTTGTAAGCCTCTTCGAGCTTCTTGACGGTCTTCTGCAGGTCGATGATATAGATGCCGTTACGCTCCATGTAGATGTACTCGGCCATTTTGGGGTTCCAGCGGCGGGTCTGGTGACCGAAGTGGACACCGGCTTCCAGCAGCTGCTTCATAGATACTACTGACATTTGTTTTTCCTCCTGATTTGTTTTTTCCTCCGGACACTTCTTCCCTCTTCCCAAGCCGTAGCCACATGGGAAAAAGTCCGTGCCCGTGCGAAATGCCTTGATATAATATCAAAAATCTAATGTAATTTCAATAGTTTTTTGCCATTTTGTCAAAAATTTTTTCTTTTTTTCTGCGGCGTCGGGGCTGGTCGGCCTCGGTCTCGACGAGTATGATATCTCCGCCGATACGCACTATGCATTTCCACGGCAGAATGTAATCATCCTCCCTGCCGAAAAGGCCGAAAAATTTTACCTTGCCGGGCGTTATGAGCGATATAAGACGCCCCTCGGTCTCGTCAAACTCCGCATCGCATACATAGCCGAGCCGTTTACCGGTATGGATGTCTATGACCTCCTTGTATCGCAGTTCGGAAAAATAGCTTATCATTGCCGCGCCTCCCACATTAAAATACCGCCGTATTATTCTACGGCGGCATATGTATGTCCTATTCGGCTTTGTTCTTAGGTATTGATATCGTAAGGATAAGTTCGTTTTCCGTTTCCTCTCGCTTCATGCCGGCCGCTATGCCGCCCTGCTTCATAAGGTCAAGTCCATGCAGGATCGTGTTCACGAAAACGCGCACGTCCTTCATTACAAACGTTCGCTTCGGATCGGCTTTTTCCTCCGGCTCGCGCAGGAGCGCTTCGATATAAGCGTCGGCCGCTGCAACATTGAGGTCGTGCTCTATCATATACTCAAGCGCCGCGCGCTGCATATTCTCGTCCTGTAAGCGCAGCAGTGCTCTGCCGTGGCGCTCGGTAAGTCCGTTATCGCGCAGCGAGCACAAAACATCGTCCGGCAGCTTCAAAAGGCGCAGCTTGTTTGCGACGGCCGACTGCGATTTGCCGATCCGCCGTGCCGCCTCCTCCTGACTCATCCCGAACAGCTTAATAAGCTGGCTCAGTCCGTTTGCCTCCTCGATGAAGTCAAGGTCGCGGCGCTGCAAATTCTCGACGAGTGCTATGAGGCTTGCGTCCTCAAGACTCACATCGAGCAGTATGCACGGTACGTCGCACAGGCCCGCAAGGCGCGCCGCCCTGAGTCTGCGCTCTCCTGCCACAAGCTCGTATCTTCCGTCGCGCAGTCTGACGGTCAGCGGATTGAGCACGCCGTATTGGGCAATGCTCTCGGAAAGCTCCTGAAGCTCGCCGTCTGGGAAGTTTTTTCGCGGCTGCATGGGGCTTGGTTCAAGCTCGTCCACCGGCAGCCAGATAACGCCGCCCCTTCGTGTTCCGGGGCGCAATTTTGTCGCTTGCATAAGTGTACCTCCTATACACCGTAGTATATGGAAAATGTACACTGCTTTGTGCGCAAAGTATGGCGCATCATGTGATTCAAGCGAAAAAATTCTGCACTATATTAGTGCAGAATTTTCATATCAGCTTATAAGCTCCGGACAAAGCTCGGGATTTATCGTTTCGGAGCAGGCGGCGCACATTGCAGCGGCCTTCATGGCAGCCGATGCGCTTTCGGCAATGCCCAGTCCGTTGACTCCGGCCCAGATTATGGCCGCAGTTGCAGCATCGCCGCAGCCGGTGCAGTTGGATATCTCCGTCGTCACGCACGGCAGCTTTATTATCTCGCCGTCGGACGCTGCCACGATACCGTCGCCTCCGAGAGACACGAACACCTTCTTTACGCCTGCGTTCAGCAGCGCTTCGGCTGCAAACAGTGAGGTGGTTTCCCCCGTCATGCTCTTTGCCTCATATTCGTTCGGCTTGAACGCCGTCAGCCTGCCGAGCGCCGGTCTGAGCCGCTCCGCCTTTGCGGCGGACACGGGGTCGGCGTACAGCGGAGCCGTGACGTTTTCGGCGATCCATGCCACGGTCTCGCGAGTTAAATTCGCGTCGATGACCACGGCATCGGCCTCGTTTATCTCTTTTATATGCGCCTTGAGATATTCCGGCGTTATGCTCGCGGATATATCCGTATCGCTCACGCCGACAAGCATATCGCCGTTTTCGTCCGTGACGTACAGATAGCTTGACGTTCTGCCTCCGCTCATACGGCGGCTCAGGTGCATATCCATGCCGAGCTTAGTGCAGCTTTCAAAAATGCTGTCGCCGTAAACATCGTCGCCGATGGCCGCGATGAATTTGACATTAAGGCCAAGCAGGCAGAGATTATGCGCAATGTTTCTGCCGACTCCGCCGGGGCTGAACGACACCGTCCCGGGGTTTGAATCCTTCATGCACGGCTCCCTATCGGGTCTGCCGCAGATATCCATGTTTACAGCGCCTATAACAATTACAGTTTTATTCCCCATATGCCCTCCGCATACTCTTTTATCGCGCGGTCGGCGGCGAATATGCCGGCCTCGGCAGTGTTTGTTATCGAAAGTCTTGCGCGCTCGGCCGGATCGGAGATCACCGAGTACATTCTGTCATGAGTGTTGACATAGTCGCGGAAATCCGCGCAGAGCATATACGGGTCGCCGTTGTAAAGCAGGTTTGAAACGAGATCGGAATAGCTCTTTCCGTCGGCAAAGCCGCGGCTTATTCTGTCGAGCACCGCGCCAAGCTCGGCATCCTCGCGCGCATAGCGCTGAGGATCGTAGCCGGATGCCTTGAGCGCATTTACTTCATCGGTTTTGAGGCCAAACAGGAACATGTTCTTATCGCCCAGGCGTTCGTACATTTCGACGTTTGCACCGTCAAGCGTTCCTATGGTAACTGCTCCGTTGAGCATGAGCTTCATGTTGCCGGTGCCGGAGGCCTCCTTGCCGGCGGTGGATATCTGTTCGGAAACCTGCGCTGCCGGCATGAGCGCTTCGGCAGCCGAAACACGGTAGTTTTCCATAAAGCAGACCTGGAGCTTGCCCTTGCACAGCGGATCGCGGCTTATATCGTCGGCCAGCGAGCATATAAGCTCGATGATGCGCTTTGCTGTGTAGTATCCTGCTGCGGCCTTTGCACCGAACACGAAGGTGACGGGCATGAAGTCCGCGTTCGGATCGTCGTGGATCTTCATTTGCAGCCGCGTTATGAGCATCGCGCACAAAAGCTGACGCTTATATTCATGCAGACGCTTTACCTGAACATCGAGGATCGCGTCCGGATCAAGCGCAAAGCCGTCGTTTTTGGCCAAAAACTTTGCAAAATCGTATTTATTGAGGCGCTTTATCTCGTTGACCCGGCGCTGAACATCGACATTTTCGGCATAGTCGAGAAGGCCGATGAGTTTTTCGGGCTTTGTCAGGTAATCGTCGCCCTCAAGCAGCTCGCTCACGAGGCCGTGCAGGCGCGGATTTATCTGTGCCAGCCAGCGGCGATGGTCGATGCCGTTTGTGACATAGGTAAATCTCTCCGGCCGGAGCTGGCAGACGTCCTTGAAGAGGTCTTTTTTCAGTATCTCACCGTGCAGGCCGGAGACGCCGTTTATCTTATAGCACGCAGCAAGGCAGAGGTTTGCCATGTGAACCTGCCCGTCCTGAATTATAAGGTTCTTGCCGACCTTTTCGCTGTTACCGAACTTGGATACAAGGTACTCGCACCAGCGGCGGTTTATCTCGCACAGTATCTCCCACACGCGCGGCAGGAGCGTCTGCACCAGATCCTGCGGCCATTTTTCAAGTGCCTCGCTCATGACGGTGTGGTTCGTGTAGGCAACCGATTGGCTCACCTGCTCCCACGCCTCGTCCCAGCCGAGGCCGTATTCATCCATCATGATGCGCATAAGCTCGGGAATGACGAGCGCAGGATGCGTATCGTTTATCTGGATCCTGTGGTGCTTTGAGAAGCTTTTTATATCGCCGAAGCGCTTTATATGCGTCTTTATGATCGACTGCGCCGTTGCCGAGAGGAAGAAATACTGCTGCTTTAGGCGCAGGGTCTTGCCCTCGATATGGTCGTCGGCAGGGTACAGCACCTTGGTGATGACCTCGCTCATCGTGCGCTGCTCAAGGCTCTTTACATACTCGCCCTCGGAAAACAGATACATATCCAGGGCGCTCGTGCTGCGCGCATCCCAAAGGCGGAGGATATTGACCTCGTTGCCGCCGTAGCCGGCAATGAGCATATCGCGCGGAACTGCCGTAACGGTCTGATAGCCGGTATGCTCGGCGTGGTATCTGCCAAAGCTGTCCCATCTCGGGGAGATGGTTCCGCCGAAGCGGACCTCAACGGCTTCATCGTTGCGCGCAACGAGCCAGCTTTCGGCCGCACTGCGCCAGTCGTCGGCGACCTCGGTCTGCTTGCCGTCAACTATCTTCTGGCGGAAAATGCCCAGTTCGTAGCACAGCGAGTAGCCCGTTGCCGGGATGCCGAGCGTGGCCAGCGAATCCATATAGCAGGCCGCAAGCCTGCCGAGGCCGCCGTTGCCGAGGCCTGCGTCGTTTTCTGCCTCGAATATATCCGAAGCATTGCGGCCGAGATCCTCCAGAGCGCCGGTGAGCGCATTGGCAATGCCGAGGTTGAATGCGTTTTTCATGAGGCTGCGTCCCATGAGGAACTCCATGGACAGATAGTGTACCTCGCGGTCGGGGCAGCGCGTTTCCTCGACTGCAAGCAGTCTGCTCATGATCTCGCGAATGACGATGGCGCTTGCCTGAAACACCTGATCGTCGGTCGCGGTTTTTGCTGTCACGGCGAAGTGCGCGCAGAGTTTATCCTCGATCGCGCTGCGTACCTCGTCGCGTGAGATTTGGCTTGTGAACATTATAGGTAACTCCTGATTAGATCTTTGTGCCCTTCGGGAGCACTACCGGCAGCTTCTCGCTGCCCATTATCGTCTGGAACGACGAAACCGCAGACGATTTGTCGGCAATGACGTTTTTCATTATAACGCCCTCGCCGATCTCCGTTCCGCGCATGATGACGCAGCCGGAAAGCTGCGCGCCCTTTCTTATGCGCACATCGGAGGAGATGATGCAGTTGTCGATCTCGCCCTCGATTATGCAGCCGTCGGCAACAAGGCAGTTTTTCGCCATCGAGCCTTCGGCATAATAGGTGCTGACATCCTCGTGCGTTTTTGTGCGCACGGGGCGCTCCGCCGGGAACAGCTCGGCTCTGTTTGCAGCCGAGAGCATATCCATATTGGCATTAAAATATGCCTCGGTGCTCATTATGCGCTTACCGTAGCCGCGGTGGAAGAACACGTTCACCTTGCCGCCGGACGCAAGATAGTCGGCTATCGCATCGCGGTGGAAGTGATAGTGGTTTGCGGCGGCGCAGGCATCCATCATGCTTATGAGCAGCGGCTTTGAAATTATATATGCTTCAAGCGAAGCCGCGCCCTCGCCGGCTGCGGTCTGATTGAAGATCATGCTGCGCGCAAAGCCGTCGGCATCGACGATATAGCGGTGGTGCCGATAGTCGGGCGTTGCGTCGGTGCAGATTGCAGTTATCTCCGCGCCCGATGCAAGGTGCTGCCTTATCGCCGCACGCAGGTCGATGTTTGCCGCCGTGTTGCCATGCATCATTATTATGTACTTGGCGTTAATATCGTGAATATAGGTCGAAACGGCATTGAGCGCCTCGATCGTACCGGTGTAGTCGCCCCGGTGATATTCGGGCAGGCCGAACGGCGGCAGCATGCGCAGTCCGCCTATTCTTCTGCCCATGTCCCAGTCCTTGCCGCTGGCAAGGTGGTCAAGCAGCGACTGATAGTCGCGGCGCATGATAACGCCGACATCGTGTATGCCTGCGTTCATCAGCGAGGACAGGGCAAAGTCGATAAGTCTGTATCGTCCGCAGAACGGCAGCGAGGACGCCGTGCGGCGGCGAACAAGCTCGCCCAGCTCGGGCACTGCGCCGTAAGCAAAGATTATTCCGTGAAAATCGCTCATTTTCAGACCTCCTCGCTTTTGTAAATCATAGCGCCTGCTTTGACGCTGGCGTTTTCGCGTATATCAAGTCTCGGGCCGCAGGTGGCAACGCCCCATGCCTCGCTTCCGTCGGGCGGAGCGCCGACATGAGCGCCGCGGTGTATAACCGTCTGCTCGCCGATTATGGCGTATTCAACAACCGCGCCCTCCTCGACCTTCGCGCCGGGCATGAGCACCGAATAGAGCACCTTTGCGCCCTTTTCAACCACTGCCGACGACGAGAGAACTGAGTTTTCTACATGGCCCTCGATCTCGCAGCCCTCGGTTACGATCGAATGCACGACCGTTGCCTCGGAGCCGACATAGTGCGGCGGCTGAGCGACGCTTCTTGACCTTATCGGCCAGCTCGGGTCATAAAGATTTATGAGCGTAGTCGAAAGCATGTCCATATTTGCGTCCCACAGGCTTGTTATCGTGCCGACATCGCGCCAGTAGCCGTCAAAGCGATACGGCCAGAGCTTTTCGCCGGCTTTGAGCATGTTGGGGATTATATTTTTGCCGAAGTCCTTGCTCGAGGTCGGGTCATTCTCGTCCTCGATGAGGTACTTGCGGAGCTTTTTCCAGTTAAATATGTATATGCCCATAGAGGCAAGATCGCTCTTGGGCTGCTTGGGCTTTTCCTCAAACTGCTCAACATATCCGTCGGGGCCGAGGTTCATGATGCCGAAGCGCGTTGCGTCCTCCATGGACACCTGCAAGACCGCTATCGTGCAGGCTGCGTCCTTCTCAATATGCTCGCGGAGCATCTTGGAATAGTCCATTTTATATATGTGGTCGCCCGAGAGGATGAGAACGTTATCGGGATCGTACATCTCGATAAATCCGATATTCTGATAGATAGCGTTGGCCGTTCCGGAAAACCACGAGCCTGTCTCGCCTGCTGTCTGATACGGCGGAAGTATGAACACGCCGCCGTCAGTTGAGTCAAGATCCCAAGGCTGACCGCCGCCGATATAGCTGTTGAGCTGAAGCGGACGGTACTGCGTGAGCACGCCGACCGTGTCTATCCCCGAATTTGCGCAGTTTGACAGAGGGAAGTCAATTATGCGGTATTTGCCGCCGAAGGGCATATTGGGCTTTGCCACGTCCTGCGTAAGGGCGTAAAGTCTTGAGCCCTGACCTCCGGCAAGGAGCATTGCTATGCAGCTTTTCTTCATGTCATCCGTCCTTTCTGACTTTTAAATAAATGACGGCAAAGTGCCTTAGCTCCCCTGCCGTCATTACACAGGGCAAAAACCCTTTTAGTTGAATTTATTCATCGCGCGATCCGCGCCCTCGGTGATATAGCACTCAACGGCGTCTGCGGCTTTTTTTGCTACAAGCTCCATATCCGCCGCGTCCTGCCCCTTGAAGGCCGAAAGCACCCAGTCGGCCATATCATAGTCCGGGTGCGGCTTATCGCCGACACCGAGGCGGATTCGCGGAAACTGATCCGTACCGAGCCGGGCGATAACGCTTTTAAGTCCGTTGTGTCCTCCGGCCGATCCGCCGCGGCGGATGCGCAGTCTGCCTATGGGCAGCGCCGTTTCGTCGGACACGACAATGACGCGCTCGGGCGGCACCTTATAAAAATTTGCCGCCTGCACTATCGCATCGCCCGAGAGGTTCATATACGTCTGCGGCTTCATAAGCAGGACCTTTTTTCCGCCTATATCAACCGTCTGCGTGAGCGCCTTGAAGCGCATTTTGTTTATGCTCACGCCGAGCTTTTTTTCCATAGCGTCTGCCGCCATGAACCCGGCGTTGTGCCTTGTTCCGTTGTATTTAAGTCCGGGATTGCCGAGGAACGCAACGATCCACTCGGCTCCGCCTTTTGAGAAGAACATTTTACTCGAACAGGTTGGAGATGGATATCTCCTCGTAAACGCGCTGGATAGCCTCGGCAAACACAGGCGCTACGGACATGTATTTGATCTTATCGCACGGCTGCGCGTTTTCGGGATACGGGATGGTATCGAGCAGGAGCAGCTCCTTGATGCAGCTGTTTTCAATGCGTTCGATAGCCGGGCCGGAGAGGACGCCGTGGCTTGCGCATGCATAAACTTCCTTTGCTCCGCCTATCTCGACGATAGCCTTTGCCGCGCCGACGAGCGAGCCAGCGGTATCTACCATATCGTCAAGCAGGATGCAGGTCTTGCCCTCGACATTGCCGATGATGTTCATGACCTCGGACTGGTTTGCCTTTTCGCGGCGCTTGTCAACGATGGCCATATTGCAGCCGAGCTTCATGGAGAAATTGCGTGCGCGTGCGGTGCTGCCGACGTCGGGGGATACGACCATGATATCGTCGTTTTCTCTGCCGTAAATGTCTATATAATGCTTTGCAAAGAGAGGGGCGCCAAAAAGATTGTCAACAGGGATATCGAAAAAGCCCTGTATCTGTGCGGCGTGGAGATCCATTGTCAGCACGCGGTCTGCGCCTGCTGCGGTGATAAGGTTTGCAACGAGCTTTGCGGAGATGGGGTCGCGGCTTTTTGCCTTGCGGTCCTGGCGGGCATAACCGAAATACGGAATAACGGCGGTGATTCTGCCTGCCGATGCTCTGCGCATAGCGTCGATCATAACGAGCAGCTCCATGAGGTTGTCATTGACGGGCTTGCAGGTCGACTGAACGATAAAAACGTCGGCGCCGCGAACAGGCTCATGAACGGATATCGAGCACTCGCCGTCAGCGAAGTGAGCACAGGTGCAGTCGCCGAGGTTCTTGAAAAGCTGGTTGCATATCTGGTTTGCAAGCTTGGGATTGGAGTTGCCGGTAAATACCTTGATCTCTTTGCCGTGGGAAATCATTTGTAATCGTCCTCTCTGTATTTATTCGGGGTTTAACCCATTATCTTTATCTCTTGGATTATACCAAATACACGATAATTTGAAAAGGGGGCTGAACATAGAATTTTGTAACCGTATTGACCACATTTATGTGTAAAAATGCAAGGGCAGCCTCTGCCGCCCCTGCACTCATCAGTTAAGAGCCATGATCCCAATGGCCGATCTTAACGCATTTATCTTGTTTTCAATGTCATATGACGCAAAAAACACGTCTTTAACTCTTTGAACATCACCGCCTGTGACAAAGCCTGCGAGGATGCACAGCGCGCCCAGAATGAGCGCCACGATCGCGACGGTCGAAACCACCTTCCATACCTTACTCATTATCCGGCACCTCCTTGACGCAGAAGCTTCTTCCCAGCGCCTTTGCGCCGCGGACTATTCCGCTTATACCGCGCACCAGCACAAGAACGCCGATCCACAGCAGGATAAGCGCCACTGCAAACGCTATCAGCACAGCACCTGCACACAGCATTATATCCGCAAATATCACAAGCTTTGCAAATGCAAAGCCTATAGCCTCAACGCCGATCGTAATGAGCGATACGCCAAGAGCGACCAGTACGACCGCCACCGCAAGTGCGAGCACGATCAGAACGGCGCTGATGGGGATCGCAAAGATAAGGTACAGTATCAGCAGCGCAACATTTGTTTTATACCGCGTCGTTTCCTCCGGGATCTCGATACTCTCAAGCTCTTCAAACACGAGCTCGGGTGCGTAGCTGTCCTCGGCAGGCTCGGTCTCGGTCTCCCCAGCCTCTGCCGCTTCTTCCTCGGCTTTTGTTTCTTCCTCGGGCTGATCGGCTTCGGCAGGTTCAACGACCGTGGCTTCTTCTGCGCCGGTTTCTTCGGCATTCTCCTCGCCGTTTTCGGTTTCTTCCTCGGCAGGGGTCTCCTCTGCCTCAGCTTCACCGGCGGTTTCTTCTTCGGCCTCGGCTTCTTCCGGCTCCGACTCGGTTTCTGCGGTCTCCGGAGCGTCTTCTTCCGGCACTTCCGCGGCGGCCGTCTGCTCGGGTTCCTCCGCAGTCTCGGTCTCGGGCTGCTCGGGTTCGGGCGCAGGCTGCTCAGGCTCGTTGAAGAACATAGGCTTGTACTCCACGCCCTCCTCGGCGGCCTTTTCGCGGGTTATCTCCTCGATTATATCCGCATAGGAAAGTCCGGTGTTTACCTCCGCCGGCTTCTCGGCCGGTTTTTCCTTTTTCACGGGAGTCACGATTATATGCTCGGACTCGGCAGGCTTATCCTCTTTCGAGTCCGCCTCCACCGCGAGCTTGCGCTCGGAGCGCTTATAGGTACGGGAAATGGTAACAGCCAGCTTTGTCGGCGAACCGAAACTATCGAGCAGAGCCTGCTCGTCATCGGCCTCATCAAGCATTTTGTTGTACTGCGCGAGGATATCTTCCTTGTCCTCTTTAAACATAAATGCCAGAAGTTTTGAAAGCTCCGCCATATATTTTTGCCTGTTAATATGCGTCACCTCCGAATGGTTTCGTCAGTTTATCTACTAAATCTATAATATTATAGACAAAAAGAATACATCGGTCAAGATTTTTTATATCTATTGACAAGGCTCGGCGCATTCGATAAAATAGTTTAGTTATTAAGATAAAGGAGAAATCATAATGGCAAAGGATAAAAAAGTTGAACAGATAACTGACATGGAGCAGGATTTCGCCCAGTGGTTCACCGATGTTTGCACCAAGGCGGAGCTTGTCGATTATTCCGGCATTAAGGGACTTTTCATCCTGCGCCCATACGGCTATGCCATTTGGGAGAATATACAGAAGGAGCTTGACAGGATGTTCAAAGAGGGCGGACATGAGAATGTTTCCATGCCCATGCTCATCCCCGAAAGCCTGCTTCAGAAGGAAAAGGATCACGTCGAGGGCTTTGCGCCCGAGTGCGCATGGGTCACCGTCGGCGGCTCGGAGGAGCTGCCCGAGAGGCTGTGCATCCGCCCGACCTCAGAAACGCTTTTCTGCGATCACTGGAGCCATATAGTCCATTCATGGCGCGATCTTCCGATGAAATACAACCAGTGGTGCTCCGTGCTGCGCTGGGAAAAGACGACCCGTCCGTTCCTGCGCGGAAGAGAGTTCCTCTGGCAGGAGGGTCACACCCTGCACGAGACCGAGGCCGAGGCACGCGAGGAAACTCTGCACCAGCTCGAGGTCTATGCGGACATGTGCGAAAATTATCTTGCAATGCCCGTTATCCGCGGCAACAAGACCGAGAAGGAAAAGTTTGCAGGCGCCGTGAACACCTACACCATCGAATGCATGATGCATGACCACAAGGCTCTGCAGTCCGGCACGAGCCACTACTTTGGCACCGGCTTTGCCGAGCAGTTCAACATCACCTTCACCGACCGCGAGAACAAGCAGCGTTATCCGCACCAGACCTCCTGGGGCATGTCAACACGCATCATCGGCGGCATTATCATGACCCATGGCGACAACAACGGTCTTGTTCTTCCTCCGCGCATCGCCCCCGTACAGGTCATCGTCGTTCCCGTTGCTCAGCACAAAGAAGGCGTCACCGAAAAGGCCACCGAGCTTTACGATGCGCTCAAGGCGGCAGGCATCCGTGCGAAGATCGACCTCAGCGACAACAGCCTTGGCTGGAAGTGCGCACAGTACGAGATGAAGGGTGTTCCCCTCCGTATCGAGATCGGTCCGCGCGATATTGAAAACGGCGTATGCATGGCAGTAAGACGCGATAACGGCGAAAAAATCTCCGTTGCGCTTTCCGAGCTGACCGCAAAGGTCCCCGAGCTGCTCGACGCCGTGCAGCAGGGTCTTTTCGACAAGGCAAAGAAGAACCTCGACGAGCACATTTTCGAAGCGCACTCCCTCGAGGAAGCAAAGCAACTTCAGGAGGAAAAGGGCGGCTTCATCAAGACCATGTGGTGCGGCGAGCTTGACTGCGAGCTGAAAATGAAGGAGCAGGCAGGCATGTCCTCGCGCTGCATCCCCTTCAAGCAGGAAAACCTCGGCGACACCTGCCCGATATGCGGCAAAAAAGCAAAGCACATGATCTACTGGGGTGTAGCATACTAATATTCACGACAGCAAAAAGCAAGCCGGATCGAACGGATCCGGCTTGCTTTTTTATACGATTTTTGTCCCGTTTAAAACGGCGCTTACAAGCTCATCGCCGTCGTAGCCGAGCTTCAGCAGAAAAAACGGCTCATCGTCGTTTTCAAGAAGGCGGAGGAATATCTTATCCCCCTCCCACAGTGTGAGGTCATAGAGCTTTTTTCTGTCTATCCATTCAAGCTCACCCTCGTCGCAGTTCTTAATCTCGCCCTCAAAGCCGTCGGCGGTGAACAGGTGCATGTACTCCGACTCGCACTTGGTATTTATAAAGGTGACTATTCCGCGGCAGCGCCACGAGGTAAGCGTAAGCCCCGTTTCCTCCCTTGCCTCGCGCAGCAGGCACTCGTCAGGGCTTTCGTCGGCCTCGAATTTTCCGCCGATGCCGATCCATTTATCGTGATTTATGTCGTTTTTCTTCTTCACGCGGTGCAGCATGAGATATTCGCTGCCGCGGCTTATGTAACAAAGAGTAGTATTGAGCATTACAAACCTTCTTTCATGTAAAAATTCCGGCCAAAAGGCCGGAATTTTGAATTACTCGATCTCAAGCTTCATCGGAAGCCAGAATGTGAAGCCGTAAAGCATGGTGTTGATAAAGCAGCGGGTATCGTCATACCACACTTTTTTGCCTGCCTTTTTAGCAACGATGAAATACTCCGCAAGGTGCATTCCGTAAAGTGCCAGAGGCAGAACTGGGTTCTTCTTCCAGATTGAATAGGCGATGGTTGCCGCGCTCAGGCCGAGAACACCTCTGCGGGCGGTACTCCAATAGTTCATTGTAATTTCTCCTTATCCTAAATATCAGATGGGCTCATTATAGCAAATCTTTTCCGATTAAACAAGACCTTTATTCCTTCCATGTGCGCTCGGATATGATATACCTCGGGCGGTGCTTTGTTTCCATATATATCTTGCCGATGTATTCGCCGATTATGCCCATGCAGATAAGCTGCACGCCGCTGACAAAGCATATGATACACGTCATGCTCGCCCAGCCGGCCACCGCACGTCCGGCAAGTGCGGAAACGATCGCCCATATAACACCCACAAAGCTCAAAAGCGCAACGATAACGCCAAAGCTCATTATGAGCCTGAGCGGCTTTATCGAAAGGCTGGTTATCCCGTCGCCGGCAAGCGCCAGCATCTTGCGCAGAGGGTACTTGCTCTTTCCGGCAATGCGCTCTGCCCTTTTATATTCAACGCTTGTGCTTTTAAATCCGACAAGCGGAACCATTCCTCGCAGGAATAGGTTTACCTCTTTAAACTTTGCAAGCTCGTGCAGCGCGCGTGCGCTTATCAGCCTGTAGTCTGCGTGGTTATACACGATCTCCGCGCCCATGGCGGAGAGGAATTTGTAAAAGCCCTGCGCGGTCGTGCGTTTAAAGAAGCTGTCGGTCTCGCGGTCATTTCTTACGCCGTAGACGATATCGCAGCCGTCAAGATAGGCACGAACCATATTGTCCATCGCGTTTATGTCGTCCTGCCCGTCGCAATCGATGGATATGCTTATATCGCAGTGGTCCTTTGCCTCCATAAGTCCGGCAAGCACGGCGTTCTGATGGCCGCGGTTGCGGCTTTGGCTTATGCCTATGTAGTGCTCGTCGCTCGCAGCAAGGGCGCGGATAATATCCCACGTTCCGTCGCTGCTGCCGTCGTTTACAAACAGTATGCGGCTGTTTTCGGAAACGAGCTTTTTTTCGGCAAGCTCATGCAGCTTATTTAGAAACATCGGTGCCGTTATCGGCAGCACCTCCTGCTCGTTATAGCAGGGAATGACAATATACAAAACGGGGTTTTCCATCGCGTTCTCCTAAGTAATATGGTATATAAATTTTAACCTCTCGCCATTGCGGTGTCAATTAAGAATTTCCCGTTGATTTATGACGTATATTGCAGTAAAATGGTTCATTACATTTTTCAGGAGGCAACACAAATGAGCTACATTCCCACAGTCGATCAGGCAAGAGAGCTTGTCGCCGAGTTCAACAAAGAGCCGTTCCACCTCCAGCATGCCGAGACCGTTTCCAAGGTCATGGGCGAGCTTGCAAAGGAATTTGACCCCGAGCGAGTCGATTACTGGGCCGCCGTCGGCATGCTTCACGATATTGATTTTGAGCTTTACCCCGAGCAGCACTGCGTCAAGGCGCAGGAGATGCTGCGCGACAAGGACATAGACGAATCGGTGATCCACGCCGTCATAAGTCACGGCTACGGCATATGCATCGACGTTGAGCCTGAGCTTTTCATGGAGAAGGTCCTGTTTGCAACCGACGAGCTTACCGGCCTTATCGGTGCCGTTGCGCTCATGCGTCCGACCGGCATATCCGATATGGAAGTAAAATCGGTCAAGAAAAAGTTCAAGGACAAGAAGTTCGCCGCCGGCTGCTCGCGCGACGTTATCCTGCGCGGAGCCGAAATGTGCGGCTGGGATCTTGACACGCTTATTCAGAAAACGCTCGATGCAATGCGCGCATGACAAAAATTTTCATTGCCGATGTCAGCTGCATAGACATTGAAGCTTTCCTCAGCAAAGTCTCGCCTGCGCGGCGCGAAAAGACGCTGCGCCTTTCGAAGGACGATGATAAGCGCCGCAGTCTCGGAGCCGAGATGCTTCTGATCAAAGCCGCGGGGCGTGATGACTACGTTCTCAGCAAAAATGAAAAGCCCTATTTCCCCGATAACGAGGTTTTCTTCTCGCTTGCCCATTGCGGAGACTATGCCGTGTGCGCCGTCTCCGATGTGCCGGTCGGCGTTGACATCGAGCTGCCGAGGGTCGGCGGCGCAAGACTTGCAAAGCGCTTTTTTCAGCCCGACGAGGCCGCACTCGTTTACGCTGCCGATGACCCCGACCGCGAGTTCTGCCGCCTGTGGGCGCTCAAGGAAAGCTATATAAAATATGCCGACCTGCGTCTTGGCGACGTGCGGAGCTTCTCGGTAGTAAGCGGCGCGGAGGGCTGCTCGTTTTCGAGCGCTTCCTACGGCGAATATCTCATCGGCTGCTGCGCTAAAACGCAGGATATCGGCGAAGTTATCGTTATTAATGAAAAAATCTGAGGTCAGCTTGACCTCAGATTTTTTCTAACAGTTCCGGAAGCTCGGACAGGGCATGTATCTCGTAATCTGCCGGGATATCCGCTCTGCCGGGCAGGCGCTTTGGGTTAAACCAGCAGGTTTTTATGCCGGCGTTTATGCCTCCGAGGATATCCGATGACAGCCTGTCGCCGACGATGACGGCCTTATCGTGCTCAAAGCCCTCGATGCGTGAAAACACGATATCGAAAAACTTCTTTGTCGGCTTATCCGCGCCGAGCCGCTCTGATATGAAAATATCCTTGAAATACGGCGCTATGCCGGCGCTCTCAAGTCGGCTGTCCTGCACGGAAGCCGTGCCGTTTGAGACGATATAAAGCTCGTATTTATCTTTAAGCGCCTGCAAAAGCTCGGGCGCGCCGTCAACGAAATAATGACCTATGCCGAGGAGGTATTCATAGCTTGCCTGTGCCATCTCGCTCGGTACATTTTTTATGCCAAGTTCAGCAAACAGCGCGTCAAAGCGCTTTACGAGCACCTGCTCGCGCGTCAGCTCGCCGCGCTCGAGCATTGCCCAGTGCTCGTCGTTTATCCGACTGTAGAGCGCTATGACCTCCGGCGTTGAGGGAACGCCGATGCGGTCGAAGGTTTTCTTTATGGCCGCAGCCTCGGCTTTGCCGAAGTCGAGCAGCGTATCGTCAATGTCCAAAAGCACATACTTTATCATGGTTTTCTCCTCAGTGCACAAGGTAAAAGCTCCAGTCTGTGCGCAGCGAGCGCGGAGCAGTGTCCACAAGCTTTGAAAGCCAAAGCTCAAACGTCAGATTGTAATTATCGAAAAAGCTCATGCGCGCCTTTGCCCCGTCGCGTCCGAACTCAAAGCCCGGCTTTTCGACAACAGCGTCAAATATTCCGCTCACCTGCTCGTAAACCTCGTTCATCATGTCCTGCGACGGCGCGCCGAATGTGAGCGCTTTCAGCCTTTCGGCGTTTGCGCAGAACCAGTCCCAGAAATTTTTGAGCTTTTCGCTGTCGATGGCGCGCGGCGCAAAGTGCGAGTTTTTCTGCTCGATTATCTCCATAACTCCGAGCGCCGAGGCCGATTCCAGCTCCGGAGCGCATTTTTTAAGCTCGCTCATTTTTTCCGCCGCCCGGATCTTGCGCCCGGTCGCGGCATAAAGCGTTGCCCATGTGACGAGCATCTGCGGCGGAGAATAGTTATACCTTTGCGCCTCGTAAAGCTCAAACTCGGCATCGTCATACCTGCGCATCATGACAAAGCAGCTTGCCAGATTGCCGTGCACCGAGCCGAGAAGCGGTTCCTCTCTGACAGCCGGAACCTCGTCCTTTTTCGGGCGCGAGAGAATTTCGTCAAGCGTTTTGGCATATGCACTGGCGGCGGCCTCGTAATGGCGCTTTGCGTGCAAACACTTTGCCAGCATGAGATAGACCATGTAAAACTCCGGCTCGCGCTTTGCCGCCTCGCCGTAATAGACGATCGCCATATCCGTGATCCCGGTTTTATCCCAGCACACGCCGGTGAAGAAATTTACCGCCGCGAAATCCGCATCGCTGCGGCAGGCATCCAAAAGCCTGTCGAGCTTTTTTGCCGCGGCAGTGTATCTTCCGCCGCTTATCATGTTAAGCGCGCCGACAAGCTCAAGGCGCGACGACTCATCGTCGGCAAATGCAGGCTCCAGCAAGTCGCCGAACATTCGGCAGTGGGTGCTCCACGAGCTTTCATAGCCTTCGGATATTTTTTTGCTTTTAAGCAGCAGCTGTGTGCATTTATTCCGTATTTTTCTCCGCTTTTCGTCCATAGTAAGTACCTCGCCGTTTTATGCACTGAATTATATGACAAAGCCATGTTTGTGTAAAGCGAAAAAAACTTATATTTTTTGAAAAATATATCCCCCCACCCGGCTTGTGAAGGCGCATTTGGCATGTTAAACTTCAAACATAAGAAGTCTGCACTAACCCACTCTAAGCGATCGGAGAAATGACAATGAGCACACTTACAAGCACGATAGAGCAGTATTGGACACGCCGCGCAAGCTCCTACACCGAGGTTGTCCGCAAAAATCTCGCCGACGGCTGGGACTGCAAATGGGCCGACGAGCTTATCCGCAACTTCCCGAAGGCCGAAGGAAGGACGCTCAAGGTGCTTGACATCGGCACCGGCCCGGGATTTTACGCCATTATTCTTGCCTCGCGCGGCTATGACGTGACCGCCGTCGATCTGTCCGAGGGCATGATAGAGCAGGCGAAGCACAACGCCGGTTCTCTTGCCGAGAAGATCCGCTTTTTCAAGATGGACGCGCAGGAGCTGAGCTTTCCCGACAACGAGTTTGACGTTATCGTAACGCGAAACCTCACCTGGAATCTGCCCGACCCCGTGAAGGCCTACGGCGAGTGGCGGCGCGTTCTGCGCGACGGCGGCGTGATGCTCAACATCGACTCAAACTGGTACGCCTATCTTTTCGACGACGAAAAAAAGTGTGAAAAGCTCGCAGACAGGGAGAATGTCCTTAATGCAGGCTTTGAGGATCACGACAGCTACGACGAAAGCTGGCTTATGGAAAACATATCGCGCACGCTGCCGATGGGAAAGCTCCCTCGCCCTCAGTGGGACGCGGTCACGCTGCTCGACCTCGGCTTCAAGGACGTAAGCGCGGACACCACCGTCAGCAGCAAGCTCTGGAGCAGAGAGGAAATGCTCAACTATGCCTCCACGCCCTGTTTCCTGATAAGAGCCGTAAAATGATTTAAAAAAGTGAGAGAGAAAAAAATGAAAAAACGAATAATTGCGCTTATACTTGCGCTTATAATGGTGCCCGGCCTTGCAGCCTGCGGCAGCAAGGACAGCGGCGCTGCCGATGACGGCGAAAAGATACTCCACGTCGCGGAAAGCTTCGCCTACCCCAGCCTTGACGCGCACAAGGAGTACTACGGATGGTACACCTCCATCTACGGCATCACAGAGGCACTATTCAAGATGGGTGATGACAGCTCGGTTCAGCCCTGTCTTGCGGAAAAGGCAGAGGTCTCCGACGATAACCTTACCTGGACCGTTACGCTCAAGGACGGCATAAGCTTCTCAAACGGCAATGCCGTGACCGCAGAGAATGTCATCGCAAATCTCAAGCGCTGCGGCGAAGTCAACGTGCGCTTTGCGCAGTTTGCCGACTACGAATACAAGGCCGTCAGCGACAAAGAATTTACGATAACAACAGATGAGATCTATCCCACGCTCGTAAACGATCTTGCCTCGCCGGAAATGGCGATCATGGATCTTGACGCAACGGAGGATATCGACAACGCTCCCATTGCGACCGGGCCGTTTGTCATAAAGTCCTTTGTGCCTGAGGGCACGGTTGAGGTCAGCCGCAACGATAATTACTGGGGCGGAGACGTTAAGCTCGACGGCGCTGTGTTTTACTACATGCAGGATGATGAGTCCAAGCTCATGGCCATGCAGAACGGCGAAATTGACTGCTACACCTCGGTCACAGCCGCCGCAAAGGAGATATTCGACGCATCTCCCGACAAGTACACGGTGACGGACATTCCGGCAACAAGATTGCAGTTTTACATGCTCAACCAGAACCACCTGAGTGACGAGCTGAGACGGGCAATAAACCTCACCGTTGACTGTGACGCTATCGCTTCCTATTTAAACGGCACAGTCACCGCAGCAGTCGGCCCCTTCGGAACCTCAACGGCTTACGGCAAGGTCACAAAGCCCGCCGTTGACACGGCCGCGGCAAAGGCCGCGATTGAAGAAGCCGGATACACTCTCGGCTCTGACGGCATCTATGAGAAGGACGGACAGGATCTCAATCTCAACATATGCTACTATCCGGCCCGCTCGCTCGACTCGCTGGCGCTTCTCATTCAGGAGCAGCTCAAGGCCATCGGCGTCGGCTCCTACCTCACCTCTCAGGAGGACGCAGACGCGACCTACATTCTCTCCGGCGACTATGACATTGCTCTCTACTGCATGATAGCCGACAAGAACGGCGACCCGTACTATTTCATCGATACCGTGCTTCGTCCCGGCGGCTACTGGGCCTCGGCAGGCTTTGAGAGCGATAAGGCAAACGAACTTATCGCTAAGCTTCAGGTCGAGACCGACTCGGCCGAGCGCGCACGCCTTGCTAACGAGATCGTCCAGCTCGCCATCGACGATAACGCCATCGGCTGCGTAGGCCTTTTCAACAACATAACTGTTTCCACGAAGAATGTCAGCGGCATATACGAAAACTGCCCCTTCGATTTTTATCGCATAGACGCTGACACGGACATGTAATAACCCCTGCATCAGGAGCCTTCTCCCCCCCCGGAGGCTCCTGATGTTCAGTCAGAGGTGGATAATATCAAAAAGCAAATTTTAAAACGTCTGCTGCATCTTGCAGTGATAATAATAGGTTTGAGCTTTCTGACCTATCTTCTGATGTACATATCGCCCGGTGACCCTGCGCTGAAAAAACTCAACGCGCAGGGTATAACCGTTTCCGAGGAGACTTTGGAAGCTGCTCGCGAAGAGATGGGCTTAAACGAGCCTTTTCTTGCTCGATACGCAAACTGGCTGTCAAACGCACTGACAGGTGACCTCGGGGCCTCGTATAAGGACGGTCTGCCCGTTGCTAACAAGCTTATGCACGCAATGCGCTATACGCTTATTTTAAGCGCAGCAAGCCTTGCAGTTTCGCTTATAATCTCGCTTCCGCTTGCCGTTATCACCGCCGTAAAGAAAGACGGCGTGCTTGATAACATTGTCAGGCTGCTGAGCTTTATCGGAAATTCGCTGCCGAATTTTCTTATTTCGGTGCTCCTTATGTACTTTTTCTGCGTCAAGACAGATCTGCTGCCGGTCATCGCCGATGAAAGCGTCAAGGGGCTTATTCTTCCCTGCCTTGCGCTGACTATCCCCATGTGCGCTCGCTTTTTGAGGCAATTTCGCGCCGAGGTGCTTGAACAGCTCGGGCGAGACTATGTTCTCGGCGCAAGAGCACGCGGCGTAAAAAGCTCGGTCATTCTTTTCAAAAACGTGCTGCACAACGCTGCGATACCCATTCTCACCATCGTTGCGCTGTCCGTCGGGACGCTGCTCGGCGGCAGCGTCGTTGTTGAAACGATTTTCCGTTGGCCGGGTATAGGCAAGCTCGTCATGGACTCGATCACCGCGCGCGACTACCCCGTTATTCAGGGCTTTGTCATATTCACAAGCTGCATCTATGTTCTCATCAACCTTGCAGCCGATCTATGCTATCGCCGTCTCGACCCCCGGGTCGGGCAAATGTGAGGTGAGCGCATGGATCTTACTATGGCCGCACGAAAAAAGCAAAAGCGCAGGCTGTGCGTTTTTCTCACTCTCGCCGGAGTTCTGATGCTCATCGGGCTGCTCGCTCCGCTTATCGTTCCGAACGACCCAAACGCGACAAACGCCGCGAACATGAACGCCTCTCCGAGCGCGAAATATCTCTTCGGAACCGACCGATACGGAAGATGCGTTTTCTCCCGTGTTATCATGGGCGCGCGCACCTCGATATTCTCGGCCGTTATTCTCGTTGCGGTAACGTTCGTTATCGGAACCGCGCTCGGCATGGTCGCCGGGTGGTACGGCGGCGCGGTTGACAGCATAATCATGCGCATTGTAGATATCATGCTCGCATTTCCGCAGATGGTGCTTGCCATCGCCGTTGCCGGAATACTCGGCGGCGGCATGATAAACGCCATGCTTGCAATGGGGCTGTCGGGCTGGACGCTTTATGCGCGGCTTGCGCGCGCACAGGTCATCGCAATGAAAAACGAGTCGTTTATAAGCGCAGCGCGCCTCTCCGGCTGCTCGAATACGAAAATAATGCTGCACTATCTTCTGCCGTGCATGCTCGGCGGACTTATAGTCAACGCTGCGACGCAGCTCGGCGTTATGATGATCGGCATTGCAGGCCTCTCCTTCCTCGGCATCGGCGTTACCGAGCCGAACGCCGAGTGGGGCAGCATGATAAACCAGTCGCGCGCCTACATGCAGCTTGCACCGTGGGCAACGCTTGCCCCGGCCGGTGCGACGGTCGTGACGGTCATGATATTCAACTGCCTCGGCGACTGTCTGCGCGATTATCTTGATGTGGAGGCGGCAAAATGAGCGATAAAACTATTATGTCCCTCGAAGGACTTTGCGCCGGATACGGCCGCGGCGACGCCATATCGGATATAAGCCTTTCGCTTTCAACCGGCGAGGCGCTGTGCGTTGTCGGGCAATCCGGCTGCGGAAAGAGCACACTTTTAAAATCCGTGATAGGCGTATTCGACAAGCCCGTGATAAGCGGCGGCGACATTGTGTTTGACGGCTGCCGCCTGTCCGAGCTTTCGCAAAAGCGCCGCTGCGCGCTCACGACCTCCGGCATGGGCTTTATATTTCAAACCCCCGGCGCGGCATTCAACCCGATAAGGAGCTACAAGAAGCAATTTATCGAAACCCTGAAAAGCCACGACAAATACGACGCTAAATCATTTTTGCCGTCGATCAAAGACGTTTTCTCAAGGCTCGGGCTTCAGGACTGCGAGCGCATCCTCGCCTCCTGCCCGTATGAAATGAGCGGCGGCATGAATCAGCGCATCGCGCTTGCTCTCGTGATTCTCATGCAGCAGAAGCTTCTGCTTGCCGACGAGCCGACGAGCGCACTTGACGCAGTGACGCGCCGAACCGTTGCCGACGAGCTGATCGCAATGCGCACAGACTGCGGCATAGCGCAGATGATCGTGACGCACGACTTTGCGCTTGCCTCCTACGTCGCCGACCGCATCGCCGTTATGCACTGCGGCAGAATAGTCGAGCTTGCCCCGGCAAAAGAGCTTGTGTCGTCTCCCCTGCATCCGTACACCAGGATGCTGCTCGAGGCCGTTCCGGCACTCGGCGGCAGCATCCCGACGTTTTCCGACGCGCCGGTGCAAAGTGCCGGCAAGCTCATCGAGGCGTGCGCCGGTCACTTTGTTCTATCGGAGGTTTGAGCATGAAAAACATATTGAGCGTTAAAGATCTCTGCAGGAGCTATGAGCGTAATGATATTAAAACCGATGCTCTTCACGACGTGAGCTTTGAGCTTAAATATGGCGAGATACTCGGCATTGTCGGCACCTCCGGCAGCGGAAAAAGCACGCTTCTTCGCCTTATCAGCGGCCTTGAAGCGCCGGATGCAGGCTCCGTTGTTTTCGACGGGCGCGAGCTTGGGCAAAAGCGCGCGCTTGCCGATAAGCGCGATATACAAATGATATTTCAGGATGCAGGTGCATCCTTTCATCCGCGCAGAACGATAGCAAGCTCGATAAATGACGCATTCCAAAGTCTCATGGGAAAGGGCGCTGTCCTTGATCTTGACTCACTCTGCATTGAGGTCGGCTTGAACTCATGCCTTGCGCGACGCTATCCCGGCTCGCTCAGCGGCGGTCAGTGCCAGCGCTTTGCCATTGCGCGCGCTATCGCGTCCTCGCCGCGTGTTTTGTTGTGCGACGAGATAACAAGCGCACTGGACGTTTCCTCGCAGGCGCAGATACTCGAGCTTTTATCCTCGCTGCGGGCCGAAACCGGAATGTCGATGATCTTCGTTTCGCACGATATTGCCGTTGTGAGCACGCTGTGCGACAGGATAGCGGTCATGCGCGGCGGAGACATCGTCGAACAAGGCAATACAAAAAGCATTATTTCAGCTCCGCGGAACGAATATACAAAGGAGCTTATAGCATCGGTGATGGAGGTAAATCATTGAACACAGGCAAGAAAATTCAGCAATTTGTTAATGTTCCGGGAACACGGCTTAACTACCCCGAAACAGTGATCTTCGGCGCTCACGACGGAAAATGCGTTACCGTATCCGCCGGTGTTCACTGCCGCGAATACGTAGGCATACAGGCAGTTATTGAGCTTGCACGGACTATTGACCCAAAAGATATATACGGTGAGCTTCACTTAGTGCACGCATTCAATTACGATGGTCTCATCTGCCGCTGCTCGGACGTTTTTCCGTCCGACGGAAAAAACCTCAATCGCGTTTTTCCCGGCAGCACATGCGGAACCGACGCCGAAAAGCTTGCTGCATTCCTTGAGGAAACCGTGATACGTCACAGCGACTGCATAGTCGATCTGCACTCCGGCGGCGGCTATGAATATCTTACGCCGCACGTCTATCTTCACGGCGCGGCAGCTCCGGAGGTCTGCGCGCAATCGCAGGAGCTTGCGATGCATGTGGGCGTTCCGTACGCCGTGCGCTCGCAGGCGAAAAACGGGTTTTACAGTCACGCCGGTACCTGCGGCGTTCCGGCCGTTCTGATCGAGCGCGGCTGCTGCGGCCTGTGGTCAGAAGATGAATCCTCCCGTGATATCGAGGACGTAAAGAACATTCTGCGCTTCCTTGGAGTTTTGCGGGACGGGATTCCCTCAGCCAGGAAGAACCTCAGGATATTTGATCGCGGAGAATATTTGGACGCACCTGTAAGCGGCTGCTGGTATCCTGCCAAGGCGGTCGGCGAGCGTATAAAGGCAGGCGAAAGTCTCGGCCGGATATGCGATATATTCGGCGAGCTGCTACACGAGGAATTTGCAAAACACGACGGCGTTATTCTGTATCAGACGGCGTCGCTCGGCATAGAAAAAGACTGCCCAATGGTTGCATATGCAATCGAGGAAAGGTAACGATATGGAAGAGATGGAAAAACGGGTCCTGGACTACTGGACCGTGCGTGCGCACGACTTCGGCGTTGTACGCCGCAATGAGATACATAATAAGCTCAGCAAGCGCTGGAGCGACGAGCTTGACAGGCTGCTTCCGGAAGGAAAGCTTCGCATTCTTGATGTCGGCACGGGTACGGGATATTTTGCCGTACTGCTCGCCGCAAAGGGGCACACGGTCACGGGGATCGACCTCACCCCGGCAATGATAGGCGAGGCAAAGGCTCTTGCAGACGAGCTTGATATCAGTGCACGGTTTGAGGTAATGGACGCACAGTCTCTCAACTTTCCCGACGAAAGCTTTGACGCCGCAGTCACGCGCAATCTCACTTGGACACTGCCTGAACCGGAGCGCGCATATTCGGAATGGCTCCGCGTTCTCGTACCAGGCGGGATCCTCATAAACTTCGACGCAAGCTACGGCAACAATGTCCGCAACAATGAGCATAAAGGAACTCATCTGCCCGTCGGCAATGTCTATGGCCACTGCGGAATGACGCCCGAGCTTGAGAGCGAAAACGCGAAAATCACGCTCTCAATGCCGATAAGCAAAAAACCCCGTCCCGAGTGGGACGCCGAGCTTCTCAAATCACTTGGCTGCGCCGACTGCGGCTTTGACAAATCCGCAGGTACGCGCATACTCGCGGAAAACGATCTGAGTGATGCGCCGATGTTCCTCGTGTGGGCAAAAAAATAGCAAAAAGCAGCCTTTCGGCTGCTTTTTTACTAACATTTGTACTTTTTCATATCGATGCAGCCGTTGGACTTAAGCCGACAGCATCTCATATGCAAGCTTGTCGTCCATATCGACTATACTTCACGCGCACCTTCAAGCTCAAGAAGGCGTATTTTTTTGTCCACTCCGCCGGCATAGCCGGTCATGCTGCCATCAGCGCCGAGAACGCGGTGGCACGGCACTATTATTGATATAGGGTTGTGCCCCACCGCTCCGCCGACAGCCTGTGCGCTTTTTGTTCCGAGCTTTCGGGCGATCTCGCCGTAGCTTGCGGTCTGGCCGTAGGGAATTTTCATAAGCTCATCCCATACGCTGCGCCGAAAAGCAGAGCCGTTCAGCTTCAAAGGCGGCACAAAATCCGGCTCATGGCCCGAAAAATAAATATCCAGCCAGCGCTCTGTCTGCTCAAGCACCGGAGTGAGCACCTCGGTGCGCTCACTTTCAATACCGGCGGCAAAATATTTTGCGCCGTAAAACCACAGGCCAGTCAGGCTTTTCTCATTCGCGGCAAGCAGTATCCTGCCGACCGGAGATGAATAATCATGTATATATGTCATCTTTCTTTTCTTCCTCTACCTCGTCTATTCCAAAGGATCGCCGCATCGAGCCGGGATTGTTTTCGATAGCTTTACTATGCACGCGCGATTATCGTTTGTCAACAGGACTTTTGGTATTAATGAAATTCATATCTGCTTGAATTTCACTAATTTCCCTTTTTGGCTTTGCTGCGTTAAAATGAAAAAGTCCGCTCAGGCGGAGGATAATAAGGGAGAGAGAGTTTACTTATGAAAAAAACAAAGAATTTTGCGAGCCGCTGGGGATTTATCCTCGCCTCTGTCGGCTCTGCCGTCGGCATGGCAAACGTTTGGGGATTTCCGCACAAGCTCGGCGCAAACGGCGGCGGAGCGTTTTTGCTGATATATCTGCTGTTTGTGTTCATATTCAGCTATGTCGGCCTGCCGGCGGAGTTTGCCATGGGCAGACGCGCACGCACGGGTACTCTCGGCACATACGAAAGCGCATGGGCAACGCGCGGCAAGGGCTTCGGCAAAGCAGGCGGCATTCTCGGCTGGCTTCCGCTCGCCGGTTCGCTATGCATCGCCATCGGATATGCCGTTATCGTGACATACATCCTCAAGGCGCTTGTCGATTCCCTCGTCGGAACGCTCATGACGACCGACACCGCCGTGTGGTTCGGCGAGTTTTCCTCAACTCCGATGTCCGTTGTGCCGTATCACATAGTCGTCGTTGCCGGAACGCTTCTGACACTGTATCTCGGCGCACACAGCATCGAAAAGACTAACAAGATCATGATGCCGCTGTTTTTCCTCATATTCATCGTGCTCGCGGTCAGGGTCGCATTCCTGCCCGGCGCAGCGGAGGGATACAAGTTCATGTTCACTCCGCGCTGGGAGGCGCTTGCCGACCCGATGATATGGATATGGGCAATGGGTCAGGCATTTTTCTCGCTGTCGGTCACCGGAAGCGGCATGATCGTATACGGCGCGTATCTTTCCGACGAGGAGGACGTCGTCGGCGTTGCACAGCACACCGCGCTTTTTGACACCATCGCCGCCGTTGTTGCCGCGCTTGTGATCATCCCGGCCTGCTTTGCCTACGGTCAGGATGTCGGCGCAGGCCCGAGCCTGCTGTTCGTGACCCTGCCGACCATTTTGCAGGATCTGCCCCTGGGCAGGCTGTTTGCCATAATACTGTACGTTGCGATGATATTCGCCGGAGTAAGCTCGCTGCAAAACATGTTTGAGGCGGTCGCAGAATCGCTTATGCACAAGTTCCCCAAGCTCAGCCGCACTGCGGTGCTTGCAATTTTGTGCGTTCTCTGCCTGGGCTTCGGCATCGGCATGGAGCCGATCTCCAAGTGGGGGCCGTGGATGGATCTCGTTTCGATCTATATCATCCCAATCGGCGCAACGCTCGGCGCGATATCGTGGTTCTATGTCACGAAAAAGAGCGACCTGCTCAACGCCGTGAACACCGGCAGCTTGAAGCAGCGCGGCAAGCTGTGGTACAGCATCGGCCGCTATGTTTATGTTCCGCTCGCGCTTATACTCTGCTGCGTAGCATTGTTCATGCAGGTTGCGTTTTAATTAAAAACATGCAAAAGAGACGGCCTTTATCAAGGTCGTCTCTTTTGCAGCGTCTCAAAAAAGTCTGTGACTTTTTTGCTCGCTTCAAAAACGCCACATTTTTTGTGAAAACGAGTTTTCACGAAAAATCTCGCTACGCTCGTCAAAAAGTCCGTACCGGACATTTTTGATGGCTATTAATCTAATCACGAGTAGGGCCTTTGCCCCCTCGCGCTCCCCTGCTGCTCAATTTTCTTTATCTATAGCATAATTTTTTGCCAGTCTGCAAAAGAGACGGCCTTTATCAAGGTCGTCTCTTTTTTATAAGCTGCCATGCATTTTTGCATCGGTGCCGCCTTTGTGGGCAAACGGCGCTTATCTTCGACGCGCGGCATTTTACCAAAATTATTTTTCCGCTTCCTTTGAAAACTCGCCGCCGAGCGCGAACGCATGGTTCATCGGGCCGCGGCCCTTGCCCAGGTCGAGCATTGCTCCGAGCGCGCCGGATATATAGTCCTTTGCGCGGCGAACCGAGGTTTTCAGGTCATAACCCTTGGCGAGGTTTGACGCGATCGCGCTAGAAAGGGTGCAGCCCGTGCCGTGGGTGTTGGGATTATCTATGCGCTTTCCCTCAAACCAGCAGCACTCGCCGTCGGAATACAGCAGGTCGTTTGCGTCGTTTACGCTGTGTCCACCTTTGAGCAGCACCGCACAGCCGTGCTCGCGTCCTATCTTTTCGGCCGCCTTGAGCATGTCCTCTTCGTTTTCTATCTTCATTCCTGAAAGGATCTCACCCTCGGGGATATTCGGCGTTATCACCGTGCTTATGGGAAAAAGCTCATCGGCAAGCGTCTGCACGGCGTCGGTTTTCATAAGCGCCGAGCCGCTCGTTGCAACCATGACAGGGTCAACTACAATATTTTTGGCGTCATAATGCCTGAGCCTGTCGCCAATGGCGCAGATAAGCTCCGAGGACGACACCATGCCGATCTTAACGGCATCGGGGTATATATCCTCGAACACGGCGTCGAGCTGCTGGCGCAAAAACTCGGGCGATGCCTCTTCGATCGCAGAAACGCCGGTCGTGTTCTGCGCGGTGAGCGCCGTTATCGCGCTCATGGCAAAAACGCCGTTCATGGTCATTGTCTTGATATCCGCCTGGATACCGGCTCCGCCGCTGGAGTCGCTTCCTGCGATGGTGAGTGCTGTTTTCATGTTGTGCTCCTTTCAGTCCGATGCAAAGCAAAGAAATGTTTCCGGCTTGCAGAAGTCGGTTATATAACAGTCGCTGAGCGCTTTAAGCTCCTCGGCCCGTTTTTCGCTTTTATCGTATACTCCGACAAGAATAAATCCGTCGCACTTTGCCGTCCGCGCCGCGTGGATCGCATCCTCGAAAACCGCCGTTTCGCTTTTGGCCGTTCCGAGTGCATTCAGACATGCGCGGAAAATTTCCGGCTCGTCCTTGCCGCTGCCGACCTCGGCACATGTGAGTATATCGTCAAAATACTTTTCCATATCGCAGCGGCGCAGCGCGGCCAAAACATGGTCGTGCTCGCTTGCCGTTGCAACGGTCATTTTCACGCCGCTGCCTTGAAGCAGATCGAGAAACTCACGCACGCCGGGCTTGGGCTGCACAAGGTCATAGTAAAAATGCCTGACCATTTTGTTTATGCCGTCCTCGATCTCGGCGGTCGTCATTTCAAGGTCATACTCGCTCTTAAAATATGACGCTGTCTGGCTCAGGCTCAGCGCGCAAACGGCTTCGTTTACGTCCGGTCTCGGAGCAACACCGATCGAGGCGAGGTAGGTTTCCCCGGCGGTGTCCCATATGAACATTGAGTCAAACAGCGTCCCGTCAAAATCGAATATTGCTCCCTTTATCCTCATGCGCGCACCATTTTTTCGGACAGTGCCCTGAGCGTTCTGCACTCGCTTTCTATATCCTCCGCGCCAAAGATTGCGCTGACGAGAGCAACTCCGTCAACACCCGTGCCGGAAAGCTGCATGATATTGCTCTCGGATATGCCGCCGATGGCGACGACCGGGATATCGACCGCCGCGCAGATATCGCGCAGAGTCTCCTTGGGCAGAACATCGGCATTTGCCTTTGTCGATGTCGAGAACATAGCCCCGACGCCGAGGCAGTCGGCTCCGTTTTCAACGGCCTTGAGAGCCTCCTCAACGGTGTGCACGGAAACGCCGAGCATCATGCCGTCGCCGATCTTCTCGCGCACCTTGCTTGCTGCCATGTCCTCCTGCCCGACGTGAACGCCGTCGGCGTGGCACTTCACGGCAACGTCAACATTGTCGTTTACGAAAAACGGCACGGAATATTTCCTGCACAGCGCGCCTATTTCGATCGCTTCGGCGAGAAACTCGTCGTCGTTAAGCTCCTTTTCGCGAAGCTGCACGCAGGTAGCGCCGCCCTTGAGCGCGGATTCGACCTGCTCGTAAAGGCTTTGCTTTCCGACCCATGCCCTGTCCGTCACGGCGTACAGGAGCATGTACTTTTTATCGCACTTCATATTTTGCACCTTCCTCAAGCTGCTCGGGAGTCAGATTATAAATTGCATCAATTATATAGTTTCGGTAAGAAGAGTTGCCGTCCATGGAGCCGAGCCTGTCATGCGCTATCTCACCGGCAAGGCCCATTGCACACACCGCCGCTGCCGCAGCCTCAAGCACATTATCGGGATTTGCGGTGACAAATGCCGCCGTCATTGCTGAAAGCTGGCAGCCGGTGCCGGTTATGGATGACATCATGGCGTTGCCGTTGCGGATGCAATATGCTTTCTCCGAATCGGCAACGATGTCGATAGCGCCGGTTATCGCGATAACGGCTCCGGTCTCGCGCGCAAATGCCTTTGCAAATTTAACGGCATCTGCAAGGTTTGCCTCTGTCACCTTATCGGCAACGTCGGCATCGACGCCCTTGGTCGTTCCGCTGCCGGAGGCAATGGTTTTTATCTCGGAAATGTTTCCGCGGATGACGGAAAACTTCACCTCGCGCACAAGGCCGAGCGCCGTTTCCGTGCGCAGGCTCGACGCACCGGCGCCGACGGGGTCGAGAACGACGGGGTGTCCCAGCTCGTTTGCCTTTTTGCCTGCAATGTGCATCGACTCTATTGTGCGGCTGTTTAGCGTTCCGATATTAATATTAAGTCCTGAGCACACGCTCGTGATCTCCGCAACCTCGGCCTTGTCGTCGGCCATGATCGGTGATGCGCCGCACGCGAGCACGATATTCGCACAGTCGTTGACCGTGACGTAATTTGTGATATTATGAATAAGAGGGCATTTTGCTCTTACGTTTTCAAGCATTTTTCCAAGCATTTCGGTTTCCTCCTCACTGTGCCAGCGAAAGCTGCATACGGCCGAGAACTCCGGCCTTTTTAAGGCTGTATATCAAGACTGCGGATATCGCTGCGCCGCCTGCCGTTGATACGAAAAACGGGATGATGTATGCGTAAAACGCGATAGCCGCTGCCGACTGACCCATGAAGTATATTGCCACGGGATAGGCGCACAGTCCGCCGAGGACTGCCGTGCCGAACACCTCGCCGATAAGCGTTGCGGCAATGTTGCCGGTCTTTTTATAAACAAGACCGCACAGAAGCGCACCGAACATACTTCCGGGGAACGCCATGAGGCTGCCGAGTCCGAGCAGATTGCGGATAAGCGATGCTACAAACGCCGCACCGACCCCGTATGCCGGGCCGAGCAGCACCGCACATATAATGTTCACCATATGCTGAACCGGCGCGCACTTGCTGCCGAACACGGGAAAGGAAAACAGGCTTCCCACGACCGCAACGGCACAGAGGATACTCGCCGTCGCAAGCTTTTTTGTATTAACTTTTTTCATTTTTATTTCTCCTTCGGAATAAGCTGACGAGAGTTGAGCCCATATCGGTTTTGACGGGCAGATTTTCGCCCGTCAAGACAAAAAAGGCGAAAACAGCCGGAAGGGTGCGTCGAAAGGCAATATGTGTTCGGCTCTATTCAGCTTAAGAAAGCGGCTGTATTTATACCTGTATGCAGCGACGCTTCCATGCGTAAAATTCAGCCCGTCGATCCCGGCTGTCTGGAAGTTCGGTCGATGCTTGCTGGCATCCTCTCACGCCGGAACACGGCTTCCCATCGCTGTCATACAGAACTCAGGGCGCTCCCCCTCAGTCCGCTTCTCCTTTCCAAAAGATAAAAAAACGAAGACGCCCGATTCGAACGCCTCCGTTAAAAGCTCGTTGATGACTTCCTCCGGCGGCATTATCCGCATCAGGTTAAAGGGTCGAAGGTATGTCCTTCCTCTCAGCCTGTCAGCACAAGCTCCCCTGTTTTTTTGCCTGCCCATTATACTACCGGCAGTCCAAAATTGCAATAGCGTTATAAACTTTTAGGGGATATGATTTTCACAGTTATCGGATCAGATAAAAGGAGTATTAGCATGCAGTACAAAAATTTCAAAAACGAGATCTCGCTTTCGCGGCTGGGAATGGGCGCCATGCGTCTGCCCACCTGCGGCAGCAGCGCCGATATTGATTACGAAAAGGCGCAGGCAATCATAGACTCTGCCATGAAAAGCGGCATAAACTACTACGACACCGCCTACATCTATCACGGCGGAAGATCCGAAGAGTTCCTCGGTGCCGCGCTGGCCAAATATCCGCGCGACAGCTTTTATGTTGCCGATAAGTTCAATTTCCAGGCCGAGCCGGACTATCGCAAGCAGTTTGCAGAGCAGCTCCGACGGCTGAAAATGGATCGCATCGACTTCTATCTGCTCCACGGCATTCAGGATTCCTTTGTCGATGATATCCTCGCAAGCGGCGCAATCGAGTATTTTGACTCGCTCAAAAAGGAGGGAAAGATCCGCTATTTCGGCTTTTCCTTCCACGGAAGTCCGCAGGCGCTGCGCAAGCTCATCGACGCCTATCCGTGGGATTTCGTCCAGATGCAGCTTAACTATTACGACTGGTACTGCACCGGCGCAAAGGAGCTTTACGACATTTTGGAGCAGGCCAATATCCCCGTCATGGTCATGGAGCCTGTTCACGGCGGAATGCTCGCAAGGCTGCGCGCGGACGCCGCCGAGGTGCTTGCGCAGCTTGGCGCAGAGTGCTCGCAGGCGTCTTGGGCTATCCGGTGGGTGCTGAGCCGGCCGCAGGTTCAGGTCATTTTAAGCGGCATGTCCGACACGGATCAGCTTGCCGACAATGCAGCGACAGTCTCGGCCTCGCTCCCACTCTCGGATGCGGAAAACGAAGCTATTCGCAAGGCTGCTATGCTGCAATACGCCGGCGTCGCCGTTGCCTGCACCGGCTGCCGCTACTGCTGCCCGAATTGCCCGAAGGGGCTGGATATTCCGCTTCTTCTGCGCGCTTATAACGACGCGAAGATCGGCGGAGCTTGGAGGCTGACAAGCGTTTTGGCTCTGCCCGAGGACAAGCGTCCGACAAGCTGCATCGGCTGCGGAGCCTGCATGCGCCATTGTCCGCAGAGCTTCGAAATTCCGAAATACATGCAGGAAATGAAGCAAATGATGCAAAAGTGAGCTTTTCCATAATAGTTAAAAGGCATTGCCGATCTTGCAATCGGCAATGCCTTTTGATTTGAAAAATCATTCCCACTCGATTGTTGCGGGGGGTTTGGAGGTTATATCGTAGACGATGCGGTTTATGCCCTTGACCTCGTTTACGATACGCACGGAGACTTTATCGAGCACGTCATAGGGAATGCGTGCCCAGTCGGCAGTCATGAAGTCGGTCGTTGTGACAGAGCGCAGGGCTAGGGTATAGTCATAGGTTCTGCCATCGCCCATTACGCCGACAGAGCGCATATTCGTGAGCACAGCGAAATACTGATTCATCGTGCCCTCGAGGTGCGCCTTTGCGATCTCGTCGCGGAAGATGAAGTCTGCCTCGCGCAGGATATCGAGCTTTTCCTTCGTGATATCGCCGATGACGCGGATGGCAAGGCCGGGGCCGGGGAACGGCTGGCGCATTACCAGATACTCGGGCAGACCAAGCTCACGTCCGAGCGCACGAACCTCATCCTTGAACAGCAGGCGCAGCGGCTCGATGATCTCCTTGAAGTCAACAAAATCGGGCAGGCCGCCGACATTGTGGTGACTCTTGATAACGGCCGCAACGTTCGTGCCGGACTCGATAACGTCGGGGTAAATAGTGCCTTGAGCGAGATAGTCAACCGAGCCTATTTTCTTGCCCTCGTCCTCGAACACGCGTATAAACTCCTCGCCGATGATCTTGCGCTTTGCCTCCGGCTCGGAAACGCCGGCGAGCTTGGACAGGAAGCGATCCTGTGCGTTAACACGGATGAAGTTTATATCCCAGTTTTTGAACGCCGCCTCGACCTCGTTGCCCTCGTCCTTACGCATAAGGCCGTGATCGACAAAAATGCAGGTGAGCTGATTGCCGACAGCCTCGGCGAGCAGCGCCGCCGCAACGGAGGAATCCACGCCGCCGGAGAGTGCCAGCAGCACCTTGCCGTCGCCGACCTTGGCGCGGATAGATTCAATGGATGCGCGCATATAGTCGCCCATCGTCCAATCGCCCTTTGCGCCGCAGACCTCATACAGGAAGTTGTGCAGCATTTTCTGGCCGTATTCGGTGTGGTTTACTTCCGGGTGGAACTGCACGCCGTAAAATCCGCGTGCTTCGTCGCATATGCCGACGGTCGGGCAGGCTGCGCTGTGCGCAACAAGGCGGAAGCTCTCGGGAACCTTGGCCATGTAGTCGCCATGGCTCATCCACGTTACGCTCTCTTCCGGCAGGCCCTTGAAAAGGCGGCAGTCGGTGTCGAAGAAGGTCGGGGTCTTGCCGTATTCGCGAGCCGTATCCGACTGCGCAGCGGTGACCTCGCCGCCGAGGTAATGCGCCATGAGCTGGCAGCCGTAGCATATGCCGAGCACGGGAATGCCCAGCTCGAATATCTTCGGATCCACCTGCGGCGAGCCGGCAGCGTAAACGCTCTGCGGACCGCCGGTGAAGATAATGCCGATGGGGTCGTATGCCTTGATTTCGTCTATCGTCATGCTGTGGGGCTTTACCTCGCAGTAGACATTGCATTCACGGACTCTGCGTGCGATAAGCTGGTTATACTGGCCGCCGAAGTCCAGAACAAGTACGCGCTGATTCTGCATTCCTTGCCCTCCCGTTAAAACATCTCGATGCAGCCCTCGCGCTCTGCGCTGACTGAAACGTATTTGATCGGGCAGCCGACTGCCTTTTCGATGAACTTGACATAGTCAAGCGCCGCCTTGGGCAGATCCTCGGGCTTGCGGCAGCCGGAGATATCGCACTTGAAGCCCTCGACATATTCATATATGGGCTTTGCGCGCTCAAGCTCCTCGATGTTGCCGGGGAAGTTTTCGATTCTCTTGCCGTCAAGCTCGTAAGCCACGCAGACGGGGATCTTGTCCATATAGCTCATAACGTCGAGCTTTGTCAGGGCGATGCAGGTGCAGCCCTGCATCATTGCGCCGTAGCGCGATGCAACAACGTCGAAGCCGCCGACTCTGCGCGGACGACCGGTTGCAGCGCCGTACTCACCGCCTGCCTCGCGCAGTGCGTGAGCCTCGTCGCCGAACATTTCGCAGGTGAAGGGGCCTTCGCCGACACAGCTGGAGTAAGCCTTCATGATGCCGATGCTCTCATCGAGCTTGAGCTGAGGAACGCCGGAGCCGATGGGCGCATAGGCCGCAAGCGTCGTTGAGGCGGAGGTGTAGGGATAGATGCCGAAGTCGATATCGCGCAGTGCGCCGAGCTGAGCCTCGAACATGACCGACTTGCCGGCCTTCACCGCATCGGTGAGGTACACGGTCGTATCGCACACATAGTCTGCAAAGGGCTTGCCATATTTTTCGAGCCACGCCATGATCTCGTCAACGTCTATCGGCTCGTGACCGTAGCCGCCGGCGACGGTGAGGTTTTTCCACTCGATGATATCGGCAATGCGGCCGCGCAGGTGATCGAGGTTTTTAAGGTCGCCCATGCGCAGTGCTTTTTTCATGAACTTATCGGAATAGACCGGAGAAATGCCGCGGCGTGTCGAGCCGAACTTCTTGTCGCCGAGTCTGTCCTCTTCCAGTCCGTCAAGGAGCTTGTGATAGGGCATGCAGATGGTTGCGCGGTCGCTGATCTTGAGGTTTTCCGGGCTTATTGCGATACCGCCCTCGCGCAGACGCGCGGTCTCATTAAACAGGTGCTCAAGGTCGATGACTATGCCGGCACCGAGGACGTTGACGGTGTCGTCGCGGAGGATGCCGGACGGCAGCAGGTTCAGGATGAACTTGCCCTTGTCGTTTACCACGGTGTGGCCTGCGTTGTTGCCGCCCTGATAGCGGACAACGATGTCGTAATTTTCAGAGAGCAGATCGACCATGCGGCCCTTGCCCTCATCGCCCCAGTTTGTTCCCACGATTGCAGTTAACATTGTTACGCTCCTTTACACATTTACACTTGCCTCGACGCCGAGATACTCTTTGTTTGCGTCGATGACAGGATCAAGATACTCATTTATAAACTTTTCGGTCTGATGCTCGGCCATGCCGGTGAAGCCGCGCGGATCGCACATCTCACGCAGCTCATCCTCGCTGAGCTTGAACGCAGGGTCTGCCATTATGCGCTCGAGCAGATCGTTTTTCTCGCCATAGAGCTTGACCTGCTGCGCCGCGGCAACGGAGTGGACGCGGATGCGCTCGTGCAGCTCCTGCCTGTCGCCACCCTTATTTTTAACGCAGTACATGAGGATGTTTTCGCTTGCCATGAACGGCAGCTCCTCATCCAGATGCTTTTTGCACACGGCAGGATATATCTTCATGCCGGATGCAACGTTTATATAAAGGTTGAGGATACCGTCAACGGCAAGGAAAGCCTCGGGGATGCTCAACCTTCTGTTTGCCGAATCATCCAGCGTGCGCTCGAGCCACTGGCTCGACGCGGTGAAGGCTGCATTTTGCAGATCGCTTATGACAAAGCGCGAAAGCGACGCTATGCGCTCGCTCCGCATGGGATTGCGCTTATAGGCCATCGCCGACGAGCCTATCTGCTTTGACTCAAACGGCTCATCGACCTCCTTGAGGTGCGACAGGAGCCTTACATCGCTTGAGAATTTCGACGCGCTCTGCGCAATGCCGGAGAGCACCTGCAAAACATAAAAATCGACTTTGCGCGAATACGTCTGCCCACTCACGGGGGCGCAGCGGCTAAAGCCCATTTTTTCGGCTATGAGTTTTTCAAGCTCCGTCACCTTTTTCTCGTCGCCGTCGAAAAGCTCAAGGAAGCTTGCGCCGGTTCCAGTCGTGCCCTTGCAGCCCAAAAGCTCGAGCCTGCCGAGCTGGAAATCAAGCTGCTCAAGGTCGCTTATGAGGTCATACGCCCAGAGAGTTGCGCGCTTGCCGACTGTCGTCGGCTGCGCTGCCTGAAAATGCGTGTACGCAAGCGTCGGAACGCTTTTGTATTTCTCGGCAAAATCGCGCAGCGCCGCAATGGCGTTAACGAGCTTTTTCCGCACAAGAACGAGCGCCTCACGCATTCGGATGATATCGGTGTTATCGCCGACATAGCAGCTCGTTGCGCCGAGGTGGATTATCGGCTTTGCGTCGGGGCAGCACTCGCCGAAGGTGAGCACGTGCGCCATAACGTCGTGGCGCACCTCATGCTCGTGCCGGGTCGCCGACTCGTAGTCGATATCGTCAACGTGCACTTTCATCTGCTCGATCTGCGCATCGCTTATATCGAGTCCAAGCTCTTTCTCGCTCTCGGCAAGGGCGATCCACAATCTGCGCCAGGTTGAGAACTTGAAGTCATCGGAGAAAAGGCGCTTCATCTCTTCTCCGGCATATCTCCCACACAGGGGATTTTCATAAAATTCGTGTTTACTCATCTATCTGCTTAAATACGTTTATGCCGCTGCGCTTATGCTCGCTTACGCGGTGGTAGCGGTCGATTATCTTCTTCTCGGTGGGGCTTACCTCGCCGCCGTTAATATAGCTGTCGATCGCGTGATAGCTCACGCCCATCTCGTCCTCATCGGTCTGACCGTCGAACAGTCCTGCCGAGGGTGCTTTGTTTATGATGCATGCAGGTGCAGTGAGCCATTTGAGAAATTCGATGATCTCGGTCGCGGTCAGATCGGATATGGGGTTAAAATCGCACGAGCCGTCGCCCCACTTTGTAAAATAGCCCATGTAGCGCTCGCTGCGGTTGCCCGTTCCGGCAACGAGGCGGTATTCCGAGGCCGCAACGGCGTACAGCGTTGTCATTCTAAGGCGCGGAGCAATGTTATTGACGGCGGCATTTGTCAGCGTCGTTATGCCCTGAAGCCTGTCTATCTCCGCCTGGCGGACGTCGGTCAGGTCGATGACGCGGCTTTCTATGCCGAAATGCTCGGCAACCTCCTTAGCATCCTTCATATCCTGCTCAAAATTGCGCTTTGACGCGCAGGGCATCATGATACCCACGGTGTTCTCGCAGGCAAACTTGCACAGTATGCCGACAAGGGCAGAGTCCTTGCCGCCGGAGTTTCCGAAAACGATGCCGTCAACGCCGCTCGTTTCCACGAGGCTTCTTATATACTGCACTCTGTCGGCAAATTCCTTGCTGTAATCACGCATTGCACTCAGCTCCTCAATAATTATAAATATCGGACAATAAATTTTATAATATCCGTCCGATTCTGTCAATAAGCGCCTGTGACAAAATAGGCCGTCCAAGCACCTCGCATTTAGGCGACTTTTGCCCCTTTCGGGCATTTTCGGCGCAGTAAATTTTGCCGTCAGGGTCGTTCGACAACAAAAGCCTTGATTTTTCAAGCTTTTTTTGTTAGAATGCAGAATGTAATAATTTTGCCACTCATTTTTAAACTTATTTTCACACATCACGCAAAACAGGAGACACGCATATGAAAAGGTACATATCCTTCCTGCTTGCCGTTCTGATGCTCGTGACGCTTGTGCCGACGGCGGCCTTCGCCGATGCTGCGGAGGCAGACATGAAAGCCAGCGACAACCTAAAGCTCCTCATTAAGGGCTGGGAGGGGCTACGGCTTACGGCATACAAGGCGCATCCGAGCGAGGAATACTGGACCATCGGCTACGGGCATTATGCTTCGGACATTTACGAAGGCATGGAGATCACGCTCGAGCAGGCCGATGCATATTTTGAGCAGGATATAGTCGGATTTGAAAGAGGCATCAACAACACCGCGAAAAAATACGGACTGAGCTTGACGCAAAATCAGTTTGACGCGCTTGTAAGCCTTGCTTACAACTTTGGGCCGAACTGGGTCGATTACAACACAGGCTGGAGACTGGCTCGGTATATACAGCAGGGCTTTAAAGACAGCTACGGCAACCCTGTTTCCGATCTTGAGCTTGCAGACTCGTTTGCAGTCCTGTGCTCTGCCGGCGGCGAGATCCTTCCCGGACTGGTCAAGCGCCGCATAAACGAGGCGGAGATCTTCCTTTATAACAATTACAGCACCGAGCTTACGCACTTCGTTGCCGGAGTTTTCAACGCAAACGGCGGCACGGTAAGCGGAAACCGCGTCGTTGCTTACTATAAGGACAAGGCCTACGGCTCGTTCCCCACCGTCACGCGCGACGGATATAAGCTCGACTACTGGAAGGACTCCGGCACAGGCCAGGCCGTTACGACCTCTACGATCGCCGACAAAACGCGAACTCTCGTCGCAGTTTGGACAGGCGGCACCGCTCCGACGGCCTATAAGCTTACCGTTTCCGGCGGCGAAGGCAGCGGAAGCTACTCGGCCGGCACAAGAATAAAGCTTGTTCCGAGCGCTAACGGAACAAAGATATTTGACCACTGGGAAGTAAGCGGCGCGACAGCCTCAAAGGGCAGCGACGGATACTGGTACATAACGATGCCGGCATCAGACGTCACCGCCGTTGCCGTGTGGAAGGACGGCTGCCAGTTCGGCGACAATTGCCCCTCGAAAAATTTTGCCGATGTTCCCGTGACCTACTGGGCGCATAACGACATTGACAATGTTGTTGCGGCAGGCATGTTCAAGGGGCTGACGGAGACCAATTTCGGCGTCAATGTTACAATGGACCGAGCCATGCTCGTGACAGTGCTCTATCGGCTTGACGGAAGCCCCGATGTTTCGGGATACGAAAACCGCTTTTCCGATGTAAGCTCCTCGCAGTATTGCTACAATGCTCTGCTCTGGGGCTCGCACAACAACATCTCCAACGGCTACGCCGACGGCACTTTCGCGCCGAACGAAACGCTCACACGCGAGCAGCTTGTCACCTTCCTGCACAGATACGCAAACTACAAGGGCTATAACACCGACGTTTACGCCGATATCGGCGGCTATTCCGACGCGCAGCAGGTGAGCTCCTTTGCACGCGAGAGCATGTGCTGGGCAATAGGCGCAGGGATCATCAACGGCACAAGCAGCACAACGCTCAGCCCGAAGGGCAGCGCGGTCCGCTCGCAGGTCGCTGTCATGTTCAACCGCTTCGCAGGCGGAATGACCTTCTGAATATAATCATTTTCCAAAAGCAGCCCGAAATGCTGGACATTTCAGGCTGCTTTTGTCGTTTAATCACGTAAGTTTGATACACTTTCGCGATTTCATATAAATACTACAAATATCTGTATTAATTTTTCTTAACGCTCGTTAATTCTGTCAATTGAAAATTTCACTTTCGCGTTTTAAACTAAACCACATAAATCGGTAACCTTGTATTATTATTAGGTGTACTGATTTAGAATACTCAGAAAGAAGGCGTATTATGAAGAGAAGACTTCTTGCTCTGTTGATGAGCCTTGTCATGATCCTCTCCGTTCTGCCAGGCGCAGCCTTTGCCGAGCCGGCAGACAGCAGCGACGTGCTGACTTATGCGGATCTTGCAGACATTGACAGCAGCATCACCATCCCCGACGGCGCTTCCGCAAGCGAAGAGCTGTCTGTTGCAGACGCAGTGCGCGCACTGCTGCTTTGGACGGGCATGAGCGAAAAGCAGCTCGGCACCTTCCCTGCCGACTATCTTGCTCTGGCTCGCAGCATGGGCATGATCAGTGCCGATACCGACACCGACGCGGCCTGCACCCTTGACGCTTACCGTCAGATGAAGGCAGTTGCCAACACCATGTACGACGCACTGCATGCCGATAAGGTCCAGCCGCTTTACATGAACGGTATGGCTCAGCCCATATTCCCGTACACCACCGGTTCTGTCGAGACCGGCTACAGCAATGCCGACAGCGACATCATCCGCTACTGCGTATACGTCGAGACCAACTACGACACCGACGATGACGGCAAGCTCGACCTCGTCAAGGCCGTTGTTCAGGTTCCCCGTGCGGCAGTCGAGGGCAACTACAAGGCAGCTACCATCTACGAAGCTCGCCCCTACATCACCGGCTGCAACGATTCCATGAGCCCCGGCGAAAATCTCGGCAGCGAGAGCTATGACATTTCCAAGCTCTACAGCCAGCCGGCAGCACGCACTCCGGCAGGCAGCGCAACCACCGCGCAGGCCGCCGCGAACGCAAACAGCGCAGATTGGTACTACTGGAACCCCTCCGAGGGCATGTACGACTACGAAGATCTCGAGTGGTACGACTACTACCTCGTGCGCGGCTTTGCCGTCGTCGAGTGCGGCGGTCTCGGCACCAAGGGCTCGGACGGCTTCGAGACCTGCGGCACCGATCTTGAGATCGATGCGTTCAAGTGCGTCATCGAATGGCTGCACGGCGATCGCGTAGCCTACACCGACAAGACCAGCAACATCACCATCGCGGCAGACTGGTCCAGCGGCAAGGTCGGCATGACCGGTCGCTCATACGCAGGCACCACCCAGTTCGGTCTGGCCACCACCGGCGTTGCCGGCCTCGAGACCATCGTCCCCGTAGCAGGCATCGCAAGCTGGTATGAGTACACCAACTCTCAGGGTATTTCCACCAGCGCATGGTCGGCAAGCTATTCCGAGATGCTCGCATGGTACTGCAACGGCCGTTACCTCGATCCTGCCGACTACGCTACCATCGCCGAGAAGTACGGCAACTATCTGTATCAGATCCAGCAGGATCAGCTCGCCACCAACGGCGACTACTCCAAGCACTGGGCTACCCGTGACTACACTCTTGACGCAGAGAACATCAAGTGCCCTGCACTCATAGTTCACGGCCTCAACGACGACAACGTCCGCACCAAGGAATTTGACCTGATGTATCAGGCATACCAGAAGGCCGGCGTAAACGTAAAGCTCCTGCTCCACCAGGACGCTCACCTCACTCCCAGCTACCCTGCCGGCAACCTCGAGTTCTACATTGACGGCGAAAGCTACAACAATGTCCTTAACCGTTGGTTCAGCCACTATCTGTGCGGCGTTGAAAACGGCGCAGAAAACATGGCGGCAGTCACCGCTCAGGACAGCCACGACGCTTCCGTATGGCACACCTATGACAGCTGGGACACCGCAAAGAGCGTGACCCTTTCCTCCGGCAAGGCCGGCAGCACCACCATAAACAGCGATTACTCCTCCCTCGGCATCAACAGCCGCAACTGGAGAGATAAGCTCACCGAAGGCGATACCGCAGTCAGCGCAATGTACACCATGCCCGTCAAGGCCGACACGGTCATCAAGGGCTCGGTTGCCGTTAACTTCTCTGCAAGCGTTGATAACTACGACGCTCCCAACGCTCCGCGCGGCGGCGTCGATCACGACAACGCAGTTTCTCCCGAGCTTGACCTCAGCGCGCTTGATCACGACAACTACGTTGCAAGCGCAGCAGGCAGCGGCGTGACTGTTTCCCTGCCCGACGCAGCCGATCTTATCGACCGCGACGCGCTCATGGTCAGCGCAATGCTCGTTGACATCGCTCCCGAAGGCAAGACCTTCAAGGCATTCAACACCGAGGGCAGCTATGTTCCCAAGGACCTCACCGAAAACGGCGCATGGATGGGCGGCGGCCTGAGCAACTATGATTACGCGCAGCTCAAGGCAAGCGACGTCAGCTACAAGATCATCGCTCGCGGCTGGATGGATCTGTGCAACCCCGGCGCAGGCTACAACTCCGCTTCGGCCGACACCAAGGTTGCTCTGAAGGTCGGCGAAAACCACGACTACACCATCTACCTCCAGCCCAACCTCTACACCGTTGAGGAAGGCCACACCCTCGCCCTCGTCATCTACACCTACGAGCAGGGCAAGGCAAGATACTCGCAGAACTATCAGATCACTCTCGACAACGGCTCAGTCAACGCGGTCATCCCCGTCGATCAGCTTCCTGCCGTCGATCCCGAGCCCACTCCGGCCGAGAATCCGTTCAAGGATGTCAAGTCCGGCAGCCCCTACTACGACGCGATCCTCTGGGCGGTTGAGAACAAGGTCACAAACGGCATAACCGCCGACACCTTCGGCGTCAACGACGGCTGCACCCGCGCGCAGATCGTAACCTTCCTGTACCGCGCTGCCGGTTCTCCCAGCGTCGGTAGTCTGAAGAATCCGTTCACCGACGTTAAGGAAAGCAGCGTTTACCGCGACGCGATCGTCTGGGCGGCTTCCACCGGCATCACCAACGGCACGGCCGCCGAGACCTTCGATCCGAACGCCGTGTGCACTCGCGGCCAGATCGTAACCTTCCTGTTCCGCGCAAGCGGCGACGACAAGGTCACCAGCGGCACCGACTTCACTGACGTAGCGGCAGACTCCTACTGCGCAGACGCAGTTGCATGGGCAGTTGCCAACGGCGTTACCAAGGGCACCACCGCAACGACCTTTGCTCCCAACGCGACCTGCACCCGCGGTCAGGCAGTCACTCTGATCTACCGCGCAAGCAGCGCTTCCGTCTGATACTCCCCCAAAAAGCAATTCGGCCATCCGCATCCGCGGATGGCCTTTTTGTATGCTGTATCAAAAAATGCTCCCCCTGTAGCTTATATGCTGCATAGGGAGCATATAAGCTGACAAAAGCCGAACACATGCGTTCGGCTCTCGTCAGCTTTAATTTAATATCACTCGCCGTCATCCGGCGTGGGAGTTGCCGGAGCAGGTGTCGGCGTGGGAACGGCTTTCTTTACAAACGTCGCGATGATACTGTGATCTTCCGTGACATTTGACAGCTCGTAGCTCTCGATAGCGCCCATATCCTTTCCGTCAACCGAAACCGACTGGATCTCGTATCCCTCATTGGGCGTGAAGTTGATCTTTACGCTCTCCCAGTCTTCAACCATGAGGCTGCCGTTGGGATCGGTTGTGCCGCCGTTGCCGGCCGTGACGAGAACGGTGTGTGTTCCGCCGGTCTTTGCGGTGTCCTTTTCGGCATCGGGCGCGGCGCTTTCGGCGACGGCTTTATTATTCGACTGAACCGAGCCGGGCTTGAAGTCAAAGCAGCCGTCGGCCGCGACGACGACCACCGTCAGCACAGCCAGAACGCAGAGGATTCCGGTTATTATCCACTTCGTTTTCATGCTCATTCCGCTTTTGTTATTGCTTTTTTTACTCATATCTCAGCCTCCGGGAATACTATTGATTCTGCGCCTGTCCGCCCTTATTTTTTGGCTTGCCGCGGTGATAATAGCGGCGGTTTGAGCGCTTCTTCTCGCCGTCCGGGCTTTTGGCCTGCTGCTGCGGCTTCGGCTGCTCGGCGGAAACGCTCTGCTCGGCAGGCTTCTTACCGCCGCCGCGGCGATTTCTCGGCTTTGGCTTTGCGGTGGTCTTCTTCTCTTCCGCAGAAGGTGCCTGTGCAGACTGAGGCGCCGGTTTTGCATCGCTCTGAGGCGTCTTTCCGCCTCTGCGCGAGCGGCGGCTGCGGCTGCGCTTTTTCTGTTCCTGTGTGCTTTCTTTCTCCTTGGCTGCATCGTCATCGGCAAACAGCTGCGGCAGCTTCCAGATATCCTGCTCCTCTTCTTCCTCTTCCGGCTCGGGGATGTACTTGAGCACCGAGGGAGGAGTCTCACCATCCTTGGGGCGGCCTCCGGGCACTGCCGCAACTTCAACAGCCCGATAAGTCTTTACCGTATCGTCGCCCTCGCCGTCGAGCTTTACCTTTACCATCTGGCGCAAAAGATTTACCTGCGTAACAATGCCGTAGCCTGCCGGAGTTTCTACAAACGCGCCCTGCTTGGGCACATTTTTTGTAAGCTCCTCATAGGCCTCCTGCTCGTATCTCAGGCAGCACATAAGCCTGCCGCAGCTGCCGGATATCTTCCCGGGATTGAGAGACATCGACTGTACCTTCGCCATTTTTGTGGAAACCGGCTGGAACTCATCGATAAACTGGCTGCAGCAGAACGGTCTTCCGCAGATGCCGAGTCCGCCGAGCATTTTCGCCTCGTCGCGAACGCCGATCTGCCTCAGCTCTATTCTGTTGCGGAATATACCTGCAAGGTCCTTTACCAACTCGCGGAAGTCAACTCTGCCGTCGGAGGTGAAAAAGAACATTGTCTTGTTGCCCTCGAAGTTGCACTCAACATCAACGAGCTTCATGTCAAGGCCGTGCTCGGCGATCTTCTGCTGGCATATCTCGAACGCTTCCTTTTCGCGCTGCTTGTTTATTTCCGCAACGCGAAGATCGTCGCGCGTCGCGACCCTGACAACCGGGCGCAGCGGCTGCACAACCGAATCGTCCTCGACCTCGTGGTTGCCGCGGAAGCAGTCGGCTATCTCAAGGCCCTTGCTGGTTTCTACAATGACCTGCTGGCCGGTCTTTACGATCTTTCCGTTCGGGGAAAAATAATAGCTCTTTCCACGGTTTTTAAATTTAACGCTTATAACTTCAGTCAATTGCTTTCCTCGTTTCCGCTGCCGACCTGACCGCCAGCAGCCCCAGAATGTGTTTCACACCCGTATTGACCGTCTGATACTCCATGCAGCGGTCAACGAGCCGTATAATATCCATTATGCGCATTTTATCCTGCTGCGACGCAATAAGCGCGGCATAGCGCCGCTTGAGCGCGAGCAGAAACTCGCCGAGCGAGCGAGCGTCAAGGCCCTCATGCGCAAAGCACCACGCGGTGAGCGCCGGAGTGTCGCCCTTTCGCTCGATAGCGACAAATTCGTCGGCCATAGCCGCCGCGTTTTCGTCCTCCGCGTCCTCCTCGCCGGCGCAGCTCACAAGCACGCAGCGCGAGCGCACGGTGACCAGCAGCCGTTCGGGATTGGATACGCACAGAATGAAATGAACGCCCTTCGGCGGCTCCTCAAGTATCTTCAGCGCAGCATTCTGCGCCTGCTCGTTCATGGTGTCGGCGTCTTTTATGATATATACCTTTTCGGCGGCCTCGTTCGGCAGAACGTAAGCATCGGCGCCCATTGCGCGCACCTGATCTACCAGTATCTCCTTTTTCTGCTTGCCCTTATCGTCGGTTATGCGCTCGACGACGGCAAGATCGGGGTGCACGCGCGCCTTGACCTTCCTGCAATCACGGCACACTCCGCAGGGCCGCTCGCCCTCGCTTTGGCACAGCATTTTTTCGGCAAGGTAAAAGGCCTTGCCCATGCGCGCATTCTCCGATGCCGAGGACACTATATATGCGTGCGACAGTTTTTCCATAGTATCCTCCGAAGAAATATTTAAGCTGACGAGAGCCGAACACATATCGCCTGTCGGCGTACCCTTCCGGCTATTTTTGCCTTTTTTGTCTTGATGGGCGCCAGCCCACCTGCGCCAAAGAAAGCCGAAAATATCTCGAAAAGCACATCTGACAGGTGCCTTGCAGTTTTGCCGGAGCAGATTTTTGCTCAGGCAAGGCAAAGCTTGAAGAGAATACTGTCGTATTGTCAAGAGCTTTAACGCAGCATGGGCGAAAATCTGCCCGTCAAAACCGATACGTGTTCGACTCTTGTCAGCTTAATCAGTTTATTTTACTCTTTTCAGTGTTTTAAGTCAACAAAAAGTGCGCATTCCGTTAAGCAGCCGCACTTGCGCGCATATTGACGCAAAAAAATCCCGTCCTCGCGGACGGGATTTTTCGTGGTTTAAAATTACTGTCTTGCTTCGATGTACTCGACGATCTTGCCGACGGTGGCCAGCTCTGCTGCATCCTCATCGGGGATCTGCACGCCGAACTCGTCCTCAACGGACATGATCAGCTCGACAACGTCAAGCGAATCCGCGCCGAGGTCATCAACGATATTGGTGTCAGCGTTAATGCTGTCGGCGGATACTTCAAACTGCTGTGCAAGAATCTGCTGAATCTTTTCAAGTATCATTTTAGTTCCTCCAATATACGGATTTTACGCCCATTCGCGGCTCTGCGGCTTGTTGCCGTTGTTCTGCGGCCGATCATAGGACACGACGACGCGGCGGTTAGGCTCCGTTCCGGTCGAGCTGGTGGTAACGCCCTCGTAATCCTGAAGGGCGGCGTGGATAATGTGACGCTCGTAGCTGTTCATCGGCTCAAGCGCCATGCTGCGCTTATACTTTATGACCTTTGCCGCCATCTTCTCGGCAAGGCGCACAAGCGACTCCTCGCGCTTTGCACGGTAGCTCTCCGCGTCAACGCAGATGTGCATGTGCTTGTCGCTTCCGCGATTGATGACGTAGTTGGTCAGGTGCTGAATGGCGTCGAGAGTCTCGCCCCTGCGGCCGATGACAGCTCCCATATTCGCTCCCGAGAGATTAACGGCAATGCTCTTGCCGTCGCGACGGCTGATCTCTATATTCGCCTTGACTCCCATGCGCTCAAGAAGTCCTGCGAGGAAGGCTCTGATATCGGCAAACTCGCCGTCATCGACAGGCTTTTCGGCCGCCTTTACGGGAGCTTCGGCCTCAACGGGAGCCGGCTCGGCTTCGACTTCGGGCTCATCCGGAGCTTCATACTCGACACGCACGACTGCGGGCGAAGCGCCTATTCCCAGGAAGCCGGATTTTGCACGCTCAACGACCGTTACGGAAACATCGTCGCGCTCAAGTCCGAGTTCCTTCAGGGCTGCGGCGATGGCTTCATCCTCGGTGCGGCCTGTGGTTTCCAAAGACTTTATCATGTTTCACTATTCTCCTGTGACTGTTCAGGCTCGCCCTCGGTCTGCGCTGCGGTCTCCTCGACCGGCTCATTAACCTCCTCTGCCGCCGCCATTTCGTCGGCATAACGGCTGGGATCGTAAGCTCTGCCTCTTGCGTAGCGGCGCTTGCCGACCTGAGAGGGATTTTCGGGCTTTTCTATGCCAAGCTTTTCGCGGCGCGCCTCGCGCTCCGCTCTTTCGCTTGCGGCGATGCGCTCTGCATCGGCCTGCTTCTGCTGAGCCTGCATTTTCTTTTTGCTGGTGTTGTTATTGCGGGTCGTTGCACCCTCCACCTTGAGCTGCTCGTGCTCCTCATGGCGGCGTGCACGCTCGGCCTCTTTCTCCTTCTGTGCTGCGATGCGCTCTGCATCCTCGATATCGAGCTTACGCTTGTAGTGCTTTGTGAGCACAAGGTCACGCACGATACCGAAGCAGCTGTTGGCAATCCAGTAAACGCCGAGAGCCGCAGGCATGATGAAGCAGATCCAGATGGACATAATGGGCATCATGAGGTTCATGGTCTTCATGCTCATTTGAGCCTGTCCTGCCTGGGGAGGGTTGGTTGCCTGGCTGATCTTCATCGACGCCCAGGAAAGGAACGCCGCGATCAGAGGGATAAGGAACAGGCCGATGGTTGCGAGGATATCGGCGCTCGAGAAATCGAAGTTCCAGATCTTCCAGTCGGGGATCGAGCCGAGGTTCATGCCGAGAAAGCTGTAGTCAATGTTCAGCAGCTTTCCGTCAAAGTTGCCGAGGGCGTTTGTGACTGCGTCCCAGTTTTTGTGGATCGCGTCGGCAACGCCGATCTGGTCATAGGTGCCCTGCTTGGAGGCGACAAAGCCTGCATTCTGGGTAGCCCACTCGGTGAGCTTTTTGATGCTCTCATCGCCCAGGCCCATCATGCTGCCGAGAGGCTGACGGATGACGCTGTAAAGTGCGATGAGTATGGGGAACGGGATCAGTGACCAAAGGCAGCCGGAAGTGGGGCTTGCCCCCTGCTCCTTGTAGAGCTTCATGACTTCCTGCTGATACTTCTGCTGATTGCCCCTATGCTTTTTCTCCAGCTCCTTAAGCTGAGGCTGGATACGGGTGGTCTTCATCATGCCCTTTTTGCTCTTTGCCATGAACGGCAGCAGGATCAGGTTGACCACGAGCGCAAAGAGGATAATGGCAAGGCCGTAGCTGTCGGTCCAGTTATAAAGGATCTCCAGCAGTCTGGCAAACGGCCAGACTATAATATCCCATAGTGACATAAGTTTCTCCTTGTATTCCGATCCTCGTCAGGGAACGGGATCGAAGAAATCGTGTTCGCCGAAGTGAAAAGGATGACACTTCGACAGCCGTTTAAGGGCGAGCCAGCCGCCCTTCAAAGCCCCGTATTTCTCGATAGCTTCAACGGCATACTGTGAGCAGGTCGGAATAAACCTACACCTCGGCGGAAACGCCGGGGAGACGTATTTCTGATATATGCGGATAAGCGCGAGAAGAAGCTTTTTCATTGCTCATCGCCTCTTAAAATATCAAGCTCGGCGCAGGCATGCAAAAAGGCATTTTCCATTTTGGAATACTCCGCCTCTACGCAGCGGCTGCGCGCAACGATGACGATATCGACATTTGTTTTGAGCTTGTCCGAATTAAGTCTGTATATCTCTCGAAGTCTCCGGCGGATGCGGTTGCGCACGACTGCCTTGCCCAGCTTTGTGGACACGGTATAGCCAACGCGGCGCGCTCCATGGTGATTTTTCAGAGCATACACGACCATATAGGGCGTAACGGCGGTTTTGCCTTTGTTATAAAGCCGTTTAAACTCATAATTCCTTTTCAGAGTTGACCTGAAATCCAATTATTCCACCCTTGCTTTCCGTTTTTCTCAGCAAACACGTTAAGGGCAGCACGGGTTAGACTTCCGCCAGCTTAGCTGCCCTAAAAATTTTATTTGCTTTTCCTGCTCGGAGCTGCCAAATCAGGCGCTCAGCTTTGCTCTGCCCTTTGCTCTGCGGCGAGCGAGGACCTTGCGGCCGTTTGCGGTAGCCATTCTTTTGCGGAAGCCGTGCTCTTTCTTGCGCTGACGCTTCTTGGGCTGGTAAGTACGCAGCATGTTTTGTGCACTCCTTTCAGAATAATACTCAACATCGGGCTTTGCCCGAAGTAGTTGACAAAGTAATAAACTTCCGATGCTCACAAGCATCGGAAGTTTATTATATACGATACTCTTTTACCGTGTCAAGGTTTTTTTAGGCCGCTCGGCTGTTTTTCAGTGCCTTGCTGACCACGATAAGCAAAACGGCAACAACAGCCGCGGATGCCGTTACCGCTATAACGGCAGTCCAGTTTGCCGCCGCAAGACCGGTAATGTCAAATTCGCCGCTCTCGGCACTCTGCAGATGCGAGAACACTTCAACAACGTCATATACCACGGCAGCGGCGGCAACAAGTCCCGCGACTATGCTCATGGCAGGTGCATGTACGCCGGAATTTGCGCGAACCAGCCGGCGAAGCTTTTCCTCTCTGAAATCTATGACAGAGCCTATATACGCCGCAGATACAGCCAAAATTATGGCCTCCGGAAGCATATAGGTCGCATTATATATGAACGAATAGGAAAGTGCCGCCTGCGTAGGGATGGACAATCCTGCCCAAACCGTTGCACCGGAAATCACATGGCAGGCATAGCGGAGGACGGATACAAAAACACAGCCGAGTGTCAGAGCCGCTGCCTGACTTTTGATAGCATTTCTGAAAATGCCCGCAAAGCCGACTACCGTAAACGCAACTATATAGTCGAGCAATATGACTGCGACAACACTCTGCCAAGTTGTAACATAGGAAAGCGAATTAAGACCCAAAAGCTGCTGGATGACGGCATAAACGAATGCCGAACCGAGTCCCCAGCCCATTCCTCTGCGATAAGCGATTATTGCTATCGGAAGCATCGACGCTATCGTTATCGAGCCGCCATAGGGAAGCTCTGCAAGCTTTACCATGCTCAGCACGGTGGCAAGCGCTATCATGATAGCGCACTCCACAAGTGGGAGCGTTCTGTTCTTTGTCATTTTCTATTCCTCCTAAAACATAAAAAACCGCACTGCAAAAGCAATGCGGTCATAGGAAAACGATTGATATAAAGATTTTCGTTTCCTACGCCGGCATTACCCGGATCAGGTTCGAGGGTCTCGGAAATTCGATTCTTTCCGTCTCAGCCGAGAAAACTCAGCACCCCTTTTGCAATGACATATTAATATTTTTGCTGCATTTTGTCAAGACCTGCTTACATAGTCGGCAAAGAACTTCTGCTTCGGCAGCCAGGACAGCAGCGGAAGGCCGGCAATGAACATTACAGCGGCTTCGCCGAGAGCTACCTCGCCGGCAAAGACGGCAAATGCGCCGAAGTTTTTGATCGGATTGAGCCCTGCTACGACGACCGTGAGCATCGCGCCGACTATAAGTCCGTTCCAGATAACCGGCATAAGGCAGGCAAGCGCCTTTTTATTGTGCTTTCCGCACCACGATATGCACAGGCATGCTATAAGCGTTGCAAGCGAGCCGAAGATGATATCCGGCAGTCCTGCCGCGCTTGCAATGTTTGCGATAGCACATCCGAAAAACAGTCCCCATGTCGTGCTCGGCATGAAAAACGGAAGTATGCACAGCACCTCGGATATTCTGCACTGCACGGGGCCGTAGCTTATCGGCGCAAGCACCATCGTGAGCACTGCATACAGCGCGCCGATAACGGCGGCGGTCACTATATTTCTTGTGGTTTTATTCATTGCTGCCTCCATTGAGCGAAAATACGCAGCCGCAGTATTCCTGACGGTACAGCCCGTATTTTTCGGACAAGATAATTGATCTGTGGTTTCCCTCGCGTTTTTTAAATTCCGAGGGCAGCCATCTGACATCGTACTTTTTTTCGGCCTCGCGGCCGATGGCGTTTATGACGACCGCGTCCTTGCGTGAGGACACGGTGAGCGTCGTGCAGAACCAGTCAAAGCCGCGCTCGGCGGCGACCCGCGCAGTCTCTTCGAGGCGTATCTTAAAGCACTCGAGGCATCTTTTGCCCTCCTCAGGCTCGTTCTCAAGTCCTTTTATACGCGAAAAATAGTCCTCACTGCGCCACGGCAGTGTCAAAAGCCCTGCGCAAATCCCGTCCTCGGCAAGGCAGGATATAAGCTGCTTTTGGGTGGCAAGGCGCTTTTCGAACTCTTCCTCCGGCCAGAGATTCGGATTATACCACAAAACCGTTACATCAAAATGCTGCGAAAGCAGCTCGATCACCGAGCTTGAGCACGGTCCGCAGCAGCTGTGCAGCAGTATGCTCGGCTTGGTGTCTCCAAAGCCGGCGACAATCTTATCATATTTTCTGAAAAAGTTTTCTCTGTTCATAACGCTCCTCTTTCAAAAACGTTTTACATTATATATACGCACATTTTACCTGTCAACCGTTATCACTCTTGTTTTCGCCGCATTTTTCATGTATGATTGTATTTGGTTAGGATACCGATACAGTAATAGAAGAAATAGGAGGAAAACAATGAGAAAGCAAAACCATTTCCGGCGCTTTGCCGCCGCGCTGCTTACCATTATAATGATAAGCACGCTGTGCAGCCCTGCGCTGGCCGCTCGGGATGACGCCGATAAGGGCATAGATCTTAAGATCGCCGTCATGAGCGACACGCACTACCTGTCCCCGAACATGATAAAGGACACCTCAGACTACACCGATGCACTCAACAGCGACAGAAAGCTGCTCACGGAAAGCAGCGAGATAAACCTCAAGCTGCTCGATGCCGTGCGTGAGGACAAGCCAGACATTCTGCTTATTTCGGGTGACCTCACTAAGGACGGCGAGCTTGAAGGCCACAAGGAGTTCTCTGCTCGCCTGCAGCAGGTTCAGAAGGACGTTCCGGGCATGAAGGTGTATGTCATAAACGGCAACCATGACATCCGCAACGAAAACGCAAAAAACTTCAACACTCCCGACGGTAAGGCAGTTCCGGCAACGCGCACTCAGCCCGAGGACTTTGCATCCGTCTATGACTTCGTGTATTCCGACAGTAGCATAGTTGCGCGCTACACTCCGCCCCAGGGCAAGGAATCGGGTCAGCTTTCATACGTTGCAGAGCCTTGCAAGGGTGTAACGCTTATCGCGCTCGACACCTGCTGCTACAGCGCCGACAACACGTCGGATAACGACAATGAGCACGAAACACGCGGCGAAATGAGTCCCGAGCTCGTTGCATGGGCAACCGAGCAGATAAAAGCAGCCAAGGCAAAAGGGAATCACGTCATCGGTCTTTCGCACCACGGCTTTGTTCCGCATTTCTCCATGGAGCCGGACATTCTCAAGATGTATCTTGTTAAGGATTACGGCACCATTGCCGCCCAGCTTGCCGATGCCGGACTTGAAATGATCTTCACCGGCCATATGCACGCAAACGACATCGCCGTAATGACGACCAAGAGCGGAAACACTCTTTACGATGTTGAGACCGGCTCAAACCTCACCTACCCCTCGCCCATGCGCTTTGTTCAGCTGCGTGAGGTCTCCGGAAGTCTCGTTGCCGCCGTGAACACGCTCAATCACATCGGCCCCGTAAGCTACTACAACGCCGTTTCCGGCAAGTACGAGACCATCGCCGACGTGACCGAGTACGGCAGAGAGCACGGCTTCACCGTCGATATGCTCAATACCGTTGCCGGAAGCTTCGTCGGCAGTTTCCTGAACAAATTCGTCCCCGTTGAAAACAGCGTTTCAACATGGATAAACGGCCGCATAATAGCAAATTTGCAGAGCATCATCACAGAGGGCGTCAATATCCCCGTTACGGACACCAAGACACTGCTCGACGCCGTAAACTACATCTATCAGAGCCACCTCGGCGGCGAGGATGACGGCGATTACCCCGATTGGGTGCAGGCCGGTCTTAACAAGATAAAAAGCGGCGAGATACTTGACCAGCTGCTCTCGATCATCAAAAAGCACGCTTTCGGCGATGCGGCAAGCTCCGTGAAGTTCGACAACATCTTTACCAAGGCCGTCAAAGCCAAGATCAATGACTATATCTACAAAATTGCCGACTCCATGGGCAACGACACAAATTTCACCGATGACAATGACGCGCTCATCGTTCTCGACGGCAAGCTCGATATACGTCCTGTGATCATCACCACCGGCACTGTGCCCGTCAGTGCGCCGGCCATCGTCGAAAACGGTGTATGCACCGTTTTCCCGACAAGCAACATGATGCGCACGATCGGCGCAAGCGGCAAAACCGTTATTATCGACGCATCCGTTACCGGTGCGGACACCGTAAACGTTTGGGAGCGCGGAGTTTCGGCGCTTTCGGCGGCAAGCTCCGTTCGCTTTACCACCGCAAACGGCAGCGCGGAGTTTGAATCCTCCGTGCTCACCTCGGGCGGCGACGTGAGCGTTTCGGTCGGCACCGCTCAGCCGAACGCAGTGCAGAAACGCGCTCTCGGCGAAAAGCTTGACAGTGCGCAGCTCTTCCTTGTCTCCGCCGCAGCAGGCGGCAGGAGCATTAACGCTCAGTGCTCGCTCGGAGTTCCCGTAAAAACCGACGGCTGCGTCGCAGCGGCAATAGCTGATGACGGCACGATAAAGGCGACCGGCAGCAGCGTAAGCGGCAATTGGCTCACCTGCTCGACCAAGACCGGCATCATGACCGCCGTAACGGGCTTCCCGTTTGCCGATGTTCCCACAAACGCATGGTACTTCGGCGATGCATATTACGCCTACAACAATGCTCTGTTTGCCGGAACGAGCGCAAACACGTTCTCTCCAAATGTCACCATGACGCGCGGCATGCTCGTGACCGTTCTGTGGCGCATGGAGGGAAGCCCCAAGGCCGCCGCACCCACCTTCTCCGATACACGCGGTATCTGGTGCAGCAGCGCTGTCGGCTGGGCGGCCGCAAACGGCATCGTAAACGGCTTTGACAAGGACAACTTTGCTCCCAACGCCACCGTCACGCGCGAACAGATGGCGGCTATACTTTATCGCTACGCCGCCTTCAAGGGCATCGACGTATCGGCAGCAGCCGACCTCGGCAACTTTGCGGACTTCGAGAGCGTCTCGGTCTATGCGCGCAGTGCAATGGCCTGGGCTGCGGCCGAGGGCATAATAAACGGCACGACCGACGGCCGGCTCATGCCCAGCAGCGGCGCAACACGCGCTCAGGTGGCCGCAATTCTCCACCGCTATATCGAAAACTGCATATTCTGATTTCAAAACGGCAAAAGCAGCTGCCCTCCGCGCAGGAGGCAGCTGCTATTTTTATATTCGGTTTTTTCAAATCACATCGGCGAGTGGATCCACATATACATCAGTACGGCAGTCAATACCGCGACCGCAGCAAGCAGCCCTGCGCCGAGCGCCCTGTGCTTTTTCGCAAATGCAGCGACCGCAAAGCCGATAAGCGCAGCATAAACAACTGCCAATATCATCGTAAAGCTCATGCGCTTCTCCCTTCGGGTATATATCGCTGAAAGTATATCATGCAAATGTGAACAAATCTACACGCAAAAACCGCCCGTGAAGTATCCTCACGGGCGGTGCTTGTTTATTATTCGTTTTACGACAGCAGGACGGAGTCGGTCTCCTCCTGAACGCCGGTCTTTTCGGCAAAGCGTTCGAGAAGATCAGCCTTGGTCAGGCGGCTTTTTTCCTCGCCGGATATATCGAGGACTATTTTGCCCCTGTCCATCATGATAAGGCGGTTGCCATGGCGGATGGCGTCGGTCATGTTATGGGTTATCATGAGCGCCGTCAGCTTATTGTCGCTTATGATCTTATCGGAAAGCTCAAGAACCTTTTTGGCCGTTCCGGGGTCGAGAGCCGCAGTGTGCTCGTCCAAAAGCAGCAGCTTCGGGGTCTGAAGCGAAGCCATCAGCAGCGTCAGCGCCTGACGCTGGCCGCCGGAGAGCAGGCCGACCTTGGCGGTGAGTCTGTCCTCAAGGCCGAGGCCTAGGGTCGCGAGCTTTGCGCGGTAGATCTCGCGCTCGGCAGCGGTGACGCCCCACTTGAGGCCGCGCTTTTTGCCGCGGCGATAAGCCAGAGCGAGGTTTTCCTCGATCTGCATGTTGGGCGCGGTGCCCATCATGGGATCCTGGAAAACGCGGCCGATGTACTTTGCCCTTTTGTACTCGGGCATGCCGGTGACGTCCTCGCCGTCGATGAGTATGGAGCCTGAATCGACCGGCCACACGCCTGCAACGGCGTTAAGAAGCGTCGATTTGCCTGCGCCGTTGCCGCCGATAACGGTGACGAAGTCGCCGTCGTTGAGGCTGAGGCTGAGGTCTGTCAGCGCGCGCTTTTCGTTTATCGTTCCGGGGTTAAAGGTCTTTGAAACATTCTTTATCTCCAGCATTATGCATCGCTCCTTTCGCTTATTGCCCTCTTCTTAGAGCGTGAAAACGAGCTTTTCGACTGTGCCTTGAGCTGTGGTATCGCAAGGAAGGCGGCAACAATGATGGCCGTGAACAGCTTAAGATCGTTCGGGTCAAGCTTCAGCCAGAGGATGACAACCATGACCGCGTAGTAGACAACGCCGCCGAAGATGATAAAGCAGAGCTTTACGGCAAAGTTGCAGCCCTTGCTGAAGATAGCGTCGCACAGGATCTCGCCGATGACGATCGCAGCAAGGCCGATGACGATGGCGCCGCGGCCCATGCTGACGTCGGCGGTGCCCTGGAACTGGGTCATAAGGCCGCCTGCGAGGGCGACTATGCCGTTTGAGATGCCGAGTCCGATGACCTTCATCGTGCCGATATGGATGCCCTGTGCACGGCTCATTGCCGGGTTGTTGCCGGTTGCGCGCAGTGCGCTGCCCTGCTCGGTGCCGAAGTACCAGTAGGAAAGAGCAACGATTATCGCCGTAAGGACAAGGCCGACCAATATTGCCTGCGGAATATGCAGCGAAGAGACGAGAAATCCGTTTCCGTTCTCCCAGAACATGCCGAACTTCTGCACGCTGGCTGTCTGATTGGCCTTTGTCATGATGCGCAGGTTGATCGAGTACAGCGCAAACTGCGTGAGTATACCGGCAAGGATCGCAGGAATGCCGAGCTTTGTGTGAAGAAAGCCCGTGCACAGACCCGTGAGCACGCCGACAACTATGGCAATCAGCAGCGCTGCCCACGCAGGCATACCGGCAAGCAAGAGCATTACCGTGACCGCGCCGCCGGTTGCGAACGAACCGTCAACGGTCATATCGGGTATATCCAGCAGACGGAAGGTTATGAACACGCCCAGCGCCATAAGTCCCCATATTATGCCCTGCGCAACGGCAGCAGGCATTCTTGATATAAGGTTCGTCACGCTCAGGGCGGACAGATAAACGGACATCGTCATTTTTCAGACCTCATTTCGGTTGGTTAGTTAACAGTTATAATTAATTAGCCGATAGCGGTGTAATCGGAGGGAACCGTGATGCCAAGCTGCTCGCAGATATCTGCGTTGTACTTCTTGACGGGGTTCTGGTAGTACTCGATGGGCATGGTTGAGATATCGCTCTCGCCGGTCAGGATCTTTGCAGCCATCTTGCCGGTGGTAACGCCGAGCTGGTAGTAGTCAATGGAGAGGGTCGCGATGCCGCAGCCGGAAGCAATGCCTTCCTCGCCGGCGATGATGGGGGTCTTCTTGGGCAGAGCAACGTTGCTTATTGCCTCGGCGCAGGAAGCGGCGGTATTATCGGTGGGGATGTAAAGTGCGTCGCACTCATCGCATGCGGTCGCGGTTACGGTTGCGACGTCGTTGGAGTCTGCGAAGGTGTAGACCTTAACGGTAATGCCCTTGTCCTCAAGAGCTGCCTTGACTACGTCTGACTGATATACGGAGTTTGCCTCTGCCGAGCAGTAGAGGATGCCGACGGTCTTTGCATCGGGGAGAAGCTCGGAGAACATTGCTGCCTGCTGATCCAGAGGAGCAAGGTCGGAGGTGCCGGAAACGTTGCCGCCGACGGTGCCGCTGAAGTTTTTAATGTCAAGAGCGACGCCGTACTCTGTAACTGCGGTGCCGAGGATGGGAATTGACTGGGTAGCTGCGGTTGCGGCCTGAAGCGCCGGAGTTGCGTTTGCGAGGATGAGGTCAACGCCGTCGGAAACGAAGCCGTTGCAGATGGTGCCGCAGGTCGGGATATCGTTTGCGGCGTTCTGCTCAACAAACTCGACCTTGTCGCCGAGCTCCTCCTTCAGAGCATCCTTAAAGCCCTGGGTCGCCGCATCGAGTGCCTGGTGCTGCACCAGCTGGCATATGCCGACGGTGTAGGTATCCTTGGCGGTATCGCCGCCGTTATCGCTTCCGCATGCCGCAAAGCTCAGACACATTGCGGCTGCCATTACCAAAGCTGTGATCTTCTTTTTCATAACGTTTTTTCTCCTTTTTGATTTAACGTGCTGAATTTTTAATTAAAAAAACAGGGTGTCGCCGAGCCGGCAACACCCTGAGATTTCCTGCATCAGAAAACCGTACAAGGACATTCGCACCGGTCGGTCGAATTGAGAGCAGCAAAATATCGGCCTGCATAGCAGACCTTAGTAAAGCTGAAATAGGAGGACGCGGACATTTCGCGTCTGCCGGTGCTTATCATATTGCGTGCTTTGCAGATGCTCATTGCCGTATCTCCTTTCTCAAGTTCACCCGGTGGAACCCACCGTGTTTTCATGCTGCAATAATAGCGCTTTAAATGGCAAAAGTCAACCGGCAAATATAACAAAAGCCGCTTAAATTATCCGGCAAAAAACTACATCCGGCACAAATCGTGCCGGATGTACGGGTTTTTGCTGATTTTACTGAGCGCGATAGATAAAGGTTACCGCCTGAGCACGGGTGCAGGTCGCGTTCGGGCTGAACGTAGTCGCTGTGGTTCCGTTGGTTATGCCCTTGGAAACCGCCCATGCGACGGCCTCTGCGCACCATGCGTTTGCCGGAACATCGGTAAACTGAAGCTTCAGGTTCGACGCATCGTCACCGGATGCTCTGTAAAGGAACACAACGATCTGCGCACGGGTGCATACGGCGTTGGGGCTGAAGGTAGTATCCGTCGTGCCCTTGGTGATGCCGTTTTCTACGGCCCACATTATTGCCTTTTCTGATTTTTGTCAGTTAGCATATGCTAACTGCGAGATATACTTGTCTGCGTCCATACGCTTTCGAGTGGGGGGTATCGGCGTATTTCCGCGCTTAGTTAGCGCATGCTAACTAAGGCTCAAAAAATTTTGCATTTGAGTTAGCAGCTGCTAACTGGCTTGCAAAAAAATTTGAATCCCTATCAAGTTTGTATGCATTATAACCGATTGTACGTCCCTTTGCAAGAGGTAATGTACAAAAAATCTTTTTCGAAAAAATTTTTAATTGGGGCTTGACAAGATGAAATACGGTGCTATAATGCAAGCATCAAACCTGTGACGAAGAGTAGTAGTTCCGGGAAGCCGTTGTTAAGAGAATCGTGGGTGGTGAGATCACGGTCGTCGGTGCGGAATGAATGGACTTCGGAGGGCGGCTTGAAAAAGCGTTTGCTTGAGTAGATGCCGACGGGATCCCTCCCGTTATCAATCGGGATGCGTATGATGGTACGCATAAGCGAGCGGACGAATTTTTCGTCAATTTGGGTGGTATCGCAGGAGCGCAGCTCTTGTCCCATTGTTGGGATAGGAGGCTGCTTTTTTTGTTTTTAAAGCAAGCTCCCCTCCATCTGCACCCAAGCTACAAAAACATTTTTGGAGGAAAAAACAATGAAAAACAGCATCATCAAGAAGGCACTCGCGCTCGTTTGCGCACTGGCAATGGTATTCACCCTCTGCGCATGCAGCAGCAATGGCGGCGACAACGGAAGCGGCGACAGCGCAAAGGTCTACAAGGTCGGCATATGCAACTATGTTGACGACGCTTCCCTCAACCAGATCGTTGAAAACATCCAGGCTCAGCTCAAGGCCATCGGCGAGGAAAAGGGCGTGACCTTCGAGGTAAGCTACGATAACTGCAACGCAGACGCGACCGTTATGGAGCAGATCATCTCGAACTTCATCGCAGACGACGTTGATCTCATGATCGGCGTTGCAACTCCCGTTGCGATGCGCATGCAGGCGCTGACCGAGGATAACGAGATCCCCGTTGTGTTCTCCGCAGTTTCCGACCCCGTGGGTGCAGAGCTTGTTGAAAGTCTCGATAAGCCGGGCGCAAACGTCACCGGCACCAGCGACTACCTCGACGCAGACGCAATCATGAACCTTATCTTCGCAAACGACCCCGACGCAAAGAAGATCGGCCTGCTGTATGACGTCGGCCAGGACTCCTCGGCAGCATCCATCGAAGCAGCAAAGAAATACCTCACCGACAAGGGCATTGAGATCGTTGAGCACACCGGCTCCACCGCAGACGAGGTCATGCTCGCCGCAGAAGCAATGGTAGCAGACGGCGTTGATGCAGTGTTCACCCCGACCGATAACTCCATCATGAAGGCAGAGCTTGCAATTTACGAAACCCTCGCAAAGGCCGGCATCCCCCACTACGCCGGCGCTGACTCCTTCGCACTCAACGGCGCATTCCTCGGCTACGGCGTTGACTACGCAAACCTCGGCGTTGAGACCGCAAACATGGTAGCAGACATCCTCATTAACGGCGCAGACCCTGCAACTCTGGCAGTCAAGACCTTCGATAACGGCACCGCAACCATCAACACCGAAATCTGCACCGAGCTCGGCTACGACTACGACACCGTTGCAGCGGCATTCGAGCCCTACTGCACCAAGATAAACACCATCACCACTGCCGAGAGCTTCAGCGACGTTCAGCAGTAAATAGAAACACCATCGCACACAGCATATAAGAAAGAGGAAACGTTATGGATATTGCAACGATACTGAGCCTTGGGCAGACGGCGCTTGAGCTGGGTCTTATCTGCTCGCTGACAGTGCTTGCACTGTATTTGAGCTACAGCATGCTCAACGTGTGCGACCTGTCCACCGACGGCTGCTTTACCCTCGGCGCCGCGGTCGGCGCGATCGTAGTCATCTCGGGGCATCCGTATCTTGCGATACCTGCCGCGATGGCCGCCGGCATATGCTCGGGCTTTGTCACCGCCATATTGCAGACCAAGCTCGGCGTTGACAGCCTGCTTGCCGGCATCATCGTAAACACCGGACTTTATTCCATAAACATCGCGATCATGGGCGGCTCGTCGCTGCTTAACATGAACAAGGTCGATACCGTGTTCTCACTGATGAAGGACCTTCTCAAGGGAACGGTTTTCGCAAAGCAGTACAAGCTTGCAGTCGCGCTGATCGCTGTCATCGTGATACTCGTTCTGCTCACCGCGTTTCTCAAAACGCGCCTCGGCCTTGCTATCCGCGCAACGGGCAACAATCCCGACATGGTTCGCTCATCGTCTATTAACACCGCTTTCACTACCATCATCGGTCTGTGCATCGCAGGCTCGTTCACGGCCCTGTCGGGCTGTCTGCTGGCGCAGTCTCAGAAGGCAGTTGATATAAATATCGGCACCGGCATGGTGACCATCGCGCTGGCTTCCCTGCTCATCGGCGGCGTTATCATGGGCAAGGGCGGAATATTCACGCGTGCAGTCGGCGTTGTGCTCGGCTCCGTTTTGTTCCGACTTGTCTACACCATCGCGCTGCGCTTCGATATGCCGGCATTCATGCTCAAGCTCATCTCCTCGATTATCGTCGTACTTGCCATCTCCATCCCCTATCTCAAAAAACAGATGCCGATGATAAAGCGGCGTATGGGAATAAAGACTCAGAAAGGCGGTGTGTGACATGCTGAAGCTCAATAACGTCAGCAAGACCTTCAATCCCGGAACGGTCAACGAAAAAACCGCCCTGAGCGGACTTACCCTCGACGTCCACGACGGCGACTTCATCACCATAATCGGCGCAAACGGCGCAGGAAAATCAACGCTCTTTAACGCCATCGCCGGCAGCTTTTACACCGACTCCGGCAACATCGAGCTTGCCGGGCGCGATATTACCTTCATGCCCGAGCACAAGCGCGCACGCATGATCGGCCGCCTTTTTCAGGACCCCATGCGCGGCAGCGCACCGGGTATGAGCATCGAGGAAAACCTCGCAATGGCGGCAAAAAGCGGCGGCTGGTTCTCACACATAACAAAGGCCGACCGCGCAATGTTCCGCGAACAGCTTGCGCTTTTGGACATGGGACTTGAGGACAGACTCACGCAGCCGGTCGGACTGCTCTCCGGCGGTCAGCGCCAGGCGCTCACGCTGCTCATGGCGACCGTTGTTCCGCCGAAGCTTCTGCTTCTTGACGAGCATACGGCGGCTCTCGACCCCGGAACGGCTGAAAAGGTTCTGGAGCTTACAAAGAGCATCGTTGCAAAAGACAACATCACGTGCATGATGATCACCCACAACATGCAGTCGGCTCTCGATCTCGGCAACCGCACGCTGATGATGGATAAGGGCAATATCATCATGGACGTGTCGGGCGCAGAGCGCGACGGCATGACCGTGCAGGACTTCCTCGACCGCTTCAAGGCAGGCTCCGGCAAGGCGCTGGATAACGACCGCATGCTTTTAAGTTGAATATAATATGCAAAACCGGACGATCGACCGATCGTCCGGTTTTTTGCTGTCTATTTATCCGTTCTGCCGAGGATGTAGTCCACGCTGACGTTGTAGAAATCGGCAAGAGCGCAAAAAACCTGCGGCGGCACCATGCGCTGTCCGCTCTCATAATAGGCATATGTCCGCTGCGGAACGTTTATTGCTTCCCCCACCTGCTTCTGCGTGAGGTCGGCATCCTCTCTCAAATCCCGAATACGCTGATATTTTTGCATCATTCGTCTACCCTGCCGAGGATGTAATCCACGCTGACGTTATAGAAATCGGCAAGCTTTATAAGTGCGGCGCTGGGTATGTCAAGCTCGCCGCTTTCATAGCGTGAATATGTCGTTTGGCTCACGTTGAGCATTTCGGCCAGCTCACGCTGCTTGAGATCTTTGTCCTCGCGCATATCGCGCAGTCGTTTGTACATCACGGCTCATCCACCCTACCGAGAATATAATCCACGCTTACATTATAAAAATCGGCCAAGGCGCACAAAACCTGCGGCGGCACCATTCGCTGTCCGCTCTCATAATAGGCATATGTTCGCTGCGGAACGTTTATTGCCTCCCCCACCTGCTTCTGCGTGAGGTCTGCATCTTCTCTCAAATCCCGAATACGCTGATATTTTTGCATCATTATCACCGATTCAAGTATAGATTGAACAAATTGGTCTATTGATATTTTGAACATTTTGTTCTAAACTATACCCTGTAGGTGATATCATGCCGGATTTTGAAGAGATGTACTACACGCTCATGCGCGCATCCGAGGAGGCGCTGCGGATAATGATCGAGGCGCAGAAAGAGTGCGAGGAGATGTACATTGCGCAGGAAGAAAGCGAATAGAAAAAGGCGGCCAAAAGGCCGCCTTTAAACGTATTTTGCAGGTATGTATTTATGCGAGCTTCACTTTTGCCGCACGCTTTTTACCATACATGATGATGCCGACGAGGTAAGCAGCAGCGCAGACAGTGCCGATAATGTAAGCCGCAGTCCAGGGCAGGTTGAAGCCGATAGACGCATTCATTATGTAGGTGATGGTAACAAATGCGTAGAACGCGCCGGGGATAAGCGGCATCCAAACCCACTTGCTCTTGCCGTTTTCAAACATCCAAACGGAGATGCAGACGAACGCGAACAGAGCCAGAGTCTGGTTTGCCCACGCGAAGTAGCGCCACAGAATGGTGAAGCCGGCGGGGCTGGACTTCGCCCAGACGAGGATGGCCGCGACGAGGGCGAAGATGATTGCCGACAGAGCAAGGCGCTTGCCGTTGGAGTCCTGCTTGATATGCAGTGTGTCGGCCACCGACATACGCAGCGCACGCAGCGCGGTGTCGCCCGAGGTGATGGGCAGAACGATAACGCCGAGCAGCGCGATGATGCCGCCGACACTGCCGAGGATATCCTTGCAGACTATACCGACGGTTTTGGTCGCGAGGGATGCGTCGGCCGCCTGGAGGCCGAGGTTATAAACGCCCATTGCGCCTGCCGCCCAGACCATTGCGATGAAGCCCTCGAGGATCATCATGTTATAGAAGGTATTGCGGCCCTGGCGCTCGCTCTTCATGGTGCGCGAGATGATGGCCGTCTGGGTGGAGTGGAAGCCGGAGAGTATGCCGCAGGCGACGGTTACGAAGAATATCGGGAAGAAGTGGCCGTTTGCGAAATACTCGCTGTAGTTGAACACGCCGTTATATTCCCAAACGTTGTTCCACACCTCAACGAGGGGATAGCCCTTGACAAACAGGCCGATGAAAACGCCGATTGCCGAGAACAGCAGGATGCCGCCGAAGATCGGGTAAATGCGGCCGATGATCTTGTCGATGGGGAATACGGTCGCGATGAGGTAGTAAATAAAGATAACGCCGTAGATGACCCATGTCGAGGTTGCGTTGGCAGCGCCCTAGAAGTTAAAGACCTGGGTTGCGGCAATGTCGCCGGGGGTGTAGATAAACACAGCGCCGACAAGCAGCAGGAGCAGGCAGACAAAGATGTTGTAAACCGTGAATATGCCCTTATTGGTGTACCTTTTGACCATGTCGGGCATCTGAGTGCCGCCGTCGCGCAGGCAGATCATGCCGGAGAAATAGTCGTGCATTGCGCCGCCGATGACGTTGCCGATGGGGATGGTTATGAATGCGATGGGTCCGAACAGGATGCCCTGTATAGGTCCGAGGATGGGGCCGGTACCGGCAATGTTCAGAAGGTTGATAAGGCTGTTTTTCCAGCCCTTCATGGGAACGTAGTCAACTCCGTCGTTTTTCGTGTAAGCCGGAGTTTTACGGTCGTCCGGTCCGAAAACCTTTTCACAGAGCTTGCCGTAAAGCGCAGCGCCTCCGAAAAGCATCACGAGACCGATTATGAATGTTATCACAATGTTTCCCTCCTTATAACAGGTGAATTTCGGCGGACGGTGCCAAAAACCGCCGCGCCCTGATGATTGTTATTTTAGTGTCATAGCATGTTAATATCCATATCAAGGCTCGCAATATTCGTTAATAATTTGTTAATGTTTCTGACAGTCTAATGATATTTCAGCCGGCAAATACGTACAGGAGAAATTGACAGCTCCTCGCGCAGCGTGTAAAATAAAGCGAATGTCTGTTTGACTGGAGTTGCATGTTTTGAGTTTTTTATCGCCGGCTTATTTTGCGTTTTTCCCTGTAACGGTTTTAATATATTTTCTTCTGCCGCAAAAGTGCAGGAACCTTTGGCTGCTTATCTGCAGCTGGTTTTTCTATGCGTGCGCAGGCCCTGAATATCTGCCTTTTCTCGTCGGCTCGTCGATAGCTGTTTATTTTACCGCGCGCAGGCTCGAAAAAAGGCCGCAGAAGGCGCTGCTTGTTTTCATGCTGGCGCTGTTTATAGGGCTTCTTACATTATTTAAATACCTCGGCTTTGCAGCAGGCGTTATAAAAAGCGCCTTGGCTGTCCTCGGGCTTGACTGGACGGCTGCCGTGCCGAAGCTTCTGCTCCCTGCCGGGATATCGTTTTATTTCTTTGCGGCGATGGGCTATCTTATCGACGTATATCGCGGGAAAGTTCCTGCCGAAAAGGATTTTGTAAAGAGCGCTCTGTTCCTGTCGTTTTTCCCCTCGCTGCTGTCAGGCCCCATTGCAAGAGCCGACAGACTTTTGCCGCAGTTTGAGCAGCGGCACGAATTTTCGTGGCGAGATGTGCGAGTCGGGCTTTTCCGCTTTGCCTACGGCGCTTTCTTGAAGCTTCTTATCGCCGACAGGCTCGCCGTCATGGTCGATACCGTGTTCGCCTCTCCGCAGAGCTTCGGCTCGCTTCAGGTCATTGCGGCCGCCTGCGCCTTTTCGATCCAGATCTACTGCGACTTTGCAGCATATTCGCACATGGCCATAGGCTCTGCGCGCGCAATGGGCTTTAAGCTTACGGAAAACTTCAACACGCCGTATTTTTCCCGGTCCATCGCGGAATTTTGGCGTCGGTGGCACATCTCGCTCTCAACGTGGTTCAGAGATTATCTGTATATCCCGCTTGGCGGCAACCGCCGCGGCAAAGCGCGAAAGTACATAAACGTGCTGATCGTGTTCGCGGTCAGCGGTCTGTGGCATGGGGCGGCGACCTCTTTTCTCGTTTGGGGACTTCTCAACGGCATTTATCAGGTCATCGGCAGCATCACCGCGCCGCTTCGCGCAAGAGTTCGCAGCGCGCTGCGCCTTGAGGATAACGGAAAGCTCACCATGCTGTGGCAAATGCTCTGCGTGTTCGTTCTGGCGACTGTCGCATGGACGTTTTTCGAAGCAGGCTCCGTTTCCGGCGCAATAGACGTTCTGCGCGCCTGCGCAGGCTCGCCGCTCTGGGTCGCCCCTTTGTCGGCAATGGGCATGGACAAATGGGAGTTTGTCGTTGCCGCCGTGAGCTGCATCGTCATGCTTATTGCCGATACACTTCACTTCAGGCACGGCGATCAGGCCGAGCGCGCGGCAGATAAGCCGTGGCCGCTGCGCTGCCTTCTGCTGCTGGCGCTGCTTTTCGCGTCGCTCATTTTCGGAAGCTACGGCACGGGATATGACGCGCAGTCATTTATTTACGGTCAGTTTTGACGGGAGGCCGGTATGAAAAAAGCAAACAGAAAAGACTTGGCACACGCCGTCATCTTTGTCGTGCTTGCCGCCGTGCTTATGCATTGCGCCTCGATCATAATGAGACCTGTGCACAACAGCTACGGCTCAACATGGGATGCTTATCTGTGCGAGCCGGAGGACTCGATCGACGTGCTGTTTCTCGGCAGCAGCTATGCCTACTGTGACTGGAACCCGGAGATAATGTATGCTGCATCCGGCTTGACCGGCTACGTCATGGCAGGCTCCGAGCAAACGCCGTCCATTACATATTGGTATCTCAAGCAGGCGCTGAAAACGCAGTCGCCGAAGGTCGTGGTAATGGAAGGCTCGTCGTTTTTCTTTGAGATGTACCAGAATTACACTCAGATAAACCTTGACTATATGCCGCGCGGCATCAATCGTGCGCGAGCCATATTGGACGCCGCCGAGCCGGATAAGCGCCTGGGCTTGTTTTTCGATCTTTACTTTTACCATGATCGGTGGAAGGAGCTGACGCGCGAGGATATCGCCAAGCTTATAACGCCTGCCTCCGCGGATGTCAACAAGGGCTATACATACGTTGATAACGTCTATGACACGAAGGGCAGCACGCCCTATCACCGTGAGCCGTCCAAGGATACGGCAGCTTATGAAAAGCACCTCGAAGCGTTCAAGAAAATCGCCGAGCTGTGCAGAGACAAAGGAATTGACCTTATCGTCACGATCAACCCGACCTTCAGCCAGTGCTCTCCGGAGGTCTACGATAAGCTGGAAAAAGATCTGACCGAGATCGCCCCCGAAGCAGACTTCATGCTTCTTGCCGACAGCTTTGACGAGATCGGCCTTGATATAAGCCGGGATCTGTACGACGGCGGACATCTCAATTTCTACGGCGCCTGCAAATTCTCGGAGTGGACAGGCAAAATGCTGCTCGACAAGGGCTACTCCCCTCGCGAGCAGACAAAAGAGAACACGGCCGCATGGTATGACGGCGCGCAGTACTGGCTGAACCTCCGTGATAACGCACAGAGCGCCGCATCGTAAAACGCAAAAAAATCGCCATGACAGAATGAATCTGTCATGGCGATTTTGATTTTGTATTACAGGTGCTGGTCACGGTCTACTTTATCGTAGAAATATTCAAGAACGGGTTCCATAGCCGCGGTGAGCTTCATATCGAGGTTGAAGTAATAAACCGCGAAGGTCACGGCGAAAAATGAGAAGCCTGCGAGCGACAGCTTTTTGAGAACAGGATAAAACTTGGCCATTTTTATCTCCTTTCCAATTACCATGATTCCTCGTCGGGGAGGACTTCGAGTGTCGGATCAACAGGCTCTTCGCCCATAACGGTGCGCATGTAGGTGTTGATCTGGTCGCGAACGCCCTGACGGGAAACAACGCGCGGATCAAACAGGTCGTGGGATACCCAAACGAGATGTATGCCGAGCTCACGCGCACGCTGCTCGAACATGCCGTGCATGCCGTCGAGCGCCTTGCAGCTCATGTGCTCCCAAAGGATGACCATGTCGGCGTTGAACTCGGTAACGATCTCCCAGAGGTCGTCAAGCAGAACTTTGTAGCCGCCGTGGGTACGGTTGCGCATTATCATTTTCTCGGTGAGCATCGCGATATCGTACATTGCCTGCTCGCGGTTTTCGGGTGTATCCTCTTCGGCTATCATCGTGGTGTTGTCCATCGACAGCATGTCGGTCAGAGGAACGATGCCCCAGCAGTTGAGCATCCACACGAGCAGATCCATGTAGTAATGCGACTGAACGCCCCACACGATGGCTCTGTGACGATACTCGTTTGCAGCCATTTTCTTTTTCTTGTACGCCTTCTCGGCAAGCTTCATGATCTTGCGGTCGGTCTTTTCAAATATGGGAAGGCGGCCGCTTATGGCCATGTAGTTTGTTTCGGTGTAAAGCGCAAGGTTCGAGCCGAACACCTGCGGATAGGGAGACTTGCTCATCTCAAGCCACTCGAGGCGGCACTTGGTTGCGTAGTTTACGCGCTTTGCACACTCGAAGTAGTAGTCCCAATCCCACTTTTCGCCGGTGTGCTCTTCAATGAAAGCGATGGCGTTGCGGATCTCCTGAGCGGCATATTCCTGAACGTCCTCGTTCATATGGCGCAGCGGCGATGCGAGCTGGAACACGGGGATACCGTCCTCAAACTCCATACGTTTGGAGATGACACCGTTGCTGAGCAGCGAACCGTCGCAGGTGGTGTTGCACTGAACGGCGCAGCAGCCGAGGATGGGCGCGTCGTCATCGATCGAAACGCCGGCTTCCGCCTCGGGCATGGGACATACGTCGCCTGCAAGGCCGTATTCCTGAGCAACGTCAATGTAATGTATGGCCGCGCGCTGGTTGAGCAGCACGGGGATATAGGTGGATGCGATCTCGCGGCTGAGGGGAACGACTGTCGGGAAGCCCATCATCACAGACTGCATCTCGTTTTCATCAACGAGCACAACTTTCTTGGAGAACTCCTCGTCGTTTCCTATGCGGCGGTCGCCGCGGAAGAGCTTATCGAGAAGCTTTGCAACGTCCTCTATGATAACATCCTGCTCTGCATGGCAGATGCGCAGATGCTCGCCGCGCAGGCCCTGGGTGTGGCGATCGACCATCATGGGAACCGCCAGATAGTTTGCCATCCAGCGATAGCGGAACATTGCCTTTATATTGCGCGGCTTTACGAGAACGATCCTGAACATGTTAATCCAGTTATAAAGCCATCTGGAGTAATCATAAAGGGTATCGACTACGCCGCGCCACTCACGGCGGCTTCTGTAACGCTTGCCCTCAACGTAAATATCGCCGAAATTTTTGGCGCCGATTCTCTTGTTGGACATTACTTTACACCTCCGTTGATTTTTTTGATCTCAACACTCTCGACAAATGCCTGAACACGGGTGCGCAGCTGTCCGTTGGTGCTGCCGATGTTGTAAGGACGATCAATAGACAGCACGGGATAGCCGTAATCGTCATGCAGGATGTGCGAGCCCATCATACGCTCGTACGCCCACGGATCGCAGAACTTGATCTGCTCATAAATTATACCGTCGGCGCCGTATTCCTTCGCAAGCTCGTTTACATACTCGCGGCGGCCGGTCATCTTTGCGGTGTTCATATATCTCGGGCACTGGCCGCGGTACATATACTGGCGGCAGACCTGCGTGAGGGCATCCTCATCATCGGTAAGCTCTATGGGATTTCTGCCGGGGAACGAACCGTAGCAGAAGCGGTCGGCGCAGACATATGCGCCGCAGTCCTCAACAAGCTTTATAAAATCGGTATCATCGACCTCCGAGCCGACGACAACGACACGGGCGCGATAGGGCTTATCCTCAGGCTCGCGGGTCTTGAGCTCCTCAAGGGTCTCCTCGAGCTTGTCGATGAGCAGATATTTCGGCGCAACATAGGTCGCGAGGGTTATGACCTGGAACTCATAGCCGGTGATACGCGGCTTGTCGCCCTTGCGGAACTCGCCGATGGCGCGGATAAGCTCGCATATGCGGTTGTGCTCGGCGACCGCCTGACGGATGGCTGCATCGGAGGTATCGATGCCGTATGCCTTGTTCAGCGGATCGAGTATATGGTTTTTGCACTGGAGAGTGTACAGATTCAGGCCGTTATCGTCAGCCTTCATGGGTATCTCCATGTACTCGAAGAAGAATTTTTCCTTGTCCTTGCCCAGAGCCTTCAAAAGCTCCATATTCTCGACCGCGCGGTTCATCATCGTGCAGCCGTCGGGCGTTATGAGGCAATCGGCAAAATTATAGCCGCCCTCGATCGCGCGCTCGAGCAGAGCGCGGCTGTATTCGCAAAGGAAGCTGGTCATATAATATGTGGCCATTTCCATTGAGCCGGTGCGCGGCGCGCGCAGACGGGTCGAAAACGCGCCCGGCAGGTTCAGCAGCGGCTCGGGAGTATTTTCGCAGACGTAAGCTACGCAGACCTTCCCCTCGCTCTGCGCCTGGAGTATTAGCTCATTCTGAGCCTCCTGAAGGAGGTTTTCAAAATACAGCAGATGCTTTAAATCTTTCATGTCTTTCTCCGTTCATCAGTTAGCATACTTTTATCGGCATAAAAGCAAGCAGTCGCCAAATGCCGACTGTCATTATTTTAACACTGAGATGTGAAATTGCAATGTACAAGATGCACAATTATTGCCGTTTTTGTTGAAAAAGCGTCAGCACGCATTCCATGTGTCGGCCTGCTCGCGCAGCCATGCACACCATGCATCCATTCCCTCGCCCGTTTTTGCGCTTATCGGGAATATTTTAATATTGGGATTTCGCATTTTCGCAAACTCAACGACCTTGTCCATGTCGAAATCAAAATACGGCAGAACGTCGATCTTGTTGATTATAAGCGCATCGCAGACCTGGAATATAAGCGGATATTTCAGCGGCTTGTCGTGTCCCTCCGGAACGGAGAGGATCATGGCGTTTTTCGCGGCGCCCGTGTCAAACTCCGCCGGGCAAACGAGGTTGCCGACGTTTTCGAGAACGACGAGGTCGAGATCGTCCGTTCCCATTTCCGTAAGTCCCTGACGGGTCATGTCTGCGTCGAGGTGGCACATGCCGCCGGTGTGCAGCTGGATCACCTTTTTAACGCCCGTATGCGAGATGCGCTCGGCGTCAACGTCGGAGTCTATGTCCGCTTCCATTATGCCGATGTTCATTTTATCGCCGAGCTTTTCGATCGTGCGCGTCAGGGTCGTTGTCTTGCCGCTGCCGGGCGACGACATGAGATTTAGCAGAAAGCAGTGATCCTTTTTCATCTCCGCGCGGAGAACGTCTGCCGCGTCGTCGTTTGCCTTGAATATGCTTTGCTTTATCTCGTAAACTTTATACTGTCCCATTGTATCTCCTTCTCAGCAGGCTTCTATCTGCTTGATATTCATTTCCTGCCCCTGCTGAAGCCACGTTCTGCCGCTGCCGCAGTGCGGGCAGGTCTTGCCGTATTTGACGGTGGGATATGTGCTCTTGCAGTCGTCGCACCAGGTTATTGCCGGGATTATCTCATATTTGAATTCGGCATGCTCTATGATCGGCTTTTTCTTTGCATACCACTGCCAGCAATCGCTGAGGTACTCCGGAACGATGCCCGATACCTCGCCGAATTCCAATGTCACGGACTGTATATCCGTAAGCTCATTTTCCTTTGCGATCTTTTCGACCTGCTCTATTACATAAGTAACTATACTCAGCTCGTGCATAACGTTTCCTTTCAAAAAAGGGTGTGGAATCTCTCCCACACCCTGGTTTCTGCTCCGGGAGGATTATTTTCCGGAAAGCTGTTTCTTTATTATCTTGACCTGGCGCTTTGCAGCATACGGTCCTATGGCCTTGAACTTGTCCTCGGCCGGGATCATCTTACTGTTCTGCGGACGGTTGCGCTTGAGGTGGATAGCGTCAAACTCGCACTTGGTGGTGCAGATACCGCAGCCGATGCACTTGTTGGGATCGACTACGCTGCGGCCGCAGCTCAGGCAGCGAGATGCCTCGCTCTTTATCTGCTCCTCGGTGAAGGTCACGCGGTCGTCCTGCATGGTGAGGACCTTCTCCTGATCGATTGCGACCTCTGCGCGTGCAGGCTTTTTGAATTTCTCTGCCGGCAGAGTGATGTTCTGCTTATCCAGCTCCTTGAACTCGCGCAGGTTGCGGTGGATAGTCAGAGTCTGGCCGACGTTTACATAGCGGTGGATGGAAACTGCGCCCTCACGGCCGGATGCGATAGCGTCGATGGTGTACTTAGGACCGGTCGCACAGTCGCCGCCGACGAAGATGTCAGCTTCTTCGGTCTGGAAGGTGACGCCGTTGTGGTCGATGAGGCTGCCGTCGGGAGTCTCTGCTGCCGTTCCGGCGAGAACCGCACCGTATTCGGAGCGCTGGCCGATAGCAACAAGAACGTTCGAGCAGGAAACGGTGATGGTCTCGTTCTCGTCATAAACAGGCGCAAACTTGCCGCTTGCGTCGCGCACGGAAACACAGCGCATAAGCTCGATGCCGGTGACCTTGCCGCCCTCGCCGAGGATGGCCTTGGGTGCCCAGGAGTTGTTGATAACAACACCGTCGGCGAGGCCTGCGTTCTTCTCATCGGGAACGGTGGGCATCTCTTCGTCCTTCTCAAGGCAGTACATGTTGACGCTGCCCTTGGTCAGACGGCGTGCTGCACGGGCAACGTCGATAGCCGCGTTGCCGCCGCCGATAACGACGACGTCGCCGCTGAGCTTCTTGGTCTTGCCGTTGTTGACAGAGCGCAGGAAGTCAAGTCCGCCCAGAACACCCTTCAGCTCTTCGCCGGGGATGTTCAGCTTTGCCGCCTTCTGCAGGCCGACCGCAACGTAGAATGCCTTGAAGCCTTCCTCACGCAGCTGCTGGATGGTGATATCCTTGCCGACCTCAACGCCGCAGCGGAACTCAACGCCCATCTCGCGCAGAACGTCGATCTCGGACTTTACGATGTCCTTGCCGATACGGAAGGAGGGGATGCCGTTTACGAGCATGCCGCCGGGAACTGCTTCCTTCTCGAACACTACGGGGCTGTAGCCCTCAATAGCGAGGAAGTAAGCGCAGCTCATGCCGGCAGGGCCTGCGCCGATGATGGCGATCTTCTGGTCAAACTTCTCGTGAGTGCAGGAGACCATGGGCGGAACATAGCGATGCTCGGCCTTCATATCCTGCTCTGCGATGAATTTCTTTATCTCGTCGATCTGCAGAGGCTCATCGACGGTGCCGCGGGTGCATGCGTCCTCGCAGTACTTGCGGCAGATGCTGCCGCAGACTGCCGGGAAGGGGTTATCCTTCTTGATGAGCTTGAGCGCATCGGCATAGCGGCCGTCGGCTGCCATCTTGATGTAGCCCTGGATGGCGATGTGCGCCGGGCATGCGACCTTGCAGGGTGCGGTGCCGGTGGGCCAGGTCTGGATGGAACCGTTTTCGTTTTTGTAGTTCTTGTTCCAGTGATCCTCGCCCCACTGAGTGTCGTCGGGCAGCTCGTGATGCGGATACTGGATGGGGCCTTCCTTGGTGCAGAGCTTCTGACCCAGGCGGACGGCGCCGGCCGGGCAGGTCTCAACACACTTGCCGCAGGCGACGCACTTCTCGGGGTCGGACTCTGCGGTGTATGCGGAAGCGGAAAGGTTGGGGGTATTGAAAAGCTGTGAGGTACGCAGAGCGTTGCAGACGCCGACTGCGCAGTTGCAGATACCGAAGATCTTGTTCTCGCCGTCGATGTTGGTTATCTGGTGGACATAGCCCTTGTCCTCGGCCTTCTGAAGGATCTCCATGGCCTCTTCATAGGTGATGTCGCGGCCGTGGTTGGTCTCGCGGCAGTAGTCGGCAAAGTCGCCGACGCCGATGCACCATTCGCCCTCGATATCGCCAGAGCCCTCGCCGCGGATGCGCTGCTGCTTACGGCAGGAGCAGACGGAAACGCCGATGTGGCCTTCGTACTTTTTCAGCCAGTGGCTCAGATGCTCGATGGGCAGTGATTTGCTCTCGGCCGGGATGGCCTTCTCAACGGGGATAACGTGCATGCCGATGCCTGCGCCTCCGGGAGGTACAAGCTCGGTTATGCCTGCCAGGGGCAGGTATGCCATGCGCTCGAAGAAGTCGGCCGTCTCGGGATACATATCCGACTGCTCGGGGTTTATCATCATGATCTCTGCGCTGCCGGGAACGAACATATCCAGCACCCAGCGCTTTTCATGGTTGGGGTTCTTGCCGTCGAGGTTTTCCCAGTGGAACTCAACAAGGCCGCTCTCGCTGACTGCCTGCATTGCCTTTTCAAGGTATGCTCTGTCAAACTGAGGGTTCTTCGCGGCCAGCTGCTCGATGGTCAGGGGAACGCGCTTTTTCATGGTCAGGCAGATATCGAGTATATCGTCCGCCATCTTCTGATCGTACTTATAAGCGGTGTATTTCAGTGCGGAATTGATGCCCAGGTATTCCGGGGAATTCGGGGTGATCTTATCCTTTCCGAGCAGCACTGTAGCCCGGTCGGTGATCTCTTTGCCAAGCTTTGCGATCTTCTGGTCTTTTGTCATGAGTTTCAGGCCTCCTGATAAAATGTGTGGTTTGCTTCATCCTTGTTATTAATGTATCAATTGCTACTCGCAGAATACATTTTTTGTTGAAAACAGTCAATAATGCGCCTTTCAATTTGTAATAACTCACAAAATAATTGCAAAAACTTTGAGAACGTCTTTGATAATCAGTTGACATTCTCGGACAAAAATCGTAAAATGTTTTTGAAATCAGGACATTTTGATAGTGGGGTGTTTTTTGTGCAAAGTACGTCTAACCGTCTCAAGGATGACATTGCCGAGTGCGCGATAGCCCTGTTCCGCAACCGTGGCTACGACAATGTAAGCGTCAACGAAATATGCGAGTCGGCTCACACGTCGCGCTCGGTTTTTTACAGCGTGTTCAAGGGCAAGCGCGCCATTTTGGACTATGTCGTTTCAAAGCCGCAGCAGAACGACGAGGAGAGCTTCCGCAAGTTTGCCGATGCGGAAAACGACTTTGAACGCATCTGGCAGCTTTTTGACCGCTTCATTAATATTGCGCTCGATTTCGGCCCGAAGCTCACGAGCAGATTGTTTATAATGCAGTTTGACTCGCCCAAGGGCATACGCGACGCGGTGCATGCGCTGGATGATCTTTTCGCCACGCTCGCGAAAAACTGCGCAAAAAACGGCATTATCGAAACCGAGGAGCCGCCGGAGCTTCTGTCGCGCATAGCGACGGATCTTATTCTGCACGAGCTTTACGTCTGGTGCAGTCAGGACGGCAACTTCTCGCTGCGCGAGCGAGCGCGGCAGTATGCCGAGGTCGCCTATCATGTCAAGCCGCAATACCGCATGACTCCCGAGCAGCGCGCCGCACTATAACAGAGAAAAAACCGATGCCGGGAGCCGACATCGGTTTTGCTGTATTTGTGCTTGTTAGTTTTCAGAATTCTTCGACCGGGCACACACCGCGAACCTCCATGGTGTCGGTATCGACGATGCAGCACAGCTTCATTCCGCAGGCATATTCATAGCTGCCGGGCAGCGTTACCTCGGCATAGTTGCCGGTGCAATCGGAAAACAGCTTGACCGTGAAGCTGCCTGCGCCGTAGGCATAGCCGACCTCGTTTGCGGCAGCATCGGCTGCGCGGCGGCGAATATCCTCTTCGCTGCGGTGAAGTGCCTCGAGAATTGTGTTGATTATATTGATGTTGGAAACAGTATTTTTCATTTCAATTTACCTCCGTAGATAGTTTTTATGATTTTTATTCGTTTGCGGCTGTGGCTTCTTTCCTGTCCACGGCTATTAGTCTACCCGAGCTTTTTTAAGCCGGTATAACGAGAAATTAAACAAAACTTAAAAACTTTCGCCGACGTTTTAAAATTTGTTTAACTAAGCGGCCGAAATGCCTGATATAATGAACACACTATTAATATGGTGTGATTAAAATGACGATCAAAAAGAGACTTCACCGCTCAAATATATATATGTTTCTCATTCCGCTGGTGACGGCGGCGCTGCTGCTCATTCTCGGTGCAGGAATTGCCATATATATATTGGAGGTAAAATATCTGCCGCAGATCGGTCTGAGCCTGCACGACATGCACATCGCCGTTGAGCAGTACGAGGGCTTGTTCCAGAGCTTTGAAACCTTCGTATGGATATATGTCGGCGCTGTCGGTATGGCATTGCTGCTGACGATTGTTTTCACTAATGTCAGTCTCACACGTGAGCTGTTCACGCACATTTCCGATCCGCTCGACACTCTTGTTGCCGGCGTTGACCGCATTCGCTCGGGCGATCTCGACAATCCCATAAACTACACTGAGCCGGATGAGTTCAAGGCCGCCTGCGACGCTGTCGATCTTATGGCGGCAAAGCTCAAGGCCTCGCTCGAAGCCGAGCAGCGCCGTCAGCAGAGCAGCAAGGAGCTTATGGCCGGCATGGGGCACGACCTCAAAAGCCCACTCACCTCCATACGCGCCTACACCGAGGCTCTGCTCGAGGGTGTCGCCGACACACCCGAGATGCAGAAAAAGTATCTTGAAACGATAAAGAAAAAGGGCGGCGAGATCGAGTTTTACCAGTGCGATGTCACCAAAGAGGATCAGGTAGTTGATTTCTTCCGCAAGGTCGAAGAGCGCTTCGGTAAAATCGACATACTCGTAAACAACGCCGGCGCAACAGGTCCGGGTGAAAACCCCGACGAGATCACCATGGAGGGCTACGACATGGTCATGGATCTCGATGCGCGCGGTTCGTTCATCTGCGCAAAGCACGTAATTCAGTATTTCCGCAAGATAGGCGGCGGCAATATAATCAACATGGCCTCAATATGTGCGCTCAAGGCCGAGGTTCCCGGCCTTGCTCCCTACCACATTGCGAAGGCGGCCGTGCTGATGATGTCCAAGGTATTTGCGATGTCCTATGCCAAGGAGAACATCCGCTGCAACAGCATCTGCCCCGGAACGACCGCGACTCCGCTCATCGTCGAATACGGAACGAGAATGTGCGGAAGCTTTGAAGCATATCAGGACGAGGTAGGTCCGCTGCATCCCATGGGCAACGGAAGCCAGCAGAAGCTCGGCGAGCCTATAGATGTCGCCATGGCGGCAGTATACCTCGCATCGGATGAGGCAAAATGGGTCACCGGAGCCCAGATTTCCGTTGACGGCGGCTGGTCCGTCACTTGATATAACAGATACCGAAAATCGGGCGGTCGCTTGACCGTCCGATTATTTAATACATTCTATTTTTATACTAAACTAACTCTGTTTTATTTGACACATACCTGAAAACGCGATATAATTTATTAGTATATTTCTAAAGAAACGGATCGGATCATAATGGCAACTGCAAAGAAAAAGGCTCCTGCCGAACCGAAAATTCCCCGGCAGGTAAAAAGCAAAATGGTAAAAGAAAAAATCTGCGCCGCAGCGACAGATCTTATAAAGTCTCACGGATATGAATATGTAACTGTAAACAATGTCTGCAACGCGGCGGAGGTTTCGGTCGGCAGCTTTTATCATCACTTCACAAACAAGGACGACCTGCTCGGATACTATCTGACGGCTGCTTTTGAAAACTACGCCGCCGAATTCAACAGCATCTGCGGCGATGACGTTGTTGCAAACGTTGCGCGATGCTTTGGCTTCTATATAGATTTTCTTCTCGAGCAAGGTCTTGACTTCACACAGAATTATTACACGACTAAAAATCGCAATCTAAGTGCGAACGCATCCCAGGGCGGCGCAAAGCCCGTGAACATGCCGATTCTCAAAAAAGCCGAGGAGCTAATTGCTAAGGCACAGGAAAACGGCTATATTCGCCCGGAAGTTGATGCAAAGCTGCTCGCCGACGATCTTTGCATTGTCGAAAAAGGAGCCATATTCGACTGGTGCATTTGCTCCGGAACTTATGATCTCAGAGACTGTACCGATCGCATATTGTGCGCACATCTTCGCGCATACGTCACCGATGCATACCTCGAAAAATATTCAGACGGCTTAAGTGGCTAAAATTGAGACGGCAATCCTATGTTCTTAAATTTTGGACGTATTTCAAAAAGCGCCCGTATTTGTGTTTTTTAATTTGCCTCAAAAAGTTTGTGAAAACGTAAAAAAGACCCGAAAGCGTTAACTTTCAGGTCCTAAATGTTGGTGGAGAATAGCAGACTCGAACTGCTGACCTCTCGCGTGTGAGGCGAGCGCTCTAACCAGCTGAGCTAATTCTCCGCAGCTTTTGTATTATAGCATGATGCTGCGGACATTTCAAGGGAAAATTGCGCCGCGCTGCGAAAATGCAGTGCGGCGCTGTTTTTTTGTATCAATCAAACTTCTGCTGAGCTTCGTAATCGGTGTACTGGCGGTCAAATTTCTTTTCCTCGGGCAGGAGGTCGAGGCCGATGGTGCCGCCGGGATTCATGTTATACTTCGGGTCAAAGTAGTTCTTGAGCACCTTGAACACACCGTATTCCTTCTCGCCGACGTAGCCCTCGAGCCAGGGCGCGAACATCTTGCCGATGCCGTGGTGGTGGCTTATAGACGCACCGGAGCGCTGGATAGCGTCAAGAATTGTGGTGTGGTATGCCTTAAACGCCTTCTCGTCCTGCATTTTCGTCAGGAAGATGAAATACAGGTTCGCTCCCTGCGGATAGCAGTGGCTCATATGAGTTGTGACGACGGTGTTTGGCAGCGCGTGGCAGACCTTGCGCACGTCAAGATGCACCTGCTCCATGTTTGACCAGTTGACGGTGCACTCGAGGGTATCGGTGGTGATACCGAAGTCCATGAGCGTATCGCGCAGATACGGATCGTTGAAGCGTCCCTTTTCCCAACTCTTCGTGACGTACCCGGTCAGGGGCAGGCCGCCGTGCTGACGGGCGATCTTTGCGATGTTCTTCGCGACGTTTTTGGAGTAGCCCTTTTCGCCGTCGGTGAAGCCGAGGAACAGGCATCTTTCCATATCCTTATAGCCGAGCTTGTCGAGCAGCGGATACAGCGGAGTATCGTCAACGTTATACAGTCTGAGCATCATGCTCGTCTCTTCCTGGTCGGACAGGCGGAACACGGATGAATAACCGCACTCGTGCTGCATCATCTCGCGTGCTGCCTTCATTGCGTCGTCCCAGGTCTTGAAGATGTAAGAAAATCTCTTGCGATTTTCGGGCATCCAACGGAAAATTTTAAGCGTGACCTCGGTCAGCACGCCGAATGTACCCTCCGAGCCCATCATGATCTGGTTGAGATCGGGGCCGCAGGCCTCGCGAGGATAGTGGCTGGTAGTGATCGTGCCGATGGGGGTGGCATACTTCTGGCTGAGCACGATATCCGCAATGCAGCCGTAGTAGGTGCTGTTCTGACCTGCGCCGCGCGTTACCGTCCAGCCGCCGACGGAGGAATATTCAAAGCTCTGCGGAAAATGGCCGCAGGTGTACTGACGCTTTGCGCCGAAAAGCTTGGGCGCTTTCTGAAGCGTTTTCTCAAGATCAGGACCGGACATGCCGGCCTGAACGGTTATGGTCTGGTCGATCTCGTTAAAGGACAGCACTTTATTGAAGCGGCGTCTCATATCCAGCGAAATGCCGCCCTTTACAGGCTCGACGCCGCGCGTTACGGAGCTGCCGCCGCCGTAGACGTACAGGGGAATATCATGCTCTGTAGAGTAAGCTACAATCTTCTCGACCTGTTCTGTCGTATCGGGATACAGAACGACATCGGGAACGGAGTCAATGATCTTATGGCGCAGGCGGAGAATGTCGTAGGCTGTGAAACCGTAAGCGACTGCCAGCCTGTCGTAATCGGAGACGGAGAAGCCCTCCTCGCCGACTATAGCCTTGAGCGCGTCAAGATGCTCCTGGGCAAGCTTCACAGGGTGGTCGGACAGGTCAACGGGATCAAAGCCGATATCGTCGGAATACTCTTTGAAGTCATCGTCTGTGAGCTTAAAGACTTCCTTCATCATTTTGTAAAGCGATTCCTTCGGGAACTTGAAGAACTCGGGATCACCCCAGCGGAATATTGAACGGTAACTGTTGGCCGGCGCGGGGGTTTTTACCCATTTCGGCTCGAAGCCCTTATACTGCTTATGACTCATCAGATCATGTTCCTTTCTTTGAGGTTATTCATCGTTGCGTAAAGCGGTCTTACGTTTTTGTATATCTTGCGGTAGACCTTATTGTACATGTTCATGTAGATCTCGTGGTTCTTGGGATCGGGCGTAAAAACGTCCTTTTCGTGGACCATGCTCTTTATCGCCTCGTCGAAATCCGCAAACTCACCTTTGGCGACAAAGGCCACCATCGCCGCGCCCAACGAGCACGCCTCGTGCGTATGTATGCGCTTTACGGGCAGGCCGAAGGTATCGGCAAGTATCTGGCAGGCAAGATCGCTCTTCGAGCCGCCGCCGCCGACGTACAGCTCCTTTATATGCTTTTTGCCGCGCTTTTCCATGCTCTTCATGGACATGTAAAGCTCAAGGCATACGCCCTCGATGATGGCACGATAAATGTGATACTTCGTGTGATAATCGGAAAATCCGATTATTGCTCCGTAGGAGTCGGGCTTGAGCACATCCGGCGTCCAGTACGGCTGGAGCATAAGTCCCTGACAGCCGGCCGGGACCTGAGCTGCTTTCTTATTGAGTATCTCCTCGGGCGACACACCAAGCTTTTCGGCCTCTTCCTTATCCTTGTCGCCGAACTCCTTAATGAACCAGCTGAGCATCCAGAAGCCGCGGAACACCTGGATCTCCGGGTTCCACGCCTTATTGATGACCGACGGATAAGACGGCAGGAATGCCTGCGGCTCGAAATACTGCTCGGTGTACATCTCAATGGTCGAGCTTGTTCCGAAGGATATCGACGCCTTATCGGGGCTTGCCACGGAAAGGCCAAGCGTTTCGCAGGCTTTATCCGCGCCCGTTGCGATAAGCGGCAGTCCCTCGGGCGCGCCGGTGAGCGCAGCGGCTTCCTTTGTTATGCATCCGAGAACTTCTCCGGAAGGAATGAGCTCATAAAGTCTGTCCTGCGGAACATCGAAAAAGCAGCGAGTGAGATCATTTTCCTTCATCCAGCGCTTTTTCTTATAGTCCATGGGGATATGGGCGATGGTGCTTGCCGGTGTATCGGCAAGGCGGCCGGTCATGCGGTAATTTATATAGGCTGGCAGGCAGACTATCTTCTTCGTGCGCGCCCAAACCTTGGGCTGCTTTTGGCGCACCCAGTTGACCTTCGACGTACGATAGGCTATCCTCGTGCCCTTTCCCATGCCGATAAGCTCAAACACGGCTTCCTTCCACAGGGGAAACGGATCGTCAAAAACACATTTGCGTGCATCCAGCCAATGGATGATATCGCGCGTGGGCTGATAGTTTTCGTCAAGGAACACGAGCGTATCGCGGATCACGGTGACTGCGCAGGCGATGATATCTGGCACCTTGTCGGCATTGCGCGCCATGAGCACCGTCGATGCCTTGCACATGTTGTCAAAGTAAAAGTCCGTTTTCTGCTCCGCCCAGCCCGGACGCTGCCGGAAATAAGGCTCTGCGTATTTGACCTGCTCTTTGTCAACGATGTTGCCCTGCTTATCGACCAGTATGGCTCTCGTGCTTTGAGTACCGACGTCGTAAGTCAGTATAAGCGGTCTGTTCATTGTTTCTTCTCCCTCCGTCTTTGCATTTATATCTGTTTTAAAAGATCACTTGTTGCAATGACGTCCACGCCCAGTCCGAGCACATCTTTGATAACGGCATCTCCCCTGCCTATGCGCTCTTTAAGCGTCACAGCGTTAATTTCACGCATGACGTCGAATATTTTCTCCTTGGGAATATCGTCCGACACTCGCACCGGCAGCACCGGCACGTCGGAAAATGCGGTTTTCACAGTTGAGCATATCGTGCGTTTCGGCGCTGTCATCTCGCTTATTGCAAACTCCTTGCCTCTCGGACAGGTATTGCCTGTGACGATGTATTCTCCGTCCTTTTCATCTATCGTCAGGCGGCAGCCGCGAGGACAGCCTATGCATACGAGCTGTTTCATTTTACCACCTCGATCTCAAAGCGCACGTCGCTGTTTTCGTTTATATCGTATTTTGTCATATCAAGCGTAAGCTGCTGCATCTCGGGCGGACGCAGGAACGGATAGGTCTTTTTCCAGACCTCCTCACCGTCTATTTTAAGGCGCAGAACGCTTTTGTCCAGAACTTTTTTCGAGCGGAAGTAGACGACCGTCTTTGAATTATCGCTTTCAAGGTCTATCTGCTGCGGAACAAGATACAAAAACTCGCCGCCGATGTTTATATCCACTCTGCGCTGCGCCTTTCCGCACCATGCCGCCGCGTTTCTTCCGGCCTCCTCGCCGGATTCGGAAACGAAGTCAACAAGGTCGTTTACATGCAATGCGTTTCCGCAGGAGAATATACCCGGAACTTTTGTCATAAGCTGCGCATCACACACAGGGCCGCCCGTGTGCTTATCAAGCTCAACGCCCAGCGACTGGGCAAGCTCATTTTCCGGGATAAGTCCGACGGAGACGATAAGCGCATCGCACTCGATCCTTTCGGCGCTCTCCGGGATGGGCTTATAGTTTTCGTCAACGGCGCAGACCTCGACAGCTTCGAGTCTGTCCTTTCCGAACACGCGCGTTACAGTGTGGCTCAGGTGCAGGGGTATATTATAATCGGTAAGGCACTGATAGATATTTCGCGTAAGTCCCGAGGGCGTGGGGTTAATTTCATAAACGCCGAGGACCTCCGCTCCTTCAAGAGTAAGTCTGCGCGCCATGATAAGGCCGATATCGCCCGAACCGAGGATAACGCATTTTTTTGTCGGCATGACGCCGAGACGGTTTGTGAAATGCTGCGCGGTGCCGGCGGTGAACACGCCTGCCGGGCGCGTTCCGTGGATAAACACCTGCTTTGCGCTTCTCTCGCGGCAGCCGGTGGCAAGGACAAGGCTTTTGGCCGCAACGGTGCGCAGGCCTTCGCGCGATACTAATGTCACGGCAAAGCCGCTGTCGGTTTTTTCCGCGCGCGTGACGAAGGTATTGCAGGCCGCTTCGATATCCGACTGCGCTATCTTATCCATGAAGCGCTCAACATACTCGGGGCCTGCAAGGCGCTCGCCGAAGCGGCGCAGGCCGAAGCCGTCGTGTATGCACTGCTTGAGCATTCCGCCAAGGCGCTCCTCGCGCTCAACGACGAGCACTCTCGCGCCGTTTTCGTTTGCCGCAAGTGCGGCCGCAAGGCCGGCAGGGCCGCCGCCTATCACGATAACATCGTAATCATGCATTGTCGCTGCCTCCCTTTTTGCTTCCGAAAACTATCGGCGACCGATCGGAGCTTTTCATTACCTCCGTGAGCGGAACGCCGAGATATTCCGCAATTATTTTCGTGACCAGCGGCGAGCAGAAGCCGCCCTGACACCTGCCCATGCCGGGTCTGACGCGCTTTTTCACGCCGTCGAGCGTCGGCACGCAGACGGGGCTTCTGAGTGCATCGAGTATCTCGCCGCGGCTGACTTCCTCGCAGCGGCACACGATAACGCCGTAATCTGGATTTTGGCGTATAAGCTCTGCGCGCTCGGCGTCGTTCATCTCCGCAAGATGCGGTGGAGCCTTGCGCACGGGGTCAAAATCCGCTTTTTTCTCCGCATTAAAAAGCTTTGCGACATACTCGGCAACGTCCTGAGCAACTGCCGGAGCCGTCGTAAGTCCGGGAGATTGTATGCCGGCAACGTGGTAGATATTCTTCGTTTTTCTGCCCGGCTCGATGATAAAATCCTCTTCGTAGGTCGGCGCGCGGACGCCGGTGAAATATGTTATAATGTCCTTCTCCGTCAGAGTGGGCATGGCTATCTTCTGCTTTGCAAAAACGCGTGCGATGCTGTCGGCATTCGTGGCTGTGTTCTCGCGCTCGGGCGTTTCTACGGCATCGGGGCCTACAAGCAGGTTATCGTGCACCGTGTGCAGTATGCCGCCGCCCTTTGTGTGCGCATGTCCGGGAGTTTCCGGCCCGACGGCTGAGGCGATGGTTTTGAATGCCGCGCCTGTTTTTTTGTCAAGAATAGAATTTGTGCCGCGGCGGGGATGTATGCTGAAAAACCTGTCCTGCGCCATCTGTGCGACAACATCGGAATAAACTCCGGCGCAGTTTATTACCTCGCGCGGATAGATCGTTCCGCGGTTTGTGTGCACGGCTTTTATCATCCCGTCCGAAACGTCCATGCCTGTAACGGCAGTGTTGAGCGAAACTCTCGCACCGTTTTGCACCGCGTTTTCGGCATAAGCAATGACAAGATTATACGGGCTTACGCTGCCCGACGAGGGATTTGACAGTGCGAAGGCGACATCTGCCGATATACTCGGCTCTTTTTTGCGTATCTCGTCGCCCATGACGATGCATGTATCCTCAATGCCGTCATGATCTCTGCGCCATTTGGCATAGAGGCTAACAAACGGCAGCCAGCTTTTGTGCGTAAAGCAGGCGTACTGCCCCGTGCGCTTAAAGGGAACGTCAAGCTCGCGGCAGAGGTCTTCGTACATGTGGTTTGCGCGCCTTATGTATTTGTGCTTGAGCGAGCCCTTGGAAAGGTCAACGCCCGGATGCACCTCGCCGTCATTGCGGCCGGACGCGCCGAGCGCGAGATCGGCTTCCTTCTCGATAAGCAGAACATTGAGCTTGTATCTCGCAAGCTCGCGCGCCACCGAGCAGCCGGATATGCCGCCGCCGATGACGAGAACATCCGGCCTATCTCCCTCAAGCGCATTGTCGCTTAAAGCCGGCACATGCATTTTCTCCTCCGGAGCAGCAGTGAAAACAATATCGTTTACAACGTGCGTGCTCGAATGCGGCGTTGCCGCGGTCATGCCGGCATCGACAACGTCGTTCCAATCGTCAAGCTCGCCCGTGAGCACGATGCAGCCGTCACTGAGCCTTGCCGTGACCCTTCCCACGAACTTCTTGTTCAGCTTCCTGTTTAGGCTTTTAATATTCATCCCCAGCACCTTCATATACACGATGTATAGTTTGTCAATATTATACCGCAAATATTTGCTAAGTCAATATACATTAGGTTCAAACTGTTGCACAACAGAATTAAACCTTAACCTTTTGTTCTTGAAAACGATGCAATTACATTGTATATTATAAGGACAAGTTTAAAAAATAGAGGTGTTTATATGAACATCCTGTACCTGATAAATTATGCAGGAAAAGCAGGAACCGAAAAATACGTTCTGAACCTTATGCACATTCTGGCCGGGCAGGGCGAAACATGCCATCTGGCCTACAATGTTCCCGGCCAGCTTTCGGAAACCGTGAGCAGCGAGGGCTTTGCATGCTTCCGGTTTGAGATGAGCACAAAAAAGGCTCTCTCTGCGGCAAAGAAGCTTGCAGGCTATTGCCGCGAGAACAAAATCGACGTTATCCACGCGCAATATCCCATGGAAAACGTCATCGCCATCCTGTCCAAGCTTTTCTACCGCAAGGTAAAGGTCGTGTACACGAGCCATCTTACCATATATCAGAACACGAAATGGAAGATACTCAACCGGCTGTTCACTCCGTTTGACCACCGCATAATCGCCGTGTGCCGTCAGGGCGCGGACATAATGGTCTCAAACGGCGTGAAAAAAGACCGCATTCAGGTGGTTTACAACGGAGTCGAGCCGAAGCGCGAGCGCGTGTATGACCGCAGCTTTGCCCGTGATTTCGGCGTTAATGACGATACCTTCGTCATGTCAATCATGGCGCGCTACGCTCCGGAAAAGGGACTGCCCTTCCTGCTTGCCTCGCTTGCAAAGCTCAGGCGCAAGACCGATAAGCCCTTTGTGTGCTTCATTGCCGGCGACGGCGAGGAGTTTGATGACTTTGCCGTTATGAGCACAAACTCCGGCATGAGCGACCGCGTTATCCAGCTCGGCTTCCGCCGCGATTCGGACAGAATGCTGAAGGCTTCGGATCTTTATCTGAACACGAGCTCGAAAAATGAGGCAATGAGCTTTGCGATACTTGAGGCAATGAACGCCGGCGTTCCGCTTGTCGTGACCGATGTCGGCGGAAACCGCGACCTTGCCGAAACGCACACCGTCTGCGGCAGAGTCCTCAAATTCGGCGACAGCGACGGTTTTTCCGACGCGATGCTTGAGCTTATGGAAAACGACGCTCTGCGCGCAGAGTATTCGGCAAATGCGTTAAAGAAGGTAAGCGAGGAGTTTGACCTGCGCAAGCTTGCACTCGACGTGTTTGAAACATATAAATAATCTTGAAAGGTATTGAAAAAATGATCGACAAAAACGGAAAACTTTTCGGAAAAATCAACATTATCGACCTGCTGATAATCCTTGTCATTATCGCAGCTGCCGTATTTTTCGCAACCAAGGCGTTCACCCCTGCTCAGGAAGCCACGAAAACCGAAACGAGCACAGTCAGAGTTCAGTTTTTCTGCTATAAGGCTCAGGTCGGCGCAGCCGACGCGATAGAGATCGGCGCTCCTGCCTTTGAGGATACGACAAACGTCGATTTCGGCAAGGTAGTTGCCGTTGAAAGCGAGCCGTCGTACACTTACTTTGTTGATGCCGACGGCAATCAGGCCAAGGCCGAGGTAGCATATAACGACGCCGTCACCGTGACGGTCGAGCTTGAGGGCAACCTCACGGAGAAGGGTCTTTACGTCGGCGGCAGGCTATACGGTGTCGGCGCAAGCTTCACCATGCATTTCGGCAAGGCAACCATCTACGCCAGCGTTTCCGGCGTTTCCGAAGCAGCGTAATTATGAGCCTTGATATCAACGCGAAAGGAGGGCGGCTTATTTGCAGTACGGCGCTATATTAAATTATGTTTATAATGCCTGGACTCACAGCGTGTTCTTTGCCATACTCGAAAAGATCTGGAAACCGTTTAAGCGAGCTTACGACGATCTTGCTCTGGTAAAGTGGCTGCGGCGCGGCGACCGCATCCAGGCGGTGTACGAGACTTCGCTGTTTGCGCGCATTATCCGCTTCATCCTTGATCTTATCGAAAAAATTCTATCCGCCATTGCAGGCTTTTTCGCCCCGGCGTGGGAGAGCAGTCTTATAGCAAGGCTTTGCCGCGGCAGCTTTATTCTGAATTTTGAGTTCCTGCTCGGCGCGTTTATATGCCTTATGTTCGTCATGCCGCACGAGAGCTGGAACAACGCATACGCGGTCATTGCCGCCGTGGGCTTCCTTGCACTGTATCTTATCCTCGTCGGCTGCGGAAAGAGAAAGCTTTTGTATCCGGACAAGCTTGGATTTCCGTTTGCTTTGTTTGCAATAGCGCTGCTTGTCAGCCTGCTGTTTACGCAAAGCCGCTCCGACAGCATAAGAATACTGCTGTTTTTCATTGCGGCATTTATCTTCACCTACGTCATTGCCGCCGATATAAGCGACGAAAAGCGCCTTGTGAAGCTGCTTGCATTTATCTATGCCGCCGTTATCCTCACCTCGCTTTACGCCATTATCCAGCGCAAGTTCGGCCTTGTTTACGTCAGCGCATCCTTCACCGATCTCAAGCTCAACACCGGCATTCCCAGCCGAGTTACATCGACGCTCGATAACCCGAACAACTTCTCGGAATTTCTCGTTCTGTTCATGCCGCTGTGCGCGGCGTTTGCCGGAACGCGCAAAAAGCAGCTGAGCTGTGTTTTGCTTCTGCTCGGACTTGCGTTCCCTGCCGTTGCGCTTATCATGACCTACTCACGCTCGGGCTGGATATCGCTTATGCTTGCAGCCTTTGTTTACATCTGGCTGCGCAACAAAAAGCTAATTCCGCTTTTCATCGCGCTGGCGCTGCTTGCAATACCTCTGCTGCCCTCGACGATAATAACAAGGCTCACGAGCATAGTCACAAGCTTTCTCGGAAGCAGCGGACACATCGACTCCTCCGCGCAGCACCGCTTTGCGCTGTGGCAAGGCGTTGAGTACATGATCCGCGACTACGGCGTAAGCGGCATCGGCCTCGGGCCGACCGCGTTTGCGTCGCTGTATCCGCTGTATGCTCAGCCGCTTGCGATCGACGGCGCGGCACACACGCAGTCACTGTATCTTGAGCTTATTCTCGAAACCGGAATACTCGGCTTTGTATCGTTCATGTGGCTTGCCCTGCGCAGCATCAAAAACTCCGTTATAGCGCGCAGAGGCTCGAACACGCTTACAAAGACCGTGCTCATTGCCTGTGCTGCCTCATTTATCGGCATTGCGTTTTCCTGCATCGTGGAATACATCTGGTTCTATCCGAGGGATCTGTTTGCGTATTTCATTCTGCTGGGCGTCTCTTACGCCGCGATAAGCATGGCAGAGAAGGAAAAGCACACAATATAATAAAAACGAAAAAGCCCGACAGGAACACCTGTCGGGCTTAAACTATTATGCTGACTTACTTTGTGCCGAAGATGCGGTCGCCTGCGTCGCCGAGGCCGGGAACGATGTAGCCGTGCTCGTTGAGATGATCGTCGAGAGCGGCAACATAGATATCGACATCGGGGTGATCCTTCTGCATGCGCTCAACGCCCTCGGGAGCACCGATGATGCACATGAGCTTGATGTGCTTTACGCCGTCGTCCTTGAGGAACTGGATAGCAGCGGAGGCCGAGCCGCCGGTTGCGAGCATGGGGTCAACTACGATAACGTCTCTCTCCTCAATGTCGGGCGGCATCTTGAAGTAGTACTTCACAGGCTCGAGAGTTTCAGGATCGCGGAACAGGCCGATGTGGCCGACCTTTACGTTGGGCATCATGCTGACCATACCATCGACCATGCCGAGGCCGGCGCGCAGGATGGGAACGATCGCAAGCTTTTTGCCGGCGATGCGCTTAACGGTTGCCTTTGCAACGGGAGTTTCGATCTCGACATCCTCGAGGGGAAGATCTCTCGTGGCTTCATAGCACATGAGCATCGCTATCTCGGAAACGAGCTCTCTGAATTCCTTGACGGAAGTGCCCTTGTCTCTGAGTATCGACAGCTTGTGAAGGATGAGGGGGTGGTCAAATACGCATACCTTGCTCATTATTTTTCTCCTTTTTAGTCCGCTCCTGGTCGGAGCCTATTTATATACACCGGAGACCCGGTTTCTATACATTATTTATTCATGCGCTCCTGGCGCTCGCGCTCGGCCTGGCTCAGGCGAAGATACACTGGCAGCAGATCATCTGCCGTACCCGGCGTTTTATCAAGTGCGGCCATGCCCACGCCATAGGCGCTTTGATACACGAGGTTTGACGGCGCCATGCGGCAGTCTATGCCGGCATTTTTCATGTAATCTTGCGCAATGAACGCCCCATCGCCGACGAGAAAGACGTTTTTGCCGCGTATCTCTCCGGCAAGCTCCGAAAGGGCTATCGCTCTGTCGTCACACAGGCGAACGGGCTTTCCGTCCTTTATTTCAAACAGCGCGTTATACACCTGGCTGCGGCGCGCATCCATGACCGGGCAGATAATACCGCCTGCCGGAACGCCGTGCCACGCCATCGCCTCAAGCGTAGAAACGCCGACGCACCTCTTATCGGAAGCCCACGCAAGACCCTTGACGGTGGAAACACCGATTCTGATCCCCGTGAAGGAACCCGGTCCGTGAGCGACGGCGATAAGATCAACGCCGGCAATTGTATTTTCAGTATTTTTAAGCATATCGTCCACCATCGGCAGAAGCGTGCGGCTGTGAGTAAGTCCGCTGCACTGACTGTACTGCGCGATGAGCTTTTCATCCTCCATAAGCGCAACGGATGCGGCTTTTGCAGAGGATTCAAGTGCAAGTATCAGCATTTTGCATTTCCCTCCTCAATGGTGATTTTTCTTTCGCTGTCGCCGAGCTTTTCGATACGCAGGACGATCTCGTCGCCGAAAAACGCATCCTCGACCTTTTCGCTCCATTCGACGGCGCACACGGCTCCGCGGCGGAGATAATCCTCCCAGCCGATGTCGAACAGCTCGTCCGCACTCTCAAGGCGATACATGTCGAAATGGATAAGCTCGCGCTCGCCAATGTATTCGTTTACGATGGTAAACGTGGGGCTGGACACACGGCAAGTAAGCCCCATACCTTTTGCCATGCCTCGCACGAAGGCGGTTTTTCCGGCTCCGAGGTCGCCGTACATGGCAATAACGGTTCCGTCGGGGAGATCCTTTGCAAACTTTTCGCCTATGCTCTCTGTTTCCGCTTCACTGTGGCTTATATACGTCTGCACTGACCTCACCTCATTTTTTAAACTTTTTCTGAATTTGAATTATACCACAAGATACCTCATTGCGTAAAGGGCAATAATATGCTAAAATGTATCGCATCAAGCTGCGATTATTTGTGAAATCGGGCATTTTTGAAGGGCGGCGGCGACGATTAAAATCGATTCCAGAAAAATTAAAGACTTTTTTAAACGGGCGGATATTTTTCTTCTCGCTGTCTGCATGATATGCACGATCTTCGGCATCGTCATGATCTACAGTATGACAAGCTCCTACGGCTGGGCAAAATACGTCGTCGTTCAGGGCTTTGCAATGTTCCTCGGCATTGGCGCATTCGTCGTGTTCACGGTCATAGACCCCGATCTTATCGCCGACAAGTGGGTGTATCTTACGATATTCAACGTTCTTTTCATCGTCGGACTCATCTTCTTCGGCAAGGGCGACGAGGTCGGCTCGCGCGCATGGTATCGTTTTGCCGGTATCGGCGTTCAGCCGTCTGAGATCGTTAAGGTCATATTCATCGTCCTTATCGCAAAACAGATGGCGACATATAAAGAGCAGCGCACGCTCAACAAATTCCCGTCGGTTCTGAAGCTCGGCATTCACTGGGCACTGTATTTCGGTCTTATAACCGTTATCCCCAACGACCTGGGCAGCGCGCTTATATTCCTCGCTATTTTCGTGGTCATGCTCATCTGCGCAGGCATCGCGTGGTACTGGATGGCTGCGGCAGCGGCTGTCGTTGCGGCAATGATCCCTCTGTTCTGGAACTTCTTCCTTGCCGATTATCAGAAAAACCGCATCCTCGCGCCGTATATTCCCGACGTGGTCGATCCCACGGGTCAGGGCATAACGTGGCAGATGAATCTGTGCAAGGACGCTCTTGCCTCCGGCCGCTGGACGGGCGTGGGCTTCGGCGAGGGCAGCTTCTCGCAGAGCAGCTATAATGCAAGACACACCGACTGTATCTTTGCCTCGATAGGCGAGGAGCTTGGCATGGTCGCCGGCATAATCATCATCGTTCTGCTTAGCATAATCATCATCCGCTGCTGCATCATCGGCGTGCGCTCGGGCAGCCCGTTCGGAATGCTCATCTGCTTCGGCGTTGCAACGGCGCTTGCGTTCCAGACCTTTATTAACATAGGCATGTGCATCGGCATAACGCCGGTTATCGGCATAACGCTTCCGTTTTTCAGCTACGGCGGCTCGTCGATCGTCGCAATGTATGCCGCAGTCGGATTGGTCTCGGGCGTAAAATACCGACCCAAGCCGCGGCAAAACTTCCTGCAATATCAGTAATTTAAATCTCCGACCGCCGGTCGGAGATTTAAGCGTGTCAAAAAAGTCTGTGACTTTTTTGCACGCTTAAAAAACGCCACATTTTTTGTGAAAACAAGTTTTCACAAAAAATCTCGCTACGCTCGTCAAAAAGCCTGATAAATCAGGCGTTTTTGATGGCTATTAATCCAATTTCGAGTGGGGCCTTTTTCTCGCTGCGGCTCGGTCACGTCGCGGCTCTGACATGCCCCCGGCATGTCATTCACTACCGCGCCGCCGCTTCGCTACCCCTCGAGCTCCCCTGCTGCTCTACTATCTTTCTTTTGCAGCATAGTTTTTCAACAGCCTGAAATCTCCGACCGTCCGGTCGGAGATTTTTTATGTCAGGCCGATGAATTTCATTGCCTTGAAGCTTTGCAGGATCATGCCCTTAAGCTCCTCCTCGTTCTCCTTTTTGCCGCGCTCGACCCAGGTTATCATTATGCCCATCATCGAGGACGCAATTATGGACGCAAGATAGTCAAGCAGCGCCGAGTCGCCGAGCGCCGGGATATCGGGGCGAAGCTTTTCCGAGCAGCGGCGCAGGCTTGCGTACAGCATGTCGCCTCGGCCGATGCCTACAACGGCCTCTATCATATCCGCATGGCGAAACCACGTTCTGAACACCGCCTCGCTTATATTCGAGTAATCCGACGCAAAGGCCTCCTCAAACACTCTGTCGCACATAAGAGCAAGCACATCCTCCATGCGGTCAAAGTTCCGGTAAAACGTCGAGCGGCTTACGCCGGATACGCGCTGGATATCCGATATCGTTACGCTTTCAAAGCTTTTTTCCTTCAGGCAGCGCCGAAGCCCGCCGCATATAAGCTCAACCGAGGCTTGCGCACGTTTATCTTCCTTGATGTGGTACATTTTCGGCTCCTTTGTATTATTTTGCTGCGGTACTATTGTATCACATTTTGTTTTGTGCTACAATCGGTACATGAAGAATTTTTAACAAGGGAGTAATGAACAATGAGCAAAAACGTTATCTTCTGCTATTCGGGCAGCGGCAACTGTCTGGACTTTGCAAAGAACGTCGCAAAAGGTCTCGGCGATACGGACATCATCATGATGCGCAAGGCGCCTGTGAAAACCGATGTAAGAGACGCCGAGCGCGTCGGCTTTATCGTCCCCTGCTACGGTGGCGGCCTGCCCGGTGACGTCGAGAGCTTTCTCGGCAGCATCAGGATCTCTCCGAATGCCTACACCTTCGCAGTCGGCCAGTACGCCGGCTATCTCGGCTGCGGTCTGCACAAAATTGACAAGCAGTTCAAGCTCGACCTGTGGACGGGGCTTTCCCATCAGTGCTCATGCATATGGCTGTTCCCCCATCAGCTCATGCTGCCGCCGGTAACGCCCAAGATGGCGCAGAAGCGCAGCGAGCGCATGGCGAAAAGTCTTGTAAAGTCCATTCTCGCGGGCGAAAAGAGCAAGAAAGCTCCCCCAAAAATGGGGCTTAACGCGCTCGAGAGCAAGGTTTGGCCGAAGCTTGCAGTCGGCAAGGCCAAGAAATTTGCCGTCACCGACGCGTGCATCGGCTGCCACCAGTGCGAAAAGCTCTGCCCGAAGGGCAACATCCGCTTTGTTGATGGAAAGCCCACTTTCGGCACAAACTGCATCCAGTGCCTCAGCTGCCTGCAATACTGCCCCAAGGAGGCCATAACGCTGACTGAAAAGAGTGTAAAGCGCGAGCATTACCACAACCCCAACGTCAGCGCCGCCGAGCTTATGGAGAGCATCATTCATATTGATTGATATTTCGCGCCTGCTGTGTTATACTCATATCATCCAATAATTATAAGCGGAGAATGAGACATGGTAACTTTCAAACTTAAAGAAGAAAACGACCAGCAGCTTGTCTACTGGTACTTCCCCCACGGCAACGAGGAAAACGGCCACGGCACGATAGTCATCGACCGCGTCCTCGGCAAGCTTGATGTAACCGAGCTTGCTCCCGATGACAGGCTTGTTCGCCACACGGTTGAAAATCAGAACCGCTGGCGCAAGGCAGTCAACCAGATGCGCAACATCGAGCAGATACCCGAGCTTACCGACGAGGAATGGCCCGAGGCCACCGAGGACAGGATAAGCACCGTTTTTGCCGACCACGCGATCCAGAAGATCGTCGAGGCATACAACAACGGCGAAATACTTGAAGAAGGCGTGGAGACCTGGAACCTTTGATATCGGCAGCAAAACAGCGGAATGCGTGTTAAAAACGCGCGTTCCGCTATTTTTTTAGTTATTTTTCTTATTTTCCTTGACGAACTGGTTATTTAATGATATTATCACGGTGGAAATAGTCATTAAACAATTTTAATAACTAAGAGAAAGGAAGAAAAGAATGAAAGCAATCTATAACCTCATCAAGAAGATCGTCGGCGGCAATGAGCCCAACTCCAAGGACGAATTTGAAGTTCTCGATAAGTTCTTTGAGAATCTGCCCTTCTGATTTAAGAAAAAGCTGTTGCAATAAAATTTAAAGGAGAAACGCCAATGTATATTCCAATAATTTCTGATATTTACTTTGTTATCAGTGATATAATTCTCAGATTTGAGCCCAATGCCGATGATGAGATTGCATGGCTTGATCGTATTTTCGGCATAGTCGAGCCGTACTAAGCTTTAGAACATGTAAAAGCACCGCTTTGCGGTGCTTTTTGTTAAACGAATTGTGCCGGATTTATTTAAAGTGCATAATTTATGGGGTTTTAAGTATTTATTATCGTCATTTTCGGTTTTTTTGCACAAATATCGGTTGACATAAGTGATAAGCTATGATAACATAACCGCGGAAATAGTCAGAAAAACTATAAGAAAGGAGACAATTTATGAACCCTATTACTTTTATCTACGCTATCATTCGCAATATTCTTTGGAATGAGGATAACGGCACTCATAATGAGCTTGAAAAGCTTGACAAGTTCTTTGGTTACCCTCCTCAGGCATAATTTGCAGCACAATCCGCACCGTTTGGTGCGGTTTTTATATTTTTCGCCGTAAAAAAGCAGAGCCATGGCTCTGCTTTTTTTCTCTTATTTTGCGTACTCGACGGCTTTTGTCTCGCGCAGGACGTGGACTTTGATCTGGCCGGGGTAGGTCAGCTCCTCCTCGATCTTCTTTGCGATATCGCGAGCCAGGAGCACCATCTGATCCTCGGAAACCTCCTCGGGCTTTACCATTACGCGGATCTCGCGGCCTGCCTGGATGGCATAGCTGCCTGCAATGCCGGGGAAGCTCTTGGATATCTCCTCGAGCTTTTCGAGGCGCTTGACGTAGTTTTCGATATTCTCGCGGCGCGCACCGGGACGTGATGCGGAGATGGCGTCGGCGGCCTGAACGATGCAGGCAACGACCGTGCGCGGCTCAACGTCGCCGTGGTGAGCTTCGATAGCGTGGATGACAGCTTCGCTCTCTTTATACTTCTTGCAGATATCAACGCCGATGGAGACATGGCTGCCCTCGACCTCGTGGTCGATGGCCTTGCCGATATCGTGCAGGAGGCCTGCACGCTTTGCGGTGTTGACGTCAACGCCCAGCTCTGCGGCAATAAGGCCGGAAATATGCGAGACCTCGATAGAGTGCTGCAGGACGTTCTGACCGTAGCTCGTGCGGTATTTCATGCGGCCGAGCAGCTTTATGATCTCGGGATTTACGCCGTGGATGTTCGTTTCGAACACCGCGCGCTCGCCTTCGGCCTTGATAGTCGCGTTGACTTCCTTCTGCGCCTTGGCGACCATTTCCTCAATACGTGCCGGATGGATTCTGCCGTCGGCAATGAGCTTTTCAAGCGCGAGACGCGCCACCTCGCGGCGGACGGGGTCAAAGCTTGAAACGGTGATAGCCTCGGGCGTATCGTCGATAATAAGATCGCAGCCCGTGAGAGTTTCGATGCTGCGGATGTTGCGGCCTTCGCGGCCGATGATGCGTCCCTTCATCTCGTCGTTGGGGAGTGGTACGACGGATACGGTGACTTCGCTTGCGTGGTCTGCCGCACAGCGCTGGATAGCCGTTACGATTATCTCGCGTGCGCGTTCCTCGGCCTCGTCCTTGTACTGGGCTTCGATCTCCTTGACCTTGACGGCCATTTCGTGCGTAACTTCGTCCTTGAGGGCATTGATGAGGTATGCCTTTGCCTCATCGACCGTGTATCCCGATACCTTTTCGAGCATTTCGAGCTGGCTCTTCTTGATAAGAGCTATCTCCTGCTGCTGCGCTTCGACATCGGCTATCTTGCGTGCAAGAGTTTCATTCTTGCGCTCAAGGGAATCGGTCTTGCGGTCAAGGTTTTCTTCCTTTTGCTGAAGTCTTCTCTCCTGCTTTTGCAGGTCGGCACGGCGTGCCTTTTCCTCGCGCTCGAACTCCGAGCGACTTTTGTGTATTTCTTCCTTTGCCTCGACGAGAGCTTCACGTTTTTTGCTCTCGGCGCTCTTTATGGCATCATTGATTATTCTTTTTGCTTCATCTTCTGCACTGGATATCTCACGCTCGGCGACTTTTTTGCGGTAAGTCATGCCGAGTACAAATCCTATAACACAAAAAGCAACGATAAGAACGATTGCTAACCATAAGTCCATAGAAAGTAAACACACCTCCATTCTTTAAGAATTTTGCGGTGGTTTTCAGTTGAAGGGATCTCCCTTCGGTAAAATTGCCGTGTAATTTAAGGGTAAGACGGAGCATCAAGCGCTTCCCGTCCGTAAAATTGAAACTAATATTTTCGCAAAGACGCCTCCCCGGGCGTCTTATGACAGCCGCACCGATTCTAATTCCCCAAATGGGTGCAGTAGTCTAAAATATTATCCGATTAATTGTATCTCCAAAACCGCATTATGTCAAGCACGAACAAAAAATATATGAATTTTTTAAAACACCTGCCGCGCACGGTGGACAAGCGGCGTACAATTTAATATAATTAACTATTATTTGAATTGGAGGCTCAACGTGCAGCTGACATACGTTTTTCCGATACTCATTTTGCTTTTCATAGGACTTTTCTTCTTTGGCTGCCCATCCCCCGCCTCGGCGGTGATCGAAAATGCGCCGAAAAGCGCCTTCCGCCGGCGCGACGCGATAGCGCTCGGAATAATAACCGCGCTCTACACCGTGACGGCATTTATCGGCCTCGGCGATACCGACGCGCCGCAGTCGTTCCACGATTTTCGCAGCGGCGAGAGCGTGACGGTCGATCTCGGCGAGGTACGCAGCATCGACGGCATAATGCTCTATTCCGGTCTGAACGCAGGAAGCTACCGCCTTGAGCTGTCGGACGACGGCAATAGTTTCTCCGACGCCGGCAGCTTTGAGCAAAACTATGTTGCTCTGTTCAAGTGGAACGACTTTGAGCTTGACGCATCGCAGGAACTCAGCGCGCGCTATATCCGCCTGACGGCATCGGGCGATGTTCGCCTCGGCGAGCTTGCCGTTCGCAGCGGCGGCGAGCTTTTCGGCCAATGCGCCGACGCGCCGGAACTTTTCGACGAGCAAAACACCGTGCCCGAATATCAGAGCTATTTAAACAGCACATATTTTGACGAGATATACCACGCGCGCACGGCATACGAGAACATCGAGGGCGTGTATCCGTACGAGGTCTCACATCCTCCGCTGGGCAAGCTCATCATCTCTATCGGCATTGAGCTTTTCGGCATGACGCCGTTCGGCTGGAGATTTTCCGGAGTTCTGTTCGGCGTGCTTATGCTGCCGGTGCTGTACACGCTTTTAAAGCGCATGTTCGGTTCGACGGACATCTGCGCCTGTGCAACGGCGATCTTTGCATTTGACTTCATGCACTTTTCGCAGACAAGGCTTGCAACAATCGACACCTACGCCGTGTTTTTCATCCTGCTCATGTATCTTTTCATGTATATGTACATCACCGGCGGCAGAAAACGCGACCTTGCGCTTTCGGGGCTGTTTTTCGGCATAGGGGCCGCGTGCAAATGGACCTGCTTTTATGCCGGAGCCGGGCTTGCGGTCATATGGCTCGTCCACTGGCTGCGCAATTTTGAGGTGAAGGCGTTTTTCAGAAACTGCGCGTTCTGCGTCGTTTTCTTCGTTATCGTCCCGGCGGCGATATACTACATGAGCTATTACCCCTACGGTCAGGCGAGCGGCATGAACGGAGTCGGCATGTATTTCACCTCCGACTACGCAAACCTTGTTCTGGACAATCAGAAGTTCATGTTCAGCTACCACTCCGGCGTCCACGCCGAACACCCTTATTCCTCGCGCTGGTGGCAGTGGGTGATAGATGAGCGGCCGATACTGTACTACCTCAAGTATTTTGAGGACGGCACGCGCTCGTCCTTCGGCGCTTTTTTAAATCCCGTGCTATGCTGGGCAGGGCTTATTGCGATGGCGATGTGCGCCGTGTTCGCGATAAAGCGGCGCGACGATGTTTCGCTGTTTATCGTCATCGGCTACCTCGCGCAGCTCCTGCCGTGGGTGTTCATCACGCGCACAACGTTTGAGTATCACTACTTTCCCTCGTCGGTGTTCCTCGCGCTTGCGCTCGCGCGCACGTTCCGGCTAATGAAAGATAACACAAAGGGCTGGAAATTCAACGTCTACGGGCTGACGGGGCTTGCCTGTGCACTGTTTGTCGTCTTTTACCCGGTTCTGTCCGGCGCAAGAGTCAACGCCCAGCTGGCATCAAATCTGCTCAAATGGCTGCCGAGCTGGCCGTTTTGATAAATTTGCTTGTAATTATCGCTTTTTAGTGAGATAATAAAATGTAATATTTATTTGGAGGATCACAAAGATATGATCGCATTAGGTTCCGACCACGGCGGCTGGGCGCTCAAGCAGGAGGTCATGAAGCATCTCGACGCGCGCGGCCTTGAATACAAAGACTACGGCACTTACTCCGAGGATAGCTGCGACTATCCTGTTTACGGCAAGGCGGTCGCCCATGCGGTAGCAGACGGCGAGTGCGAAAAGGGCATCATAATCTGCGGCACCGGCATCGGCATTTCCATCACGGCAAACAAGGTCAAGGGCATCCGCGCGGCCCTCTGCGGAGACTGCTTCTCGGCCGAGATGACAAGGCTGCACAACGACGCGAACATCCTCGCAATGGGTGCAAGAGTCGTCGGCCCCGGTCTTGCGCTTAAGATCGTTGACACTTTCCTTGACACTCCTTTCTCCGGCGACGAGAGACACGTCCGCCGCATCAAGCAGATTGAGGACTGATTTAATTGGCAAACAACTCTGAATTTTACCGCGGAAAACGCAAGAAAACCGCCCCGGCGCTGATAGCCACGATAATCATTCTGGCCGTCATTGCCTTTGCGGTAATGCTGTTCTACGGACTGCAAAAATATATAGTGGTGACAAACAGCGGCCTGCATCTTGAGATACCGTTTCTCCAGGATGACAGCGCAAAGCCCGTCCAGAGCGACGACGGCGAGGTCGTGCAGCAGAGCTTCGAGCCTGTCAACGCGCAGCTTGAGATCGGTCAGGCCGATTATTCAAACATAAAGGCCGTCGCCGGCGAAAATCTTGATGCCGTCAAGCTCGTGTACGTCCCTGCGTCCTCGGTGACAGCCTCGGGCGTTGAGTCGTATCTATCCAAGTCTCCTGATGCGACCGGCGTTCTGCTCGACGTGAAAACCGTCACCGGAATGCTCGTCTGGGATTCGCAGGCCGATATCGCCAAGGGCTACGGCACGGCAGGCACGGTCGATCTTAAGTCCATCGTGTCCTCCTTGAAGGAGCAGGATAAGTATGTTGCCGTGCGCATGTGCTGCTTTGTAGATAATACTCTCGCTTCGCGATACACGCAGCTTGCGCTGAAAACAACCGCCGGCCAGGCTTACTCCGACTCAAACGGCGCATGGCTCGACCCGACGAACGCGACCGTAAAGAGCTACATTCTCTCGCTTTGCAGCGAGCTTTCGAAAATGGGCGTTGATGAGATCGTCCTTCTGGGCATGCGTCTGCCCGAGGTAAGCGGCTTTGAGTTTGCGTTTTCCTCAAGCGCAGCTGTCAAGCCCACGCCTGTCACCGCCGTGTCCGGCTTCGGCATAAGCGTGACGCGCGCAATGCGCTCGTCCTCGACTAAGATGTCAGTGCAGCTTACGAGCAGCGCAGCCCTGCAAAACGGCTCGGACGAAGTCACCGGCCAGAGCGCCGACATTCTGCTCAAGGTATTCGACCGCGTCTACTGCTCGGCCGAAAGCGCCTCCGCCGCCGACACCGTAACAAAGGGCGCAGATTACGTCAAGCTCGGCGAAGCCAAAATGCGCATCGTTCCGATGTGCTCCGGCCAGGCCCCCACTACCGACTGCTGGGTCCTGATGGAGTGATACGCAAAATTATAACCGACCGCATTTGCGGCCGGTTATTTTTTTGTTCCCGAGAAAAATAACGGCCACGCAGGGAAGCTGCGTGGCCGTTAAGCATGCTTTATTTACTTAAATTGTGCGATTATTACTGCTCGTCCTTGATGGCTGCCTGTGCGGCGGCGAGACGTGCGATGGGAACGCGGAAGGGGCTGCAGGAGACGTAGTCGAGGCCGACCTTGTGGCAGAATTCCACAGAGGAGGGGTCGCCGCCGTGCTCGCCGCAGATGCCCAGGTGCAGGTCGGGACGAGTTGCGCGGCCGAGCTGGCATGCCATCTTGACAAGCTTGCCTACGCCGACCTGGTCGAGCTTTGCAAACGGGTCGTTCTCATAGATCTTCTTATCGTAGTAAGCGCCGAGGAACTTGCCTGCGTCGTCACGGCTGAAGCCGAAGGTCATCTGAGTCAGGTCGTTGGTGCCGAAGGAGAAGAACTCTGCTTCCTTGGCGATCTCGTCGGCGGTCAGAGCCGCTCTGGGGATCTCGATCATGGTACCGACAAGGTACTTCATATCAAGGCCGCTTGCAGCGATCAGCTCGTCGGCGTTCTTGACAACGACGTCCTTTACGTACTTAAGCTCCTTGACTTCGCCGACCAGCGGGATCATGATCTCGGGAACCATCTTCCAATCGGGATGGCGCTTCTGAACGTTTATTGCAGCGCTGATAACAGCACGGGTCTGCATTGCAGCGATCTCGGGATAGGTGACAGCCAGACGGCAGCCGCGGTGACCCATCATGGGGTTGAACTCATGCAGGGATGCGATGAGAGCCTTGATAGTCTCAACGGACTTATGCTGTGCCTTTGCCAGAGCCTCGATATCGGCTTCCTCAGTGGGAACGAACTCGTGGAGAGGAGGATCAAGGAAACGGATGGTTACCGGGCAGCCTTCCATTGCTTCATAGATGCCCTCGAAGTCGGCCTGCTGCATGGGCTCGAGCTTTGCAAGAGCCGCAACGCGCTCTTCAAGAGTGTCGGCGCAGATCATCTCGCGGAATGCGGCGATACGGTCGCTGTCGAAGAACATGTGCTCGGTACGGGTAAGGCCGATGCCCTGTGCACCAAGCTCGCGAGCCTTGCGTGCATCGTACGGAGTATCTGCATTGGTGCGAACCTGGAGGCGGCGATACTTGTCGGCCCATGCCATGATGCGACCGAACTCGCCTGCGATGGAAGCGTCAACGGTGGGGATGATGCCGTCGTAGATCTTACCGGTCGAGCCGTCGAGAGAGATGAAGTCGCCCTCGTGGAAGGTCTTGCCGGCGAGGGTGAACTGCTTGTTCTCCTCGTCCATCTTAATGTCGCCGCAGCCGGAGACGCAGCACTTGCCCATGCCGCGAGCAACAACAGCAGCGTGGCTGGTCATGCCGCCGCGAACGGTCAGGATGCCCTGTGCGGCCTTCATGCCCTCGATATCCTCGGGAGAGGTCTCGAGACGGACGAGAACTACCTTTTCGCCGCGCTCGTTCCATGCCTTTGCTTCCTCAGCGGTGAAAACGACCTTGCCGCATGCAGCGCCGGGGGATGCGCCCAGGCCCTTGCCCATCGGAGTTGCAACCTTGAGGGCGGCAGCATCAAACTGGGGGTGCAACAGAGTGTCAAGGTTTCTGGGGTCGATCATTGCAACGGCTTCTTTTTCGCTGATCATACCCTCGTCAACGAGGTCGCATGCGATCTTGAGCGCGGCCTGTGCGGTGCGCTTGCCGTTACGGGTCTGGAGCATGTAGAGCTTGCCGTTTTCAACGGTGAACTCCATGTCCTGCATATCACGATAGTGATCTTCAAGGGTCTTGCAGACGTTCTCAAACTGGGCAAATGCCTCGGGGAACTTCTCTGCCATCTGTGCGATGGGCATCGGGGTACGGACTCCGGCGACGACGTCTTCGCCCTGTGCATTGGTAAGGAACTCGCCCATGAGCTTCTTCTCGCCGGTTGCGGGGTCGCGAGTAAATGCAACGCCGGTGCCGCAGTCGTCGCCCATGTTGCCGAATGCCATCATCTGAACGTTGACAGCGGTGCCCCAGCTGTAGGGGATGTCGTTATCGCGGCGGTAAACATTTGCACGGGGGTTGTCCCAGCTGCGGAAAACTGCCTTGATAGCGCCCATAAGCTGCTCTTTCGGGTCGGTCGGGAAGTCCTCGCCGATCTTTTCCTTGTATTCTGCCTTGAACTTGCCTGCAAGTTCCTTAAGGTCGTCCGCGGTCAGCTCAACGTCCTGAGTTACACCGCGAGCTTCCTTCATTTCATCAATGAGCTGTTCGAAGTATTTCTTGCCGACTTCCATAACAACGTCGGAGTACATCTGGATGAAGCGGCGGTAGCAGTCCCATGCCCAACGGGGATTATTGGACTTCTTAGCCATGACTTCAACGACCTGCTCGTTCAGGCCGAGGTTGAGGATGGTGTCCATCATGCCGGGCATGGATGCGCGTGCGCCGGAGCGGACAGATACGAGGAGAGGATTTTCAAGGTCGCCGAACTTCTTTCCGGTGATGCCTTCCATCTTCACTACGTACTCCATGATCTCTGCCATGATCTCATCATTGATCTTCTGGCCGTCTTCATAGTACTGCGTGCATGCCTCGGTGGTAATGGTGAAGCCCTGGGGTACGGGCAGACCGATGTTGGTCATTTCCGCCAGGTTTGCGCCCTTACCGCCGAGAAGCTCACGCATTTTTGCGTTGCCTTCGGAGAACAGATAAACATACTTCTTGCTCATTGGGTAATCATCCTTTCTATGCTTACGCGCGCAAAAGCGCGCGTTTTTTTACTTTTTAAGTCTTGCCTCGAGGTCGTCGAGTTCCTGTGCAAGCTTTTTGGGCAGCTTATCACCGAACTGTGCGTAATACTCGCGGATGCCCTTGCATTCCTCAAGCCATAGCTCCTTATCGACTCCGAGGATATCCTTAACGGTGTCGATAGTGACATCAACGCCTTCGAGGTTGATATCTTCAGGCTTGGGCTCATAGCCAAGCTCGGTCTCGACTGCGTCCTTTTCGCCGAAGCAGCGACCGAGTATCCACTCGACAACACGCAGGTTGTCGCCGAATCCGGGCCACTCGAAATTGCCCTCGTCATCGGTGCGGAACCAGTTGACGTTGAAGATCTTCGGGGGATTGGAAAGCTTTGCGCCCATATCGAGCCAATGCTGCCAGTAGTCGCCCATATTGTAGCCGCAGAACGGACGCATTGCCATGGGATCGCGCCTTACAACGCCGACCTTGCCGGTTGCAGCTGCGGTGGTCTCGCTTGCCATGATGGAGCCGACGAACACGCCGTGATCCCAGTCGCGGGACTGATAAACCAGAGGAGCGGTCTTTGCGCGGCGGCCGCCGAAGATTATTGCGGAGATGGGAACGCCGGTCTTGCTCTCAAACTCGGGGCTGATGCAGGGGCAGTTGACTGCCGGAGCGGTGAAACGGGAGTTGGGGTGTGCGCCCTTGCTGCCGTCGGTGCAGTCCCACTTTTCGCCCTTCCAGTTTTCCGCGTTCTTGGGAGGATTCTTGTCCATGCCTTCCCACCACACGGTGTTGTCGTCAAGATTGTGAACAACGTTGGTGAAGATGGTGTTCTTCTTGGTTGCGGCAAGTGCGTTGGGGTTTGACTTTGCGCTGGTGCCGGGTGCAACGCCGAAGAAGCCGTTTTCGGGGTTTACTGCCCACAATCTGCCATCGGGACCGATGCGCAGCCATGCGATATCGTCGCCGACCGTCCAGCACTTCCAGCCCTTTTCGCGGTAAGCCTCGGGCGGAATGAGCATTGCGAGGTTTGTTTTGCCGCATGCGGACGGGAATGCGCCGCAGACGTAGCGGATCTCGCCCTGCGGATTTTCAACACCGAGGATGAGCATATGCTCTGCCATCCAGTCCTCTTTTCTGCCGAGGGTGGAGGCTATGCGCAGTGCAAAGCACTTTTTGCCGAGCAGAACGTTTCCGCCGTAGCCGGAGTTGACGGACATGATGGTGTTGTCTTCCGGGAAGTGGACGATGTATCTCTTCTCGGGATCGAGCTGAGCCTTGGAGTGCAGGCCCTTGATATAGTCGGCATTGTCGCCGATAGCGTCGAGCACCTTGGTGCCGATACGGGTCATGATCGCCATTGAAACGACAACATAGATGCTGTCGGTAAGCTCGATGCCGTACTTAGCAAAGTCAGAGCCGACAACGCCCATCGAATAGGGGATGACATACATCGTGCGTCCCTTCATCGAGCCGTCGAATATCTCATACAGCTTTTTGTACATCTCCTGAGGATCCATCCAGTTGTTGGTCGGACCTGCATCCTCCTGACGCTTGGAGCAAATAAAGGTGCGATCTTCGACGCGCGCAACGTCGTTTACGTCCGAACGGTGAAGGTAGCATCCGGGGAGCTTCTCTTCGTTGAGCTTAATAAGCTCGCCTGTGCCCATAGCCTCGGCTCTCAGCTGCTCGAGCTGCTCTTCAGAGCCGTCGATCCAAACGATCTTCTCGGGCTTGGTGAGTGCGGCCATTTCATCGACCCACTTGAGAATGTGGACATTATCGGTCAGTTTCATGATCTTTTCCTCCATATTTTCATAAAAATTATTACCAATAACACCTTAATTAAGACTACCATCTTTGATAGTTCTTAATCAATGCATTTTGCTTACAAAAATTAATCTAAAACAGCGCAAAAAGCATCCGCGATTTTTGCAAATTCACCAATTGAAAGGACCTCTCCGCGCAGTTTTGGGTCAAAACCACTATCTGTAAGGCATTTTTCAACGGTTTCCTTGCTCATTTCGCCAAATCCTGCACTTAAAGCGTTCAGCAAAGTCTTGCGCCGCTGGGCGAATGCCGCCTTCACAACGCGCATGAACATTGCCTCGCTTTTTACCTCTGCCGGGGGCTCTGCGCGCTTTGTCAGGCGTATCACGCTCGAGGTCACCTTGGGCTGAGGAATGAAGCAGCCGGGCGGCACATCGAAAAGAAGCTCTGGCTGTGCAAACCAGTTTACAAACACCGTGAACGCGCCGTAATCGCCCGTTCCGGGCTTTGCGCATATCCTGCGCGCGACCTCGCGCTGGATCATGACCGTCACGCAGTCAAAGCAGCCGCTCTCTAAAAGCTTTGATATCACAGGTCCCGTCACATTATACGGCAGATTGGCGCACACAACGTGTCGCATTCCCGGCATTTTTTCATCCAAAAGCGAAGGAATATCGACCTTGAGCACATCATCGAAAACTATCTCGACATTTTCACAGCCTCCGAGAGTCTCCCGAAGCACCGGTTTGAGTGCCTTGTCAATCTCGACGGAAACGACCTTGCCTGCGCGCATTGAAAGCTGCTCGGTGAGGCAGCCTATGCCTGGGCCGATCTCCAAAACGCCGGTGCGCTCGTCAAGCCCGGCTGCGTCGGCGATATCCTCCGGCACCCACGCAGCGGTCAGAAAATTCTGCCCCATGGATTTTGAAAACCGGAAGCCGTGCCGCGCAAGCAGCGCCTTTATATCGTTTATGTTCGTAAGATCCATCATTTTCTCCGTCAAAGCAGTTTTTCAAAGCACTGGCGCGCCGGGTCGTGTCCCGGCTCGGCCGAGCAGAGCATGTTTCCGCGATAGACAAAGCCGCTTGCGCGCAGAAGCTGCTGCATGGCCTTGTTTTTTCTGTGTGTATCGGTGCGTATAGACTTTGCCCCCAAGGCTCTTGAATGGCATTCAAGAGCTTCCATGAGCTTTTGGCTCAGTCCAGTCCCGCGGAACTCGGCAGCTACCGCCGCTCGGTGCAGCGTGCAGTATTTGCCCTCGCCGTGCCAGCGGCCGTCGGTTATGCCGTCGTAATCCGGCTCGGGCTCTTCGCCGAGGCAGAAGAAGCCTGCGACCGCGCCGCCATATGTCATAACAAAGCATCTTCCGGCATTTATATCCGGCAGGAAGTTTGCCTCGGCCGGATACTCGCCCTGCCACTGATCGACCCTGTGCTTTTTGAGGTAATTGCGGGCCTGACGCACGATGAGCATTATCTCATCCATATCCTCCGGCACGGCCTTGCGGCACTCTATCGGCTTTGTGAGCTGCATGCGGCTGCGCTCTTTCTTTATCTCGTCCAAAAGCTTCAAGTCGGTTTTATCCGTCAGCTCAAGCTTTTCAAACATATCCGGGCGCTTGTCCATCGTGCGCTCAAGGCTTTTTTTGCGCCGCCAGCGCGCAACGGCAGCATGGTCTCCGCCGAGAAGCACCTTCGGCACTTCCCTGCCCTCCCAGACCTCGGGGCGCGTATACTGCGGATATTCGAGCACTCCGTCCCAGTGGCTTTCGCCGGTGAAGCACTCCTCATCGGCCAGAACGCCCGGCACGAGGCGGCACACGGAGTCGGCAACCGCCATCGCGGCAAGCTCTCCGCCTGTCAGGACGAAATCGCCCAGCGATATCTCCTCATCAACGCACTGCTCGATAAAGCGCTCGTCTATGCCCTCATAATGGCCGCACACGAGCACGAGATGGTCATAGTCGTTTTTAAGTCGCCTTGCCGTTGCCTGATCGTATGGCTTGCCCTGCGGCGACATGTAGATAACGCGGCTGCGCTTGCCCTGCGTAGTTGACATAATATCGTCGAGGCAGGACTTGAGCGGCTGCGCCATCATAACGCAGCCCCAACCGCCGCCATACGGATAGTCGTCTACCTGGCACTGCTTATTTTCCGTATAATCGCGTATCTGCACGCAGTTTATCTCGATTATCCCCTTTTTCGCCGCCCGTCCGAGGATGCTTTCATGCATGATCGCATTCATCGTATCCGGGAACAGCGTCATAATATCTATTCTCATTCCGGGGAAGCTCTCCTTATTGTCAGTTAACATAATATATTACATGCCTTCTATCAGGCGCACGGTTATTATCCCGTTTTCGGCATCGGTTTTGAGCACGAATTCAGGGACCGCCGGGATCATGTGCTCTGTTTCGCCGCGAACGATGTAAACAGACGATGCCGGCGTTTCGAGGATATCCTCAAGTGTGCCGACAAGCTCGCCGTTTTCTCTCTCGACGCGCGAGCCGATGATATCGCACAGGAAATATTCTCCCTTTTTGAGCTTTGCATCCGCGCGGTCGATGTAAACGGTTTTATTCTTCAAACTCATGGCCGCGTTTATATCCTCCACCCCGTCGAGCATGGCGATAAGAAAGCCCTTATGCGCGCGCGATGAGAGGAGCCCGACCGGCTTTGAGTCAATATATACAGTCTTAAAACGGCGCATGAACTCCGGGCTGTCAAGCCACACCTGGATCTTGACCTCGCCGCGCACGCCGTGTGTATTCACGATTTTGCCCGCTTCGATATACTGCTGCTTTTCCATGTGAAAACCTCCATAGTTGGTCAGTATATAATTTACCACAATACTCACGATTTAACAAGCGCGGCGGCACTAAAAATGCACTTTGTGTACTTTGTGAACAACAAAAAAGCAGAACGGTAATTTCCGTTCTGCTTTTTAATCAGTCCATGATATCGACTGAAACCTTTTTGCCCTGTCTCTGGGCGACAGCCCGCATGAGTATACGGATCTCTTTTACGATCCTGCCCTGCCGGCCAATGACCTTGCCCATGTCTCCGTCAGCTACGCGTACTTCATATACGGTCTCGCCGCCGTGAACGCGCTCGGTCACAGAGACCTCCTCGGGTTTTTCAACGAGGCTCTGTACGATATAGGTCAAAAGTTCTTTCATGCCGGTAGCTTCTCCTTGTTAGGCCTCGACTTTAGTAAGCAGGCCGCGTACGGTCTCGGTAGGCTGAGCACCGTTGGATATCCAGTACTTTGCGCGCTCGAGATCGACCTTGATGTTTTCGCCCTCTGCCATGGGATCGTAAGTGCCTATCTCCTCGATGAAGCGGCCGTCACGGGGGCAACGGGAGTCAGCAACGACGATGCGGTAGAAAGGTGCCTTCTTTGCGCCCATTCTGCGAAGTCTGATCTTTACCATTTATCTTTCACCTCCATATTATTTCTTCATATATTACAAACGCGTTTGCGAAAGTAATCAAAGTTTAAATCCGCCGAGGCCGGGGAAACCGCCGCCTCCGCCCATTCCGCCGAAGCGCTTTTGCAGCTTCTTCATGTTCTTGCCGGAAAGCTGGCGCATCATGCCCTGCATTGCGTCAAACTGCTTGAGCAGGCGGTTTATATCAACGACCGATGTGCCGCTGCCGGCGGCAATTCGCTTTTTGCGCGAGGCATTGAGTATCGACGGATCGTCGCGCTCGGCCTGAGTCATCGAGAGGATTATCGCCTCGATGCGAGCCATGCCCTTTTCATCGACCTTTGCGCCCTTGAGCGCCTTTGCGTCAACGCCGGGAATCATGCCGGCAAGGTCGTTTATATCGCCCATACCCTTGAGCGAGCGCATCTGATCGAGATAATCGGAAAGCGAGAAGCGGTTTGCCTTCATTCGCTCGGCCATTTCAAGGGCCTTTTTCTCGTCAAAGCTCTGCTCGGCCTTTTCTATAAGCGTGAGCACGTCGCCCATGCCGAGGATACGCGAGGCCATACGGTCGGGGTAGAACGGCTCGATCTGATCGAGCTTCTCACCGACGCCGATGAATTTGATAGGCTTGCCGGTGCTTGCTTTTATCGAAAGCGCCGCGCCGCCGCGAGCATCGCCGTCAAGCTTCGTGAGCATGACGCCGGTAACGCCGAGCGCATCATTGAATGCGTTTGCCGCATTCACGGCATCCTGGCCGGTCATCGCATCGACCACGAGCAGTATCTCGCTCGGCTCGACCTCATCGCGGATGTTCTGAAGCTCCTGCATCAGCTCCTCGTCAATGTGCAGGCGGCCTGCCGTATCGAGGAATACAAGGTCGTTGCCGTGCTTTTTCGCATGCTCGACGGCAGCCTTTGCGATATCGACGGGATTTGTAGTTCCCATCTGGAACACGGGGATATCGAGCTGCTTGCCGACGGTCTCGAGCTGCTTTATTGCAGCCGGGCGATAGATATCGCACGCGGCCAGCAGCGGACGCTTGCCCTGCTTGCGCATGTAGGCTGCAAGCTTTGCGCCGTTTGTCGTTTTACCGGCACCCTGAAGGCCGACGAGCATAACCACGCTCGGCGACTTTGAGCCGATGCTCAGGCGCTGATTTTCGCTGCCCATGAGCTTTACAAGCTCTTCGTTGACTATTTTGATGACCTGCTGAGCAGGCGAGAGCGCTTCAAGCACATCCGCACCCGAGGCGCGCTCCGTAACGCTTTTTGTAAATTCCTTTACGACCTTATAGCTGACATCGGCCTCCAGAAGCGCCATGCGCACTTCCTTCATGGCTTCCTTGACGTCTGCCGCGGTCAGTCTGCCCTTGCCGCGCAGCTTTTTAAAGGCAGCGGACAGCTTGTCGGACAATGATTCAAATGCCATGTTCTCTGCCTCCTAAATCTTAAGTTCCTCCAGCTGCTTGAGGATACCCGGCTCTGTGCCCTTATCCCTAAGCTCCCGGATTATTTCGTCTATCTGGGCGTTGCGCTCGAGAAAGCGCTTTATAAGCCCGGTTTTTTCTTCGATCTCGGTCATCGCGGCCTCGGCTCTGCGAATTATGTCCCACACGCCCTGGCGCGATATGCCGCACTGCTCGGCGATCTCGCCAAGCGAAAGATCCTCGTTATAGCGGAGGTCGAAATACTCACGCTGCTTATCCGTGAGCAGCTCGCCGTAAAAATCAAACAGCATTGAACGCATCACTGCACTGTTCTCCACGGCGTACCCTCCCCTGTAAACGTTTTTTGCTTTACAGAGTATAGCATCATCTCCGCCCGCTGTCAAGGGTTTATTCTTGTCACTTAACTTGAGCTGACGAGAGTCGAACACATATCGGTTTTGACGGGCACCTGTCGGCTGTGCTTTTCGAGATATTTTTGGCTTTCTTTGGTGCAGGTGGGCTGGCGCCCATCAAGGCAAAAGCAATCGGAAGGGTACTGACAGGCGATATGGGTTCGGCTCTCGTCAGCTTACGCCGAATATATTTCAAATTTTGCGGCAAAACTGACATTTATAACAAACTGACGGGAGAATGAACATGGACAGTCAGAATAAGAACACCGTTTTCGGCCATGCGGCAAGCTGCGCAAGGCTCAATGAATGCACATCGACAGCCCCGGCAAGCAGTCTGCGCGCGCAGCTCCGGCAAAGCTGCACGGAAATAAACGCGGTCTACCGGCTTATCGAGGCGCGCTTCGGCAGCGCGGCATCTATGCCGTCGAGCTGCCGCTGGCTTTTGGATAACCGCTATCTTGCATTGCGCGAGGCAAAGCGTGCAGGCGGCGCGCTCAGAGATGTTCGCCGGCTGCGCGCCGGAGGCGACGGTGTGATATTGTCCGTGCTGTGCCGGGATATGATAAAAGTGTGCTCGGGAAAGCTCTCCGAGGACAATATGCTTGAATATCTGGCCGGTTTTCAAAGCGTTTCGCCGCTGCCGCAGGCAGAGCTTTATCTGCTTCCGGCGGTTTTGCTCGTGCAGCTGACTTTCTCGCTGGCCGACGCCTGCCGCAAGCTTAAAACCACTGCGGAGCCGGAAGAGCTTGCCGGGGAGTTTGCCGCGCTTTTCGGCTCTGTGCGGCTGATATCAGAGCTTGACATGCATAGTCTGCTTGAGCGCGCGGACATCGTCGAAAAGTCGCTGTCGGCAGACCCTGCCGGAGTTTATCCTCGCATGGATGAGCAGAGCCGCGCCGAGTACCGCGCAAGGCTATCCAAGCTTGCCAAGCGCGAGGGGCTCGAGGAGCACATTTTTGCCAAAAAGCTCATCGAGCAATGCCGTGCCGCAAGGGGGCGCGAAAAGCACGTCGGCGCGTTTTTATTCAGTGCGCCGAATGAGAAAAGACGCGCGGCGGCATATATATCCGCAAATGTTTTGATAACGCTGTTTCTGACGCTGCTGTGCGGCTTTTTATCGCGCAGCGCCATTGCCGCGGCGCTGCTGCTTCTGCCGCTTTCGGAGCTTACGAAGGTCATGCTCGATTACATCATTCTGCTGTGCATTCCTCCGCGGCACCTGCCGAGGCTTGAGCTTGACGGCGGCGTTCCCGACGAGGGGCGGACGATGTGCGTGATATCGGCGCTGCTCACGGACGAGGAAGGCGGCAGGCATTTTGCCGCGATTTTGGAGGAGTTTTATCTTGCAAACCGCGACTGCGGAAAAAATCTGCTCATGGGCATTCTTGCCGACCTAAAAGAGTCAAAAACCAAAACCGTGCCTGAGGACAAGGCAATCATTGCAGCGGCTCAGTGCGCTATCGATGCGCTGAACCGAAAATACGGCGGCGGATTTTATCTTTTCACGCGCGAGCGAACACTCGACGAAGGGCGCGGAAAATACTCCGGCTTTGAGCGCAAGCGCGGCGCGCTGCTGGAGCTTGCAAAGCTCATGTGCGGCGATAAAAGCGAGCTGAACACGCGCTGCGGCAACGCTCAGCTTTTGCGCTCTGCGCGCTACATTCTCACCCTCGACGGCGACACCGTGCCCTCTCCCGGCTCGGTTCGCGAGCTTATCGGCGCAATGCTGCACCCGATGAACTTACCGGTGCTCGACCGCGAGCGAGGACTTGTCACCGCCGGGCACGGCATCATACATCCGCGCATGTGCGCAACGCTGCCCTCGGCCGTTTCTACCGATTTTGCGCGCATTTTCTCCGGAGGCGGCGGACTTGAGCCATACGGCATGCTCTGCGGCGAGGTGGGCATGGATCTTTTCGACCGCGGCGGTTTTTCCGGCAAGGGCATAATCGACGCCGAAGCGCTGCTGCTGTGCTCCAAGATGCACATTCCCGAGGGCAGGGTTCTTTCGCACGACGCTCTCGAGGGAGCGTATCTGCGCGGCGGATATATGAGCGGCGTTGAGTTTTCCGACTCCTTCCCCGGCTCGCCGATCGCCTATTTTCGGCGCAGTCACCGCTGGATACGCGGCGACTGGCAGAACACCGGCTGGATATTCCGCAAAAGCGCACTTCTTCCGGATATTGAGCGCTGGAAGCTGTTTGACTCGCTGCGCCGCAGCCTTGTGGCTCCGGCAACCTTTGCCGCGATTTTCGCCGGACTGCTGCTCCGGGCGCACGGCCTTGTCCTCGCCGCATGGGCAGCGCTCATCGCGCTTGCTGCCGGACTTATAATATCGCTCACCGAGCTTGCATCGGGCAAGCCCGAGGCGCTGACGGCAAAGTACCACAGCCGCACCCTCGGCGGAATAGGCGAGAGCATCGTGCGCACGGCGTTCAGACTCTGGTTTTTGCCGTACGAGGCGTGGATATCGCTTTCCGCCGCCGTGAGTGCGCTCTGGCGGATGCTCGTAAGCGGCAAAAATCTGCTTGAGTGGGAAACGGCAGCGCAGAGCGCAGGCAAGCGAAACGGTGCGGCCGGGTTTTATAAAAATATGTGGCTTGCACCGATATCGGGTCTGTGCCTTGTGATATTCTCGGTCGGCATCTTCGCGAAAGCCGTCGGACTGCTGTGGATCCTCGCGCCGCTTGCGGCATTGGCGCTGAGCCTTCCTGCAAAGGCAGAGAAAGAGCCGACAGCCGAGGAGCGCCGATACCTTATCGGCTGCGCGCAGGAGATATGGAGCTATTTTGACGCATTCTGCACCGCGCAGGATAATTTCCTGCCGCCGGATAATTTTCAGGAGCAGCCGCCCGTCGGCATCGCACATCGCACATCGCCCACTAACATCGGGCTTGCACTGTGCTCGGCAATGTGCGCGCAGGAGCTTGGGATAATAGACCTTGCACGTGCCGAGGAGTTTATAGAAAACATGCTCGATACGCTGGAAAAGCTTCCGCGCTTCGGCGGACATTTCTGCAACTGGTACGACACACGCACCCTGCGCGCGCTCGAACCGAAATACCTGTCCACGGTCGATTGCGGAAATCTGTGCGCATGCCTTATCGCGCTCAGGAGCTGGCTGGATGCAGCAGGTCTTTCAGCGCTTGCCGGCAGGACGGAGAAGCTTATATCCGACATGGATTTTTCGATATTTTACAGCGTCCGGCGCGGCCTTATGCACATCGGCATAGACCTCGAAAAAGGCACGGCCTCGCCGGGGCTTTACGACCTCATGGCAAGCGAGGCGCGCCTTACGAGCTACACTGCCATAGCAAAAGGCGACGTGCCTCGCAGGCACTGGCGCAGGCTGTCGCGCGCAATGCGCTCGTCGGGCGGCTACCGCGGCATGGCAAGCTGGACTGGCACGATGTTTGAGTATCTCATGCCGGAGCTTTTCCTGCCGCTGACGCAAGACAGTCTGCTGTACGAAACGGCGAAATTCTGCGTTTACGTTCAAAAAAAGCGCCGCAGCCGCAGCGGTGCGTGGGGCATATCCGAAAGCGCGTTTTACTCGCTCGACCCGGCGCTTAACTACCGCTACAAGGCTCACGGCTGTGCTCGGCTTGCGCTCAAGCGCGGCCAGGACACAGAGCTTGTATTGGCGCCGTATGCAAGCTTTCTCGCCCTCGCAGTTGACCCCGAGGGTGCCGTTGCCAATCTGCATCGGCTCGAAAAGTGCGGCATGAGGGCACGCTACGGATTTTTCGAGGCGCTCGACTTCACCCCCTCGCGCTGCCGAACGCCCGAGGGCGAAAAGGTGCGCTGCTTCATGGCGCACCATCTGGGCATGAGCATGCTTGCCATTGCAAATTATCTCGGAGATAACTGCGTCCGGCGTGCTTTCATGCACTCGCCGGATATGGCCGCCTACAGGCAGCTTCTCGAAGAGCGCATACCGCTCGGCGCGCCGGTGCTGCATCTGAGCGAGGCAGAGGCCGACAAGCAGATACTGCCCAACAGCCGCTGGGAAAAACGCGGCAGCACAATTGACTACGCTTCGCCGCAGTGCTCACTGCTGTCAAACGGGGCTTACAGCATTATGTTAACCGAAAGTGGAATAAGCTCGGCAAGCTGCTCCGATATGCTTATCTACCGCGCGCCGTCCAAGCCTATCGGCGAGGGGCACGGGGCGGAAATAACGCTTACGCATGGCGGCAAGGTGCGCTCACTTCTCCCTTCGCCCGTCGAAAGCGGCGCGTATATGTGGGAATTTTCCGAAATATCCGCCGAATTTTCATGCGTTTACGATGAGTTCACGGCGCGCACTTCCGTTGCGGTGTCGGGCGCCGAAAACGGCGAGGCGCGCACGGTGTCAGTTTTCGCAAAATCGGATATTGACAGTGCAAGCCTTGAATTTTCGTTCGAAGCCGTACTTGCCGATGCTTCAGATTATGTTAACCATCCTGCCTATTGGCGGCTCGGCATAGAAGCGCGGCGCGACCAAAACTGCATAACGCTGCACCGTCTGCCGCGCGGAAATCAGGCCGAGTGCTGGCTGTGCCTTGCCTGCGATAAGCCGATGGCTGCAAAGGCAGGCGGCTCGAGCGAGGACGGATTTTTGTCATATCCTACGGTAGCGGCCGCCGTTCCGCTGTCGCTCAAGGCCGGGGAAAAGCTCGACGTGCGCTTTGCACTGTGCCTTGCCGACACACCCGAGGGCGCATACAGCGGCGCGCAGCATATGCTTGCGATGGGGCCTGCCGAGTACGGCGCAATGGTTTCAGCCTGCGCAAGCGTCACGCACATGTCATCTCGCGAGCTGGGCGGCGCCATGGACATGCTGCAAAGCCTGTGGTTTGGCGGCTCGCATACGCAGCTTCCGGCCAAAAGCAGCCTTTGGCGCTGCTCAATTTCGGGCGATCTTCCGATAATCTGCTGCAAGGATGACGGCGACGTTGTATCTGTAACAAAGCAGTTCTGTCTGCTCAGAAGCTGCGGCGTTTACGCAGATCTTGTGTTTCTGACCGACGAGGGCGGCGAATATCGCAGGCCGGTGTACTCCAAGGTGCGCGACACGCTCGCTTCCCACGGACTTGAAGCGCTCATCGGCACCCACGCCGGGGTGCGTCTGCTGCCGACCGAGGATGCCGAGCTTATAGAAAGCGCTGCCTCGTTCATCGTCGGAGAGGATGCACACAGCCGCAGATTTGAAAATGCTCCGAGGGTTTTTGCGCAGCGAATAAGAATCGGCGCTTCATCTGTACGGAACGAATACGACGACGGAAGCTTTTCGTTTTATGTAAACCGCTCGCTGCCGTCGAGAGTGTGGAGCAGCATCCTGACAAACGGTAGCTTCGGATATATCGCCGCCGACAGCGGCATGGGAAACATGTGGCTTAAAAACGCGCGCGAGCTGCGGCTTACCCCATGGATAAACGACCCTCGAGCGATCGACGGAGCGGAGGTGCTTGAATACTTCGACGCATCCGGGCGATACAGCCTTTTTGCCGACGAGGACGGCGCGCCCTGCCGCGTCACCTTCGGCTTTGGCTTCGCCGTTTGGGAAAAAAGCTTCGGCAGCTTTGCATCGCGCTGCACGGCATTTGTTCCGCCGGATATGGATGCAAGAGTAATGATAATTGAATTCTTCGGCGAGCACAGCGGAAAGCTCGGATGGAAATGCGAGCTTCTTTTGTCCGACAGTGACAACGACCGCGGCGCAGTCTCGTGCAGTTATGTAAACTCAGCGTTCACCGCATCGAGCACGCGCTCGGCTATACGAGGGCTTAGTTTCAGCGCTGTTTGCTCAAGTGACGCGCTCGCTTGGACTTGCGACGGTTTATCCTGGCTGCACGGAGAATTTGACTCGCGCACGAGTGGACTGAGCTATCCCGTTTTTGCCGCAAGCTACGCCGCCGAGCCTGTCACAGTGCTCGTCTGCGGATGCGAAAGCCCGGACAGGCTTTTAGAATTATGTAAATGCGACACAGCATTTGCGGCACTTGAAAAAGCAAAGGTGCACTGGCGCAGCCTGTGCCGCAGGATGAGCCTTTCCGGCTGCGGCAAGGCGGACAGATATATGAGCGGCTGGGCTGTGTATCAAACGCTGGCATGCCGCATCCTCGGACGATGCTCCGTTTATCAAAGCGGCGGCGCGTTCGGCTTCCGCGATCAGCTTCAGGACGCTGTGAACCTCATCCTGCTTGACCCGAACATCGCAAAGCAGCAGATACTCGCCTGCTGCCGGCACCAGTACCTCGAGGGTGACGTGATGCACTGGTGGCACAGCGCCGGCGGCGCGGATAAGGGCGTGCGCACAAGATGCTCGGACGATCTATTATGGCTGGTGTGGGCGCTGTGCGAATATGTAGAAAAAACGGGCGACGCTTCTATCTGCGATGTTTCTGAATATTATGTAAACTCAAAACCTTTGGACGGCAGCGAATGCGACCGCTATGAAACGCCCATGCGATCGGACTGCGCCGAGAGCGTTCTTATGCACGCAAAGCGCGCCGTTGACTGCTGCGCCGGACGCGGTGTGGGCAGCCACGGGCTTTTGTACTTCGGCAGCAGCGACTGGAACGACGGCATGAGCGCCGTTTTCGGCGAGAGCGTGTGGCTGACGTGGTTTTTCTCCTGCTGCGTAAAACGATTTGCGGATATTCTTATCGAGCTTGGCAGGCAGGGCGCGGACGAATACCGTGCGCTTGCCGCCGAGCTTGGCAAGGCCGCCGATCGCGCGTGGGACGGTCAATGGTATCTGCGCGGCTACTGGCCAGACGGCGAGGAGCTGGGCGGCCGGCAGAACGAATGCTGCCGCATAGATTCCATTGCGCAAAGCTGGGCCTGCTTCTGCCCGGAAGCGTCAAACACGAAGGCCGACACCGCGCTCGACAGTGCACTCAGGCTGCTGTTTGACCGGGAAAACGGACTTGTGAAGCTCTTTGATCCTCCGTTTTTCGGTTCGGGGCGCGACCCCGGCTATATTCGCAGCTACGGACCGGGCTTTCGCGAAAACGGCGGACAGTACACGCACGCTGCGCTGTGGCTTGCGCAAGCCTGCTTTAGGCGCTCCCGGCCGGACGACGGCTGGGCTATACTGCGCTGTCTGCTGCCGGAAGCACACGACGGGCGCGTTTATCAAGCAGAGCCGTTTGTCATTCCTGCCGATATCTACACCTGCCCCGGCCACGTCGGCGAGGCTGGCTGGACATGGTACACCGGCTCATCCGGCTGGTATTTCAGGGTATTTACCGAGGAGCTGCTTGGTCTAAAGCCGTGGCACGGCATGATATATATCCGCCCCTGTCTGCCCGACGGCTTTTCCGACTGCCGCGTGACGCTCAAGACCCGCTCCGGCAGGACGCACGATATATTGATCGGTCTCGGCGGAGTATGGCTCGACGGCGAAATTTATGACGGAAAAGGTATACCATATATCTGAAAAGTGTGCTATACTGATTTATTATAAATCAAAGGAGGTCATGCCATGGAGACCGTCAGAAAAGAGATACTCCCCGGCGTATGGCTAACCGCGCTCGAAAACGACAAATTCAAGACCGGCTGTCTGAGCATCAGCCTGCTGACTCAGCTTGACCGCGAAACGGCGGCAATGAACGCACTCATCCCCTATGTTCTGCGCCGCGGCAGCAGAAATCACACCGATATGCAGGCGCTCGCGACCGAGCTTGACGGGCTTTACGGCAGCTATATCGAGCCTGTTGTGCGCAAAATCGGCGAGATACAGTGCATCGGCTTTCTCGCGAGCTTTGCCGATGACAAATATCTGCCCGACGGCAGCGGCGTTTTTGAAAGCATCGCAAATCTTTGCGGCGAGATACTGCTCGCGCCCTGCACCAAGGGCGGACTGCTTCTGCCCGAATATGTGGACAGCGAAAAGGATAAGCTGCTTGACAGCATAAGAAGCAGACTAAACGACAAGCGCGCATGGGCACTGCACAGGCTCATTGAGCAGATGTGCTGCTACGAGCCGTTTGCCGTATCGCGCCTCGGCACCGAGGACACGGCGGAAAATATATATTATCAGAAGCTCACAAAGCATTACCGCAGCCTTATCATGACCTGCCCTATCGAGATATTCTATTGCGGCAGCCTCGGCGCGGACACCGTTGCCGAGAAGCTTTCGGATGCGTTCAGCGGCATGCCCAGAGGCGAGATCGACTATGACATCGGCACCGATATACGCATGAACGCCGTTGAGGAGTCCGTCCGCGAATTTAACGATGAGCTGAGCGTTACTCAGGGCAAGCTCGTCATGGGCTATCGCCTCGGCGACTGCATGGAGGATCCGGACATTGCGGCGCTTTACGTTTTCAATGCCGTTTTCGGCGGCTGTGTAACGTCCAAGCTTTTCATAAACGTTCGCGAAAAGCTCTCGCTTTGCTATTACGCAAGCTCGCTTGTCGATCTGCACAAGGGGCTTATGATCGTCTCATCCGGCGTTGATTTTGACAAATTCGGCGCTGCCAAGGACGAGATCTGCGCCCAGCTTGAGGCGATAAGGCGCGGCGAGGTCACGGACGATGAGCTGCTGGCTGCCAAGAAAAGCGTTGCATCCGATCTTCGCGCAACGCTCGACTCGCAGTATAATCTCGAGGGATTTTACCTTGCCAACACTATCGACGGACTTGACTTTGACCCCGAGGAGCTTGCCGAGGCGGTCGAATGCGTGGAGCTTCAGGCAGTTGTCGATATAGCAAACAGCGTTGTCGGCGACGCTGTGTATTACCTGCGCGGAAACGGTGAGGAGGACAGCGATGAAGCATAAAAGATATGAAAAAATCGGCGAGGATCTGTACTTCGGCCAGCTGCGCAACGGTCTTAACGTAAACGTTGTAACAAAGCCCGGCTTCCGGCTGTCGTATGCCGTTTTTGCCACCAATTACGGCGGCGCGCACAGGCGCTTCTCCCTCGGCGGAAAGATGCACGCAACTCCGGCCGGAGTTGCGCACTTTCTCGAGCACAAGATGTTCGACATGCCCGACGGCGACAATGCACTGAGCGTGCTTTCGGCAAACGGCGCGCAGCCGAACGCCTTCACCTCAAGCGGCATGACCGCGTACTTTTTCGACTGCACCTCAGGCTTTGAGGAAAACCTGCGCATGCTGCTCAAGTTCGTTTCGACGCCTTACTTTACGCAGGAAACCGTCGATAAGGAGCAGGGCATAATCGGCCAGGAGATATGCATGGTCGAGGATAATCCCGGCTATGTCGTGTATAACCGCCTCATGCGCATGCTGTATGAGTTTAATCCCATCCGCGATCAGGTCGCCGGCAGCATCGAGAGTATTGCGGAGATAACCGCCGAAACGCTCTATAACTGCCACAAGGCGTTTTACGCACCGTCAAACATGACGCTGTGCGTCGCAGGCGACTGCGATCCCGAGGAGATATTCGCCATCGCCGACGAGCTTCTGCCGCGCGAAAAGGCCGAGATCCCAAAAGCCGACATGGGTCAGCCCGAGTCCGAAAAGCCCATAAGAAGCTACAACGAGGAGCAGATGGAGGTCTCCGCGCCCCAGTACCTTATCGGTGCAAAGGTCACGCCTGCGCGCGATGGCGACGCGCTTCTGCGTCAGAAAATAGTCGCCCAGCTTGCTCTGCGCACGGTGTTCGGCACCTCCGCTAAGTTTTACAACCGGCTGTACTCCGAGGGTGTGCTCAACCGCGACTATGATTACGAGATCGACTACACCGCCGGAACGGCAACGATCATGCTCGGCGGCGAAAGCCCCGATCCGCAGCGCGTTCTGAGCGAGATAAACGCCGAGCTTGCCGAGGTGTTCGCAAACGGGCTTGACAAAGAGCTGTTCGAGGCGGCAAAGCGCGCCTCCTTCGGCTCGCGCCTGCGCGGACTTGAGGACTTCGACAGTCTGTGTCTCTCCCTTGCCGACGGTGTGTTCGGCAGCTACTGCGCGCTCGATGCGTTTGAAGTGCTCGAGAGTGTTGAAAAAGGCGAATGCGAGGATTTCCTCAAGGCATTCATGACTCCCGACAGGCTCGCAATGAGCGTCATTTCCCCTGTAAAGGCGTGATAACCTATGACTTTTTTAACGGCAACCATGCTGCGTGATGCAGCGATAAGCTTCCCGATGCTCGGCGACTGGAGCATCGACCCACCGTACAGCTTTACGGTTTTTGGCTTTGAAATTTATTTTTACGGTGCGATAATCGCCCTCGGCTTTATCCTCGCCGCACTGTTCTGCGCAAAGCAGGCAGCGAAGTTCGGCCTTACCTCGGATGATCTTTTCGACTTCGTAATATGGCTGATCCCGACCTGCATAATCGGCGCAAGGCTGTATTACGTTCTGTTCAAGCTTGATTACTTTCTCGCCAATCCGTCGGAGATCCTGACTGTGCGCGACGGCGGCCTTGCTATCTACGGAGGTATAATCGCAGGCGTTATAACCGGTGTTCTCGTGTGCAAAAAGAAGAAGATACCCGTTCTCGCGCTCGGCGATCTTGCGGCGTTCGGTCTGCTCATCGGACAGGCCATAGGCCGCTGGGGCAACTTTATAAACCGCGAGGCCTTCGGCGTTGAAACGGATATCTTCTGCCGCATGGGACTTACTACGTCCGACGGCGTTACGGTGTTTGTACACCCGACGTTTCTTTACGAAAGCCTGTGGAACTTCACGGGGCTTATCATACTGTACATACTTCTGCGCCGCGGTGCGAGGAAATACGACGGGCAGTTTACATGGCTGTACGTTTTGTGGTACGGCCTCGGCAGAGCGTGGGTCGAAGGTCTGCGGACCGACAGCCTGTATATCGGCACAACGGATATCCGCGTATCGCAGCTGCTTGCAATAGTAAGCGCGCTGATCGCGGCCGTCATTCTTATAGTAAACGCAAGAAAAACGCATTCGCCCGACGAGCTTTTCGTAAACCGCAGCGAGCGGACGAAAAAGGCCGACGGGCAGGAAAGGAGCTAACATCATGGCAGATTACAAAAGCATACTCAAGGGCACGATCAACAGTGTGACCAAAAAGGCAAAGGATTATGTTGAAAGCGGCGGCCTCAAGGACGCTTATGACAAGGGCAGCACGGCCGCGCGCTGCTATGCCAATATTGCAAAGCTCACCCTCCAGATAAACGGCGAGCTTGAGGAGCAGAACAAGGTGTTCATCGAGATCGGCAGACTCTGCTACGACGAAAACCGCGATAACCCCGGCGAGAGCTATGCTCCGCTGTTTGACGAGCTCAAGGCGATGGACGATCGCATAGAGACGATGCGCGAAGAGCTTGAAGCCGCAAAGGCCGCAGTCGAGGCCGGGAAAAACGGCGGCGAGTACGCCGAGTTTTACGACATTGAGGAGGACGGCGGCAATGAGTGAGGCACTCGGCAACCTTCTCGAGCGCAGAAGCATAAGAGCTTACAAGCCCGAGCAGATATCGGAGGATGAGCTTCAGAGCGTTCTGAAAGCCGGTCTGTACGCCCCGTCGGCAATGAACAGGCAGCCGACGGCTATGCTCGTCGTGCAGGATAAGGACACCATCTCGCTGCTTTCAAAGCTCAACGCCAAGGTCATGGGCAAGGACATCGACCCGTTTTACGGCGCTCCGACCGTCATCGTCGTTCTGGCCGACCGCAATGTTCCAACATATATTGAGGACGGCGCGCTCGTGCTCGGAAATCTCATGAACGCTGCAAATGCCGTCGGGCTCGGCTCGTGCTGGGTCAACAGAGCAAAGGAAGTGTTCGAGATGCCCGAAGCGCGCGAGATACTGCGCAAGGCAGGCATCGGCGATGAGTACATCGGCATCGGCCACTGCATTCTCGGCTATATCTGCGGCGACAAGCCGGCAGCACACCCAACGCGCGACGGCCGCGTGTTCCGAATTTGATCTAAGCCAAAAAAACGGTTCGCTTTCCAATTGGTAGCGAACCGTTTTTTTATATATCATTTTGCTTTTGAGAGTGTTTTCGCCGACAGGAAGCCTATGAGCACAAACAGCGCCATGACAGCAACATAGTCTAAAAGAACCAGTGCCAGAGGCTCGGCAAAATCATAGAACACGAAGTGGGTGCGCAGCAGAAGATAATCGGCAATATCGCGGCGGAAGAACGCGACCGCGCCGTAAGCCGCAAACAGATACCCTGCCGCGCCGAGCAGCCTTATTCTATGCTTAAAGCATCGGCGAACTGCCGAAAGCACCATGTTCCAGTGCATTCCGAGGTGGATGCTCATAAGCACGAAGCCCCAGTAGGCGCTCAGCATATGCACCGTGCCTGCCGCCGTTTCAAACACGCCGCGCCCCGGCAAAAACGCAAACACATGACGCGAAATTATAATTCCGCTCACCATTGACCCAAGCATGCACACAAGCACCAACGCCGCAATAACCGTCTGCGCCGTTCTCAGCCGCGTGTATCGCCCTCTGCTCACCGCGACTATCCATTTTCTGTTAAGTGCATGGTGCAGAATAAACAGCGCGAGCATAGCCATTCCGATCCACTCATGCGCCGCCTCGCCCACGAGGCTGTAGGCCATAAGAAGCAGCAATGCAATTGTCATGGCCGCATCCGTCGCGAGCCTTGTTATCTGCTTGGGTTTCATAAGCTCATCCTTTGCTGTGAGAGATCACCCATTCGAGGTTTTCCGGCTCGCTGAACAAAACATTTGCTCCGCCATGGTAATTGTAGATCCCCTTTTCATTGAAGAACGCGTTATCCGGGATCTCAAGCCGCAGCAGGCTGTCTATCTCAGCAGCGCTGCGGCCCATTTTTTCATAAGCTGCATGAAGCCCGTCATACGCTGAGCGTGCCTTTGCGCTTCCGTAATATTCGTCGCCCTCGGCCATGTAGATATACACAGCTACGCCGTTTTCCGCAACAGAGTCATAGCTTCCGTCCCATTGGGACGCACCGTGGAGATAAGCAGCATACAGGTCGGGACGCATGGAAACCGCCTGCGACATGGTCTCGCCGCCGGCGGAATATCCAGCAGCATAGACACGGTCGGTGTCCACGGCAAAGTTATCTATGAAATACTCCGTCAATTCAATGGCCTGCCGGGCGGAATTTTCGTGCCAGTCTGTGAGCTGGGCGGAGACAACTATCATCTCCGTGTCAAGCCTTGTCCATGAAGTAAAGCCGTCCCAGTCGAGATTTTTTCCGGCGGAGGATTCGCCGAACCACATCATGTCATAGCCCGGCATGACCACCATCATCGGGTATTTTCGGCTGCCGTCATAGCTTTCAGGCAGATAGAAGCTGTAATGTATATCGCCATGCTCACCATTCAGTATCAGCTTTTCGTTCAGCCCGATTCGAACACCTTCACTCTCGCCTTTGCTTGCCGCGCTAAGCTCAGGCGGCTCCTCTTTCGCGGTGTCCGAGGCGCACGCGGCAAGCGGCAGCATCAAAAGCGCCGCAAGGAAGCAAGCTGCAAGGCATTTCACTTCTGCTCGTCCACCGGCGGAACCATTTCGGCGTACTGCTTGAGCAGCTCGGGGGTGCTGGTGTAATAGCGCACGTTTTTGTTTATCTGCGCGATGCGCGCCATCTCTTCATCGGTCAGGGCAAAGTCGAACAGGTCAAAGTTTGATTTTATGTGCTCGGGGTTTTTCGAGCCGGGAATTACGATGTTTCCGGTCTGGATGTGCCAGCGGAGAATTATCTGCTGATTGGTCTTGCCGTACTTTTTGCCAAGCTCGGAAAACAGCGGCTCTGCGCCGAGCGCCTTATCACCGTGGCCGAGCGGATACCACGCCTGCGGCACGATGCCGTTTTCGCTCAGGAATTTTTTAAGCTCCGGCTCCTGATTGTACGGATGCAGCTCGGTCTGCAAAACGGTGGGCTTTACCTCGCACGCAGAGAGCAGTTCCTCGACCTGAGCCTTGGTGAAGTTTGAAATGCCGATCGCGCGCACCTTGCCCTCTTTATACGCCTTTTCCATAAGACGATATCCGGCATGGTAGTTACCGGCAGGCTGATGGATAAGCAGCAGGTCGATATAATCGGTGCCGAGCCGCTCGAGAGTCTTTTCGACAGCATCCTCCTGCTCATAGAAAGCAGGCCAGAGCTTGGTTTCGAGGAATATCTCCTCGCGCGGCAGACCAGAGCGCTTCATTGCGCGGCCGACGGCTTTTTCGTTGCAGTAGGCGTTTGCCGTGTCGATGAGTCTGTATCCGCTCTCGAGGGCGCTGAGTGCGGACGCCTCCGCCTCATCGTGAGTCATAAGAAATGTTCCGACGCCCTCCATGGGCATTTTCACACCGTTGTTAAGCTCTGCATATTTCATGGTCATTTCCTCCTTAAATAGTTTTGCTGAGTTTTTCGGCTTCTCTTCTGTTTGTGACCATGCCGCCGTAGCTCATGCCGTAAAGGGCGGCAAAGCGCTGCATCGTGTATTCTCCGGCCTCGAGCATCCACTTTTCGGGCGCGGCGCCCTGGAACACGAAGTACAACTTGCGCCCGGCGAGTGTGCTTTCATCCACAGCGCCGTAAAAGCGGTCGAGCACATTGCGCACGCTGCCGCAAATATTGTGCCAGTAAACCGGCGAGCCGATAACGATTGTGTCGGCCTTTTTCATCGCCTCAATGACCTTATTAAAGCCGTCACCGGGGAGATTTTGTCCGAGGCTTCCGATGGTGTAATCGGTTAGATCAAGGATATCATAGTCGGTGTTTTTAAGCAGCGCCGCCGCCAAAAGCGCGGTGTTTCCGTTTTTATTGGCGCTGCCGTTTATGAATAAAACGCTCATTTTTCTGTCTCCTTTCAGCCAAGTCCAAGGCTGCTTACCCAATCGGCAGCATCGTCGGCGCTTGCGTTGCTCCTGAAGCGCTGTCCGGCCTGCCAGTCGCCCGTTCCGGCGAGGTCGCGCAGCAGATTTCCGCTCTGGCCCATGCCGGAGGATGCTGACGTTGCAAAGGGAATGACGGTCTTGCCGGTGAAATCATTGGCCTTCACGAAATTATCAACAGGCCACGCGGCAATGCCCCACCAGATAGGATAGCCGATAAACACGGTGTCGTAGGAATCCCAATCCGGAACCTCGGTCGTTGTCAGGGGAACATCGCGCAGCGACTCATCGTCATGCTCGCGGCTTACGCGGCTGTCGGAATTGCGCCAGTTGAGATCATCGTCGCTGTAGACCTCGGTGGGGGTTATCTCAAAAAGATCCGCGCCGGCCGCATCGGCTATGTCCTTGGCTACTCGCTCGGTGTTGCCGGATGCCGAGTAATAAACGACAAGTACCTTGCCCGAGGGCGCTGCGGAAGCATCGGGGGCTGCGCTTGACGGAGCGTTTGTCGGCTAGGTGTCGGTTGCGGCATTGTTTGCCGTGCCGCATGCGGCGAGGCTCAAAACGAGCACGGCCGCGAGGATAAGTGCGGTAAGCTTTTTCATTTAAATTTCCTCCTTATAATTGATCATTTGCATTCAACGAGAATATCGTAAAGCTCATCATGGCTGAGCTTTTTGCAGCAGCCGGGGGTGAAAACGGTGGAGTCTGCCACGGCGCGAAGGTCGGCGTCCTCGGGGATGCCGAGCTGCGCAAAGCTTGTCGGCAGGCCGATCTCCTTTATGAAGCCTGCAAGCGCCTCGACGCCTGCAAGAGCGGTCTCCTCCTCGCTGCTTTTGGGTTCAACGCCCCACACGTTTTGCGCAAAACGTGCAAAGCGCGCCGCGCCGGATTTGCATATGTGGCGATACAGTATCGGATGGATCACTGCAAGCGCAGCGCCGTGGTTGCAGTCGGTGTAAGCGCCGAGCTGATGCTCAAGCATATGGCACTGGAAATCGGTCACCTTGCCGATCTTCAAAACGCCGTTTTCGGCCATTGCCGACGCCCATGCAAGCTCGCTGCGCGCATCGTAGTTTTCGGGATCGGTCAGCAGGGTGCGGATATTGCGGATAACACTGCGCATGACCGCCTCGTTTATATCATCGGAAAGATTATTTTCATCGGGCTTTCCGAAATAGGTCTCCATTGCGTGGCTGAGCGTATCGAACGCACCGGAGATGACCTGCTTCATGGGAACGGACATGGTGTACATCGGGTCGAGGAACGCAAAATCCGCCTGAGCCGCCCATATGCCGGCCTTGAGCTTCTTTTCATCGTTGGTGATAACAGCGCCGTTATTCATCTCCGAGCCTGTTCCGAACACAGTAACGATGGTACCGAGGGGGATGAACTTTGTGGGGAATGTGTGCTTTGTATTTTCCATCTCCCAGATGTCCTCGTCAAGCAGCGCCTGCGCGGAAATGACCTTGCAGCAGTCGGACACGCTGCCGCCGCCGACCGCGAGGATGAGATCGACCTTGTTTTCGCGCGCAAGGCGAGCGCCCTCCTGCACCTTTGAATACTTCGGGTTCGACGTGATGCCCGAAAACTCAACGACACGCTTACCCTTGGCGTTGAGGATGCCGATGATCTCGTCATACACGCCGTTGCGCTTTATCGAGCCGCCGCCGTATGCGAGCATAACGGTCTCGCCATAGCCATCAAGCAGGCTGCCGAGGTACTCCTTAACTCCGCCCTTGCCGAAATATACCTTTGTCTTGTTTCCGAAAATGAAATTGTTCATATAAACGCTTCCTTTCGTCTCATGGTCGTCAACAATACTGATTGAGATTGTATGAACCGATTATAGTTTCCGATTGCTACAATCGGTCAATAGCTTTTTCTTTAAATTATTATGAACTTTTCTAACCTTGCCTATATTATAGACAAAGCGAGACTCCGTAAGAAGTCTCGCTTTGTTGATCAGTATATACCTTTGGGTTATAATTATCCGTACAGCTCATGACGCACGCTTTCGGCAGCGTCTAAAAAGCGCTGCACCGTCGGACTCGGCTCGGGCGAATGCAGAATGCCGTATGGAATATTGTGATCCCACTCGACCGGGATCACCTTCAAAAGAGGATGAACGTTTGCCCAGCCGGGGATGGCCAGAAGGACGTCGTTGCTGTTCTCGCAGCGGTTGAAAACATCCATACTGTAAAAGTCAAAATCGACTATGTTTATCTGCGGATGATTGCTCCATAGCTCATCGCGGAGCCTATCGACATAGTGGCTCCAGCCGCGGTGCATGAGCATCAGGTTTTCGCCGTAAAGGTCGGTTATTTTCAGCTTATCCTTTGCCGCCAGGCGGTGATGCACGGAAACTGCGCAGCCAAAAGGCCCACGCGTCAGCTCAAGGCCGGCGCAGCCGCGCAGGTGCAGCATAGTATCGTCGAAAATTCCGCCGACAACGTCGATGTTCTTGCCGAGATTGGCCAGTATCTCCCTTGCGTTTTCGGGGGTATTCTCAAACGGGACAATCTGAAATTTTATATCCGGGTACAGTGCTTGTATCTTCGACCAAAGCCCCATCAGGAGCTGCGCCGGGGTCATGGGCGACGAGCCTATGCGAATGACGTTAAGGTCCTCCTGCATGGCGTTTTTTGCCCTCGTCACCGAATCGCGGCAGTATTGTATGACGTATTTTGCGTCCTGATACAGCGATCTGCCGGCCTTGGTGAGGGTAAGACCTCTGTGGCTGCGGTCAAAAAGCTTGACTTCAAGCGCAGATTCAAGAGAATTTATCTGCTTAAGCTGACGAGAGCCGAACACATATCGCCTGTCAGCGCGCCCTTTCGGCTATTTTCGCCTTTTTTGTCTTGATGGGCGCCAGCCCACCT